>JAESFT010000165.1_pt1 | contig 76752 bp, 70 predicted proteins | sample 9269451 | NCBI WGS metagenome assembly JAESFT01 (sample SAMN14502557, study PRJNA617106) | algae metagenome | isolation source: Scytonema hyalinum WJT4-NPBG1 and co-occurring heterotrophs from well... | place: USA: Mojave Desert, Joshua Tree National Park, California | collected 2006-05-25 | reverse complement strand
CAAGAACAAAAGCGGAACATAGGACGGGGCTGAGGTGAGTAGCGAGTGGTCAGTGGGGGTGCGCTGCAGGTCCGAGGCGCCGCCGCTTGTCATTCCGGGGCGCCGCAGGCGAGCCCGGAACCCATAAACACCAACGTGTCAGACGAAGGCGCACCAGCGCCGAGCACATCTTGGCACCGTGATGGTTACGGGTTTCCGCTTCGCGGCCCTTCGGGTCGGGCTCCGCTGCGCGGCCCCGGAATGACGAGCGGCGGCGGGTCCTTGACCCCGCCTTCGCCCTCGGCCACCTTCCCGGCCCCATGAACCGCGTCCTCGTCATCGACAATTACGACAGCTTCACCTGGAACCTGGTGCATCTGATCGCGCCCCTCGCCGCCTCCGTCGACGTGGTGCGCAACGATGCGGTGACGGTGCCGGCCGTGCTGGAGAACCGGCCCGACGCGATCGTCCTCTCCCCGGGTCCCTGCACCCCGAACGAGGCCGGCGTGTGCCTCGACCTCGTGCGGCGGGCGAGCCCCGCGATCCCGACCTTCGGGGTGTGCCTCGGGCTCCAGACCATCGGACAGGTGTTCGGCGGTGCCGTGGTGCGGGCGCCCCTGCCGATGCACGGCAAGGTGTCGGAGGTGGACCACACGGGACGGGCGGTGTTCCGCGGCATCAACGGACCGATCCGGGCGACGCGCTACCACTCCCTCGTGGTGGACCGGGCGACCTGCCCGGCGGACCTCGAGATCACGGCGGAAACCCGGGACGGGCAGATCATGGGCCTGTCCCACCGGACGCTGCCGATCCACGGGGTCCAGTTCCACCCGGAGAGCATCCTGTCCGAGCATGGCGGCACGATCATGCGCAATTTCTTCGACCTCGCCGCCGCCTGGAACAAGCGTGACAACGGGCGCCCGCCCGTGCATTGAGGCCCCATGGACAGCTTCAAGCCCTATCTCGCCAAGGTGGCCACCGGCGCGTCGCTGACCCGGGAGGAAGCCCGGGCGGCCTTCGACGATCTTCTCTCGGGCGAGGTGACGCCGGCCCAGGGCGGCGCCTTCCTGATGGCGCTGCGCGTGCGCGGCGAGGCCCTCGACGAGATCGTGGGCGCCGTCTCGGCCATGCGCGGGCGCATGACCCGGGTGAACGCCCCCGCGAACGCGATCGACATCGTGGGCACCGGCGGCGACCATTCGGGCTCCTACAACATCTCGACCCTGGCCTCGATCATCGTGGCGGGCTGCGGCGTGCCGGTGGCCAAGCACGGCAACCGGGCGGCCTCCTCGCGCTCCGGCGCTGCCGACGTGCTGACGGCGCTCGGCGTCCGGATCGGGCTCGATCCGGCGGGCCTCGAGCGCTGCCTCCGGGAGGCGGGCCTCTGCTTCATGTTCGCCCAGACGCACCACGCCTCCATGCGCCACGTGGCGCCGGTGCGGGTGGAGCTCGGCACCCGCACGCTGTTCAACCTCCTCGGCCCGCTCTCGAATCCCGCCGGGGTGCGCAAGCAGTTGCTCGGCGTGTTCTCGGAAGCCTGGATCGAGCCGCTGACGGAGGTGCTGCGGGAGCTCGGCAGCGAGCGCGTCTGGACCGTTCACGGCTCCGACGGGCTCGACGAGATCACCACCACGGGCCCCTCCCACGTGGCGGCCCTCGAGAACGGCACGGTACGCCGCTTCACGATCCGCCCCGAGGAACTGGGCATCGCGACGGCGAACCCTGAGGACCTCAAGGGGGGCGACCCGGCCCACAACGCCGCCGAGCTGCGCGCGGTGCTCGATGGGGCGAAGACGGCCTACCGCGACGTGGCGGTGCTGAACGCGGCCGCCTCGCTCGTGGTGGCGGGCGAGGCGGCCGATCTCGGCGACGGCGTCGCCCGGGCCGCCCAGGCCATCGAGAACCGCTCCGCGAAGGGCGCCCTGGAGCGCCTGATCAAAGCCTCGAACGGGTGACGGCCATGAGCGACGTTCTCGCCCGCATCGAAGCCTACAAGCGCCGCGAGATCGCGGCCGCCAAGGCGGCGGTGCCCCTCGCCGAGATCGAGCGCCGGGCGCTTGCGGCGCCGCCCGTGCGAGGCTTCGCGCAGGCCATCGCCCGGGACCTTTCCGCCAACCGCCCGGCCCTCATCGCCGAGGTCAAGAAGGCGAGCCCCTCGAAGGGGCTCATCCGGGCGGATTTCGACCCGCCGGCCCTCGCCGAAGCCTACCGGGCGGGCGGCGCCACCTGCCTCTCCGTCCTCACGGACGAGCCCTCCTTCCAGGGCCGGCCCGAATATCTCCGTCAGGCCCGGGACGCCTCCGGGCTGCCGGCCCTGCGCAAGGATTTCCTCTTCGAGCCCTATCAGGTCTTCGAGGCGCGGGCCTGGGGAGCCGACTGCATCCTCGTCATCATGGCGAGCGTGACGGATGCCGAGGCCCGCGCGCTCATCGACACGGCCCACGACCTCGGCATGGACGTGCTCGTCGAGGTTCACGATCGGGAGGAACTGGAGCGGGCCTTGCCCCTCGGCACGAAGCTCGTCGGGATCAACAACCGGGATCTTCGCACCTTCGAGGTGTCGCTCGGCGTCAGCGAGGAGCTGTCGCCGATGATCCCGGGCGACCGGATCGCGGTGGCCGAGAGCGGCATCTCGACCTTCGCCGACATCGAGCGCCTGACGCAGGCCGGCATCCGCACCTTCCTCGTCGGCGAGAGCCTGATGCGGCAGGCGGACGTCGCCGCCGCCACGCGGCGCCTGCTCTTCGGGGAGGCCGCATGAGCGAGCTCACCCATCTCGACGCCGCCGGCGCCGCCAACATGGTGGACGTTTCGGACAAGGACGTGACCTCGCGGACGGCGGTGGCCGAGGGCGCGGTGGTGATGGACCCCGCGACCGTCGCGGTCATCCGCGCGGGCGACGCCAAGAAGGGCGACGTGCTCGGCACCGCGCGCCTTGCGGGCATCATGGCCTCGAAGCGCACGCACGAGCTCATTCCCCTCTGCCATCCCCTGCTGCTCACCAAGGTGCGGGTGGAGTGCACCCTCGACGAGGCGCTGCCCGGCGTGCGCGTCACCGCCGAGGTGAAGGTGTCGGGCCAGACCGGTGTCGAGATGGAGGCGCTCACCGCCGTGTCGGTGGCGTGCCTCACGATCTACGACATGGTGAAAGCCGCCGACCGGGGGATGCGGATCGAGGGCGTGCGGCTCACGATGAAAAGCGGCGGCCGCTCCGGGCTCTACCAGGCGCCATGAGGCCCGCATGAGCCTCATCTCCGTCGACGAGGCGCTGCGCAGGGTTCTCGCCACGGTCGAGCGGCCGGTCGGCGTCGAGACCCTGCCCCTCGCCGCCTGCGCCGGCCGCATCCTCGCCGAACCCCTCGCCGCCACCCGCGACCAGCCCCCCTTCCGGGCCTCCGCCATGGACGGCTACGCGGTGCGCCACGCCGACATCCCCGACGTGCCCACGACCCTGCGACTCGTCGGCGAGAGCGCGGCGGGGCACGGCTTCGCGGGCGCCGTGGAGAAAGGCACCGCGGTTCGGATCTTCACGGGGGCTCCCGTCCCGGCGGGGGCCGACACGGTGGTGATCCAGGAGGACACGGAGGCCGAGGACGGCGAGGTCGCGGTGCGGGAGCGGCCGCGTCCGGAGCAGTTCGTGCGTCCCGCGGGCCTCGATTTTCGCACCGGCGACGTTCTGCTGGCGGCAGGCCAGCGCCTCGATGGGCGGCATGTGGCGCTGGCGGCCAGCATGGGCCACGGGACCCTTCCGGTGCGCCGCCCTCCGCTCGTCGCCATCCTGTCCACGGGCGACGAGCTGGTCCGCCCCGGGGAGGCGCCCGCCCCCGATCAGATCGTCGCCGCGAACCCTTACGCGGTCGGCGCCATCGTCGAGCGGGCCGGCGGCAAGGCCCTCGATCTCGGGATCGCCCGGGACAGGATCGAGGCGCTGCAGGAGCGGATCACCGCCGCCGAGGAGGCGGGCGCCGATCTCCTCGTGACCCTCGGCGGCGCCTCCGTCGGCGAGCACGATCTCGTCCAGACGGCGCTCGCCCGCAAGGGGATGGCGCTGGGCTTCTGGCGCGTCGCCCTGCGGCCCGGCAAGCCCTTGATGCACGGACGGCTCGGGGCCATGGGCCTCCTCGGTCTGCCGGGCAACCCGGTCTCCTCCGTCGTGTGCTCCATCCTCTTCCTGGTGCCGGCCCTTCGCGCCCTCATGGGCGATCCGGAGGCGGGATCCGACCCGACGGAGCCCGCGCGCCTCGCCGTCGATCTCGGTCCGAACGACACCCGGCAGGACTACATGCGGGCGACGCTCCAGGACGGGACCGTGACGCCTCATCGAAAGCAGGATTCCTCGATGCTCGGGATCCTCGCCCGGTCGAACGCCCTGCTCGTCCGCCCGCCCCACGCCCCCGCCGCGAAGGCGGGAGAGCCCTGCCGGATCATCCGCCTCGACCGGTTCTGCTGAGGAGCGCGAAGGTGCGGGCCCCGGCCGGCTTCAGGCCGCCGCCGCGCCCGGCGGTTGCGTGAAGCGGGCCACGGCCGCGTGCAGTTCCTCGCGGCGGAAGGGCTTGCCGATATGGTCGTTCATGCCGGCGGCCTGGAACGCCGCCACCTGCTGGGGCAGGACGTTCGCCGTCATGGCGACGATGGGAACGTCGCAGATGGGCTTGGGCAACGCGCGGATGTGCTGCGTCGCCGTGATGCCGTCCATAATCGGCATCTGAATGTCCATGAGCACGAGGTCGTAGGCCTCGGCCTTCACGGCCAGTACGGCCGTGGCGCCGTCGCCCGCAACGTCGACCTCGTGCCCGCCCAAGGTGAGCAGGGTCCGGGCGATCTCCTGATTGATCTCGTTGTCGTCCACCAGCAGGATTCTCAAGGCGCGCGACGACGCCTCGGCGGTCGGGGCGGCGGGCACGAGCGCCTGCTGGTCGGCGGATCGCAAGGTGACGTCGAACCAGAACGTGGAGCCCTGTCCGAGTTGGCTGACGAAGCCGATGCGGCCGCCCATGAGCTCGACGAGCCGCTTCGAGATCGCAAGGCCGAGGCCCGATCCTCCGAACTCCCGGCGGACGGAGCCGTCCACCTGGCTGAAGCGCTCGAAGAGCCGGCTCTGCTTGTCGTCCGGAATGCCGATGCCGGTATCCTGCACGGCGACCCGCAGCGACGTGCCGTCCCTCCCCTCGCCCATCACGCGGACGCTGAGCGCGATCCATCCGGAGGCGGTGAATTTCACGGCGTTGTTGAGGAGGTTGAGGAGGTTGAGGAGCACCTGCCGCAGGCGGTCCTCGTCGCCGACGAGGGTGGCGGGCAGACGGGCATCGAGGTCGATGGTGAGCTGGAGATGGCGGCGTTCCGCCTGCGCCTGGACGATGGCGGCGGCGTTCTCCACGAGGGCTCTCGGCGAGAAGGGCCGCGGGTCGAGATCGAGGCGTCCGGCCTCGATGCCGGAGAAGTCGAGGATGTCGTTGACGACGGTCAGGAGGGCCGATCCGGCGGACTGGATGCGCTCGACCTTGCGCCGCTGCCCGGCCGAGATGGTCTCGTCGTCGAGGAGGAGGTCGGCATAGCCCAGGATGCCGTTGAGCGGCGTGCGGATCTCGTGGCTCATATTGGCGAGGAAGTCCGACTTCGAGCGGTTGGCCCGCTCGGCCGCTTCCTTCGCGGCCAGCAATTCTCCTGCCTGCCGGTTGCGTTCGGTGATGTCCGTGACGGCGACCAGGACCGCATCCCAGTTGCGGAAGGTGATCGGGCGCGCATAGGTCAGGACGTCCATCACGGTCCCGTCGGCCTTGATGTGCCGCCACGCGAGATCGTTGATGGGCTTGTCGGTCATCGTCCTGACGACGGCCCGGAGCGCATCCCAGTCCTCGCGGGGCCGGATGTCGAGGAGCGTCATGGTGAGCAGCTCCTCCCGGCTGAAGCCGTAGAGGGACACCATCGCCTCGTTAACGCTCAAGAACCGCAGGCTCTCCTTGTCGTAGAGCCACATGGGCAGCGGGTTGTGATCGAACAGGAGGCGGAAGGAATCCTCGCGGGCCCGGATGTCGTCGACATCGGTCAGGGTCACGGCGATGAGTTCGCCCATGGTCCCGACGCTCACCTTGAGGTGCACGTCGCCTTCGGCCGCGGGATACGCAAATTCGAACTCGCCGCTGCCGCAATCCTCCACGATGCTGATGAGGGTCTGCAGGCCGCCGCTTCGATCGAAGCCGGGAAACATATCCGTGAGGCGCTCCCCTCGAAGGCGGGCTGAAGGGCGCCGCATGAGGGTGCTGGCTCCCTCGTTCAGGGCCACGATCCGGAAATCGGCGATCCGCCCGTCGTCGTCGCGCAGGCTGGCTAGCGCGACGAGGCCCTCCTTGTTCGACCGGAACATCGCATCGACGAGGCTTTGCCGGGTCGCGTTCTCGCCGACATAGACGAAAACGAAGGCCTCGCCGCCCCGGCCGGCGAGCGGCAGGGCGAGGAGATCGCTGATCGCGATCAGTCCGTCATGGGCGGCGCTGAGCTTTCCCGGAGCCGGGCGCCTCAGATCGAGGGCGAGCTTGCTGATCTCACGGAGGGTCCGGATCGCTCCGGAGGCTCTCTGGTCGAGAACCGTGCCGGACAGCTTCGAGCCGGTGGCCTCGTCGAAACCGGACCCGGTCCACACAGCCTCCAGCCGATCGCCCTCGACCCGCAGCAGAGCGGCGCGACGCGCGAAGGCGCCGAGGGGACCCGGAACCACATCCGCGTGCGACGGCAGACCGCCGTCGGGCGGAACGAGGGCGGTCCACACCTGGCGCAAGGTGGCGAGATCATCGATCCCGACGGCCGCGGCGGGCTGAACCGAAGGAGGGCCGATCGTCTGCTGCGGCATGTCAGTCCGGTTGGTTTTCGCCGTGCCGGGGTAGCAGCTCAACCTGAAGGAAGCGTTACGTTACGGTGGTGAGCCGACCATGCTTCCCGAAGAAGCCCGGAGCCGATTGAGCGCGCATCCGCTTCCTGCTAGAGGTCCGGCCCCTGCCACGGGACGGCGCTGCGCCATGGAAGCACGACACCACGTTCGCCTGTCGGTCGCCGCTGCAAAGGACCTGGGGGCCCGGATCCTCGGCGCCATGGGGGCGCCGGCCGACATCGCCGCCGGGGTGGCGAGGCATCTTGCCCTGTCGGATGCCTCCGGGCACGCCAGCCATGGCCTGAGCCTGCTTCCGGTCTATGCGGGCGATCTCGATGCCGGCCGGATCGTGGTGGGAAGCCGCGGCCGCTGGATCCAGGAGACGGGCGCCGCCCTCGTGATCGACGGGGAGCGGGGCTTCGGCGCTCCGGTCGCCAACATGGCGCTCGCCCGCGCCGTCGATGAGGCCCGCCGCAGCGGCGTGTGCCTCCTCGCGGTCCGCAACGTGCATCATCTCGGCCGCATCGGAGCCTTCGCCGAGGAGGCCGCCGAGGCCGGGCTGGCTTCGCTCCATTTCTGCAACGTGGTCGGGCGCGCGCCGGTGGTGGTTCCGGCCGGCGGGCGCGAGGCGCGGTTCGTCACCAACCCCCTCGCGGTCGGCATCCCCCGGCCGGGGCGTTTTCCGGTCGTGCTCGACATCGCGACGAGCGGGATCGCGCTCAACAAGGCCCGGGTCGCCCATCTGCGCGGCGAGGCGGTGGAGCCGGGCTACCTCGTGGATGCCGAGGGGCACGGCACGACCGATCCCGGCGTTCTGTTCCGGGAGCCCAGGGGCGCTCTCCTGCCCTTCGGCCTGCACAAGGGCTCGGGCCTCGCGGTGGTGGGCGAGCTGCTGGCCGGCGCCCTGAGCGGCGGACGGACGATCGCCCCGCACAACGAGCGTGACGGCTCGACGCTCAACAACATGCTGTCGATCCTCATCGCGCCCGACCACCTCGCGGGCGCCGCCTGGCGCGAGGAGGCGGAGGCGATGATCGGCTACCTCCACGACTGCCCGCCCGTCGATCCGGACGAGCCGGTGCTGGTGCCGGGCGAGCCGGAGGCCATCGCCCGGCAGGAGGCGGAAGCGCAAGGGATCGCCTACGACGCGGCAACCTGGGGAACGCTCACGCGCCTCGCCGAGGAGCGCGGCGTCGCGCTGCCGCCGCTCTAGCGGGCGGCGCCCGGGTCGTCAGACGGCCGGGGCGTGCTGTCCGGCGGTCTTGGCGAGGCGCGTATCGAAGGCCGCGCAAAGCGCGCGCACGAGGGGCCGCGCCGCTTCCGGAACCTCGATGCGCATGCCCTGCCGGACGGCGAGCCGGTCCGCCGCGAGATCGTCGATGCGCGCGATCTCGGCCGCGAAATACGAGCCGTCCACCTTGTGACGGGCGCAGACCTCGCCAAGATCGACGGACAGGTCGCACATTAGCCGCTCGATCACCTCTCCCCTCAGGCGGTCGTCGTCGGTGAGAACGAGGCCCTTGGCGGTGGCGAAGCGGCCGGCCAGGATCGCGGCGCGGTAGTCCGGGGTCGCGGTGCTGTTCTGGGCATAGCCGCCCGGCATGTTGGAGATGGCGGAGGCGCCGAGGCCGATCAGGACCGGCGCGCCGTCCGTGGTGTAGCCCTGGAAGTTGCGGTGCAGCCTGCCGCCGGACAAGGCCTGCGAGAGCGGGTCGTCGCGCTTGGCGAAATGGTCGAGCCCGACGCGCCGGTAGCCTGCCTCCACGATGCGGGCGGCGGCCGATTCGAACTGCGCGAAGCGCTCGTCGGCGCGGGGCATCACGTCCTCGGGCAGGAGCGCCTGATGGCGCTTCATCCAGGGCACGTGGGCATAGCCGAAGAGCGAGATGCGGTCGGGATCGAGCCGCAGGGCCGTCTCCACCGTCGAGACCACGTTCTCGACGGTCTGGAACGGCAGCCCGTACATGATGTCGAGGTTGATCGCCGCAATGCCGGCCTGGCGCAGCCCGTCCGCGACACGCCGGGTGTCGGCGAAGGACTGGATGCGCCGGATGGTCTGCTGAACGTTCGCGTCGAAGCTCTGGACGCCGAGGCTCGCGCGGTTGACCCCGCCCGCGGCCAGCGCCTCGATCCGGGCCGGCGTCATCGTCCGCGGATCGATCTCGACGGCGATCTCCGCCCCCGCCGCGATTCCGAGCCGGTCGCGCACTCGGTCCATGAGTCGCAGGAAATCGGCGGCCTGGAGGATGGTGGGCGTGCCGCCGCCCCAGTGGACGTGGCGCAGGTCGAGGGGCGCGCTCAACGCCGACGCCACGAGGTCGATCTCGCGTTCGAGGAGGTCGACATAGGCCGCGACCGGCTGGTAGCGCCGGGCCACCGTCGTGTGGCAGCCGCAATAGAGGCACAGCTCCGCGCAGAACGGCACGTGGACATAGAGCGACGCCTCCGTTCCGGCCGGCAACCCGCCGAGCCAGGCCGCGTAGGTGTCGTGGCCGACCGCCGGCGTGAAATGCGGGGCGGTCGGGTAGCTCGTGTAACGGGGAATGCGCTGGTCGTAGCGGGCGATGAGATCGGGCGTCATGCGCGACACCTTAAGCCCGGGCGCTCCCGCTTCCTTGACGCACGTCAACGAGCGGAGCCTCAATCGTCCATCAGCACGCGGTACTCCGCGCCGTCGATGTCGTCGTACTGCCCCGACCTCAAGGCCCACAGGAAGGCGCAGAGCCCCGTGGTGCCGAGAAAGAGCGCGATGGGGATCATGTAGACGAGAACGTCCATGGGGCAGCCTCAAGCGATGGCGGTTTGCGGGTGCGGCGCCGGCGCGGGGCGGCGCGATGCCGGCTTTCCGGCCCGGGCCCGGCCCGCCGGCAGGCGGGCGCGCAGAGCGTTCGCGGTCACGACGAGGGACGAGCCCGACATGGCGAGGGCGGCGATGAGCGGGGTCAGGAGGCCGGCGGCGGCGAGCGGCACGGCGGCGACGTTGTAGAAGGCGGAGAACCACAGGTTCTGAACCATCAAACGCCGCGCCCGCGCGCCGATCGCGAGGGCCGCCGTGACGGGGGCGAGGCGCTGGCCCATGAAGAGGCCGTCGGCCGCGGCCTGGCTCACATGGGCGGCGGTCACGGGGGACAGGGACACGTGGGCGGCCGCGAGCGCCGGGGCATCGTTGATGCCGTCGCCCACCATCATGACCCGCCGCCCCTCCGCCTTCAGGCTCTCGATCACGGCGATCTTGTCCTGCGGCGTCACCTCGGCGCGCCACTCGGCGATGCCGAGGGTGCGGGAGGCGGCGGCGACGGCGGACCGGCGGTCGCCCGACAGGATCATCACCCGGTAGCCGCCCTCTTTCAGAGCGGCGATCGTCTCCGCCGCATCGGGGCGCAGGGCCTGCCGCACGAGGAACGCCACGGGCGCCTCGTCGCCGCATCGGCAGCAGATTACGGAGGCCTCCGGATCCGCCGCGAGAGCGGCGGCGGCCTCGGCCTCGGCACCGCAGAAGCGGGGCGATCCGAGCCGAAGCTCCACCCCGTCGACCACGGCCCTGACGCCGAGGCCCGCCGCCTCCTGGGCCGCCTCGAAGGGCTGGCGCTCCCCCGTCGCCGCGGCGAGGGCGCCGGCCATCGGGTGACGGCTCGAGAGCGCGAGGCGCGCGGCCCAGGCGAGGGTTTCGGGGGCGTACACGCCGCCGGCGAGGCTCGGCTCCGGCAGCGTCAGGGTGCCGGTCTTGTCGAACACCACCGTATCGACGGAGGCGAAGCGCTCCAGGGCATCGCCGCTGTTGAGGAGAACGCCCTCGCGAAAGAGCGCTCCCGCCGCGACGACCTGCACGGCCGGGATCGCGAGCCCGAGGGCGCAGGGGCAGGTGATGATGAGAACCGCCACCGCCGCGAGCACGGAGGCATGAAGGCCCGCGCCGGCGAGAAGCCATCCGCCGAGGGTGAGGGCCGCCGCCGCATGAACGAGGGGCACGTAAAGACGCGTGGCGCGATCCGCCAGCAGCAGCGCCTTCGACTTCGTCTCGAGCGCCCGGGTCATGAGCGCTTCTACCTCCTGAAGGAGGGTGCCCTTGGCGGCGGCGGTGACGCGCACCGTGAGGGCGCCCGCGGCGTTCATGGCGCCCGCATAGACCCGGTCGCCGGGGCCGGCGGCGACGAGCTTGGTCTCGCCCGTGACGAGGCTCTGGTCGAGTTCGGACGAGCCGCGCTCCACGATGCCGTCCACGGCGACGCGCTCGCCCGGCCGCACGAGGACGAGGTCGCCCGGATCGACGGAGGCCAGGGGCACGTCGCGGATGGCGCCGTCGGGCCCGATGCGGGCCGCGGTCTCGCTGCGCAGGGCCGAGAGGTTCTCGGCGAGGGTCCGCGTCTTGCGGCGCATGGTCTGGTCGAGCACGCGGCCGATGAGAAGGAAGAACAGCAGCATCACGGCGCCGTCGAAATAGGCGTGCTCCGCGCCCATGGCGGTCTCGATCACCGACATGATGAGGGTGAGCACGACGCCGAGGGTGATGGGGAAATCCATGTTCACCCGGCCGGAGCGCAGGCCCTTGATGGCGCTCTCGTAGAAGGGCCGCCCCGCATAGGCGGCCGCCGGCAGCGCGATGACGGCTTGCAGCCAGTGGAAGAAGTCGCGGGTCTCGGGGGTGATGTCAGAGATGTTGCCGGCCCAGACCGACACGGCCATGAGCATCACGTTCATGGAGGCGAAGCCCGCCACCGCGAGCGCGCGGATGAGCCGGCGGGTCTCCTGCGTCTCGGCCACGTCCGGCCGCCTGGGATCGAACGGATAGGCCTTGAAGCCGATCGCATCGAGCTCGCCCAAGATAGCGCCGACATCGAGGGCGTCGCCCTCCCACTCCACCGCGAGGCGGCGGTCGGAGAAGTTGAGGCGGGCCTTCGTGACGCCGGCGAGCGCCAGGAGGCCCTTCTCGATGGCGTTCATGCAGGAGGCGCAGCGCACGCCCTCGACGGCGAGTTCCACGCGGCTCACGCCGCCGGCCCGCTCGACGAAGGCGGAGTAGTCGCGCTTCAGGCTCGGACGGGTGTTGGCCTCGCTCCAGGAGGCGTGAGCTTCCACATAGGCTTGGGCGATGTCGGCGCAGCACATGGTTCCTGATCCTCGATCGGCGGGAGGCGCCGCCCCGTCAGCGCAGGACGACGCGCATGCGGCGGCGGAAGGCCAGCCCCTCCCCTTCCATCACATCCACGACGAGATCCCATTGACCTGCCGCAATGCCGTCCGCGACGCCGACGTAGGAGCCGTCGGCAGCCTCCACGAGCTTGAGGGCCCGGTCCTGCCGCTTGTCGATGGGGCGCTCCAGGGTGGCGGCGAGGGTGCGGCTCGTCAGCGGAGCGCCGGAGGCGTCGCGCAGGTCGACCGCGAGGCGCAGGGCCCCGTCCGCTTCGCGCTTCGTCGAGGCCTCAACCTGCCAGCCCCGCTCGTCCTGGGCGCGGGCCTGGGCGAGCTGGCCGTTGTAGAGCTGGCCCGCCTTATAGGCGCTCGTCGCCTCGGTGCCGGACCAGGTGCGGACCGCCGAGGTGATCAGGAACGCGTCGGCGGCCACGATGGTGCCGAAGAAGCACGCGAAGATGAGGAAGACCTTGCGGCCGGTGAGCTTCGGTGCGGTGTCTGTGGTCATGGTCAGGGAGCCTTGAAGTAGTCCGCGGCCTGGGCGCTCTCGCCGGAGGCGAGGTCGGTCACGCGGAAGGTGATGGGCGTCGATCTGTCGAGCCGCGCGCCGGCCGGCGCGAAGACGAGGGCGCGGACTTCCTGCGTGTCGTCGGAGGCCACCCGGACGGAGGCCCGGTTCGCCTCGCTCATGGCGCCCGGCACCTCGATGCGAAGGCCCGCCGCGCCCTCGACGGTAAGCGTGAACACGCGCTCGACGGGGCGCTTGTTGAGGATGCGCAGGGTGTAGCCGTTGCGGATCGACCCGTCGGCGAGGGTCACGTGGATCGGGTTGCGGTCGTGGATCGCGCTCAGCCCCGTGAAGCTGCGAAGCGCGAGCGCGGCGAGCATGGCGAGGGCGACGCCCGCGATGAGGACGCCGTAGAGCACCGTGCGGGCCCGCACGATCCTGATCACGGGCTTCTCGCCCCGCTGGCGGCGGGCGAGGTTCGCATCGGTGTCGTAGGCGATGAGGCCCTTCGGCAGCCCGAGCTTCGCCATGACGGTGTCGCACGCATCGGCGCACAGGCCGCACTGGATGCACTCCATCTGGAGGCCGTTGCGGATGTCGATGCCGGCGGGGCATGCGGTGACGCATTGCAGGCAGTCGACGCAGTCCCCGGCGGGCTCGCCGCGGGCCCGGAGCGCCGCGTTCTTCTTTACCGATCCGCGGGGCTCGCCGCGGTCGTAGCGGTAGGTGATGTTGAGCGAATGCTCGTCCGTCAGCGCGCCCTGGATGCGCGGCCAGGGGCACATATAGGTGCAGACCTGCTCGCGCATGTGGCCGGCGAGCGTGTAGGTGGTGAAGGTGAGCGTCGCGATGGCGGCATAGGCCGCGAAGGGCGCATCGAAGGTCGCGAGCTGCACGACGAGGGTCGGCGCGTCGGCGAAGTAGAGGACCCAGGCGCCGCCGGTCCACCAGGCGACGAGAAGCCAGACCCCATGCTTCGTCGCGCGCTTCCTCAGCTTGTCGAGGCTCCAAGGCGCGGCGTCGAGCTTCAGCCGCTCGCGCCGGTCGCCCTCGACCCAGCGCTCGACCGCCATGAAGAGGTCGGTCCAGACCGTCTGCGGGCACAGGTAGCCGCACCAGAGCCGGCCCGCCACCGCGTTCATCAGGAAGAGCGAGAACGCCGCGAGGATCAGGAGGCCCGTGATGTAGTAGACCTCCTGCGGCCACAGCTCGATGAAGAAGAAGTAGAAGCGCCCGTTCGCAAGATCGATGAGCACCGCCTGCGAGGGCTCGTGCGGCCCGCGGTCCCAGCGGACGAAGGGCAGCACGTAGTAGACCGCGAGGGTCAGGGCGAGGAGCGCCCACTTGATCGACCGGAACCGTCCGCGCACCGTCGCGGGATGGATCTTCTTGCGCGCTTCGTAGAGCGTGTAGGTCGCGGGCGCTGCGGGGGAGTCGGCCATGTATCGCATCTCGTCCCGGGGGCGGGGTCGAGGTGGTATGCGGGATGGGCGCGGTTTGCGCTTTGACGTAGCGCAAGAGCGGATGATTGCCGGCCCCCTCTCCCTGCCTTGAGGCAGGCTGTCCCTCTCCCTCCGGGGGAGAGGGACGAAGCGCCCCCTACTGCCCTCCCCCGAGGCTGTGGATGTAGACGGCGAGGGACTTCACGGTCACGGGGTCGAGGCGCCCGTCCCAGGCCGGCATCACGCCCTTGCGTCCGTTGGTGACGGTGGCCATCACCTGCTCGGGAGCCGAGCCGTAGAGCCAGATCGCATCCGTGAGATCCGGCGCGCCCATCTCCTTGCTGCCCTTGGCGGCATCGCCGTGGCAGGCCGCGCAATTGGCCGCGTAGATCTTCTGCCCGTCCTCCAGCTTCAGCTTCGGGTTGAAGGCGCGGCCCGAGAGGGACAGCACGTAGTTCGACACCGCCTCGACCTCCTGGCGCTTCAGGATGCCGTCGCGGCCGAAGGCCAGCATCTCGCTCTGGCGCGTCTCCGCATGGCCGGCGCGGGCGCCGACGCGGATGGTCTGGTGGATCTCCGCGACGGAGCCGCCCCAGAGCCACTCGTCGTCCTGCAGGTTCGGATAGCCCGTGCGGCCCGTGGCGCCCGTGCCGTGGCAGGCGGCGCAGTTGTCGCCGAAGGCCGCCTTGCCGGTGGCGATGGCAAGGCTGAGAAGGGCCGGATCGCGGCGGATCTCGTCGACGGACGCCGCGGCGAGCGCCTGGCCCTGGGTGCCGCGGGCGGCCTTCGCGGCCGCGACCTCCTCCATGACGGCCTCGCGCTGCGAGTAGCCGAGGACGCCGCGGGTGTAGTCGGAGACGAGGGGCCAGGAGGGGTAGACGACCATGTACCCGATCGCCCAAACGATGGTGGCGTAAAGGACGATCAGCCACCAGCGCGGCAGCGGGTTGTTGAGCTCGCGGATGTCGTCCCATTCATGGCCGGTGGTGTCCCGGCCCGTGACGGCGTCCACATGGGGTTTGAGGGTATCGGCCATGGGATCAATCCTCGGAAAGCGGCATGTGTGCGGCCGCGTCGAAGCGGGAGCGGTTGCGGGGCCAGAAGGCATAGGCACCGACGGCAAGGAACATCCCGACGAAGTAGAGAAGGCCGCCGGTCTGCGCGAAGCCGGCCAGGATCTGGTAGGTCATGGGAGCCTCACCGCAGGTTCTGCTTGTTCTCGTAGAGCTTGAAGTCCACGAGGGTGCCGAGCATCTGGAGGTAGGCGACGAGCGCATCGAGCTCCGTCACCCGCTTGGGGTCGCCGTCGAAGTCGCGGGCGGCGACGTTCGGATAGCGCTGCTGGAAGCCGGCGGCGGCCGGATCGTCCGGGTTCGCCTGGGCGAGAAGATCGCCGCGGGCGTTCTTGACCATCTCGTCCGTATAGGGAACGCCGAGGGTCCGGTTCGCCTGCACGTCCGCCCCGATGGCGGCCGCATCGAGGGGCCGGTCGAGGAAGGGATAGGCCGGCATGATGGAGCTCGGCACCACCGATTTCGGGTTTTTCAGGTGATCGCGGTGCCACTCGTCCGAGTACTTGCCGCCGACGCGGGCGAGATCCGGACCGGTGCGCTTGGAGCCCCACTGGAAGGGGTGGTCGTACATGCTCTCGGCGGCGAGGGAGAAGTGGCCGTAGCGCTCCACCTCGTCGCGCATCGGGCGCACCATCTGGCTGTGGCACAGATAGCAGCCCTCGCGGATGTAGATGTTGCGGCCCGCGAGTTCGAGCGGCGTGTAGGGCCGCATGCCCTCCACCTTCTCGATAGTGCTCTTGAGATAGAAGAGCGGAGCGATCTCGATGAGGCCGCCGATGGCGACCACGATGAGGATGCCGATGATGAGCAGGATCGAGTTCTTCTCGAACAGCTCGTGCCTTTTCCAAAGGCCGGGTTGGGCTGAGGCTGCCATGGTGGTTGTTCCGTCAGACGTTCTGGAAGGGAGGCGGCGCGGGGGCTCGGCCCGCGCCAGCCCGGTTACTCGGCGGGGGCGAGGGCCGGCGCGAAGCCGGCCTCCGCGGGCTCGGCTTCCTTCGCCTCGTAGCCCATGATCGTCATGGCGAGGTTGTAGGCCATGATGAGCGCGCCGATGAGGAAGAGGACGCCGCCGACCGCCCGGATCAGGTAGTAGGGCTGCATCGCCTCGACGGTCTCGACGAAGGAGTATTCGAGGAAGCCCAGGGCATTGTAGGCGCGCCACATGAGGCCCTGCATGATGCCCGCCACCCACATCGAGGTGATGTAGAGGACGATGCCGAGGGTCGAGACCCAGAAGTGCCAGTCCACGAGCTTGAGCGAGTAGACTTCGCGGCGGTTCCAGATCCACGGCACGAGGCAGTAGAGGGCGCCGAAGGACACGTAGGCGACCCAGCCGAGCGCTCCCGAATGCACGTGGCCGATGGTCCAGTCGGTGTAGTGCGAGAGCGAGTTCACGGCCTTGATCGACATCATGGGCCCCTCGAAGGTGGCCATGCCGTAGAAGGCGAGCGACACCACCATGAGGCGCAGGATCGGGTCGGTCCGCAGCTTGTCCCAGGCGCCCGAGAGCGTCATGAGGCCGTTGATCATGCCGCCCCAGGAGGGCATCCACAGCATGATCGAGAAGGTCATGCCGAGGGTCTGCGCCCAGTCGGGCAGAGCCGTGTAGTGGAGGTGGTGCGGGCCCGCCCAGATGTACATGAAGATCAGGGCCCAGAAGTGGATGATCGACAGGCGGTAGGAATAGACCGGCCGCCCGGCCCGCTTCGGGATGAAGTAGTACATGATGGCGAGGAAGCCGGCGGTGAGGAAGAAGCCCACCGCGTTGTGGCCGTACCACCACTGCACGAGCGCATCCTGGACGCCGGCGAAAACGGGATAGGACTTGGAGCCCGCGAACGACACCGGCAGGCTCAGATTGTTGACGATGTGGAGCATCGCCACCGTCACGATGAAGGCGAGGTAGAACCAGTTCGCCACGAAGATGTGCGGCTCCTTGCGCTTCCAGATCGTCGCCAGGAAGACGAGGAGGTAGGCGACCCACACGACCGTCAGCCACAGGTCCGCGTACCATTCCGGCTCGGCGTATTCCTTGCCGTGCGTGACGCCGAGGAGGTAGCCCGTGCCGGCGATCAGGATGAAGAGATTGTAGCCCAGCACCACGAACCAGGGGGCGAGGTCGCCCGCAAGGCGCGTGCGGCAGGTGCGCTGGACCACGTAGAAGGACGTGGCGATCAGCACGTTGCCGCCGAAGGCGAAGATCACCGCCGAGGTGTGGAGCGGCCGCAGGCGCCCGAAGCTCGTGTACTCGATGCCGAAATTGAGCTCCGGCGCCCAGAGCTGGAAGGCGATGATGCAGCCCACGAGAAAGCCCGCGATGCCCCACGCCATCGAGGCGACCGCCGCGAACTTGACGGGACCGAGGTTGTAGTTCGGCTTGCCGTCGATCTCCTGCGGCACCGGCGCCGCGTCGCGGGCGGTGTAGCGGTTCAGAACGGCGAAGAGCGCGGCGAGGCTCGCCGCGGCGCCGACATACATGTGGAAGCCGAACGCCGTGTCGTGGGCGTTCGCTGCGCCAAGGAGGCACAGGACGAGGCCGATCAGCAGGGCGAAGCTCAGGCCCGCCTCGCCTTCGGTCATGTGTTTGGATGGGATTGCTGCAGCCATGTTTCGCTCGCAAGGGCGCAGGGAACGCGCATGAGAGCGTCTATGGCCGACGGGTCGGGGGGCAGCTTTGATGTGGGTCAACCCGCGGGGCGTCCGGGCGCCCCTTAAGGGATGATCCTGAGGTCGGCCGCGGGCATCCAGCAAGGGCGGCGCGGCGCTGCCGTAGCGGCACCATCTTGACGCGTGCATCCCGTACGAAAAAGGGCGGCGGGTCTCCCCGCCGCCCCTCTCATCGTTCTCGGAGCGACCCTTAGCGGGCGGGCTCCTCCGCGAAGATGTCGCGGTCCTTGGTCTCGGGCACGAAGAGAAGGCCGATGACGAAGGTCATCATGGCGATCACGATCGGGTACCAGAGGCCGTAATAGGTGTCGCCGGTCTGCGCGATCATCGCGAAGGCGGTCGCCGGCATCAGGCCGCCGAACCAGCCGTTGCCGATGTGGTAGGGCAGCGACATGCCGGTGTAGCGGATGCGGGTCGGGAAGAGCTCGACCAGCGCCGCGGCGATCGGGCCGTACACCATGGTGACGAGCAGCACCAGGAAGGTGAGCGTGAGCACCAGGGTGAAGGGCTGCGCCCGGAAGATGTCGAAGAAGCCGTTGAGCTTCACGAGTTCCGGGTTGTTCGCCGCCGGGTAGCCGCCGGCGGTGAGGGCCGCCGTCACGCTCGAGTTGAAGGCGGCCGGGGTCGCCCGCGCAGCGTCGCCCGTCAGCGTCGCGGCGTTGTAGGACGGGACCTCGGTCTGGCCGACGCGGATCTTCGCCACGGAGCCCGCAGGGGCCGGCTCGACCCGGTAGTTCACGGAATTGCGGGCGAGCAGGGCTTTCGCCACGTCGCAGGAATTCGTGAACTTGGAGGTGCCGGTCGGGTTGAACTGGAACGAGCAGTCCTCCGGGTCCGCCACCACCACGACCTGGGTCGTCTGCTGGGCCTTGTGCAGCGCCGGGTTCGCCGTCTTCGTGATCAGGTTGAAGATCGGGAAGTAGGTGATCGCCGCGATGAGGCAGCCCGCCAGGATGATCGGCTTGCGGCCGATCTTGTCCGACAGCCAGCCGAAGAGCACGAAGCCGCCGGTGCCGAGGATGAGCGACCAGGCGATGAGCACGTTCGCCGTGAACATGTCGACGCGCAGGATGCTCTGGAGGAAGAACAGGGCGTAGAACTGGCCCGTGTACCACACCACCGCCTGGCCGGCGACGAGGCCGAACAGGGCGAGAACGGCGAACTTGGCGTTCTTCCACTGGCCGAAGGCCTCCGAGATCGGCGCCTTTGAGGAGGTGCCCTCTTCCTTCATCTTCTTGAAGGCCGGGCTCTCCTGCATCTGCATGCGGATCCACACCGAGATCGCGAGCAGCACGATGGAGAGCAGGAACGGGATGCGCCAGCCCCAGGCCGCGAAGGCCTGCTCGCCCGTCCACATGCGGACCGCGAGGATCACCATGAGGGACAGGAGAAGGCCGAGGGTCGCGGTGGTCTGGATCCACGAGGTGTAGAAGCCGCGCCGCCCGTTCGGGGCGTGCTCGGCGACGTACACCACCGCGCCGCCATACTCGCCGCCGAGGGCGAGGCCCTGCAGGAGGCGCAGCACGATGAGCAGCACGGGGGCGACCCAGCCGATGGTCTCGTAGGAGGGCAGCAGGCCGACCACGAAGGTCGAGACGCCCATGATGAGGATGGTGACGAGGAAGGTGTACTTGCGGCCGACGATGTCGCCGAGACGCCCGAACACGAGGGCGCCGAAGGGGCGCACCAGGAAGCCGGCGGCAAAGGCCAGCAGCGCGAAGACGTTGCGGGTCGCCTCCGGGAAGGGCGCGAAGAACTGCGCGCCGATGATCGCTGCGAGCGATCCGTAGAGATAGAAGTCGTACCACTCGAAGACGGTGCCGGCCGAGGAGGCCAGGATCACCCTCTTTTCCTCACGGGTCATGGGACGTGCGCGTTCCTTCGCCGCGCCGCCCGCTAGTGTGGATGCCGTCATGGCGTTCCCTCGCTCCTCAGCATGGTTCGCGGCAGCCGCCGAGCGACGTCCTCCGGGAGGGGACGAAAGCCGCGGCCGGATGGCGTCCGGCCGCGGATCAAGTGAACGCTCGGTCTGGCAACCGGCGCCGCTTCGATCGCCGAAGCAGCGCCCCTCTTTGGTGTCACCGCCGGGGGCGCAACCCCATTCGACTTAAGGTGATTTCCCCTGGGAACCGCCGATTAAATCGCGGGTATTGAGCCCGCCAATGCTGCTCGTGCGAAGGCGCGCACGGGCATGGGCGGGCTCGAGCGCCCTCTACTGGCCCTGGCCCAGCGAGTACCCCGGCACCCCGTCGAAGGTGAAGAGGTGTTCGGTCTTCACGAAATCCACACCCCGGGCCGCGAGTTGCGCCAGAAGGCCCGCCACCGCGGCCTTGTTCGGCGCCTTGCCGGCGGGCGCCTCGAAGCGGCAGCGCCAGTGGTCCGTGCAGAAGGTCTCCGGCAGGCCTTCGGGCCAAACCTTCACGCCGCGGTTGGTGATGAGCTTCAGTTCGAGAAGGCCGTCGCCCGCGCCCTTGAGCTGCGCGGCAAGATCCTCCGCATTCCCCCGCCAGTCGACGAACACGTCGACCCCGACCAGCACCTTCTTGGCCGGCGCCTTGCGCTCGTAGACCGGCACCGGGATGCCGCCGGCCCCCGCCTCGTACCGCACGGCCTTGAGGGTCGAAGGCTCCTCGCCGAGGCGCTCGATCACCGCATCCGCGAAGGCCTCGGTCCCGACGCAGACCTTGGACACGGCCGGTTTGTAGATGTCGGCCGGGTGGACGCCGTCCTCGATGGTCTTGAGCCAGGCGTTGTGTAGACGCTGCGCCTGCTCCGCCTGCCCGATATGCTGGAGCATCATGACCCCCGAGAGGATGAGGCCCGACGGGTTGGCGATGCCCTGCCCTGCGATGTCCGGCGCCGACCCGTGGATCGCCTCGAACATGGCCCCGTGGGCACCGATATTGGCGGAGCCCGCAAGGCCCACGGACCCTGCGACTTCGGCCGCGATGTCCGAGACGATGTCGCCGTAGAGGTTCGGCGTCACGATCACGTCGAAGCGCTCGGGCTGGTCGGCGAGGCGCGCCGCGCCGATGTCGATGATCATGTGCCGCTTCTCGAGCTCCGGGTACTCGGCGCCGATCTCGTCGAACACCTTGTGGAAGAGCCCGTCCGTCAGCTTCATGATGTTGTCTTTGGTGAAGCACGTGACCGTCTTGCGGCCGGACGCCCTCGCGTACTCGAAGGCATAGCGGACGATCCGCTCGGTGCCGGGCCGGGAGATGAGCTTGAGGCACTGGTAGACCTCGTCGGTCTGCCGGTGCTCGATCCCGGCATAGAGGTCCTCCTCGTTCTCGCGCACGATCACCACGTCCATGGCGGGGTTCTTGGTGGCGACGAAGGGAGCGTAGGCCTGGGTCGGCCGAATGTTGGCGAAGAGCCCGAGGCCCTTGCGGATCGTCACGTTGAGGCTCTTGAAGCCGCCGCCCTGGGGGGTGGTGATGGGCGCCTTGAAGAAGAGGCCCGTCCGCCTCAGGCTCTCCCAGGACTCGGGCGCGATGCCGGCCGTGAGGCCCCGCCGGTAGACCCGCTCGCCGATCTCGATCTCCTCGACGGCGAGCCGGGCGCCCGCCGCATCGAGGACGCGCAGGGCCGCATCCATGATCTCGGGGCCGATACCGTCGCCCCGGGCCACGGTCACCGGCACGGCCGCGCTGGCGAGGCTCAACGTCCTGGTGTCGATCTGGATGTTCATCGTTCGCTCCTTTTCGGTTGAAGCGAACATGGTGCGGCCGGGCCATTTAGAAAAATGAGTTGTTCGGCTTGAGAGCATTTGTTTCTTCAATGTTCCCGGCCGAAACCGGCCGTCATGCGATCGTCAACAAAGCGTTAACCCCGCGTCATGGTCGGGGTCCAGAAAGCGCCCTCCAGACCGGCGGGAGGGAGCGGCATGCTGGCCATCGGCGTCGAGAACGTCTCGAAAACCTTCCGAGGGGACAAGCGGGCGCTGTCGGACGTCTCGCTGCAGGTCCAGCCGGGCGAGTTCGTGGCTCTCATCGGGGCCTCCGGCTCCGGCAAGTCGACGCTCATCCGCCACATCACCGGGCTCGTGACGGCCGATGCCACTGGCAGCGGCACGATCCGGGTGTTCGGCGAGCCCGTCCAGGAGCGCGGACGCCTCTCCCGCGGCGCCCGGGCGATCCGGCGCGACATCGGCGTCGTGTTCCAGCAATTCAACCTGGTGAGCCGCCTGTCGGTGCTCACCAACGTCCTCACCGGCATCCTCGGGCGGATCCCGACCTGGCGCGGGACGCTCGGGCTCTTCACCCGGGCCGAGAAGCAGCAGGCGCTCCAGGCCCTGCGGCGCGTCGGCATCGCCGAGACGGCAGGGCAGCGCGCCTCGACCCTCTCCGGCGGACAGCAGCAGCGGGCGGCCATCGCCCGCGCGCTCGTGCAGGGCGCCCGGGTGATCCTGGCGGACGAGCCGATCGCCTCTCTCGATCCAGCTTCCGCCAAGCGCGTCATGGACACCCTCGCCGACATCAACCGGCGCGAGGGCATCACCATCCTCGTCTCGCTCCATCAGGTCGAATACGCGCGCCGCTACTGCCCGCGAACGATCGCGCTGCGGAACGGCACAGTGGCGTATGACGGTCCGAGCGAAGCCCTCACCACCGCGTTCCTGCGCGATCTTTACGGCGAGGCCAGCGAAGAGCTGTTCCTGCCGGAGATCCCCGCCCCCGCGCCCTCTCCGGCCGCGCGGCCGGCGGGCCGTCCCGCCCTCGTCGGCGCCTGATCCCCCTGCAACACGAAAGAGGAGTTCAACCCATGTCCTTCCTGACCCGCACACTCGTGGCGGCGGCGCTCGCCGCCCTGCCGGCAGGCGCCGCCCTCTCCCAGACCGCCGCCCCGGCGAAGGAGATCAACTTCGGCGTCATCTCGACCGAGGCGAGCCAGAACCTCAAGAAGATCTGGGACCCCTTCCTCGCCGACATGCAGAAGAGCACGGGCCTCAAGGTCAACGCCTTCTTCGCCTCCGACTATGCGGGCGTCATCGAAGGCATGCGGTTCGGCAAGGTGCAGGTGGCCTGGTACGGCAACAAGGCCGCCATGGAAGCGGTGGACCGCGCCAACGGCGAGATCTTCGCCCAGAGCGTCGATGCGGAAGGCAACCCGGGCTACTGGTCGCTCATGGTCGCCCACGTGGACAGCCCGCTCAACTCGCTCGACGACGTCCTCAAATGCGACAAGTCGCTGAACCTCGGCTTCGGCGACCCGAACTCCACCTCGGGCTTCCTCGTGCCCACCACCTTCATCTTCGCGGCGAAGAACATCACGCCGAAGGACTGCTTCAAGACCGTGCGCAACGCCAACCACGAGGCGAATGCCCTCGCCGCCGCCAACAAGCAGGTGGACGTGGCGATCAACAACACCGAGAACATGCGCCGCCTCGAGGTGACGAACCCGGAGGCCGCCAAGAAGCTCAAGATCCTCTGGAAGTCGCCCCTCATCCCGTCCGACCCGCTGGTGTGGCGCAAGGACCTCGACGAGGAGACGAAGCGCAAGGTCTACACCTTCGTGATGTCCTACGGCCGCCAGGGTCCGACCGAGGACGTGGTGCGGGCCCGCGAGGTGCTGAAGGCCCTCAACTGGGCGCCCTTCGCGCCCTCGTCCGACGCGCAGCTCTATCCGGTCCGCATCATGGAGATCACCCGCGCGGTCGCGAAGATCCAGGGTGACGACAAGCTGAGCGCTGACGAGAAGAAGGCGGAACTCGCCAAGCTCGAGGCCCAGCGCGCGCAGATCGAGGACGCCATGCGCAAGGCCCCGAAGGCGTAAAGCCCTCAAGCACCCTTCCTGCGGCGCTGGCCCACCCGGCGCCGCTTCCCGTTTCGGACGACACCATGGCCGCTCCCCTCTCCTCCGAGGCCCACCTCGCCCTGCCCCGCCGGACGCTGCTGGGAACGCTTCAGCCCCTCCTCGCCTGGGGAGCCCTCGCCCTGCTGCTCGCCTGGAGCTTCCATCCGGCCGAGGTGAACCGGGCCGTCTACCTCTTCACGGATTCGGCCAATATGGGCGAATACCTGAAGGGCTTCCTGCGGCCCGACTTCCACGAGTGGCGGGACTATGTGCGGGAGACGATCCTCACGGTGCAGATCGCCATCTGGGGAACGGTGCTGTCCATCGTCTTCGGCATTCCGTTCGCCCTGCTCTCCTCCAGCAACATCGCCCCGGCCTGGATCGTCCAGCCCATCCGCCGGCTCATGGACGCGGCGCGGGCCATCAACGAGCTCGTCTTCGCGGTGCTGTTCGTGGTCGCCGTGGGGCTCGGCCCGTTCGCGGGCGTCATGGCGATCTTCGTGCACAATCTCGGGATCATCGCCAAGCTGTTCTCGGAAGCCGTGGAGGCCGTCGATCCCCGCCCGGTGGAGGGCATCCGCGCCACCGGCGCGACGCGGGTGCAGGAGATCGTGTTCGGCGTCGTGCCCCAGGTGGCGCCCCTGTGGATCTCCTACTCGCTCTACCGCTTCGAGACGAATGTGCGCTCGGCCACGGTGCTCGGCCTCGTGGGCGCGGGCGGCATCGGCCAACTGCTCTTCGAATCGATCCGCGGGTTTCAGTACGGCCCGACGGCGGCGATCCTCATCGTGATCATCGTCACGGTCTCGCTCGTCGACCTCGTCTCGCAGCAGCTGCGCCGGATCACCATCTGACCCGGACGCCGGCGCGTCAGCTCCCGTGCCTGTCGAGGAAGTCCTCGACGGGAAGAGAGCGAAAATCGGCCAGGGCCCGGCGCAGCCGCTCGTGGTCCCAGTCCCACCAGGCGAGCGCCACGAGGCGGCTCGCCACCTCTTGCGAAAAGCGGCGGCGGATCACGCGGGCGGGATTGCCGGCGACGATCGTGTAGGGCTCCACGTCCCGCGTGACGATGGCGCCCGCCCCCACCACCGCCCCCGTGCCGATGGAGCGGCCCGGGAGCACGACGACGCCGTGGCCGATCCAGACGTCGTGCCCGATGGCGACCCGCGCCTGCCGCCGCCAATCGAAGAACGCCTCCTCGTCCTCCTCGCCCTCCCAGTATCGCGACGCGCGGTAGCTGAAATGAGCCTGGGAGGCGCGTTGCATCGGGTGGTTGCCGGGGTTGATCCGCACGTGGGATGCGATGGAGCAGAACTTGCCGACGGAGGTGTAGGCCACCTCCCCGTCGTGGACGATGTACGAATAGTCGCCGAGAACCGTCTCGAGGAGGATCGTGCGCGCGCCGACCTCCGTGTACCGGCCGAGGGTGCAGTCGCGTACCCTGGCGGTCGGATCGATGCTGGGTTCGAGGCCGAGCTGTCCCATGATCTTCCTATCCCGAGCTTCACCCGCTCGACGATCCGAAAGCGCGACGCGGGATCCGCCTGTTCGAGAACCGTGAGCGCATCGATGGTGACGGGCTCGAGATCCCGGGCGGGATGCCGCAGGAGCGGACGGCGGCCTCTTGCAAGGCCGGATCAGCCTCGGCAGCGACCATGCGGGATCGGCCTTTCCGGTTCGGTTGTCTAGTGATATAGACAAATCGACCGCCCGGCACAAATGAAGTTTCGATGACAGCCCCGAAGACCCAAGCTCTCCCGACCGAAGCCGGCCCCGCGCTCCAGCGCAACGAGGGCCTGGCCGCGTGGCGGCAGATCGCGGACGGGCTCGAGGGCGACATCACCTCGGGCCTGCTTCGGCCGGGCGACAAGCTGGCGACGGAGGCGGATCTAGCGGCGCGGTTCGGCGTCAACCGGCATACCGTCCGCCGCGCGCTCGCGGTCCTCGCCTCCCGGGGGCTCGTGCGCACCACGCAGGGGCGCGGCACCTTCGTGGAGGCGAACCCCATTGCCTACCCGATCGGCCCCAAGACCCGCTTCTCGGAGGTGATGTCGCGCGCCGGCCGCGAGGCCTGGGGCGAGCTCATGGGGGCGGCCGAAGCCGAGGCGGGCGAGCGGATTGCGGAAGCCCTGGGCCTTGCGCCTGAAGACCGGGTGCTCGAGCTGCGCACGCGCCACAGCGCCGACGGCACGCCGATCTCCATGGCGCAGATCTGGCTGCCGGTCCCGCGCTTTGCGGGGCTCGAGCGCAGCTATCGGCGCCTCGGCTCGCTCACGAAGGCCTTCGCCAAGCACGGCGTCGCCGACTACACGCGGCTCTCGACCCGGGTGAGCGCCCGCCCGGCGGCGCTCCACGAGGCGCAGACCCTCGAACTCGTGCCGGGGCGCGTGGTTCTCGTCATCGACAGCGTCAACGTCGACGCGGACGGGCGGCGCATCCAGGCCACCCGCTCCTTGTTCGCCGCCGACCGGGTCGAGCTCGTCATCGAGCCCTGAAAGGCCGATCAGGAGGCCGTCTGCGTCGGCCGGTCCAGCACCTGCCGCCCCATGAGGCTCGCCACGAGATCGACCATCAGAAGGGCGGTCTTGCCTCGCTCGTCGAGGAACGGGTTCAGCTCGGCAAGGTCGACGCTGCTCACGAGGCCGCTGTCGTGCAGCAGCTCCATGATGAGGTGGGCCTCCCGGAAAGTCGCCCCGCCCGGCACCGTCGTGCCGACGCCGGGCGCGATCCCCGGATCGAGGAAGTCCACGTCGAGGCTGACATGGAGATGGCCGTTCGCGGCGGCGACCCGCTCGAGAAAGCCGCTAAGGAGCTTGGCCACCCCGTTCTCGTCGATGCTTCGCATGTCGTGAACGAGGACGCCCGCCTCGCGCAGCGGTCCCCGCTCGGCCGGATCGACGCTGCGGATGCCCATCATGCAGATGTGGCCGGGCTCGACCGGCGCCTCGTTGCTCGGAAAGAAGCCGTCGAATCCGGGGCGGCCCGTCGCATAGGCGATGGGCACCCCGTGCAGGTTGCCGCTCTGGGTCGACGTGAGCGTGTGGAAATCCGTATGGGCGTCGAGCCACAGGACGAAGAACGGGCGGCCGTTCTCTTTGGCGCGCCGCGCCATGCCGGTGAGGGTGCCGGCCGACATGCTGTGGTCGCCGCCAAGGAAGATCGGCACGGAATCGGCGCCGCACGCATAGGCGACCTCCGCGATCGCCCGGGTCCAGCCCGCCACCTCGTCGAGAGCCTTGATGGCGCCGTTGGCGTGAGGGGCCGTCGCCAGGGGCTTGGGCGCGAGGTTGCCCTGGTCGACCACCTCGTGGCCGAGATCCCGCAGGGCCGCGGCGATGCCCGCCGCCCGGTAGGCGCTCGGGCCCATGTCGCACCCCATGCGCCCCGCCCCTTCCTGGACCGGCACGCCGATCAGTCTGCAAACCCGTGACACCGCTCGTCCCCTTCGTCGTCGCTCGCCGGCTCGGGCGGCGGAACGCGGGTTCCTGGCCGGAGCCTTCACGGCGGGGCATCCGTAACCCTCGCCCACCGGCAGGTCCAGATCCCGTCCTCACATCGGCAGCGGGAACCAGACCCTCGTGCGGGTGCCGGGCTCGGCGTCCTCGCGCTCCACATGCCCGTTGAGCTGCATCGCGAAGGTCTCGATGAGCTTCAGCCCCATGCCGCCTTCCCGCGGCGGGCCCGCCCCCTTTCCGTCGTCCTCCACCACGATCAGGGCCTCGCCGACCTCCGGATGCACCTCGAAGACCACCCTGATCCGGCCGCCCCCGTCGTCGAAGGCATGCTTGTAGGCGTTCGTGACGAGCTCGTTCACGATGAGCCCGGCCGGCACGGCGCGGTCGAGGGGCAGGTTCAGGTCCTTGGCCTCGACCTCGACGACGACGTTCCGCCGCCGCGGATCGATGTTCTTGCACAGCGCCCGAAGGTAGTCCCCGAACTCGACCGAGCCGGTTCCCATCCCGTGCGAGAGCTGGTCGTGGGCGAGCGCGATGGCGAGCACCCGGTCGGTCACGTCGCTGAAGCGGATCTTGGCGTCCTCGTCCTTCGCGTGCCGGCGCTGGAGCGACAGGAAGCTCAGGATCGTCTGGAAGTTGTTCCTGACCCGGTGCTGGAGCTCCTCCAGCAGAGCCTCCGCCCGCCCGGTGGCGGCGGACCGGGCCTGGTTCAGCTGTTCGTGGCGGGCAAGATGCTGGCGGTGCTGGATCGCCATGCCGAGGATGTTCGCGGTCGCGCCGAGAAAGCCGATATCCGCATCGTCGAAATGCCGCGGCTGGTCGGCATCGACCTCGAGCACCCCCCAGGTGGCGCCGTCCACCATCACCGGCACGTTCATCAAGGAGACGATCCCGTGCTCCACGAGGGTCGGGTGGGCGACGAACTCATCCTCCCGCGGCAGGTCCTCGATGACGACCGGCATGGCGGTCTGGAGCGCGCGGCCGGGCGGCGAGGCCATGTCGACCGGAAAGGCGACCGTGCCGACGACGCCCTCCTTCCAGCCCACCCCGGCCTCGACGAGAAGATCGGCCTCGTCCGCCCGGTAGCGCATCACCTTCACGTGCCGGATATGGGTCGCTCCTGCGACAAGGCCCGTGACCTGCTGGAGGAGGCGCGGGATCTCGGGGGCTTCCGCCCCGTGGCGCGCAAGCGCGCCGAGGATGCGCTGATAGGCGGCGAGCCGGTCGGCCCGGTCGTTCGAGGGGGATGTTCGGCGACGGTTCGACATGGCCAGAGCCAAAAGCTCGGCAAGGGCCGCAGGTTCCCGGCGCGGGGCGGGAACGGTTCACAACATATGTGAGTTTGGGTTCCTTAGATCTGCTTTCCGTAAGGCGCGTCGTGTCATCCTCCCCCCACCCCGAGTTGCGTCCGCTCGTCCTCGTCGTCGAGGACGAGGTGCTGGTGCGCATGATGCTGGCCGACGTTCTGGAGGATGCGGGCTTTCGCGTCGTCGAGGCCGCCCATGCGGACGAGGCGCTCCTCGTCCTCACCGCCCTCGACGAGATCGCCGCCGTGGTCACGGATGTGGAGATGCCGGCCGGCAGCATCGACGGCTTCGAGCTCGCCCGGCGCGTGCGCGAGGAGCGCCGGATCGGAGTTCTCATCGTGTCGGGCCGGGCAAGGCCCGCGGCCGGCCAGCTCCCCGAGGGCGCCCACTTCGTCGCCAAGCCGGTTCAGCCCGAGACCCTCGTGGGACTCCTCAAGGACCTCATCCCGGCCGGAACCGCCGACCGCCCCTGAAGCCCCTCCTCCGCGGGCCGTTCGGCGCAGGCAACCCTCGCGGCGAAAGCTCAGGCCCCTGTCGCGGGGGCGCCGGATCGGATAGGGTCCGGCCCAGCTTTCCGTGGAGGATGGGTATGATCACGCGTCGCGGCCCGTCCTTCCGGGTCGTTTTCTCCCTCACCATCGCCCTCGTCGCCCTCGCCGCCACGGTGGCGATGGCGGTCCTCGTGAGCCGCGAGACCGGCGAGCGCCTGCGCAGGGACATCGGCTCGGACCTCGAGGAGCTTGCGGTCCACATGGCCGACAAGCTCGACCGCGGCATGTTCGAGCGCTGGCGGGACATCCAGGTCGCGGCGGCCCTCGACACCATGCGCGACCCGGGCGCGGGCTAAGACGCCAAGGGCGTCATCATCGAGCGCCTGCGCTCCACCTATCCGAGCTATGCGGCCATCGCCTTCATGAGCCCGGACGGGGCGGTCAGGGCCGCCACCATCCCGCAGATGGTGGGCGCCAACATCGCCAAGCGCGACTTCTTCGTGGAGGGCAGCAAGGAGCCCTTCGTGGGCGACGTGCACGACGCCAAGCTCCTCGCCACCATCCTCGGCAACGATCCTCAGAACCCGCCGCGCTTCGTGGATCTCGCGGCGCCCGTCCGCTCCGCCGACGGGACGCTCGTCGGCGTGATCGGGGCGCACCTGTACTGGTCCTGGGCCGAAGAGCTCGAGCAGGCGCTGCGCACCGCCCTGCGGGGCCGGTACCGGGACATGGACGTGCTCGTCCTCGCCCAGGACGGGACGGTGCTTCTGGGGCCCAAGGACGTCCTGAAGACCCGGCTCGCGACGAGCAGCGCGATGAGCGTCGCGACCGGCGCCCGCGGCTCCATGATCGAGACCTGGCCGGACGGCCGAGAATACCTCAGCGGCTTCACCCGCACCGCAGGCTACCGCGACTATCCGGGCCTCGGCTGGTCGGTCCTGGTCCGCCAGGACGCCGCCGCCTCCTTCGCGGCCGTCGGGGAGGCCCAGCGCAGCATCGCCTTCTGGGGCACCCTGGTGGCCCTCGTCGCCGCCCTCTTCGCCTGGTGGGCCGCCGAGTTCGTCGCCCGGCCTCTGCGCATCCTCGCCGGCTCGGCCCAGGCCCTCGGACGGCGCGACCCGATCCGCCTGCCCGATTGGGCGCCGAGCGAGGTGGGCCAGGTGGCCGACGCCCTGTCGTCGGCGGCCCGGGATCTCGCCGCGCGCGAGCATCGGCAGGAGCTCCTCATCAACGAGTTGAACCACCGCGTGAAGAACACCCTCGCCACAGTGCAGGCGATGGCCATGCTCACCGGCCGGTCGGCGCCCGACAAGGACGCCTACAAGCGCAGCCTGGAAGCCCGCATCATGGCGCTGTCGAAGACCCATAACCTCCTGACGGAGGCCGCCTGGGAGACGGTGTCGCTGCGGGACGTCCTCCGCACGGAGCTGGCGCCCTACGACGACGGGGCCGGGAAGCGCATCGTGCTCGACGGCCCGGTGGTCCCGCTCGCCGCGCGGGTGGCGGTGCCACTCGGCATGGCGGTCCATGAACTCGCCACCAATGCGGCCAAGCACGGCAGCCTGTCGGTTCCCGACGGGAAGGTGCTGGTCCGCTGGGAGGTGACGACGGGCGCGGAAGGCAGCTCCCTTCACCTCACCTGGAAGGAGACCGGCGGGCCGGCGGTGACGAGGCCGGCCCGGCAGGGCTTCGGCTCCCGGCTCCTCCAGCAGGGCATCGCCCGCGACCTCAACGGCGAGACGCATCTCGACTTCGCCGTCGAGGGCCTGGGCTGCCGCATGCTGGTGTCCCTGGGGGATGCGCAAGGGCCGCGGCTGTTCGACCAGCGCCGCATCGACGAAGCCCCGGCCCGACCCGGCACGGTCCTCCACTGAGCGCCGTCGAGGCGCCCCCTCCGGCAACTCCCCGGCGCCGCGGAACGGACCCGTCGAAAGGACTTCCCCATGGCCCGGAAAAGGGGCATTGATCCGGCCCGAGGCCGGGGGGCACAGCCGCATGCGCGCACGAGAGAACCGTCATCAGGCGATGTTCACGCCGCTGCTGATCGCAGCCGTCGCGATGGGGCTCCTGACGCTGCCGATCGCGACCTGGCTCGACCTGCGGGAGCTTTCCGAGCGCATGCTCCGGGCGCAGGCCGGGGAGATCAGCCGCATCATCGACGACATGCGCGGCTATTACGGCAGCGACGTGGTGGGACGGGTGCTCGAGCGCTCCGGCGGCTCGGTGGTCACGGCCCACAACTACCGGGACGTGCCCGGCGCCATCCCGATCCCCGCCACCCTGTCGATCGAGCTCGGCAAGCGCATCAGCGCCCATGATGGGCAGGTGAAGTACCGCTTCATCTCGGACCTGCCGTTCCGGGGACGCGAGCCCCATGCCCTCGATGCCTTCGAGCAGGCGGCGATCGCTCGCCTCAGGGCGGATCCGTCCTCTCCCATCGTCGAGGTCTCCGGCTCCGTTCTCAACCGGCAGGTCCGTGTCGCCGCGCCGGTCGTGATGGGCGAGGTGTGCGCCTCGTGCCACAACGCCCATCCCGACAGCCCGAAGAAGGACTGGAAGGTCGGCGACGTGCGCGGGATCCAGCAGGTCTCGGTCGCCCAGCCCATCGCCGCCAACGTTCTCTCCTTCAAGTACCTCCTCGCCTACTTCGCCCTGGCGGGCCTCGTCGGCCTCACCTTCATCGGGCTGCAGCGCCGGCAGGCCCGTCTCGTGGAGAGCATGAACCGGGAACTGTCGGAGGCGAACGACTTCCTCGCTTCCATCTCGATGAAGATCGCCAAGTACCTCTCGCCGCAGATCTACAAGAGCATCTTCAGCGGCCAGAAGGACGTCACCATCGCGACGGAGCGCAAGAAGCTCACGATCTTCTTTTCCGACATCAAGGATTTCACGGCGATTGCCGAGCGCCTGCAGCCGGAGGATCTGACCGCGCTGCTGAACGAGTATTTCACCGAGATGGCCGAGATCGCGCACCGCCACGGGGCGACGGTGGACAAGTTCATCGGCGACGCGCTCCTGGTGTTCTTCGGCGACCCCGAGACCAAGGGCGTCGAGGAGGATGCCCGGGCCTGCCTCCACATGGCGGTCGAGATGCAAAAGCGGCTCGAGGTGCTGAATCGGACCTGGCGCCAGCGCGGCATCGAGCGGCCCTTCGAAGCCCGCATGGGCATCAACACCGGCTATTGCAACGTCGGCAATTTCGGCTCCGAAGACCGGATGGACTACACCATCATCGGGGCTGAGGCGAACCTGGCGGCGCGCCTGCAATCCATCGCGGAACCCGGCGGCATCTGCCTCAGCTACGAGACCTACGCCCTGGTGCGCGACCTCGTGCGCGCCCGCCCGCTGGAGCCCATCCAGATGAAGGGGATCAGCCGCGAGGTCGTGCCCTACCGCGTCGAGGGCCTCCTGGGCGAACTCGCGCAGCGCCAGCACGTGATCAGCGAATCCACCACCGGCCTCGACCTCTTCCTCGACCTCGAAGCCCTCGACGCGCTCGCCACGCGGGAGAAGTCGGCCGCATGACGACGCGGATCGAGACGGAGCCTACCGGATCGCGCCCCGGGCGCATCGCCGGGGAGATCCTGGCCGCCCATGCGGAACGACGGCAGATCGCCCCCCTGACCCTCCGGCCCGAGGGCCTGACCATGCCCGAGGCCTACCGTGTGGCGGAGGCCGTGCGCGCGCTGCGGGAGGCCCGCGGGGAACGGGCGGTCGGCCGCAAGATCGGGTTCACCAACCGGACGATCTGGGACGAGTACGACGTGCATGCCCCGATCTGGGGCACCGTCTATGATTCGACCCTCTACGCGCTGTCCGAGATCGCCGGCGCCTTCGATCCGGCGGGCCTCGTCGAGCCGCGCATCGAGCCGGAGATCGTGTTCGGGCTAGGAGCCGCGCCCGATCCCGGCATGGATGCGCGGGATCTCCTCGGCTGCGTCGCCTGGGTGGCGCACGGCTTCGAGGTTGTGCAGTCCCTCTACCCCGGCTGGCGCTTCAAGGCGCCCGACACCGTCGCGGCGTTCGGCCTCCACGGTGCCCTGCTCCTCGGCCCGCGTCACGAGTTGCGCGCCGGGGCGCGGGACCGCTGGGCGGAGGACCTCGCCCGCCTCGAGATCACGCTGCGATGCGACGGGGCCGCGGCCGATCACGGTCGCGCCTCTCACGTTCTGGGCGGCGGGCCGCTCGCGGCCCTCCACCACCTCGTCGAGGTTCTGGCAGCCGACCCGGACAGCCCGCCTCTGTCGCCCGGCGAGATCGTCACGACGGGGACGCTGACGAAAGCGCTGCCGGTCGCCCGGGGGCAGACCTGGAGCACCACGCTCCAGGGCACGTCGATGGCCGGCATCGCCGTGCGGTTCGGCGGGAGCTGAGGCGGGCTCCGGGCGCCAAGCAACATATCACGCAAAGCTCGCGCAACACACCGCGCCTATGGCCTATCCTCCATTCATCAGGCCGCCCTTGAGTCCGTGCCCGGACAGCGGCGGCGGCCGACGGGAGGTGACGATGCCGGACCAGATCACACGCGCGTCAGACGCCATGCGCACGACGAACGAGGGAGGCCATCAGGCCCTCGAGCCGGCCCTCTGCCGGTGCCAATGCGGCCGGATCGAGATGATCGCGAGCCCGCGCCTCGGCCCCTGCCCCGTCTGCAACCTCGACATGACGCCCATCCGCGCCGATGCCTCGGCCGAGGGTTTCGAATGGGGAGCCCACGGCCTGATGTGGGCGGCGTGAATCGGATCGCATGATCTTGGGCCCGCCCTGGAACGACGCTCCGGCGGGACCCAAGGCGTCACGCCGCGTGCCGGCGCATTCATTGAGCTCGATGGTGAGCCCGGCAGGACTCGAACCTGCAACCAGACCTTTACGAGCGGCCGGCTCTGACCATTGAGCGTCGGGCTCGTCCGAGGAAGGCTGTGTTGATCATGATCCGACCTCGATCCCGAGTTTCGGCAAGGGAGCCGACAATTAGCCCTCTTTCCTCCCCGTTCACGGTCACGCGGTCCCGTGCGCCCCATGAGAAAATCTGGTCTCTCAGGCGCTCAAGCCCCCGATAGGGTGTCTCTCAACGCTCCGAAACGACGGGATCATGTGACGACCCACGACCTGTCCTGAGGCCGCGGCTCACGCCCGCCGCCGCGCGCCTTGCCAAGGGTCAAGGGCACCACGTGGGTCCAATCGATAACAGTCGCGAGGGGGCGTTGTCCCCTCCCCTCGGACGCTTACGTCCTCCAAACGGGGGATCAAGTCTGGCCCTTCATGCTGGTAGGCTGCTTCTGTGGAAGGGCCGTCACACGCGATGGTGTCGAAGGAGAGGTTCTCGGCCGTCATCGGGCGCATCTACGACTGCGCGCTCGACCCGGCCCTTTGGACCGATGCCCTCGCCGAGATCACCGATGTGCTCAGGGGCGAGATGGCCGACCTTGGTGTGCAAGACCCGATTGCGGGAACCCACGTCCTCGCGGCAGATTACGGGTGGCCGGAGGATCTCAAGCAGCTGGTGCTGGCCAACCAGCACCTCAACCCCGGCGCATGCCTCGGCCTGACCGTGCCTTTGTGCGAGCCGATCTGCACCACCCGCGACCTGGACATCGATGCGTTCCACAGCAGCAGATACTGGACCCTATGCTTTGCCGGCCTCGACTATTACGACTACGTCACGGCCGCCATTTCCCGCACGGCCACGTCCTTCGGCTGGTGGGGCGTGCTCGGCAGCAAGGAACGAGGCGCCTACAGCGACGACGATCTAGCGTTCGCGCGCCTGATCTCGCCGCACATCCGCCGCTCGGTCGAGATCTCGGGGCTCTTGAGCCACAAGGAGGTCGAGCGCGGCACGCTGCAATCGGCCCTCGACGCGCTCGCAGCCGCAGCCTTCATCGTCGAGCCCACAGGCAAGCTCTTGTTCTGCAATGGGCCAGCCCAGGAGGAGCTCCGCTCGCGGCGCGCGTTTCGCGACAGCCAGGGGCGCTTGATCGGCACCACCCCCGAGGCCATGGCCTTCGTGGCCCATCTCCACAGCGGGACGCGAGCGCCCCATGCGCCCGGGCACGACACGCGCCTTGTCACTCCTCGGGGCACCTTGCATGCGACCTGGGTGCTACTGGAGCAGGCAGGCCAGGAGCTTGGCTCGCCGATCCTCGTGCTCGTGCGCGACTCCGAGGCCGACCTGCGCACACCGCTTACCGCCGCAGCGTCGGTGTACGGGCTCTCGGCGGGCGAAGCCCAGGTGCTCGCTCAAGTTCTGAATGGACACACCCTCGCCGAGGCAGCGGCCCTGCTGGGCGTTGCGCGCGCGACGGTCAAGACGCAACTCGATGCGGTCTTCCGCAAGACGGGCACCCGCAGGCAGAGCGAACTCGTGCGGCAGGTGCTGAACCTCACCTCGCCCCTTGCAAGTGTCGAGCTTATGCGCATCGGTCACCGGGAGATCAACGCGCAGCCGGACGGCATCGATCTGGATGGTCCCATGATCGAGGGGCTGAAGCTTGCCGGGATGCTCAGCCGTGAGCAACTCGCCGACCAGGCGAGCCAAGCCTACAGGGCGGGTGCCGAGCACTTCAGGGCCACCTATGGCTCAGGCTCCTCCTATCTGTGGATCTCCACACCATCGAACACGCGCCGCGATCAACTTGAGGCTGGACGGGCGTATGTCAGGGCCAATCTCCTTGCCACAGAGCTTGGGCTGGCCATGCACCCAGCCAGCCAGGCGCTGCAGGAGTACCCAGAGATGCAAGAGCCGCTCGCGCGAGCCCATCAGCTTCTGGGAGCTGCCGCGAACGAGCGGGTGCAGATGCTCGCACGGCTCGGATATTGTGCGGCGATGGTCAGGCCAAGCCCGCGCTGGCCGGTGGAGACCCGCCTTATCGGGCGACAAGGAGCACGCGTTGCGAGTGAAGGCTAAGGGAAAGAGAACGAGCGGGGCTGCCGGTGACCCGCTCGTCTTTCGGCTGTTCAACGAGATTGGGATCATCGAGCAGCTCTCGCGCACGCTGTTCGAGCGGGTGATGCCGCGCGGCATGACCTTGCCGCAGTTCACGGTGCTCAACCACTTTGTGCGGCTGGGCGGCGTGCGCTCACCCGCACAGCTCGCATCGGCGTTCCAGGTGACCAAGCAGACCATGACGAGCACGCTTGCGCGGCTGCAGGCAGCAGGACTGGTCGAGATCGGGCCGAACCCTGAGGATGGGCGATCCAAGCTCGTTCGGATCACGCCCAAGGGCACGGCCATGCGCCAGCGCTGCCTTGAGGCTCTCACCCCCGCTCTTGAGGAGATTGCCATCCTGATCCCCAGGACAGACCAGGACATGCTGCTGCCACCGCTGATACGCCTGAGGCAGCTGCTGGATGCGAGGCGGTCAGATCCTAAGCTTCAGCGATCCCCAGCGGCGCGCAGGCCGCGCTCGGAATCCTGAACCGCAGAACACTGCTCCCCAGCGGTAGCTTCAGAGTTCAGCGCCTTGCCGCTTTATCTCCAACGATTCGGCCTTCCTCCAGGGTGATGATACGATCGGCCAAGTCCATGATCTTGGTATCGTGCGTCACCATCAAGGTTGTCGTGCCCCGCTCCTCGCCGAGGCGCTTGAGCAGGCTCACGACGTTAAGTGCACTCTCCTTGTCGAGCGCCGCCGTCGGCTCGTCGGCGAAGATGATGTCCGGGTTGCCAACGAGAGCACGGGCGACGGCCACGCGCTGCTTTTGCCCGCCGGAGAGATTAGCCGGAAAGTAGTCGGTGCGCTCCTCGAGTCCAAGCAATGTGAGGAGGTGGGCGCAGGCCCGCTCCCCCTCCCGCAAGGCCGCCCGCCCGTGCACCTCAAGACCCATGCGCACGTTCTGCAGGGCGTTCAGACTCTCGTGCAGGTTGTGCGCTTGAAAGATAAACCCCAAACGCCGGCGGCAGGCAACCAGCGTTCCTTCGTTAGCCCCCGCCAACTCTGTGCCGAGGAGCGTAACGCTGCCCGCCTGAACGCGCCGCAGGCAGCCCACCAGGGTCAACAGCGTGGTCTTGCCCGAGCCTGACGCGCCAAGAAGAACCGTGAGCTTGCCGCGTTCGATCGTCAGGTTCAAATCGAACAACGCCTGTTTGCGCGCTTCGCCCTCGCCGAACCAGTGATCGAGCCCGCGAACAACGATCGGAGCCGGGCTCTCTTCCATCACCGTAATGCCCTCGACGCCCGTGCTTGGCTGGTCCATGCGCCTGGCCTTCAGAACAGGTCGGCCGGATTGGCGCGCGCCAACTTGCGAGTGGCGATCGCACCCGATAGCGCGCACATGCCGATCGTGCCGAGAAGAACCAAAAGCGCGCGAGCGGCCGTCATCGAGAGCGGCAACCCTGTCAGGGCAGCCACGATCCCGTAAAGAGCCAAGGAGACCAGCAGACCGGGGATGAAGCCGAGCAGAGCCAGTATCAGGGCTTCCTCGAAGATGATGCCGAGGAAGAAACGCTGCGGATAACCGATGGCCTTGAAGGTCGCATATTCCTTGAGGTGCTCGGCGACGTCCGTCGAGAGCACCTGATAGACGATGATGATGCCAACCAGGATCCCGATCACCACGCCAAAGCCGAACACGAGACCGACCGGGCGCTGCGTCGTTTGGAACGCCTGATCCCGTTCCACCGTCGCGGTCACGGTCCGGACCGCGCTGTCATAGGCGGGGAGCACGGCACGCAGCCGCTCGATGGTTCTGCCTACATCCGCTGCAGGAGCCAAGGAGACGAAGATAATGTTGGGCGCTCCGGCTACGCGTTGGGGAAAGAGGCGCAGGAACGTCTGGTCGGACACAACGAGGTAGCCGTCAGACGAGAAGCCGCCGCCGATGCTGAAGGTCGAAACAACCGTGAGCGTGCGCCCCTTCACCTCGAACTGGTAGGGCTCACCTGAGGCGATTGCCTCAAACACCTCGCGCGGCACATTCCGGGTCTTGGCGTCAAGAAGCGCGACGTCGGTCCGTGTGAGGTCGCCCAAGCGCGCGTTGATTGCAGGCAAGCGAAACGATTCGGCGGACGGGTCGATCCCGAACACATCGAGCGTGCGCACCGTGCCGTCGGGCTGCCTCCAGTCGACCTTGCCTGTGTAGAGCGGCGTTGCGCGCGCAACGTCCTCGACGGCAAGAGCCTCGAACATGCGTTGGCGTGGCAACGGACTGCCATCGGCCAAGGTGTTCATGTCGGACGCGGTGATCAGGATATCGGCGCTCATCGCGTCGTAGGGCAGCTTGATGCTGCCGATCAGCGCGCCTAAGAAGCCGAGCTGCATGAGCACCAACAGCGTGGCGAACGCGACCCCGGCGAGCGCGGCCGCGAACCGGGCTTTGTTGTGAACCAGTTGCAGCCAACCGATCGGCAGCCGGCCGAGCATGGCCGAGAGGAGCGCCGTCATGGCCCCTGCCCGGCCATGATCCGCGCGGTGACCTGAAGGTTCGTGTAGCGCCGCGCGAGCTGCGAAGATGGGTGATCGAGCGCCGCCGTGACCTTCACCACACGGGCATCCGTGTTGGCAGCAGGGTTCGCATCCACCACCGTCTGCCGGCCGACCTCAAGCCCAATGCGGGTGACCTGCCCCTTGAGAGGTTGTGGCAAGGCATCGGCCCTGACCTCGACGGCGTCGCCAACGGACACCCGTCCGATCTGGGCTTGGTAGATCTCCACCTCCACGGTCATGCGGTCGATGTTGCCAAGGCTCATCAGGCCCGCGCTGCCGGGCTTCTCCCCTGGCCGGACATGGACCGTGAGAACGGTGCCGCTGATTGGCGCGCGGACATAGGCCTTCTCAAGGTCAGCTTCGGCTCGGGCGAGGTCGGCGCGGGCCAGATCGACGTTGCGCTCTGCCACGCGCACGTCGGCCTGCGCGTCGATCTCTCCTGCGCCATAACGCGAGAGGCTTGCCCGCGCTCGGTCGACCTCGCGGGCGGCCTCGTCGCGCGCAGCACGGCGCTGATCGAAGGCCTGTTCGGCGGCAAATCCTCGCTGACGAAGCGCCTCCGCTCGCTCAAACTCGCGCACGGCACTCTCGTAGACGGTCTGGGCTCGAGCAAGCGCGGCGCGGGCCTCATCCCGGCTTGCCTGAACGGATGCTTTGACCTGTGTGAGGCTTGCTTCTCTCGAAGCGACTTGAGCTGCAGCCGATGCTACGGCGGCTCGCAATGTTCCCTCGCTGTCGAGCACCGCCAGCACGTCGCCCTGCTCGACATGTCCGCCTTCAGCCACCTTCAGCAGAGCCACCCGCGCATCGCCAGATCCGAAAGGCGGGGCGACGGTGACCACTTCTCCGAGGGGCAGCAATCGGCCGAGCCCAACGACGGTGGGAGGTGCTGAGGGTCCAGCGCCGGGTAATGCCCCCTCGCGGCGCGGGGCCGGGACGGCGATGGGCGAAGAGGTGCCCCCACCAGGCTGCAGGTCAAGAGCGGTCATCAGGAGGCGCAGACCCGGGGGTTGGAAGTAAAGACCAATGAAGCCGCCGGTGAACACCAGCGCCATTACGAGGGGAATGAACCGCAGGGTGCGCCATGTGCGAAGCAGCCGTGAAGGCTTCGCTTGCGGGGCGGGGGTGCGTCGCACGACGACCAGGGGAAGGCGCTCTGCGCCCGGCGGGTCACCAGAAGCGCGATCAGGCACGTCTCTGCCTTGGTCAGCTGCTGCTTGAGCGAGATGCGCCTTCATCACCCGCTACCTTCTTGGAGAGCACTAGACGATTAGTGACCCGATGGTCATTATAGCCCCTGAGCGACGATCCGCAAGAGAAATGACCCTCGGGTCATTACTGAGGCTTGGAGCATGGACAGCACGGTGCAGGAGCAAAGGCGGCCCCGTCAGCGGCGCAAAGAGGCTCGTCCAGGCGAACTGGTTCGAGCCGGGCTTGCGGAGTTTGCGGCGAAAGGCTTTGCGGGAACCCGCCTGGAGGACGTTGCTCGCCGCGCCGGCGTGGCGAAGGGGACGATCTATCGATACTTCACCGACAAAGAAGCGCTGTTCCTCGCAGCGGTGCGCACGGAAGTCGCCCCGGTGTTCGATCAGATCACCGGGTTCGTCAATGCCTACCCCGGAACGACCCGCGATCTCTTAAGGCTGATCTTCGAGACGATCCACCGCCAGCTCGTTGCATCAGACCTGCGGGTGCTGATCAGGATCGTCATCGCCGAGGGCGAGCGCTTTCCAGCCCTGACCGAACTCTACTACGCAGAGACGGTGTCGAAAGGCCGAGCCCTGCTGGAGAGGATCATTGAGCGTGGCATCGCCCGAGGCGAGGTGCGGGCGGGGGCGGCCGCCGATCTTCCTTTGGTGCTCGTGGCTCCCGCCATCATGGCCGCAATCTGGCGCATGACGTTCGACCGGTACGCTCCTGTCAGTGCAGAGGCGTTCCTGGAGGCTCACATCGACCTTGTGTTCAACGGGCTTCTCACACCGGAAGGCCGGCCCGAGCGCCTGCGCGGGAAGCCAGAACAACGCCCCTGAGATCGGCTACAGGCCGTCGGGCAGTACCACCCGACCAACCACTCCCGCATCTTGGTCCAGCGAGGCTTCATGGCCCCTCCCCTGACGGCGATGCCGAGCGCCTTGCGCTGGCCAATGAGCACAACAAGGCGCTTGCCTCGGGTCACTCCCGTATAGACGAGGTTGCGGGCCAGCATGGTATAGTGCTGGGTGGTGACCGGGATCACCACGGCCGGGTACTCGGACCCCTGGCTCTTGTGGATCGTGGTCGCAAAGGCAGGCACCAGGGTATCAAGCTCCCTATAAGGGTAGACCACTTCACGACCCTCAAAGAGGACAATGAGCGCCCCCTCTTCCTCGTCCAGGCGCTCCACCATGCCAAGATCGCCGTTGAACACCTCCCGGTCATAGTCGTTCTGTGTCTCCATCACCCGGTCACCCGGCGAGAAGCGCCAGCCAAAGCGCTCCACGAACCCGGTCGGGCTTGGGTTCAGAACCCGCTGGAGTTCATGGTTGAGGTTGCGCGCCCCCAGCACACCCCGGTTCATGGGGGTGAGCACCTGGATGTCCTTCAAGGGATCAAGCCCAAAGCGCTGGGGAATGCGGCGGCTCACCATCTCGATGAGCTTATGCACCCCCTCCTCAGGCTCGGTGATCTCAACACAGTAGAAGTCGCTCACCTCGCCCTTGGGGCTAAGCTCGGGCATCTGGCCCGCGTTGATGCGGTGGGCGTTCACCACGATCCGGCTCTCGGCCGCCTGCCGGAACACCTCGGTGAGCCGGGCTACCGGCACCCGCCCTGAGGCGATGATGTCGGCCAAAACCTGCCCTGGCCCGACCGAGGGCAGTTGGTCCACATCGCCCACGAGCAGCAAGGCGGCATGCTCTGGAACAGCCCGCGTCAGAGCGTTCATGAGCGGCACGTCCACCATCGAGCTCTCATCGACGACGAGAAGATCGCAGTCGAGCGGGTTGTCCTCGTTGCGACTAAACCCGCCGTGCTTGGGGTCGATCTCCAGAAGGCGGTGGATGGTTTTGGCCTCCAAGCCCGTCTGCTCGGCCATGCGTTTGGCCGCCCGGCCGGTGGGAGCCGCCAGGAGCACTCGAACCCCCTTCGCGGTCAGGATGCGCAGCGCACTGTCGAGGAGCGTTGTCTTGCCCACCCCAGGCCCGCCCGTGACAACGGCGAGCTTGGAGGAGAGCACCAGCGCGAGGGCTGCGCGTTGCGAGGGGGCGAGGGTTTTGCCGGTCTTCGCCTCCACCCAGGGCACGGCTTTGTCGATGTTGATGGCCGCCCAGGGCAGATCGCCAGTGGCCCTCGCCACAAGCCGCTCGGCGATGAGGCGCTCGGCGGCATGCAGGCCCTTGAGGAAGACGCACGGCTCATCGCCGACCGTGTCGGCGATGACCTCTTCGCCGCGCCGGAGTTCCTCGGCGATGGCCGCCTCGATGAGAGCCGCATCGACCTCCAGGAGCTTGTGCGCCAAGGAGGCCAGCATCGCCACCGGCAGGGCGCAGTGACCCTCGTCGGTTGAGGTCTGAAGGGCAAACGAGACCCCGGCCCTGAGGCGCTGGGGTGCGGTCTTCGCAAGCCCGAGCTTTGCTGCAATCGCGTCAGCCGTCCTGAAACCGATGCCCCGCACATCGCGGGCAAGGCGATAGGGGTCCTCGGTCATGACCTTGATCGCCTCATGGCCGTAGGTCTTGAAGATGCGAACGGCCCGCGCGGTGCCGACGCCGTGCGCATGTAAGAAGATCATGATCTCCCGCACGGCTTTCTGCTCAGCCCAGCCCGCCACGATCTTAGCGGCTCGCCAGGGGCCGATGCCGGTGACCTCGGTGAGGCGCTCGGGGTGAGCCTCGATCACCTCGAAGGTGGCCTCGCCAAACGCTGCCACGATGCGCCCCGCCATGGCAGGGCCGATCCCCCGCATCTGACCTGAGGCAAGATAGCGCTCGATGCCCTCTGCCCCGGTCGGGGGCGTGGTCTTGATCACCTCGGCCTTGAACTGAAGACCGTGCACGCGGTCAGACACCCACAGGCCTGACGCCGTGATCCACTCCCCGGCCCCGACCATGGGCGTGTGGCCGACCACGACCAGGAGGTCGCGCTTGCCCCTGACCTGAACCTTGAGCACGCAAAAGCCGGTCTCGGCCTGGTGGAACGTGACCCGCTCCACCGTGCCAGCCAGCGTCTCCAGCGGGCTTTGGGTGTCCTGACGAGAGGGTCGGATCGTCTGATTCATGTGTTGCGCCGACCCTCCCGACCTCCTTACCGCGCTGTGTTGATCCACAAGACGCAGGCTAAGAAGCCGCTTTGACCTATGCTGCGCCCAATCTAAGTTCTTGCTTCGTTCCAGACTAGTACTAAACCGAGCGGGCGTCACACCTATAGCAACTCGCTGATCTAGGTCGGGGCACCGCCTAACACATTGCAGCTCAGCGGCGCTTTGCAGCGTTCACAGTTCCCGGTGATGCTGGCTTGCTCCCTTGCTCGACCCGCCAGGCCAGGGCCGCCGCCAGCATCATCAAGGCGGCTGCGAGAGACGCGACGGGTGTAAAGCCGAACGATGCATACACAGCACCGAAGACCATAGGCCCGATCATCGCACCAGCATACGAAACAGCACTGTTCGCCGCGAGCACCGCGGTTCTGGCGTGAGGAGCGGCACGCGTGAGCAGAAGAACCAGGACGTTCAGCCCAAAGTGGTTGACGAAGCCCCAGGCCGCCGAGGCAACAACCGCCCCGGGAAACAATGCTGTGCCTGGGACAAGCGCAAGGTAGGTCCCGCCAGCGCTCACCATGACGATGACGAACAGGCGCCCCGCGCCAAGCCGGTCGATGTAACGATCGCCCGCGCTCGCAAAACCAAACCCGGCACCATAGGCCAGCACGGCCAACCCTGCCTCGCTGGCGCTGAGCTCAAGCACGCTTCGGATGTGATCGCCAAGATAGGCGTAGACGCCATAAAATGCCGTCATGAACAGAAGGCAGACCGCCAGCAGGGGAGCGACGCGCGGCTGCGCCAAGGCTGTCTTGAGCGAATGACCCTCCTCGCGCACCCTCGCGTGGCCCGCAACGCGGGCGAGAGGAACAAGCGCTACGAGGACAGCGGCACCAAGTAGGGCATAGCTTAAGCGCCACGAGGCGAGGTCAGCGACGAGGGCGGCCAACGGCACGCCCGCCACGAGCGACAGCGACCAGCCCGTGAGAACCCGCCCGACAGCCCGCGCGTTCTCGCCATCCGGTGCTGCGGACGCTGCAAGAGCATAGCTTGCCGGCAGAATGATGCCCGCAGCCATGCCCGCCAGCGCCTGCGCGAGGGCGAGCCAAATCCAGTTTGGGGCTAAAGCGCTCAACCCCATCGCGGCCGCCAGAACGCCATAGGCGATAACAACAGCGCACCCGAGTCCAAGCCGGCCCGCGTGCGGGGCGAGCAGCAAGGCCGACACCGCCGTTGCCGCGCCATAAGCCGAGTTCGCGCGGGCCACGGTGACCGTGCTCGTGCCAAGATCGGCCGCAACATCGGTCAGAACGGGGCTGAGGGCGAGGGAATTGGATCCGATCACCGCGATGCCAATCACCAATACCCAAATCAGACGTGTGTTTGTCGCCATAGCTTGATCCGGTTCGCCACAACCGGCATTGTTGCCGAACAACGTTCAGCGGCAAGGTGGGATTCCAGCATGGATCAAAATACGAATGGCGTTCGGCGCCGCGGCCAACCAGCGGTGCCGGTCGATGCAGTTGACCGAAGGCTGTTAGGGGAGTTGAGTGAGGATGCGACGCTGTCCTATGCGGAGCTTGGGCGCCGCGTGAACCTCTCGCCGCCAGCCGTGCATGAGCGGGTTAAACGTCTGAAGGAGACGGGGGTCATTCGGCGGACCGCTGCCGTTCTTGACCCGGACCTTGTCGGCAAGCCTCTCCTGGCCTTCGTGCACGTCGACACGCAAGGCTGGGGCAAAACGCCGGCGATGATGCGCCTGTCCGAGTTGCCGGAGGTGGAGGAGATACACGCGGTCACGGGCGATGCTTGCTTGATCCTGAAAGTGAGAACGAGCGGGCCGGCGGCAATGGAGGACTTGCTTGCCCACATCTACGCCGTACCTGGGGTTCGCGGCACGCGCAGCTACATCGCTCTGCGCACCCATCTTGAGAGGGGAACGTCGGCTGCCGTGAGTTTGGACGGACGAACGGTCCGTGCTGCTCCGCCGACCGAAATACCCTAAAGGGAACCGCGAATCCGACAGGGCTGCTGCGGCCGCCTGCTTTGGCGCGATCCGCACGCCGGAGATGACCATGGAGGAGTAGGGCTTCAGGGATCTCGTGTTACATTCCCGTGTGGCCCAAGCCACCTGATCGGGTAATCAGCCGAGACACGATCCGCCGACTTGGCGGCCTCATCAAATCCCGGCTGAGCTCTGGTGTCCGATCAGAGCCGCTCGAGCGGGGGAATGGCCCCGCCGAACCAGTTCTTCTCCACGAGCGAGCGGGCCTCAGCAAGACCGGCCTGGTCCCCACCGGCTTCCGCGGCTCTCAACAGACCACTTGCGGCCCACCCGTTGTTGGGCGCCCTCTGGAGGGCTGACCGAAACGCAGCCTGTGCCTCAGCAGCCCTACCCTGCTGGAGCAGTACGGCCCCGAGGGACTGGTGAACCGGGTAGTACCAGAACGGCGGCTCCATGTAGGGCAAGCTGTCCTGGATTGCGGCCGCCTGCTGGAACCGGTCGGCCGCCTCTGGCAGTCGACCTTTCGCTTGTGCAAGCCGCGCCTCGATGATGCGCGCCTCGATCGTCATGACGTCCGGCCCCGGAACGCCCAGATCCGGCATCGCCTTCACCTCAGGCCGTGTTGCGAGCGCCTCGATGGCCCTCACCTCGCGGCGCGCTTCGTCCTCTCGCCCAAGGCGAGCAAGTGCCACACCACGAGCGTAGTGCCAGGACGCAAGCACGAACGGGAACTCTGGTCCGGGCTGCTCGAGGCCCAAGATCGTCTGCGGATCGGAGAAGCGAGCATGGGCGTTGAACACGGCCGCAGCGATAGGCTGCGTCCAGGGCACCTCGCGCTTGGTCCGATCCGAGACGATGCCGCGCAGCTTGTCGGCGGCAGTGAGTGCGGTTGCACCATCGCCGCCCATCAGGGCAGACGCCATCACGAAGTGCACATTATGGGCGTAGTACCCTTCCGAGTAGAGGAGGCTCGTCCCGCCCTGCCGGATCAGAGCCTCGTCGACCGCGGCCGCCGCAAGGTTCGCATCAAGGCTCTCGCGCCACCGCCCAAGCCGGTACCAGATGTGGCTCGGCATATGCACAAGGTGGCCTGCTCCTGGCATCAGGGCAGCCAATCGGGCTGCGTGACGGGCTGCCCGCTCGGGCCGGTCGGAGGCTTCGACCGCGTGGATGTAGAGATGAATGGCACCGGGGTGGTCGGGGTTGGCCGTCAGCGGCCCGAGCTTCTGCTCGCCTAAGACGCCTTCGATGAGGCTCAGCATGCGTTCGGTTCGGCCCTTAGGGGTGCGGCCCCCATCCGCCCAGTAGTCCCAGGGGCTAAGATTCATCAGCGCATCGGCGGTAAGGAGGGCGACATCCGGGTTCTCCGGGAAGCGCGCCTGCAGAGCCTCCATCGCGTCCGCATAAGCCTGGTCCAGAGCCTTGCGGTCGGCGGCAGGGTCGGCGGAGTAGCGCTGGGACAAGGCAGTGACCAGGGCAGCCTCAAGGCCGCTCCCGCTGGTCACTCCACGAGCCCGTTCGAGCACCTGGAGGGCCCGGGCGTTGGCTTCGGCGTCCATTGGGTAGTTGATGTGGGGACCAATCACCCAGGCCTCACCCCAATAACAGAGTACGCACCCCGGATCGAGATCTTGAGCCGCCCGGAAGGCGCGGGCCGCCTCGGCATGGTTGAAGCCCCAAGCCAGCCGGTAGCCCTGATCGAAATAGGCTTGGGCTGCGGGCTTGAGCGGCTTCACGCCAGCAAAGGTGAGCGAGCCAAGGTTGCGATAGAGCGCTGGCCGATCCGCTGTTGTGGGCGCCGCGGCGCCCTTGGGCAGGTCGCGGCTATACGCACCAAGCTCGTTGCTCGTTTTGTGTTGAGCATGGCCGGCGTGGGTGGCCTGTGCGACGCGCTGGCTCTGGGGGGCTGCCTTCGTGTGGGCTGTTGCGTGGAGCCGTCGATGATGGGAGCTCGTGTGGTCACCAAGGGGGCAGGCCAGCAACAGGGTCGGCCAGGAGGCCAGCGCAAGGGCCGTGCTCGTCAGGAGGGCGCGCGAGAGGACGCGCTGAAAGCGGGAATGGACTGTCATGTGAGAACCTCAGGCAGGCGATGCGGTCAGGTGCTCGGACGAAACGCGAGCCGCAACGCTGACGTCAGGCGCATGGACCATGGTCCATGCGCCGTTCTCCAAGGTGCGCCTAAGCCGGGAAGGGTCATAAAGATCATGGGTCGGCCTCACCGATTGCCGAACACCTCGATCATACGCTCCTCTGGTCGGCTCGCACATAGGACCTCGTAGAACGACGTAGCGCCCTGTCACGTCCAGAGCACCGATCCAGGGTCGCTGTACGAGGGGCCGGCGTCAGTGACGCAGATCACATTGGCGAACTCGGAGGAGAGCGCGAGCCCTGCCGCAGCACCGGCGAGGCGTGTTGGCATCGTGCGTCGAAGCGGAACAGCGCAACCACCACCGCGGCCGAGATCCCGAGCGCCCAAACATCGACGTTCACCGACGCTGGGCGTCAACCGCTATGAGCGCAGGGCGCCCAGACCTTGGACGACGGCAGCTTTGGCGTCGGCAGCGTCCGGCGCATCGATGTGACGGTAGCGCGCCTGAACGAAGCCGAACACCCCAAAGGCGCAAAGACCAGCCGCCGTCAGACTGAGCAGAAGCCAGCCGTAGGGCTGCGCCTGCAAGCTCTCGAGGGCCCCGCCGAGGCCGCGCACCCGCGACGAGCTGCTGTGCTGGGCTGCGAGCAGGAGAAAGAACCCGATCAGGGCGAAGACGACGCCGCGCGCGGCGAAACCTAAGCGTCCCGCCGGAACGGCCCAGTGCGCGACGCCGGGTGGCATGGCCAGCCTGTCGGTGACATTGCCGCGCCAAGCCTTCCAGCCAAAGCCGAGACCTGCCGCGATGACGCCGGCTCCGACAAAGCCTACGAGCCAGGGGCCAAAGGGCTGCTGCAGGAGCCAGGCCGTCCAATCCTGCGCCGCCTGATCCTCACCGCCCCCGCTTCGACCGACGCCTCCGGCCAGACTGCCGGCAAACAGCGCCAGGCTCAGGTAGATGCCGCCGCTGACGAGATGGGCCGCGCGAACGCCGATGCCCTTCCAGGTTCGTCCTCGCCGATCCGCGTCGGTCAGCGCCTCGACCGTCCTCCAAAGGGCGAAGCCCATCAGACCAGCGGCAATCACGGCGAGCCAGACCTTTCCAAAGGGCTGATCCAACAAAGTCTGGAGGGCTCCCCGACTGCCGCCGGTGCGTCCGCCGGGACCAAGGGCCGCCAAGAGGGCAAGCCCGCCCACCAGGCAGTACACCGCGCCGCGCGCGCCATAGCCCCATCGGGCAAGCCATTCCATGCTATTCTCCACAAACTGCCCCGCTTGATGGAGAACACGGTGAGCGAGGATCCCGTTCCAGCGGTTCCGGCACCGACCGGCGTGAAACCGGGAACGAGCGACCGCCGATGTGGTCGTGATGCACCCTTGTCTCTCGCTGTTCGAAAGTAGACCAAGCGGGTCGTCGGCCCACTCTACGCTTCTGGCCACACCTCGGTCGGGGCAGACGCCCGGCTACGGACGAAGTGACCTGGACACCGGAAACATGAACGCCTTCCTGCGTTGCTGTCTGTGTTGGACAGGGAGGAGGTCATGCGGAACGTGGCACTCGCGGTGGTTATGGCCGTTGGCTGCAGCCACACGGCTGCTCTGGCACAAGCGAATTGCACGCACCTCATCGAGATCGGACAGGCAGCCTCAACTCGCATCGCTCATCTGGATGCCAGATACGGTCAGATTGCGAGCCTGGAGAACAAGAGCCAAGCTGTTCAGGTTGTTCGCGAGCTTGCACGCAGCTACCGGGTTCTCACTCGCGTGGTCGGCAGCTCACAGGACGCCAACTGCGCGACTCCGGACTTTCTGGTGGAGGCGCAGAGCTTGGCCACTGAAAGTATGATGCGGCTGCTTCAGGAGGTTGGCAGTACGCCCGGGCCGTTACCCGCTCAGGACGTTGCCGCGCTCGACCTTGGCTCTTGAGCATACAGAAAGCCGAAAGCCGAGAGGCTCCTATGCGCCCCGTTGACCGAAGATTGCGACGCAGACGGTCTGAAACGGTGCCACTCTTCGTGAGCATTGCACTCGTTCTCGGGTATTGCATCTGGACCGGAACAAAGATCGTGAGTTGGACAAACCAGGGGCAACCAGGGCTGACGGCCATCGGGCTGGTACCTACCAACCCTCCTGTGGTTCAAGGGCCGACGGAGGTGGAGGTCACAGGGTCGGTCGGCCGTCGTTGATGTCGTCCACGTGCGATGCCGGGCGATCTGAAGAGATCACATCATGACGCTCGACCGGCATCCAGGTCGCTGCCCCACTTTGCTAGGCCAACCGCCAGCACCGCGCCCAACCGCCGCCGCAATGCCCTGAATCTGAACGACAGGACGCAGCCGCTTCACAACAGGCGTATGATCGACATACCCTGACGGGAAACGACGCGATGCATCGCAGGCCGAAGGGCCCGCGCTCACCGTCGCATCAAGGAAAGGCTCCCTCGCGAGCCGGTGGATTCAGGAACCCCTTTGCGCCCCAATGACCATCTGGCCACGATGTTGAGCCCATTGCCCACCATGACGATGCAGAGAACACGGGCAGGTGTCCTGATGTGGTTCTCCCTGCTCGCCTTCGCCCTCCTTCTACTGCCCACCCAAACCTGGGCCGGCGTCCGGGAGCGGATCGCGGCGCTGGCCCCCTCAGGGCTGGTGCTCGTCACGGATGAGCAAGGCAACGAGCTCGTGGCTCAGAACGCTGACAAGCCGTTCGTACCAGCCTCTGTTGCCAAGATCGTGACCGCCTGGCTGGCCATGGAGGTCCTGGGCGCCGACTACCGCTTCGAGACCCGTTTCTACCTTAGCGGTGACCGGGTGCTCTACATCCGCGGCGGCGGCGATCCTTTCCTGATCTCCGAGGAGCTGGCTCAGCTCGCGTCGACCCTGGTTGGGGTGATCGGCAAGCAGCCACTCAACGGCATCGTGCTTGACGCAAGCTACTACCCGTCCACGATCCGTATTCCGGGCATCGAGAACACGGGCGAGGCCTACGACGCTTTGAACTCAGCACTTGCAGTGAACTTCAACACCATCCACGCCGTGCGCAGGGGGCAGACGGTTCAATCTGCCGAGGATCAGACCCCCATCACACCGCTCGCGGTGAGCGAGTTTCGGGCGCGGGGCCCCCAAGGTCGCGGTCGCATCAGCCTGACCCAGAACCCAGCGGTTGGCTTGCAGTATGCCGGCGAGCTGATCGCCGCGTTCATCGAGCGGGCTGGCGGCAGCATACAGGGCAAGATCTCAACCGGAGCCGTGCCCGAAGGCTTGGAATCGGTCTACATCCATCGGCAGTCACGCCCCCTATCCGTGATCCTGACGGGGTTGCTCCGCGACTCGAACAACTACATCGCGAACCAGGTGTTCTTGGAGATCGGCGGGCACCGCCGGGGCGGGACCGTCAGCCTCGAGAAGTCGCTCCAGGTCGCGAACGAGTTGCTCGTCGAACACGATCTTGCCGAGACGATAAAGCTCGAGGAGGGCTCAGGCATCAGCCGCGGCAACCGCTTGACGGCCCGCGGCCTGACCCAGTTGCTGCGGCTCTTCGAGCCTCATGCGACGCTGCTCCGCAGCAGTGACGGCACTCACTTCAAGACTGGGACATTCTCCGGTGTCAGCACCTTGGCGGGGTATGCCAACACCTCCAAGCACGGGCGAGTGCGCTTCGTGATTGCGCTCACAAGCAGCGACGGCGGAGCGCGCTTTCAGCTCCTCAAAGCGATCCAGGCAGAGCTCTAGTCTCAGGCGGCTGCGCGAGCGCCGACTTGGAAAGGGGTCACCGAGTGGCAAACGCATCGATCTAAGGGATGCTCAGGTGCGGACCTAACTGATCGACATTGAGCGTAGCTGGCCGCCTTGCCGCTTTCCCATCCTGGACGAGTGTCTCATTTCACCCATGTACCGCCGTGTTCAGCTGTCCTCAGACGCAGGCGGACCGGTACGTCGAGTAAGGCTTACCTATACTTTCCCGCAGGAAGCCGGATCATCGACTTCAGATCTTGGCGGCCACCTCACCGATGATCGTCCTGAGCCATTGCCCGCCGGGGTCAGCCTTAAGTGCCGTGGCCCTTTTAGGCAGGAGATCAACGCCTGCGTGTCCTCGAAGGCACACGTTCGCTCAGTGCTCTAGTGTAGGCGGAGTTGTATGGGCGGCAAGCACCGACCTGGGAAGTGCAGCCGAGCCAATGGCGCTCTCCTGAAAGCGCTTCTCCTGCCCAACCAGGCTGCCTCGTTCCTGTTCCAGCTTGGGAGGACCGTCTTGTGCTGCGCCGTCTGACGGGCAGGCACGGTGTGACCAGAACCCGGAACATCTGAGGCCTGCGATGCTTCTGTCACCCACAGCAGGAGCACGCCCATGAGCCCATCCGAACAGCAGCCGATCCAGCCGCCCGGTACCGAGGCGGAGCTGACGCCCAGGGCGGATCACGGCGAGGAGAGCTACCGCGGTTCGGACCGTCTTGCCGGGCGTGCGGCGGTGATCACGGGGGGAGATAGCGGCATCGGGCGGGCTGTGGCCATTGCCTATGCGCGGGAGGGCGCCGACGTTCTCATCAGCTACCTCAACGAGCAGGAGGACGCGGACGCGCGCGAGACCGCTCGCCATGTCGAGGCCGCTGGCCGCCGCTGCGTGCTGGTGCCGGGCGACATCGCCGAGGCTGCCCACTGCCGTGCCATCATCGACCGGGCTGTCAAGGAGTTCGGGCGGATCGACATCCTGGTCAACAACGCCGCCTTCCAGCGCACCTACGACACCCTCGACGAGATCTCCGACGAGGAGTGGGACTACACGTTCCGCACCAACATCTCGGCCATGTTCTACCTTGCGAAGGCCGCCGTTCCGCACATGCGGCCGGGATCCTCGATCATCAACACGACCTCGATCCAATCGGACAAGCCCAGCCCCAACCTGCTCGCCTACGCGTCCACCAAGGGAGCGATCTCGAACTTCACGGCAGGCCTTGCCCAGATGCTCGGCGCGAAGGGCATTCGCGTCAACGGCGTTGCGCCGGGCCCGATTTGGACACCGCTGATCCCCTCGACGATGCCGCCCGAGAAGGTGAAGAGCTTCGGGCAGGACACGCCGCTCGGCCGCCCCGGCCAGCCCCGGGAACTGGCGGGCATCTTCGTCCTGCTGGCGTCCGAGGAGGGCAGCTACATGACAGGCGGCATCCATGCCGTGACGGGCGGGACACCGCTGCTTTAGGCACCCTCGCCCAGGCTCGCGGGCTTGAGCCAGTCTTGGCAGATCGCGGGCGTGCAGCCGCATCGTCCCGCCCAGCTGGGTGTAACTATATAAGGGCGGCTCAGATTTGCGGCCCGTCCGGCCTGCCTGCCCTACTCTGCGGGCGTGACCTTCGGGCCAAGAGAGGCGGGCCGCTTGCGAGGGCGCAGCTCGACCCCAAGCCCGATCAGAACCACCGAAACGCAAGCTGAGAACGGGGCCACGAGGAGCGCGATGACGGGATCTAGATCCCACAGTGCGATCACGGTGGCGATGAACGACGCAACGGGGATGACGGCGTACGCGACTGAGAGCATGGGCGCCTCCTCGCAAATCACACGCAAGGCTCAGACGCCTTCCCCTTCGGCAGTCAATCAGCAGGAACCCTCAGGATGATGCACTCACCTTAACCAACTTGCTAGGAGCACAGTCCGAAGTGGCGGTTTGCTGTAGCTCGGCCATGACTGGCTCCGGCATACTGCGCGCGTACAACCGACGGGGCTGGGGAGACCTGATGGGAGTACTGCCGTGTTGCGTCTCAGCCCTCTGCTCTGTGCCGCCCTATGTCTGCCTGCCGCTGCCTGTGTGAGCGACCTTACGACCGGAAGCATCGAGGCTGGAGGGGCAGTAACACCCTCCCTTGTTGTGCCACCTCAGCCGCACCCATCGCCCGCTCGGGCCCGCTTCGATCATGCTCGTCCGGCCGTCTTGATGTTGGCTGGCGGCGAGGCGCGCGTGTCACCCATGATGGTCGATCTCGACTGGGCGACAGCGGCTTCCAGAGGTTCCCGGTCAGCAGTGCCCGTGCCTATCGTGAGCGCCTGCCGGGAAGCGATGGCGGAGGCTGGCAGCAAGCACGGTGCCGTTCAGGTCGATGCTGCGAGTGCGGGGCCGGTGCGCAGGGCTGAAGGTGGAACTCTCGCCGCTCCGCTCGACGCGCGTGTGGCTTACTGGCACGAGGGAGAGGTCCGCGCGCAGCACTCGCGGGTCACATGCCACCTTGGCGCTGACGGGAGGATCGTAGCCCTCGAATAGGCGGGCAGGTGGTCAGTCCGTCCTTGGCCCAGGCTGCCGGCAACGTGACCAACGGCAAGGCCGCAGCCTTTAGGGTTGACCTATGCCTGCCGGGCTTCCTGAACCGGGGGCGCCACCTGACCTCCGCCCGCCTTGCCGCTTTGTGGCCAGGCAAGCGTGACGATCCTATGGCAAAGCCTGCCCTCCGGATCGCGCTTTGTTGAATTCTCTCAACCGCGCGAACACGTCCAGCCCGAGTTGGCCGTAGACATCCAGCAGGTCGATGAGCACCCAATTCTCACGGATCAGATCACGCTCGACCCGCCAGAAGTCGAGGCTGCGCAGCGTGATCATCGTGCCGGTCCGCGGGAGCCCCAGCCAACCGCCATGCAAGAGCGTCTGGCGCATGTTGGGCCATCCCGTGATCGCAACATAGGTGCCATCGGCGAACAGGTGCGAGCGCGTGCTGCCGTGCTGCCCACGGTCGGGCATCGCGGCGAGAAACGGTATCTGGTGCCAGTTCCTGAAACCGGCGATGCCCCGTCCCGTGCCGATGCCGGACGGTCCGTACCAGCTCATCCGCGGATGCCAGTATCGGTCCAATTCCATCATCTCGGGGCCACCATGCGCGGGATGACGCTTCAAGGCCGCGAGCATGTCGGACACCAGCTGCCGGCTGCGCAGGCTCGCCTCAGCGTCGTAGGGGCCAGGGACGATGCCGTCCTGCGTGGCCGGTGCCGGAACCTGCCATTCGCGCCCGAGGCTCGGCGCCAATGGCCACGCACTGGCTTGCATCATGACCTCCGGGATGTCCCAGACGGCCTGCACCTCGACGACGCGTCCCTGCTCGACCCGGTAGAACTCATGAAAGCGCATGCCGACCTGGTGGCCGGTCGGCGGGATGTCGAGCCAGGGACGCTCGAAGCTGCCGGTGTAGTATCCACCGCAACCGATCCAGGAGGCCCCTTGCTCGTCCGGTCCTGCCATCACGATGGTGTCCCGGCGCTCGAGATCGGGGATCGCGGCAAAGAGATCCCGGTAGGCGGCGTCGTAGAGCGCCTCCGGACCGACGACACTGCCGAACGGGCAGCACAGGTGCACGACGGCATCGGGTTTGAGAAGGGTGCCAAGACAGCGCCGAACGGCCCGCTCGTCGAAATCGTACATCGCAGCCCGCAGCGGCACGATCAGAGCCTTAGCCCGCGTAGATTCGTCCATCTGCATCCTTCAGGTATCCAAGACGCCGCGAGTCTCTTGCCTCGCGACACGCGGTGCGGCTGGTCGCGGCTGCGCCACAAGGGATGGCTGAAGCAGCCAGGTGCGGAGCGCCCCATTGACGATGTCCGGCGCTTCCAAGGTGGAGAGATGTCCGGCGCCGGGGACGACGACGAGGGTCGAGCCGGGCATGAGGTCTGCCATGGCACGGTGGCGCTCTGGCGGGCAAAGCCGATCCTCCTCGCCGCATAGAACGAGTGCCGGTCCCCGAAACCTCCGGAGAACATCGCTGGCGTCGGGACGGTCGCGCAGAGCCCGGGATTGCCGCTCGAAGACGTCCGGGCCCAGCGCGAGCCCCATGGCGAGAACCCGGTCCAGCAGCGCCGCGTCGTCCCGGTGAGCGCCGCCAAGATAGTTCGGCTTCATCTCTTCGATCAGCACCTCGCGCAGGCCGCCGCGGCGAACGCGGTCGATCTGCGGCGCCCTGAGCTCGCGGCGCTCGGGCGTTTCGGCCAGGTGATTGGTGTCCAGCAGAGCAACGCGCGTCACACGATGGGACGCACGTTCGATGACCTGCATCGCGACGATGCCGCCCATGGACAGCCCGCACAGGGCGAACCGCTCGAAAGGCACGGTCTCGAGCAGCCCGTCCGCGATCGCCTCTATGCTGGATGCCCCGGTGATGGATCCCACCCACATGTCTGCGACGTCGGCCAGCGCCGTCACCTGCGGCTCGAACAAGCGTTCGTCGCACATCATGCCGGGCAGCAGGACGAGTGGCGTTCGCACCGCCGTCAGGCCGCCGCCGCAGAGCCGAGCCGGCGGCTCGCAATGGCGGCGCCCTCGACGAGCGCCTCGAGCTTGGCCCAGGCGATTTCGGGATCGACCGCGCCGAAGCCTGCGAAGGTGGAGAAGCCGCAATCGGTACCGGCGATCACGCGTTCCCCGCCGACGATGCCGGCAAACCGCTCGATGCGCTCCGCCACGAGCTCCGGATGTTCCACGAAGTTGGTCGTGGAATCGAGGCAGCCCGGGATGAGCACGTAATCGTCAGGGGTCTTAACCCGCGTCCAGGCGCTCCACTCATGGGCATGGCGAGGGTTGGAGGCCTCAAAGAGCAGCCCGCGGGGCTTTGCCTTCAGCACGACCGGCAGGATGCGCTCCAGGGCGATGTCGCGCGTGTGAGGTCCTTCGTAGTTGCCCCAGCACACATGCATGCGCACGCGCTCGCCGGGCACGTTGCGCAGGGCGTGGTTCAGAACCTCGACGTGAACCTCGGCCCGGCGGACGAACTCGTCCTCCGTCAGGTCGCGGTACATCATGTGGCGCCCAAGACCAAGGTCCGGCGCATCGATCTGAAGGATGAGGCCCGCCCCGACGATGCGCTCGTACTCCGCCCGCATGCCCTCCGCGATATCAGCCAGATAGGCATCGAGACTGGCATGGTGGTCGGAGGGCTGGAAAAGGGCGATGACGCCAGGGCTCGCGCTGTTCATGAAGCCCTGCCCGTATCCCGCCGCATCGAGGCCGGCACGAAATGCGGCGATATCCTTTTCGAGCGGGGCCAGGTCCTTGACCGCGATCGGCCCGACGCAGCGCGGCCGACGATAGGAAGGCGTGCCGCCCGCCTTCGCGAGACGTTCCATGAAGCTCGGATAATCGGCCAAGTCCGCCGGCGGGCGCCGGGGAGAGTCACCGTCGAAGCCCGTCAGCCGGTCCTTGATATAGGTGGCGTAGGAGATCTTGGAGGTCTCGCCATCCGAGGGAAGGTCAATACCGATTTTGCGTTGCCGGCGCACGATGGCGGCCGTTGCCTCCGCCATGAGCGCGTCGTAGGCGACCTCGTCCAGGGGCAGGCCCTTTTCCCTGGCGAAGAGGGAGTCCGCGACCGCTTGGCTACGCGGCAGGCTGCCGACATGAGTGGTCTGGATCCGCATCACTCAGCCGCCATCCGCTTGGTGAAGCGCACCGCGCCGGCTTCGTCGCCGCCCCGCACCACGTAGGCGGCGACACCGTCCGACGAGAGTGCGCGGAACGAGCGCTCCAGGCCTTTGGGCGTCGTGAACGTGTCTCCCGCGCCCATGACGATGTGACCCTGCGGCGTCCCGATCTCGAGCGTCCCGCTGTGAACGAAGATCACCTCCTCCTCGTCGCGGATGTGGGCCGGCACAATGGCGCCCGTCGCCATCTTGAGGCAGCGCAGGTTGAAACCGTGCGGCCACCAGCCGACGATCGGCCCCGGCTCGAAACCATCACGGGTGATGGTCGGCGTGATGACGGGGCATTCTTCGACGCCGGGTCCGGCGAGCGGCGAGGCCGGATTGCCCTTCATGCGACCGAACGGCACGTGGCCTTCGGCGAGCTTCTCAAGAGAAGGCGTCGCCAGACGCTGGATGAGCTCCTCATTGGGGGCATCCTCAAGTTCCGCACCCTCAGGGACGGTCTCGCCCATGGTGGTATCGACCAGCCGCCCTCCCTTGAGGAGGACCAGCCCGTACTGCTGGGCGAGTTCGAACACCCGCGGCGCCCAGGTGACCTTGCCCGGGTTGTCCTGCCCAAGCGCCACCCATAGGAACCCGACGCCTTCGTCCAGCTTCTTGAAACCGCGGAACATGTGGATCGGCACGGAGACGACGTCGCCCGGGGCCGCATCGAGGTGACCGTCGTCGCCTGCATTGACGCCGAAGAGGAAGCGCCAATGGCCGGAATGGATGACGAAGACCTCCGCGGTTTCGTGGCTGTGCTGGGAGTTGAGGCAGCCGCCTGGCTGGCGCGCGGCGCCGATGTTGAAGCCGTGGGGCTCGGGTACGTGGACGTATTGGTTGGGGTTCTCGGAAACGCCCGGCCCGATGATCGTGAAGTTCTCCTTCTTGTCGGATCCCGGCGTGCGGGCATCCACGAAAGCATTCGTGCAGGGGCGCAGGTCCGCGTAGCGGATAAGGCGATTGGTGATATCCATGATCTCAAGCTGCCTTACGTTGGTTGGTGAAATCGATCCGTTGACCGGTGGCCTCGAAGAAGAAATGGAGCTTGCTCGAATCGACGTTGAGGCCGACGGGCGTTCCGAAGCTGCCCCGGAAGGAGCGCGACGCCCTGGCAATGAGCCGGGTGTCGCCGACACGGACGGTGACGAGGATGGCCTCGCCCGTCAGTTCGGATGCGTAAACATGGCCCTCGATGGCGCCTTCGCCCGGCGAGGTGATCGTCAGGTCTTCCGGCCGGATGCCGAGGACGATCCTCTCGTCCGGGCCGGTGAAGTCACCCCGGATCGTGACGCCCGGTGCCTGAAAGACGTTGCCAACGAGCTGACCTGCAACGAGGTTCATGGGCGGGGAGCCGATGAAGCCCGCAACGAAGAGATTGGCCGGACGATCGTAGATGGCTTCGGGCGTGTCGAGCTGCTGAATGGCGCCCCCGTTCATGACGGCCACCCGATGGGCGAGCGTCATGGCCTCGATCTGATCATGGGTCACATAGACCGTCGTCACCCCAAGCTCGTGCTGAAGGTGCTTGATCTCGGCCCGCATGGTCACGCGGAGCTTGGCGTCGAGATTCGAGAGCGGCTCATCCATCAAGAAGACCCGCGGCGTCCTCACGATGGCGCGGGCAAGAGCCACACGCTGGCGCTGGCCGCCGGAGAGTTCCCGGGGCTTGCGGTGCAGCAGCGGTCCAAGCTCGACCTTCTCGGCGGCCTGCCGAATGCGGGCCTCCCGGTCGCCGCCCCGGACGCCGCGGACCTTCAGCGGGTAGCCGATGTTCTGCGCGACGCTCATATGCGGGTAGAGGCCGTAATTTTGGAACACCATAGCCACATCCCGGTCCTTCGGCAGAGCGTCGTTGACCCGCTCGCCGCCGATGAGGATGTCGCCGGCTGTCGGCTCCTCGAGCCCGGCCACCATGCGCATCGTCGTGGTCTTACCGCACCCCGACGGGCCGAGCAGGACCAGGAACTCGCCATCGGAGACCGACAGGTTGAGGCGCTGCAGCGCCGTGAAAGCGCCGAAGCGCTTCTCGACCCCAACGAGTTCGACCGAAGCCATCGGCGTCTCCTATCGCACCGAACCGGACACGAGACCGGCCACGAAATACTTCTGCACGTATCGGGAGAGGACCAGCATGGGTAGGATAATCACGAGACCCATGGCCGCCATGATCTCCCACGCGTCGCCGCGCTCGGTTCGCGCCCCCATGAGCCCGACCTGCAGGGTGACGGCCTCCTGGCGCGACAGCACGAGCGCGTAGAAGAACTCGTTCCACGACACGACGAACGCGAAGATGGCGGCCGTTGCGATGCCCGGGATCGCGGTCGGCACGACGACGTCCCAGATGGCGCGCAGGCGCGAGGCGCCATCGATCTGCGCCGCCTCTTCCATGTCGGTCGGGATCGCGTCGATGAAGCCCTTGATCATCCAGATCGAGTAGGGAACGACGAAGGACATGTTGGCGATGATGAGAGCGAGCCGCGTGTCGAGCAGGCCCGCCGAACGAAACGCCACGAACAGGGGGATGATGACGATGACCGGCGGAATGAACTGCGTCGCCAGCACGCCCAGCGACCAGGCGTTGCCGCCGGGAAAACGGAAGCGTGAGAACGCATAGGCAGCCGCCGTCGCGATCGGCAGGGAGAGGATGATCGTGCCGAACGTGACGATGAGGCTGTTGATGGTGCGGCTGCCGAGAAAGTACGGGGACGCGAAGGCCGCCCGAAGATTGTCGAGAGTCGGCGTGAACAGGATGCTGAGCCGGTAGACGTCCCGAGGCTCCTTCAGGGCGGTCAGCATGATCCAGACCACCGGGCCGAAGAAGAGCAGGATCACGAGAAGAATCGTGGCCACGCGAGCCACGCGGCCGAAGCGTCGCCTTGAGGCGATTGACAGGCGCGCCTCGGGGCGGCGCAGAGGGCGGCTGACTGCTGCGGCGGCCGGGATGGAGGAGCTGTCGGTCATGCGGGCCGCCGCTCCGTGATCAGCTGGAAATAGATGACCGCGAACACCGCCATGAGCGCCGCGAGAAGGTAGGCCGTCGCGGCCGCATAGCCCACATCGAACCACCGGAAAGCGGTCTGGTAGATGAAGTGCGCGAGGGTCTCCGTCGACGTGCCGGGGCCGCCATTCGTCAGCGTGATCACCTGATCGAGCACTTTGAGCGAGAAGATGACCTTCAGAAGAACCGCAATGGCGAGCACGGGCTTGAGTTGCGGAAGCACGACCTCGAAGAACAGCCGGAACTTGGAGGCGCCGTCGACCTGCGCGGCCTCGACCGTTTCCTGCGGGAGCGAGGCCAGGGCACCGATGAACATCAGCATGAAGTACGGAGCCGAGTGCCAGACGTCGCAGATCACCAGGGCCGTCATGGCGAGCGTGGGATCGGCAAGGAACGACGTGCCCTTGAGACCGGGGATGAGGGCGCCGATGAGGGTCGAAAAACCGCCAAACTCCGGATTGAGCAGGAACCGCCACGAGACGCCGACCAGCGCGGGCGACATGGCGAACGGGATGACGAGGAGCGTGCGGGCGTTGACCTCCAGCCGTCCGTTTCCGGCCAGCAGCAGGGCGAGCATCATGGCGACGGTCAGCGTGCAGACGACAGACAGGAACGTGAATATCAGCGTCACGCGCCCGCTGTTGAGGAGGTCGGGATCGTCCGTGACCGCCAGAACGTAGTTCTCGATGCCGATGAAGGGCCCGAGCGTCGGGCTCTCCGACAATTTCCACTCGTGAAGCGAGTACCAGAGGCCGGAGACGAGCGGATAGAGCAGCGTCCCGGCGATCACCAGGAGAGCCGGCGCGATCAGCCAGTACTTGAGCCAGCGATCCTGCAATGCATCCCTCCCCGGAAGCGGGACCCTGTGAAGGTCAGGGAGGCCGGTCCGGCCTCCCCGGCAGCATTCAGCCGCGGCGCGTGCCCGCTCGGCGCAGGATGCGGTCCGCCTCCTGGGCAGCCGCGTCGAGCCCGGCCTTCACGGGCTTCGCGCCCGTCGCAAGCTCCGAGATCGTGTTCTCCAGCACGGCGGCGATCTGCGACCATTCCTTCAGCTGCGGCATGATCCGCGAGCCTTCGAGGCTTTGTGCCGCCACCCGGTGCAGGCCGTTGTTCACCTCGTTCACCTTCGGGTCGACGAAGCTAGACTTGTGGGTCACGACGATGTCGGCGGTGTCCTTGTCGGACTTGTCCGTGGCGCAGGCCACCTCGAGCTCGGGGCTCGACACCCACTTCATGAACTCCCAGGCGGCATCCTTGTTCTTGGAGTTGGCGCTCACCGCAAAGGGCAGCGAAAGGGCATAGGAAGCGGGCTTGTCCGGCGCGTAGCGCGGCATAGGGGCAAACGCCACCTGCTCCGGCTTCAAGGTGGACTGGCTGCCGGTCAGCTGCGGGTACACCCACCACCAGACCATCACCATGGCCGAGTTGCCCTGAGCCACCGAGTTGACGGCGTCCGCTTCCACGAACTGGACGGATCCCGGCGCCGCCACCTTGTGCTTCAGGAGGTAGTCGAGATAGCGCTGCGTCGCCTCGACGCCGGCAGGCTCGTTGAATCGCGTCGTCCTGTAGTCCGGCGTGAAGATGTCGCCGCCGGCGCCCCACAGGTGATTGAGCCACAGGAACAGGTTCTGCCCGCCATTGCCCTTGCCGTAATACATGGCAACGCCCGAAATGCCGGACTTTTTCTGGACCGCATCGGCGACGGTGACGAGTTCGTCCCAGCTCTTGGGCGGCTGGACGCCCGCCTGCTCCAGAAGATCCCTGCGGTAGAAGAGCATCTGCGGGTGACCGCGGACCGGAAGGCCTACCGTCTTGCCCTCGATTTGGCTTCCCTGCTTGTAGGCCTGGGGATAGCGGTCCATGCTGATGCCGTCGCGCTTCAGCCAATCGTCGATCGGTTGCAGGTAGACGGCGATCCCCGGACCCCAGCTGTCCTGATAACAGACGATGTCGAAGGCGGAGGAGTTCGCGACGCCCTCGGTCGCGATCTTGTCTCGCAACTGGCCGTAGGGCACATAGTTGTAGACAGGCTTGATGCCGGTCAGCGCCTCGAACTGCGAGAAGCGCTTCTCCTGCGCCCTGAACTGAGCCCCCTGCGGCAGCAGCACGTTGATCGCGGTGCCCGCAAACGGCTTGCCCAGCGCGAGGGCGAGGCGCGGGAAGGCCAAGGCGGCGCCGGCACCGAGGCCCGCGCCGATCAGCTGACGTCTATCGATGACCATGTTCTCCTCCCTTATTCCGCGAATGCTATCAGACATGCATAGGCATGCAAGCTAGCCCCGATTAAGCGCGATCTGCTTGCGGATGGCCACTTCGTCGACCAGCACCCACTCCTCACGGATCTGCCCGTCGATGACGTGAGCATGGTTAATGAAGAGCGCGAGAACCGTTGCACCGGAGGGCGGTCCGAAGACGCCGTGCCCCGTGTGGGTGCCGGTCAGCCACCAGCGGGTGGCGACACGCGTCGGATAGCCGGGATCGTCCCGCGCGATGGAATGCTCGATCACGATCTTGGCATCCGGAAAGGCGGACAGATATCCGAACAGGAACTCGTAGACCTGCTCGTGGCCGTAGGCCGTTCTGAAGCCCGGCAGGTGCACGCTGCAGGCGGGATGGTAGACGCGGCCGACCACGTCGAGATCGGCCCGCCAGATCGCCTCCATCGTCTCGCGCACCAGGGCGGCCGCGGCATGATCCTGATGCACGGGAGGGCGGAACCCGCCCTCCTCCCGCAGCTTCCGGGCATCGCCGAGATGCCAGGGCTCCTTGCCCTGAGCGATGTCGGCCGCGGCGAGACGCGCCGCATACTCGTCGGCATCGATGCCGATCTGCGCCAGGAGCCCTGCGGAGTCGCGGATGAGCCACTCCTCCACGATTCTGTTCTCGATGCAGAAGCAATCGGCGATGGCGCGAACTACCACGGGCCTGCCGGTCGGAGGTCCGAGCGGCCCACCGCCCTTATGCGTTCCCGGGCAGATCAATCGATGGGAGGAGAGGAAGCCTTCCGTGTCGTTGCCGGACCAGATGACATCTTCTGGAAGGAGGCGCCGCTGGGGGAGAGCATTCAAGGTTTCGAGCGTCCCCACGACCATCGCCTCGGAGCCGGCAAAGGGACCCATGGTCGTATGGACCGGGCAGTCGTCCGAGTACCAGCGGCGGATCAGGCCGATGCCCCTGCCCTCCCAGATCCGCTCGGTGATCTTGATGATGTAATCCGGCAAATCCTGAAATTCCGGATCAAAGCCTCTCATGCCCACCTAAGCCTCCCCACTGGAGCGCCAGACTCGGCGCCCGTTCACGTCGATCACGCCTTGCCTCGGAACACGGGCCGAGGCGCGCACCACCAGGTCGCCGCCAATCACCGTCCGTCGCGCCTTCTGGTAGGGCTGCTCGATGAGTTCGCCCACCGCCTCCACGGTCGAGTCCACCATGGGATGCAGGGGCTGCGAGAACGTGGTGAGCCGATAGCTGCGCCACTGGGCCGGGCCGGTATCGTCGAAGCCGATGATCGAGAGGTCGTCGGGCACGCGCAGCCCGAACTCGTGGCGGGCCACGTCGAGACAGGCGATGGCCATGTGATCGTTGGCGCAGAAGATCGCATCCGGCCGCTTGCGCAGGGACAATAGCTCCCGGGTCGCGGCTTCCGCGCCCGTCAGCGTGTAGTTGCCGACCGCCCGCAAAGGCTCCGGCAGCCCCGCCGCCTCAAGGCCGGCCCGGAAGCCCGCCTCGCGGTCGCGGTTGGTGGACGAGATCTCGATGCCTGCAAGATAAGCCGGGCGCTTGTGCCGTCCGGCAGCCAGGAAGGCGGCGATCAGGCGGCCGCCACGTTCGTTGCTGCCGGTCACGCTCGACACGTCGGGATCGTCGGTGGTGCGGTTGAACAGCAGGACCGGGACTCCGGCCTTTCTGCATTCCCGCGCCAGAGCCGACGACAGCGTGGCCGAAGCGAGCACGACCGCATCGACCTGATAGCGCATCACCTGCTCGAACATCGGTTCGGACAGCGAGCCGTCCGGCGAGGTGAAGAGGAGCACCTGATAATCGAGGGCCTGCAGCTTGCCGGACAGCGCTTCCAGTACGCCCGGGTAGAACTGGTTGTCGAGATAGGCCATGACCACGGCGATGATGCGGGACCGCCGGGTGATCAGCGACCGGGCGAGCGCATTGGGGCGGTAACCGAGCTTTTTGGCCGCCTTCTCCACTTTCTCGCGGGTGGCCGGCGCAACGCTGGCGCCAGGCGTGAAGGTGCGCGACACGGCCGATTGCGAAACGCCGGCCAGTTCCGCCACATCGACCGCGTTGACGGGCCGCCGCCCCTGCCTGACGGGAGCCCTGCTCATTCGGCGGTCCACCCGCCGTCGACCAGCAGGGATGAGCCGGTGATGAGACCGGCCGCGTCGCCTGCCAGGAACACGATGGCGCCCGTGAGATCCTCGACCTGGCCGAGGCGGCCAAGCTTGATCTTCGAAAGGACGCGGTCCTTGAACGAGGTGTCGGCGAGAAACGGTGCGGTCATGGGCGTTTCGATGAAGGTCGGGCACAGGGTGTTGACCCTGATTTGATGCGGCCCGAGTTCGATGGCCATAGCCTTGGTGAGCCCCTCGATCGCGAACTTAGACGCGCAATAGACCGTGCGCCCCGCTCCGCCCACATGGCCCATCTGGGATGAGACGTTGATGATGGAGCCCGGCCGGCCCGCCTCGATAAGCCGCCGCGCCACGGCCTGCGCCGCGAAGAAGGCCGACCGGACGTTCAGCCCCATGATCGCATCGAAATCCTCGACGGGCACGTCGACGAAGGGTTTCGGCCGGTTCATGCCTGCATTGTTCACGAAGATGTCGAAAGGATCAGCCCTGCCAATCTCACGCTCGACGGCTGCAAGGTCCGTCATGTCGAGAGGTAGCGCCGCCGCCTCGCGGCCGGCCTTGCGGATGGCCTCGGCGCCCGCTTCGATCTCGTCCCGGCTGCGCGCGGCAAGGGTCACATGGGCGCCGGCCTCGGCGAGAGCCGCTGCCGCCGCAAGCCCGATGCCTCTTCCCGCTCCGGTGACGAGGGCGCGCCGCCCGTCGAGACGGAAGCTCGGAGCCTTCGGAAGGGCGGCAGCGCTCATTCGGCGGCCGTCGCATAGGGGATGTTGCGTCCGCCGTAGCGGCGAACCCGGACATTCGCCTGCTCCGCATGCCCCGCGAAGCCCTCGAGCATGCACAGCCTGGAGCAATACTCCCCGATCATGGCGGAGGCCTCGTCGGTGAGAACCCGCTGGTAGGTCACGGTCTTGAGGAACTTGCCGACCCACAGGCCGCCGGTATAGCGGGCAGCCTTCTTGGTCGGCAGGGTATGATTTGTGCCGATCACCTTGTCCCCATAGGACACGTTCGTGCGGGGCCCGAGGAACAGGGCTCCGTAATTCGTCATGTTGACGAGGAAGTAGTCGGGGTCACCCGTCATGACCTGCACGTGCTCGGAGGCGATCGCGTCGGCCTCCCGCACCATCTCCTCGTCGGAGTCGCAGACGATCACGGCTCCGTAATCCTCCCAGGCTTTGCGGGCGACCGCGGCCGTCGGCAGCACCTCGAGGAGGCGCTCGACCTCCGCCATCGTCTCGCGAGCGAGCTTCTCCGACGTGGTCAGGAGAATGGCGGGCGAATTCGGCCCGTGCTCCGCCTGACCGAGAAGGTCGGTCGCGCACATCTCCGCATCGACGGTCTCGTCGGCGATCACGAGTGTCTCGGTCGGGCCGGCGAAGAGATCGATGCCGACGCGGCCATAGAGCTGCCGCTTGGCCTCGGCCACGAAAGCGTTGCCGGGGCCGACCAGCATGTCCACAGAGGCGATGCTTTCCGTGCCGAGGGCCATGGCGCCCACCGCCTGGATACCGCCGAGACAATAGATGACGTCGGCGCCCGCAAGGTGCTGGGCGGCCACGATTGCGGGCGCAGGCTTGCCCTGGAAGGGCGGCGCGCAGGTGATGACCCGCGGCACCCCGGCCACGCGCGCCGTTATGACGGACATGTGGGCGGATGCGAGCAGCGGGTACTTGCCGCCCGGCACGTAGCAGCCCACCGAGTTCACCGGGATGTTCTTGTGGCCGAGCACGATGCCGGGCAGCGTCTCGACCTCGATATCCTTCATGGAAGCGCGCTGATGCTCGGCGAAGTTCTTCACCTGCGCCTGCGCGAAGCGGATGTCGTCGAGGTCGCGCTGCGAGAGTTCGGACAGGCAGTCGCGGATTTCCTGACCGGTCAGACGGTAATCGGCCCGGTCCCAACCGTCGAACTTGACGGACATCTCCCGGACCGCTGCGTCGCCGCGCCGGGCGATGTCGGCAAGGGCATCCTCAACGATGGCGCGGACCTTCGCATCGTCCTCCGCGATCGCGTCCGCGTCTCGCCCTGTTTTGAGATAGCGAGCCATAAAGGTGCCTCCTATCGGTCTCGGCGCCGGGCGCCGTCATTGCCATTTCTCTGATCTGTCACCCTGTCTAATGCCATACCGGCACACGGGCTTGCTCGTCGCCGGCCCGAGACGCTTCCGAAGGGGTTCGCAGCGCTCAGCCGCATGTCGGGTGCCATGGCGTCTCGGCCTCAACGAGGTCCTACATTTGCTATTGTCAGACCGGTCTAACGAAGTATAGTCGGCATTGCAATCGCATGCAAAGGGCCTGTGCATGGTTGATGTGGTCCTCGAGAACATCACTCGGCGGTGGGGCGCCTTCGTGGGCGTACGGGAGATGAACCTCTCGATCAACGATCGCGAATTCCTCGTCCTGTTGGGCCCGTCCGGCTGCGGGAAGACAACCACCATGCGCATGATCGCGGGTCTTGAGGACCCTTCGAGCGGGACGATCCGCATCGGCGGGCGCGTCGTGAACAACCTGGAGCCGAAGGATCGCGACGTCGCGATGGTGTTCCAAAGCTACGGACTCTATCCGAGCATGACGGTCTACGAGAACATCTGTTTTCCCCTGAAGGTCCGCAAGGTTCCGAAGGCGCAGCACGACGATAGGGTGCGCCGAGCCGCCGCCATGGTGGAGCTCGGCGAGCTGCTGCTCCGGTACCCGCGGGAGTTGTCGGGCGGCCAGCGCCAGCGCGTGGCCCTCGCCCGCGCGATCGTGCGCGAGCCGGCGGTGTTTCTGATGGACGAGCCGCTCTCCAACCTCGATGCGAAGCTGCGCGTCTCGACGCGCGCGCAGATTAAACATCTCCAGCACGAGCTTGCGGTCACCACCGTCTACGTGACCCACGACCAGATCGAGGCCATGACCCTGGCCGACCGCGTCGTGATCATGAACAAGGGCGTGATTCAACAGGTCGGCTCGCCGACTGCGATCTACGATGCGCCCGCCAATACGTTCGTCGCGAGCTTCATCGGGTCGCCGGCCATGAACCTCCTGTCCGGGGCTCTCACCGACGGTGTGTTCACGGGGGAGAACGTCCGCATCGAAGGCCTGCCGAGCGTGGCGCAGGGCCCGGTCACCCTCGGCTTCCGCGCCGAGGATGCGCGCGTCACGGATCCCGCAGCCGGCGCCGTGGCCGCGGCGGTCTACACCTTCGAACTCCTAGGCGATGCGACCCTCGTGACCGTGAAGGCCGGCGGCGCGCTCGTGGCCGTCAAGGCCGAAAAGGCGTTTCGGGCCGAGATCGGCCAGCCCTTCGGCATCGCCATCGATCCGCGCCAGTGCCACTTGTTCGACATGGAGACCGGCGAGCGCATCAGGACGCCGCCGCTTCAATAGGTCAAACCGGCGCCAAGCCGGTCGAATTTACAAGGAAGGCTGCACGGAGGCGCTCCGCAAGCAGCCCGGCAACATCAGAGGAGAACCACGGTGGTGATCAGAACACTTGCTCTCGCGTCGGCTCTGACGCTCGCGACTACGGCCGGCGCATCGGCCGCCTGCGCTTTCAAGAACGAGGTGCCCCTCCGCTCCCTCAGCGCCGGCTTCCAAGCCTGGAAGTCCGTGACGAACGCCATGGCGGAATGCGGGAACTTCAAGGCCGAGCTCGACCAGGAGTTCAACAAGAAGCATGTGGAGGCTTTCTCCGCGAAGCCGCCTCTCTACCAGATCGGCGGCGTCGCAACGGAATCGATCGTTCCACTCTTGAACAATGGCCTCATACGGCCGCTCGACGAGCTCGTGGCGAAGTACGGGCAGAATCTCTCGCCGAACCAGCTCATCAAGATCGATGGCAAGGTCATGGCGATTGCCATGATGATCAACACGCAGCACCTCATGTACCGCGCTGACATCCTGGAGCAGCTCAAGATCGAACCGCCGAAGACCTACGACGAGGTGCTGGCGGCAGCCGAGAAGATCAAGGCTTCCGGCCTCGTTCCCTACCCTATCGGGGCCACGACCCGCACGGGCTGGAACCTCGCCATGGACTTCACCAATCTCTACATGGGCTATGGCGGCCAGTTCTTCACCGCTGACAACAAGCCTGCTTTGAAGGGTGAGGCGGGGGTCAAGACGCTCGAGATGCTCAAGAAGCTCTCGGCCTACATGGACCCCGAGTATCTGACCGCCGATTCCACATTCGTGCAAAAGCAGTTCCAGCAGAGCAAGATCGCTCTAGCGAACTTCTGGGCCTCACGCGCCGGAGCTCTCGACAATGCGGCTGAGTCGCAGGTCGTCGGCAAGGTGAAGGTTGCGGCTGCGCCCGCGGCAGTCCCAGGTGGCAAGCCTGCGACGACGGTCTGGTGGGACGGCATGGTGATTGCCAAAAACATCTCCGATGCCGAAGCCGAAGCCGCGTTCCGGGTCATGATGGAAGGCCTAGACAAGGAGATGGTGGAGGCCAACAACGCCGATGCGGTCTGGCTCGTGCCGGGCTACAAGCCGACTGCCGCCGCGATGGGCGCGATCGAGACGATGAAGCTTGGGACGCCTGCCTATCCGGCTTCCTCGCGCATGGGTCTCATTCACACGGCGATCGGCAACATGGTCGGCGACTACCTGACCGGAAAGACCACCGCAGAGCAGACGCTCGCGGCGATCGAAGACCGATACACGGTCGCGGCCAAAGAAGCCGGCCTGATCAAGTAATCGACCCACGGGGTTGCGCCGGGCGCTGGCGCAACCCCTCGGCTCCGTTCCTGATCTTCGAAGCGGACCCGTTTCGACGCTGCGGTGGGAGGTTCCATGAAGCCGCGAACTTTCATGATGTTCGTCGCACCCTCGCTCGCGATGATGCTTCTGTTCATCGCAACCCCGCTCGTCAGCGTTTTTCTCCAGAGCTTCCAGAACACGCAGACGGTGTTCAAGGAAGAGGTCGTGGAGCGCTGCACGCCCGGCTTCCCGAACCCGATCTGCGACAAGGAAACACGCACGACCCCCGCTCGCGACGAGAACGGGCGCTTGATGACCCAGAACGTCTGGGTCGGGCTAGCGAACTACCGCGCGCTCCTGCGCACGAGCGACATCTCGGCGGCGTTCAGTCCGGGCGGCAGTCTGTCCTCCATCATGGCCATAGACTTCTTTCGCGCCTTACGCTTCACCCTCACCTTCACCTTCATCACGCTCCCCTTCGTAGTCGGAATCGGGCTTGCCCTCGCGCTAGCGCTCAATGCCACCCTGAAATCCATTCGCGGGCCCGTCATCTTCGTCACGCTCCTGCCCTTCATCGTCACGCCGGTCATCGGAGCCCTCTCGATCCGCTGGCTCTTCGTGGGCGACGGGATCCTGACCGCGGCTCTCGAAGCGATCTTCGACCGCAAGATCTCGCTCCTCTCGCAGGGGTGGACCACCGAGATCCTGATGATGGTTTACAAGGTCTGGCACGTGGCCCCGTTCGCCTTCATCATCTTCTATGCCGGGCTCCAGAGCCTTAACCAGGACACGGTCGACGCCGCCGTCGTCGATGGGGCCTCCCGCTGGGACCGCCTGCGCTACGTGATCGTGCCCCACCTGATGCCGCTCATCGTGTTCGTCACGCTGATCCACCTGATGGACAGCTACCGCGTATTCGACGAGGTCGTGGGCTTCTCCAGCCAGGCTCACGTGATCTCGCTGCAATGGCTGACCTTCGAGCTCCTGACGCCCGACAACACCGGCAACAGGGCGATCGGCCGGGCTTCGGCTTCCTCAATGCTGACGATGGTCGGCATCGTCATTCTTCTGGTTCCTCTCATCATGCGCACCTGGCGCGATCAGAAGCGATAGGGAGGCTCCGGTGACAAGCTCCACTTCGATCCCATCCCTCCCCGGCGCCGCCCCAAGGCCCGCGATGTGGCCAGCCCTCGAGGGTCCCTCGCGCGCGATGCCCACCCCCATCGGCGTGACCCTCGCGACGGCGGGCACCCTGACCCTCTGGATCATCGTCGCGGCTTTTCCGCTGGCCTGGGTCCTGGTGATGTCGATCAAGCTGCCGGTCGATGCGTTCTCGTCGGACCCGCTCCAAGTGATCTTCGGCCCCCGGACCCTGGCCGCCGGCGAGGGGTGGAGCCTCCTCGACATCGTCGGCGCGCTCGCGGTCGTTTACGCCGGCTACAAGCTCGTCGCGCGCCAGGCGGCGGTCTGGGCGCACTGGCTCTCCTTCGGCGGCCTCAGGGTCTTCGGCTGGCTCCTCACCGCGATCCTGGTCGTCGGGGGCGGCGTGCTGGCCATCGGCCTTGTACTTCCCGCGGGCCTGCGACTTCTCAATGCCGGCTTCTCGCACGTGCCGGGCCTGGCGCTCCTCGCGGAGCCGATCATCGGCGCAACGGGCCGCCATTACTGGGCCGTCTGGGTGCGCAACGGCTTCTATCGTAACTTCGTCAACTCCATGATCGTCACCGGCGGCGTCGTGACGATTTCGCTTACGGTCGGAACGCTCGCGGGCTATGCGCTGGCCCGCATGAAGTCGAGCCTAGCGTTCTGGCTTCTCATTACCGCGCTGGTGTTCCGCGCCTTGCCGCATTCGGTCCTCGTCACGGGCTACCTGCTGCCGTTTATCAACAGCCGCGAACTCCTGATGCCTCTCTGGGCGACGCCAATCCTCGGTGACGTCCTGAGGCTGTTCTCGGCCACGCCACCGACCCTCTACGGGCAGCCCTGGGCCGTGATCGCGGTGCTCGTCGCCATCAACCAGCCCTTCACGATCTGGATGATGCGCAGCTTTTTCCAGAATGTGCCGGCCGAGCTCGATGAAGCCGCTCGGGTCGATGGCTGCACGCATTTCCAAGCATTCCGGCGTGTCATCATGCCGGTCATGTGGCCTGGGATCATTACGACAGGGCTCTTCAGCTTTCTGCTCGCGTATAACGATTACCTCGTGACCGCTCTCCTGCTCGATGCCCAGTCGCAGACGATGGTTCCGGCGATCACCTCCTACTTCAACCGTGAAACCACCTCCACCGACCAGATCGAGGCGGTGGCGGCGGCGGTATCGATCACGGCGCCGCTGTTCTTCCTCGTGCTGGTCTTTCAAAGGCAGATCGTTTCCGGCCTTACGGCCGGCGCGGTGAAGGGATAGGGAGAAAGGGCGGGACATGAAGGGATCACGTCCGGAGCAGGCATTGCTCACCCGCGACAACAGCCTCTGCTCGTTGGCGAAGACGTGATCTGGTCCGGCTCTGCGGATGGCAGCTTCCCGTCGTCCCAGCGCTGATCTCCGTGATGCGTCACGGGGTCGACGGCGCCATGGATCGTGACCGACGAGGTCTCCTTCTGGAAGCAGATCCTGGCTCATAGGGAGAGCCAGGCCGGTGCCTGACCGGCGTCGGCACTTAAAGCAGCAGCAAAGGCGCGAGGAGCATGAACTTTCAAGCAGAGAAGGATCTGGTGCGGGCGCACCACGAGGCGATCGCCCGATCGGGCGCCGACGACATGGCCACCGCCCTTTCCGAACACACGGCTCCGGATTGGCTTTGGCGCGGCATGCATCCCTTTCACGAGCAGCGGGGCCCCGAGGCCGTCGCGCGAGCCTTCTGGTCGCCCTTTCGGCAGGCGATGACCCGACTCCAGCGTCGGCCGGACATTTTCATGGCAGGTCTGAACGAGCTCGACGGCTTCCAGTCGGTCTGGGTCGTGTCAATGGGGCACCTCATGGGCCTCTTCGACCAGCCCTGGCTCGGAATCCGCCCCACGGGCCGGATCTCGATGATGCGCTACGCGGAGTTCAGCCGCGTGAAGGACGGACGCATCGCCGAGACCGCCATGTTCTTTGACATCCCGCAGGTCATGATTCAGGCCGGGCAGAATCCTTTCCCGCCACAGACCGGCGCCCATCTCGTCCAGCCGGGGCCGGCTACCCACGAAGGCCTGATGTACGGCCCGCAGGATCCGGCGACAGGTACCGCGACGCTGCGCGCGATCAATGCCATGTTGAACGACATGCGCAGCGCCGATCGCAGCAAGGGCGCCGCCGGTCTTGCGGAGGAGCTCGCCCGGTCTTGGAACGACGACATGATCTGGTGGGGACCTGCGGGGATCGGAGCCACATACACGATTCCGCGCTATGTCCGGCAGCATTCAGGACCGTTCCGTTCCGCATTCAGTGATGGCTACCGGTTCAACGGCCACATCTGCCGGATGGCCGAGGGCCATTTCGGCGGTTTCTTCGGCTGGGCGAACCTCACGCTTGCCAATTCGGGCGGCTTCATGGGCATGACCGCAAGCCCCAACCCAGCCGATATGCGAGTTGTCGACCTCTACCGGGAGGAAGGTGGGAAACTGTCGGAGAACTGGATCTTCATCGACATGTTGCATTACCTCAACATGCAGGGCCTCGATGTGCTCAAGCGCATGGAGGACCTCGCCATCGAGCCGGTCGCGGAGGAGTTCGACAGAGCAGGCCCAGCTCCCTCCTGATCGTCTGCTCTCGACCGAAACTGAGGCTTTCAGATCTCTCAAGCGCCGCAGATGCCTGAGTTCATCGTTCGACGGCTTGGACCCAACTGGGTTGTGGTCAACAACGGAGCGGTCTTCAGCCGGCATGCGACTGAGGCCAGCGCTGTCGCTTCCGCGACCGGCATGCGGTAGAGCTGGTGAGCGGTCAAGGACGGGCTGGCAGCGAGGGTAGAGGGCAGCGCTCATGGGCGAGACAGCGCAGAGGGCCGTGTTCCGGCCCAGCGGCGAGGGTCAGACCAACCGCGCCTTTGACCTGCCCCGCCTGTTTCTCATCCGAGCCGATGCGGTGGGGGGCAGCTTCTCGCACTGGATCGAGGAGGTGCCCGCCGGGGCCGGTCCCCCGATGCATGTGCATCACCGCGAGCGGGAGCTGTTTCGGGTCGTTGCGGGCCAGTTCCGGTTCTGGTGTGCGGGCGAGGTGCGCGACATGATCGAGGGCGACACGGCCCTGATCCCCATGGGTGCCCCGCACACCTTCAAGAACACGGGTGCAAGCACGGGCCAGCTTCTCATCACGCTGACTCCGGGAGCTGGTGAGGGGTTCTTCTTCGAGGTGGAGGCGAACGCCCTCCACCCCTCCCGCGACATGCCGCGCATCGTGGAGATCGCCGCCCGCTACGGCCTTACCTTCGTTGGCCCGCCGCCCGAATGAGGTGCGCCGATCGCGTTAGCCGGTCGACGATTTCAGCCTGGCAGCCGCCGCTCATACTCCGCCTTGAGGCGGCTCCAGCCATCCCAGAAGGGCTCGGGCTCCTCGTCCGTGACGCGGGCGACGAGAATGTCGAGATGTGCGTGCCAGCCGGCGCTGACGTTGAGCAGGACCGACCGATCCGGCACACGGTGGTGGACGAGGGTGAGCAGCACCTGCCCGCCCTGCGGCTCCAGAGTGAACGAGACGCCGCCGGTTGAGCCCCAGGTGATGGCAAGCCGGCGGGGCGGATCGAGCTCGGTGATCCGGCACGTCATCCGGTGATCCTCCTCAAAGCCCGGCGGCTTCTTCCCGGGCGGGCTGGTCAGCTCGTCATTGCGCCAGACGAACTCGAAGGGTGTGCCCACCCTCATCTCCATGTCGCCCGCCGCGAGCCACTGGCGGCGCAGGTTGCCCTGGGTGAGATAGGACCAGACCCGCTCGATGGGGCCGGGCAGGAGGCGCTGGATCGTCAGAGTGGCGGGCTCCGTGACGGTGCCATAGGCGTCCAAGGCAATCAGGTCAGTCATGGGTCCTCTCCGGTTGCAGGTGGGGTGATGCGGTCCTCCTCGCGGAGAAGCCGTTCCAGCACGTCCAGACGGTCCGTCCAGAAGCGTTCGTAGGCGCTCAGCCACTCATGAGCGCTGGCAAGAGGTCCTGGGTCGAGGCGGCACCAATGCGTGCGCCCACGGACCTCGCGCTGGATCAGTCCAGCCCGCTCGAGCATCTTGATGTGCTTGGACGCTGCCGCGAGCGAGATGGCGAAGGGCTCGGCGAGCTGAGTGATCGTGCGCTCGCCAAAGGTGAGGTCGCGCAGCATGCGCCGGCGGGTGGGATCGCCCAGAGCATGGAAGACTGTGTCGAGCTGTGTGGCTTGTAGTTCAACCATACGGTTGAATGTGCGCGCGTCCCAACAGATTGTCAACTGACAGGTTGAATGTCGCGCAGACTAACAGCTGACCGTGGCCGGATCGGTGCGGACACTTTCCCTAGTGGCGTCCGAGGCGCCAGTGGCCTTAGGTGATCGTTATCCCTTTGAAGAACTCGTCGATGTGCTTGAGCATATCGCGGACGACGGCAGCCTGCTCTGGGCCAGATGCAGCAAGGGGGTAGCGTTCCGCCGCAAGCTTGCACGTGTCACTCATCCGGCTGAGCATCTCGCGCCGTTGATCGGCCTCGGCACCCTCCAGCACAGCAAGGCGCGCCACGACATTGCTCAAGATGATCCTTAAAGCCGCGATCTCAGCTTGGTCCGTCGTCATGATGACCCCCTGCCCTTGATCCCGACGCATCTAGAGCGTTCCGGGCGCAAGTTGACCATGGGCACACGTCAAGCCACTGCTTGATTTTCCGATCAGGAACGGTTCCCGCAATAGCTCGCTGAACTTCAGGAGTTCTGCCCTCCCCCGAGCATCTCGAGGGTTCGAGTATCCATCTCGCCGCCACAGAAGCTCTCGATTGCCCTCCGGAACGGGCTTGAGTGGGATTCAGCAACGACTGCGAACAACGTCATGCTCGAGCGGAACTTGAGGTCATCGGGCGACCCGACGATCTCGTTCAGCGTTCGTCCAGCGTGCGTCAGGACCAACCTCGTGCACTCCTCAAGCCGCGGGCCGAGCACCGCGTGGGCAAGGTAGGCTTCCGCCTCTGCGCGTGACGCAATCCCGAAGGCAATCGCGGTTGGCGAGCGACCAAGGCCTCGCAGCTGCGGAAAGATGAACCACATCCAGTGGCTTCTCTTGTGCCCGGTCCGCAACTCGTCGAGCACAGCGGGGTAGATCGAGCGCTGCGCGTCAACAAAGCGGTCAAGATCGGGTGGGTTCATCGTCACTTGCCAGATCTCGGCTGCACTAAGGAGGGCGCTACAGGCCAGGTCGCTCTTGCCTGGTGCGCAGCCACTCTCGCAATCTGCCAAGGTGTCACGCAAATGTCAGCGATAATAGGCCCGTGAGGTCAGGTCATCGGTAGGGCTGCACCCGGCTCTGAGGCCGGCTCGCGTATCGCGAGCCCTCCAGGACAAAGCGCCAGGGTCGGTCTGTGGCCTTGGAGATGCCAATCCGCGGCCCTGCGGTGGCTCGTACCCCGATTGGGGAGGAGCCGACGGCAAAAGGCGGTGCGTCAAGCGGCTGACCGTTGTGCGCGTTCGTCACCCCGAGCGCCTGCGAGAGGCGGCCAGGACCTGCGCACAAGACACCCAAACCGGCCGCCCCGCGCCTTTGCTGCATCAGCTCGATCCCGTGGGTTGGCTCCAGAGCCCTAATCAACACGGCGCTCCCTCGCTCGCACACGACGTTCAAGCACCAGTGAAGGCCATACGAGCGATAGACATAGGCGTGTCCAGCCGGGCCAAACATCACGGCGTTCCGGGGCGTGAGGCCAGCAAAGCTGTGAGACGCAGGATCGCCTAGAGCGTATGCTTCCGTTTCGACGATGATGCCTCCAACGTCATCGACGAGCAGTCTTGCCCCGATCAGGTCTCGGGCAACCTGAACGACAGGGCGGTCGAAGAACGAGCGGGGCAGCAGGACGAGGTTCATCGGACTTAGTAGAGGGGCTCGTTCTGCGGCAAGGACAGCCCATTCTCGTCTGCGTTCTCGTGAACCACCGGCCCTCCCTCGAGCCCACATGCCGTCCAGGCAAGCTCAACCACCCTGCCGAACTTGTCCCAGTGATCCTCGTCACGCCAGGTGACGTACAGCCGACCTTCGGCTTCGTGCAGGCTGACAAGGCCGCTCCTCCACTGAACAGCGTTCGGGTCACGGTGAGTGCCATCGCCCGGCCAGAGGATCCGCACCATCGCATTCATCGCGTCGTAGGCTTGGAGCAACCGTCGCGAGCGCGCCTCCCGGTCTTCCTCGCCGTGAACTGACATGTGAGGAGCCTGAACGATCACGGTCATCGCTAATCGTTTCTCCGCTGCAGCTTGGTGGCCCGCTGCCGCGCCGATGACGATAGGCGAGACACTGGGTATCTGTGGCCCCTCATTGCAGTGTTCCTACCCGGCTCGGCGGGCGCGACCTGGCCCCTTCTTGGCGGGTGATTGGCTGGTCTTCTTGGGCGAGCGCACCTTCGAGCTCGCCTTCTTTGGCTCGCCTATGGGCGCGTCAGCGTCGATGCTGCGGCGGAGAGCCTCCATGAGGTTGACCACGTTCGAGGGCCGGGGCGCGTCCGGAGCCCTGGCGGGCTGCCCTGCCTGCTTGGAGCGGATCAGATCGATGACGGCCTGCTCATAGCGGTCCTCGAACGTGCTGGGATCGAAGTTGGCCGATTTAGTCTCGATGATGTGCCCGGCGAGATCCCGCATCTCTGCTGGCAAGGTCAGCTCAGGAATGTCCTCGAAGTAAGCGTCCTCGCCGCGGACCTCATAGGGGTAGCGCAGCACGGTGGCCAGGATGCCGTTGCCAAGTGGCTCCAGGAGGATCATGCGCTCGCGGCGCGCGATGACCACGCGGGCAACGCCTGCCCGGCCCTTCTGCTTCATCGCATCCCGAATGACCGCGAACGCCTCCTGGGCCACCTTGTCATCGGGTGCAATGTAGTAGGGTGCCTCAAAGTAGCGCTCGTCGACCTGGCTTCGCGGAACGAAGCTCTCGATGTCGATGGTATGAGTGCTCTCGATGCGGATGGCTTCAAGTTCCTCGTCCTCGATGATGAGGTGAGAGCCTTTTCCAATCTCATAGCCTTTGACCTGCTCGTCGACCTCGACCGGCTCGCCTGTCTCAGGATCGATGAACTGCCGCTTGACCCTGTTGCCAGTCGCCCGGTTCAGAGTGTGGAAGCGGACGCGGGACGAAGAACTGGTCGCCGGGTAAAGTGCTACCGCGCAGGAGACGAGGGACAGCTTTAAGTATCCCTTCCAATTGGCGCGGGGTGCCATTGTATACTCCGGTACAACTACTTGGCACGCTGAGTCGTCTCGACTCCGTGTCGAGTCGAAGTGATTCGCGTGGGACTCAAACGCGACTCTCGAGCGAGTCGTTCCGAATCAAATCCGGCTCTCGATTACGACCCGAATACTTGAACAGCCCTGGAAACATTGTAACCTGACCCCATGGCGAGCAGTGCGGCGCAGGGCTTCTGTCTTTATGTTCTGGGACGGCTGCGGGGCATCACGCGAGAGCGGCTGACGGGCCACGTTCAGCGCACGGGTGGGTGGCTGGCCCGATCTCCCAACCGCGGGGTGGACGTGGTCGCGCTCGGCCAACGATCAGCAGCCACCACCCTGGTGGGAGCACCACCCCTCACGCTGCCGAAGGGTATTCCAGGTGAGGCTGAGCTGATCAGTGAGCGCACTTTGCAAACTCGCCTTGGCCTGCTGCCAGCATCCAACGAACACCGGGAGTTCA
>JAESFT010000164.1_pt1 | contig 76762 bp, 78 predicted proteins | sample 9269451 | NCBI WGS metagenome assembly JAESFT01 (sample SAMN14502557, study PRJNA617106) | algae metagenome | isolation source: Scytonema hyalinum WJT4-NPBG1 and co-occurring heterotrophs from well... | place: USA: Mojave Desert, Joshua Tree National Park, California | collected 2006-05-25 | reverse complement strand
GGTCGTCGGGATGGTCGGCCATATGCTCGGCGACGCCGTCGAGCACCCGGCCCATCCGCACCCTGGCGCCGGTGCGCGGCACCTTCTCGCAAAAGACGGCGGTGCAGTTCGGCTTGGCGAAGATCGCTTGCGCCACGTCTCTCCCGACCTTGCGCTGGTCCACGTCCCAGGCGGCGACCACGCGGATGTCGCTCGGCCGGTAGCCGCCCAGCTCCCAATGCATCAGCCCGACATGCTCGTTCGCGCCCTCCCGGTAATGCGCCAGCCCCTGAACCAGAGAACTCGCGCAATTGCCCACGCCCACGATCGCGACGTTAATGGAGCGGTCCGGATCATGGAGGCTCATGCGGCGGCTCCTTCGTTGAGAGTGACGAGCTTCGCGCCCCATGCGCCCCACACCAGCCGCGACAGGGAGGCTGGTCCGATCTCGAAGCGCAGGACGTTGTCGAGCGGCAGGCCAATGGCGGTCGCGATGAGCGCCTTGATCACATCCTGATGAGAGACAAGCGCGACCGTCTGACCGACGTGTCGCTCGGCGATCTCCGCGGCAAAGGCCGCCACGCGTCGCGCAACAGAGGCATATGGCTCGCCGTTCGGGGGGCACCCACTCCCGCGATGCTCGTTCCAGGCGGTGAAAGCAGGAGTGTCGATCAGATCGTCGATCGGCTGCCCGGTCCAATCGCCGAGATCGATCTCATCAAGCGCATCATCCTCCTCGACCGCGATGCCGCGACGCGCAGCCAATGCTTCGGCGGTCTCCCGTGTGCGCTGACGGGGAGAGCAATAGATCGCGTCGATCGGTTCGACAGCGAGCCGGTCAACCAAGGCGCGGGCCTGTTTCCGGCCCGCCTCGGTCAACGGCACGCCATCGGCGCGGCCGGTGAAGCGCTGGTTCAGATCGCCATGGGCCGCATGCCGGATCAGCAGCAGGGTCACGGTCATACGGGGCAGCTACTTAGCTTCATTGGCAGGCGTAACCGCCCACCCGCCCGGTAGTTCCGCGAGCGAAACGCAAATGCCTGAAGGCTCAAGGGAACTTAGATGATGATGCTTGGTTTAGGGGCGGAACGATACGGCTGCGGAACGCCTGAACCACGGAGAGTTTCCGAACATGACAGAGAAGGTGCTGATCACGGGGGGGGCGGGCTTTATCGGCCGCTTCGTCGCCGACGAACTGCTGCGGCGCGGCCATCAGGTGCGGGTGCTCGACAGCCTGATCGAGCAGGTGCACGGCGACTGCGAGCGCCCGGCGGGCCTGGCCGAGGATGTCGAACTGGTCCGCGCCGATGTCCGCAACGGCGATGCGGTGATGAAGGCGTTGCAGGGGATCGACAGCGTCATCCACCTTGCAGCGGAAGTGGGCGTCGGCCAGTCCATGTATGCGGTCGAGCGTTACACCTCGGTCAACGATGTCGGCACGGCCGTACTGTTCGAAAAACTGATCGAGCAGCCGGTCCGCCGGGTCGTCACTGCCTCCTCGATGAGCATCTATGGCGAGGGCCTGTACCGCGACGCGGACGGGAAGCTGGTCGAGAATGCCGAGCGCGGTTCGACCGCCGAAGGCCGCGGCGGCTGGGATCCGCTGGACGCCCAGGGCCGCCCGCTGACGCCGGTCGCCACGCCCGAATGGAAGCGGCCGAACCTCGCCTCCATCTACGCGCTCAACAAATATGTGCAGGAGCGCACCACGCACATCCTGTCGCAGCCCTATGGCATCGAGGGCGTGTGCCTGCGGCTGTTCAACGTCTATGGCCCCGGCCAGGCGCTCTCCAATCCCTATACGGGCGTGCTCGCGATCTTCGCATCGCGGCTGCTCAACAACCAGGCGCCGATGATCTTCGAGGATGGCGAGCAGCGCCGCGACTTCGTCTATGTCGGCGACGTCGCGCGCGCCTTTGCCGACGCCCTGGAAAAGCCCGGCCTGTCCGGCGAGACGTTCAACATCGGCTCCGGCAATGACCGGTCCGTCACTGAAGTGGCCACCGAACTCGGCAAGGCGATGGGCAAGCCGCTGCTGCCTGAGATCGTCGGCAAGGCGCGGATCGGCGACATCCGCCACTGCTTCTGCGACACAACCAAAGCAGCGGAGCAGCTCGGCTTCCGTGCTACCAACGACTTCCAGGAAGGACTCGCCGAGCTTGCCGAGTGGGTCGCCGAACAGACCGCAGAGGATCGCGTCGAGCAGGCGCGGGCCGAGCTGGAAGCGCGGGGCCTGGTCGCATGAGCGGCCCAGTCCTCGTCACCGGAGGGGCGGGGTTCATCGGCTGCAACCTGGCCGACCGGCTGGCACGCGACGGGCATGAAGTGATCATCCTGGACGCGCTGGCCCGCGCCGGCGTCGAGACGAACCTGGAATGGCTCAAACAGCGGCACGGAGATCGCATCCGGCCGATCATCGCCGACATTCGGGACGAGGAAGCGATCACCACTGCAGTGCGCGACGCTGCGGCGGTCTTTCACATGGCGGCGCAGGTGGCGGTCACGACCAGCCTCGCCGATCCGCTCGACGATTTCGACATCAACATCCGCGGCACGCTTGCGCTGCTTGAGGCTGTGCGGCGGCGCGGCGGCCAAGTGCCCGTGATCTTCGCGTCGACCAACAAGGTCTATGGCGACCTCGCCGACATCGAGCTGCGCGAGGAAGGCGATCGCTGGACGCCCGTCGACACAGAAGTTCGGAAACGCGGAATCTCTGAAGCCCGGCCGCTCGACTTCCACACGCCTTATGGCTGCTCCAAGGGCGCGGCCGACCAATATGTGCTCGATTATGCCCGCAGCTACGGCCTGCCCACGGCAGTGGTGCGGATGAGCTGCATCTACGGGCCGCGCCAGATGGGCACCGAAGACCAAGGCTGGGTGGCGCATTTCCTGATCCGGGCGCTCGAGGGCAAGCCGATCACCATCTATGGCGACGGCAAGCAGGTCCGGGACGTGCTGAATGTCGCCGATGCGGTGGAGACCTATCTCGCCGCCTGGGCGCGGATCGACCAGGTCGGCGGCCGCGTGTTCAACCTTGGCGGCGGCCCCGACAACGCGATCAGCCTGCGCCAGCTGATCCGTCACATCGAAGCGCTGACCGGAACGCCAATCGATATGCGCTACGAGGATTGGCGGGCGGGCGACCAGCGCTATTTCGTCGCCGATGCACGCGCGGCGCGCGAAACGCTCGGCTTGGCTGCGCCGAAAGGGTGGCAGCAGGGCATTGCGGAGTTGGCGCAATGGCTGGCGGACGCGCGCGGCCTGCCGCTCAAGGCGCTGCAGATGGAAGCCGCCGCGTGACGCGAGTCCTGCTGACTGCCGACACGGTCGGCGGCATTTGGCAATATGCAACGGACCTCGCGTCCGGCCTTGTCGAGCTTGGCGATGAGCCGGTGATCGTGACGCTTGGGCCTCGTCCGACGGCAGCGCAGCGAGCCAGTGTCGTGCCGGGCGTGGAGCTCATCGAAACCGACCTGCCGCTCGACTGGCTGGCCGTCGGCCCCAGCGAGCTGACCGAGGCGGCAGAAGGAATAGCCCGCCATGCCGATCGCGTCTGCGCCGACATCGTCCAGCTCAACGCACCGGCGCTTGCCGCATCTATGCGCTTCGACCAGCCGGTCGTCGCCGTGGCCCATAGCTGCGTCGGCACCTGGTGGCAGGCGGTCCGCGGCGGGCGGATCGACTCCGACCTTGGCTGGCGCGCCGAACTGACCGGCGAGGGCCTGGCGACAGCGGACGCGATCGTGGCGCCGAGTGGTGCCTTCGCGGCGATGCTGCAACATTGCTACGGTCTCGAACAGGCGCCGAAGGTGGTGCACAACGGAAGGCGGCCGCTCCAGATCGCAACAGGCGAGCCGCAGAACGTTGCTTTCACCGCCGGCCGGCTGTGGGACGAAGGCAAGAATGTCGCCGTGCTCGATCACGCGGCCCGCCTGACCAAGGTGCCGATCCGGGCCGCAGGGCCGGTCTTCGGTCCCAATGGCACCGGCATCAGCCTGTCCAACCTGCAGGCGCTGGGCAGCCTCGACGCGCACGGTGTCGGCGCTGTTCTCGCCGGGCGACCAGTCTTTGTTTCAGCCGCCGTGTACGAGCCGTTCGGCCTCGCCGTGCTGGAAGCAGCGCAGGCGGGGTGCGCCCTGGTTTTGTCGGACATTCCGACCTTTCGCGAGCTTTGGGAAGGCGCTGCCCGCTTCGTCTACCCGCATGACGCGGCCGGCTTCGCCCTCGCGCTTGAAGAGATCGTCGGCGACCCTTCGCTGCGTGCCCAGCTCGGCGCGGCGGCGCAGGCACGCGCCGCCGCCTATTCGGTGAAACGGATGGCGGCGGGCATGGCGGCGCTCTACGCCTCGCTGCCTGTCGCCGCGCGGGCGTTGGAGGCGGCATGAGGATCGCCTATTTCACCCACTCGCTCGCGAGCTGCTGGAACCATGGCAATGCGCACTTCCTGCGCGGCGTGCTGCGGGAGTTGCAGGCGCTGGGGCATCAGGTGGAGGCATTCGAGCCTGAGGGGGCGTGGAGCCTCCAGAACCTGCTCAAGGACCATGGCGAGGCTGGTCTCGACGCCTATCGCGCCGCCTATCCGGAGCTGAGCTCGACCGTCTTCAAAGCTGACGACGATCCCGCCGAACTCGTCGCAGACGCGGACCTGGTCATCGTGCATGAGTGGAACGAGCATGCGCTGGTCGCAGCGCTCGGCACCGCACGAAAGCGGGGCGCCCGGTTCACTTTGCTGTTCCACGACACTCACCACCGCGCGGTCAGCGAACCGGAGTCGATGCGGGCCTATGACCTTAGCGGCTATGACGGCGTGCTCGCTTTCGGCGAGACGCTGGCCGAGGTGTATCGCCGCTGGGGCTGGGGCGACCGTGTGTTCGTCTGGCATGAGGCCGCCGATACCCGCCTTTTCCATCCGCCCGCCCAGGAAGGCGGCCGCCAAGGCTTGGTCTGGATCGGCAACTGGGGCGATGGCGAACGCTCTGAAGAGCTCGAAACTTTTCTCCTCCGCCCTGCCCGCGCCGCCGGGCTGCCGCTCGACATCTATGGCGTCCGCTATCCGGCGGCAGCACTCGCCAAGCTGGACGAGCATGGCGCCAGATTCCGCGGCTGGCTGCCGAATGCGCGGGCGCCGGAAATCTATGCTCGGCACTTGGCCACGGTGCACGTGCCGCGCCGCTTTTACGTCGAAAGTTTGCCCGGCATCCCCACGATCCGCGTCTTCGAAGCGCTCGCCTGCGGCATCCCGCTCGTATGCGCGCCTTGGGACGACAGCGAAGGCCTGTTTCGGCCCGGCGAGGACTATCTCGTCGCCCCGACAGGCGAGGCGATGACCCGGCATTTGGCCGATCTGCGTGACGATCCCGACCTCCGCCAATCGCTCGTCGCGAGCGGCTTGGCCACCATCCGCGACCGCCACAGCTGCGCACATCGGGCCGAGGAGCTGCTCGGCATTGTCGAGCAGCTCACGGCACCCGCCCTCATGAAGGCCACCGCATGAAGATCGCATTTTACGGATCCAGCCTGCTTTCCTCCTACTGGAATGGCGCCGCGACCTATTATCGCGGGCTGCTCCGCGATCTGGCGTTGCGCGGGCACGAGATCACTTTCTATGAGCCGGACGCATTCGACCGGCAGCAGCATCGCGACATCGAGCCGCCGGAATGGGCGCGGTCCGTCGTCTACCCCGCGACCGAGGAGTCGCTCGGCCAGGTACTCGCGGAGGCGCGCCACGCGGATGTGGTGGTGAAGGCCAGCGGCGTCGGCGTGTTCGATACCGAGCTGCTCCAGGGCGTGATCCGCCATGCGAGTCCGCACGCGATCCGCATTTTCTGGGACGTGGATGCGGCGGCGACACTCAATGAGATGCGCGGCGCCCCCGATCACCCGCTGCGTGAAGCGCTGAAGGACCTCGATTTCGTCTTCACCTATGGCGGCGGCGATCCAGTGGTCGATGCCTATCAGGGCTTCGGCGCGGCGCGCTGCGTGCCCATCTACAATGCGCTCGATCCCACCACTCACCATCCGGTCCCGCCCGACGAGCGCTTTGCATCGGACCTCGCCTTTCTAGGCAACCGCTTGCCCGACCGGGAGGCGCGCGTGGAGGAATTCTTCCTGAAAGCCGCGGCGGCGCTCCCGGACCGTTCCTTCCTGATCGGCGGCAATGGCTGGCACGATAAGGTCATGCCGTCGAATGTCCGCCATCTCGGCCATGTCGGCACCGCCGATCACAACGCCTTTAACTGCACGCCGTTGGCGGTCCTGAATGTCGCGCGCGACTCGATGGCCAATGTCGGCTTCTCGCCGGCGACGCGGGTGTTCGAGGCGGCGGGCGCCGCGGCCTGCCTGATCACAGACTATTGGGAAGGCATAGAGCTGTTCCTGAAGCCCGACGAGGAAGTGCTGGTCGCCCGCGACGGACAGGATGTCGCCGAGCATGTCCGCGCCCTGACGCCGGAGCGCGCGCGGACAATTGGGGAAGCCGCACTCGCCCGTGTCCTGGCCGAACACACTTACGAGCTGCGCGGAGCACAAGTGGACGACATCCTCACCGCCGAAATGGCGCAGCGGCGCGAAAGGGCGGCTGCGTGAAGCTCGTCGTTCTCGGGCTCAGCCTGTCCTCTTCCTGGGGCAATGGTCATGCGACCACATTTCGCGCGCTGCTGAAGGCATTCGCGGCGCGCGGCCACTCGATCCTGTTCCTGGAGCGCGACAAGCCCTGGTATGCGTCGAACCGCGACCTGGGCGAGGTCGATTACTGCCGGCTGGAGCTCTACGACTCGCCCGACGACCTGAACCGCTGGCGCGGCGAAGTCGCGGCGGCAGATGCCGTGATCGTCGGCTCCTATGTGCCGGACGGTGTCGAGGTCGGCGCATGGGTGCAGCGCACCGCCCAGGGCGTGACCGCATTTTACGACATCGACACGCCGGTCACCCTCGCCAAGCTGGAACGGGATGATTTCGAATATCTAACGCCCGAGCTGATCCCCGGATATGACGTCTATCTGTCCTTCACCGGCGGCCCGACGCTCAGGCACATCGAAGATCATTACGGCTCGCCCGCCGCGCGGCCGCTCTACTGCTCCGTCGATGCTGAGCGCTACCGGCCGCTCGACATGCCCAAGCGCTGGGATCTCTCCTATCTCGGCACCTACAGCCCGGACCGGCAGCCGACGCTCGATCGGTTGCTGATCGAGCCCGCGCGGCGCTGCCCGGACAGGCGCTTCGTCGTCGCCGGCCCGCAATATCCGGTGGACTTAGACTGGCCGGCCAATGTCGAACGGATCGACCATGTGCCACCGGCCGACCATCCGGCGTTCTATGCTGCCTCGCGCTTCACCCTGAACGTCACCCGCGCCGACATGATCAAGGCAGGTTGGTCGCCTTCTGTCCGGCTGTTCGAAGCGGGGGCCTGCGCCACGCCCATCATCTCGGATCGGTGGGACGGCATCGACGACCTGTTCGCGCCCGGCCGGGAAATCATCCTCGCCGACACCAGCAAAGACGTGATCGCCGCCCTGGACACCGATGCCGCCGAAATGGGGCGCGCGGCCCAGGCCAAGACTCTGTCCGGCCACACGGCCGGACACCGGGCGGAGGAGCTGGAGAAGTGGCTCATCGAGGCAGCAGAGTCCGGACGTGAAACATTCCGGACTCGAAAGAGTTCAGCGGCTTAGCAGTTGATGAAGAAGAAGTCCGAGCGGCGGGGGCCGGAGTAGGATGAATGAAAGATAAGAAGGTCGCGTTCGTTGCCGGCGGTGCCGGATTCATCGGTTCCCATATGTGCGATCGGCTGATCGCGGACGGCTATCATGTCCTGTGCCTCGACAATCTCCAGACCGGCCGCGAGGAGAATATCCGCCACCTGAAGCGCGAAAGCCGCTTCGACTTCATCGAACATGACGTCACCGCCCCGCTGCCCACCGCCGTCACCCGCGCCGCCAGGAACATCGCGTTCGTCTATAATCTCGCCTGCGCCGCCTCGCCGCCCCACTATCAATCAGACCCCGAGCACACGATGCTGACCAATGTCGTCGGGACGTCGCATCTGCTGCGGCTGGCGGAGAAGGCCGGCGCGCGCTTCTTCCTGAGCTCGACCAGTGAAGTCTATGGCGACCCGGAAATGCACCCGCAGCCGGAAAGCTATCGTGGCTGGGTGAACTGCACGGGTCCGCGCGCCTGCTATGACGAGGGAAAAAGGTCGGCGGAGACACTCTCCTTCGACTTCGACCGGCTCGGCCGAGCGGAAGTGCGCGTGGCACGCATCTTCAACACCTATGGCCCCCGCATGCGTCCGGACGATGGGCGCGTGGTGTCGAACGTCATCTGCCAGGCGCTATCGGGCGAGGACATCACCATCTATGGCGACGGCAGCCAGACGCGCAGCTTTTGCTATGCCGACGATCTTGTCGAAGGCCTGCTGCGCCTGTCGCGCTACGAGGGCCCGCAGCCGGGTCCGGTCAACATCGGCAATCCGGTCGAGCTGACTGTGTCCGATCTCGCCGACCGCGTCATCGCGCTGACCGGCACCGACGCCGAGCTGGTTTACCGCCCGCTGCCGATCGACGACCCGCGCCGCCGCCGCCCCGATATCTCCAAAGCCAAGCAGCTGCTCAAATGGCAGCCGCGCGTCAGCCTTCAGGAAGGGCTGGAGCAGACCATCTCCTGGTTTACGCGTACGATCGATCGGCCGCAGCGGAGGACCGAAGCGGACCAGATGGTTGTAGCTGCGGAATAGCGTTCGCTGTTCCCCGGCGCAGGCCGGGGTCCACCTTACCGCAACCATGGGCCCCGGCCTGCGCCGGGGAGCAAGCACGCTCAGCGCCGATAGGCCGGCAGTTTCAGGCCCCGCACGATCGCCAGCGCGCGGAGGCCGAAGCCGAGCAGCACCGCTAGCGGCGCGGCGATCACGGCCGCCACGCCAACCCAGCTCAACAGCACGAACAGGGCGGCGGCCAGCGCGGCAGCGGTAACATAAAGTTCCGGCCGCAACAGGATCGACGGCTCACCGGCCAGCACATCGCGGATGATGCCGCCGACACAGGCAGTGATCACGCCCATCAGAACGGCAACGACTGGAGGCACTCCGAAGGCCATCGCCTTGGCCGCGCCGAACACGGCATAGGCGGCGAGCCCGACCGCGTCGAACCAGTCGAGCGCCCGTTCGCTCCACCAGCGCCGCGGTGTCACCCAGATCAGCAGCGCGGTGCCGAGGCACACGGCGGCGACGCGCCAGTCCCGCACCCAGAAGACCGGCGCGTCGATTAGCAGGTCGCGGACCGTGCCGCCGCCGACGCCCGTCACCAGTGCAAAGAAGGCGAAGGTGACGAGGGTCTGCCCCCGCTTGGCCGCCGCCAGAGCGCCCGATGCCGCGAACACGGCGATGCCGAACAGGTCGACCCAGCCGAGCAGGTCGCCGAGCGGGTTCACGCGCCCTTGCGGTGCTCGCCCTTCACCCAGCGAACGGTACCGGTCGACGCGCGCATAACGATGCTTTCGGTCGTCATGCAGCCGCCCTTCATGGTCTTGACGCCGCCGAGCAGCGAGCCGTCAGTCACCCCCGTCGCGGCGAAGATGCAGTCCCCCTTGGCGAGTTCGGTCAGGTCATAGACCTTGTTCAGATCCTCGATCCCCCATTTGCGCGCCCGGCCGCGCTCGTCGTCGTTGCGGAACAACAGCCGCCCCTTGAACTGCCCGCCGACGCAGCGCAGCGCCGCCGCCGCAAGCACGCCCTCGGGGGCGCCACCCGATCCCATATAGACGTCGATCGTTGTGTCCGGGTTGGTGGTGGCGATCACGCCGGCCACGTCGCCGTCGGGGATCAGCATGATGCCGCAGCCGACTTCGCGCAGCTCCGCGATCAGCTTTTCGTGGCGCGGCCGGTCGAGTACGCATGCGATGATCTCGTTCGGCTGCACGCCCTTGGCCGCGGCGATGGCGCGGACATTGTCGGCCGGGCTCTTGTCCAGGTCGATGACGCCTTCCGGATATCCGGGGCCGACCGCCAGCTTGTCCATATAAACGTCGGGCGCATTCAGCAGGCACCCCTTCTCGGCGATGGCGAGCACGGCCAGCGCGTTTGGCCCGGCCTTGGCGGTAATGGTCGTCCCTTCCAAAGGATCGAGTGCGATATCGATGGGCGGGCCGTCACCGGTGCCGACCTTTTCGCCGATATAGAGCATCGGCGCTTCGTCGCGCTCGCCTTCGCCGATCACCACCGTGCCATCGATATCGAGCGTGTTGAGTGCCGCGCGCATCGCCTCGACCGCCGCAGCATCGGCCGCCTTCTCGTTGCCGCGCCCGATCAGCTTCGACGCGGCGATCGCCGCCGCTTCGGTCACGCGGACCATCTCCAGCACCAGCACGCGATCAAGATTCTGGCTTGCACTCACCATCGAAATCTTTTCCTCTCCCTGAACTTGAGGCGCGATAAGCGAGGGGTGTGACGATGTCGAGAATGACAGCCTTGCTGCTGCTCCTGGCGGCGCCCGCTTCAGCGACCGAGCCGATGGACGCCTATCTCGAACAGACCACGGCGGAGCCGCGCTGCCGTGCAGCCCAGGGCGACGAGATCATGGTCTGCGGCCGGCGCGAGGCCGACAAATACCGCCTGCCCTTCGTTCCCGCCCCGACACCCGGCGATCCAAAGGCGCGCGGCGTGCATGAGGAACGCGCGCGACTCGTTTCGACAGAGGTGCCGTGCCAGCAGCGCGGACCCCATCTGATCGGCTGCGGCATGGTGGGCATCAAGGTCAGCACCAAGATTGGCAGCGGTCAGGTCGAGTATCGGCCGCTGGCGCCTTGATCAGTCCTGCAGCCACTCCGGCACGCGTTCGGCATTCATCACCGTTGCAGCGCTAATCCGGTCAGCCACGACGGCAAACCGGCCGCCATCGACCATGACCTCGGGCACCAGCGAGCGGCTGTTGTAGGTGGACGCCATGGTTGCGCCGTAAGCGCCGGCCGTGCGGAAGATGGCGAGGTCGTCGCTCCTCACCACATCGATCTCGCGGCCCATGGCAAATGTGTCGCCGGTCTCGCACACAGGACCTGCGATGTGCGCCGTCATCCGTTCGCCGGAGGGCCGAACCGCTTCGAAGTGGTGGTAGGCGCCGTAGAGCGCCGGCCGCGCCAAGTCGTTCATAGCGGCGTCCACGATCACATAGGGGTGCGTGACGCCGGGCTTCACCCAGATGACCTTCGTCATCAGCACGCCGGCATTGCCCGCGATGACCCGGCCGGGCTCGAACATCAGCTCGACATCCCAACCTTTCGTCACCCGCGCGACCATCTCGCCGAGATCGGTCGGCCATGGCGCGGGGTCTTCGGGCCGGTAGCGGACGCCAAGACCGCCGCCGAGATCCGCGCGGTCTACTTGCTCCCCGGCCGCCCTCAGCTCGCCGATCAGCTGGCCGATCTTCACATAGGCGGCTTCGAGCGGATCGACGTTGCTCAACTGGCTGCCGATGTGACAGGCGACACCCCGCATCTTCAGTCCAGGCAGCACCGCAAGGCGCGCATACATGGCGGGCGCCTGGTCGATTGGCACGCCGAACTTGTTGTCCGCCTTGCCGGTCGAGATTTTTTCATGTGTGCCGGCATCCACATCCGGATTGACGCGGAGCGTGGCGGAGACCCGCTGACCCCGCGCCGCCGCGAGGGCGGAAAGAACATGGCCTTCCTCCTCATGCTCCAGGTTGAACTGGCCGATGCCGGCGTCCAGCCCCTGCGCCAGCTCCGCAGGTGTCTTGCCCACGCCTGAGAAGACGATGTCCTCCGCCCGCATGCCGGCTGCGAGCGCCCGCACCATCTCGCCACCCGATACGATGTCGGCGCCATAGCCCTGGCGCGCCAGGACCTTCAGCACGGCAAGGTTCGGATTGGCCTTAACCGCGAAGGCCAGGTGCACTCGGCCGAGCCCCTCCAACGCTTCGCGGAACACGCGCGCGTGGCGCTCCAGCGTTGCACGCGAATAGACGTAGACGGGCGTGCCGACCGCCTCTGCGATCGCGCGCAGCGGCACGTCCTCGGCATGAAGTTCGCCGCGCTTTAGCTGGAAATGGTCCATCAGCTGGGCGGCAGGTCGAATCGGTCGTCGCGCCGCTCTTCCGACTGGCGCAGCAGCTCGTCGCTACGCCGCGGCCGCGCCTGGGTCTCGGGCATCATCAGCTGGCTGGGCGTGGAGGTCGCCTGCGCCGCATAAGGCTTGGGCGGCAGGCCCTCGCCCGCAGCCGGGCGCAGCTCCTCACGACCGCCGCAGGCGGTGAGGGCAAGCGCCAACACCAGCGCTCGTCCCGAGCGTTTAACCTTGATCACTGATCCTCTCCCATCCCGATCGCGGCCTTGGCATCCGCGATCCTGGCCCGCACCTGGTCCGGTGCGGTGCCGCCATGGCTGGTGCGCGAGCCGACGGACGCGCCGACGCTCAGCACGCCGAACACCCGCGCATCGATGCGGCCATCGATCGCCCGCAGTTGCTCCAGGCTCAGCGCCTCCAGCGCCTTGCCCTCCGCCTCCGCCACCCGCACAGCGGTGCCGACGATGTGATGCGCCTCGCGGAACGGCACGCTTGCTTCGCGCACCAGCCAGTCGGCCAAGTCCGTCGCCGTCGCAAAGCCCGCTTCCGCCGCCTGCAGCATCCGGTCGGCGCGAAAGGTCACGCTGCCGATCATGCCCGTCATCGCCGCGATCGACAGCGCCAGCAGGTCGTGGGCTTCGAACACCGGCGGCTTATCGTCCTGCATGTCCTTCGAATAAGCGAGCGGCAGCCCCTTCATCGTTGTCATCAGCGCGACCAGGCAGCCCTGGATACGCCCGGCATGGCCGCGCACCAGTTCGGCCGCGTCGGGATTGCGCTTCTGCGGCATGATCGACGAGCCGGTCGACCAGGCGTCCGATAGCTGGACGAAGCCGAAAGGCTGGGAGGCCCAGAGGATCATCTCCTCCGCCAGTCGCGACAAATGCATCGCGCAGGTAGCGCAAGCGAATAGGAATTCGAGCGCGAAGTCGCGGTCGGAGACTGCATCGAGGCTGTTGTCGGTCGGCCGGTCAAAGCCGAGCGCCTCGGCGACCGCGAACCGGTCGATCGGAAAGCCCGTACCGGCCAGCGCCGCGGAGCCCAATGGACACTCGTTCAGCCGCGCGCGAGCATCCTCGAAGCGGCCGCGGTCGCGGTGGATCATCTCGAAATAGGCCATCAGATGATGGCCGAGCGTCACCGGCTGAGCCGACTGGAGGTGCGTGAAGCCCGGCATCACCGTGTCCGCATGTTCCTCGGCACGGCCGATCAGCACCGACTGGAAGGCGGTCAGCGCGGTGTCGATCTCGTCGATCGCATCGCGCACCCAAAGCCGGAAGTCGGTCGCGACCTGGTCGTTGCGCGAGCGGGCTGTGTGAAGCCGCCCCGCCGCCGGTCCGACGATCTCCGCCAGCCGCGCCTCGACATGCATATGGATATCTTCGAGCGCCGAGTCTTCGGGCACACCCGTGTTCGCATATTCCGCGACGATCTGCTCGAGACCGCGGTCGATCGCCTCGGCGTCCACTGATGAAATGATCCCTTGCCGACCCAGCATCTCGGCATGAGCTCGGGACCCTTGAATGTCCTGGCGCCACATCCGCTTGTCGAAGCCGATCGAGGCATTTATCTCGCGCATCACCGCAGCGGGCCCTTCGGCGAAGCGCCCGCCCCACATGGCATTGGAGCTGTCCGTGCGCCCAGCGATTGCGCTTCTCCTCGGGACTCTGTTGATCGCGGGGTGCGATAGGGAAACCGCGCCGCCCCCGCAAGCGAAGCACGAGGCGCCGGCGAAAGGGCCGGAACTGACCGGCACGCTAGACATTTCGCAGCGCGGCAAGGCGGCGCCTGCGGACAGCTTCGTCGATCCCGCGGGGAAGCCGGTGACGCTCGCCGCCTTCAAGGGCAAGCCGGTGCTGGTCAATCTCTGGGCGACCTGGTGCGGCCCCTGCGTCGCCGAGATGCCGACCCTGGACGGCATCGCCCAGCGCGCCGGCGGCAAGCTGAAGGTGCTGACGGTTAGCCAGGACCGCGCAGGCGTCGACATCGGCAAGACCTTCGCGAAGGGCGGCTACAAGCTGCTCGAGCAATATCGCGATCCGGAGAGCAAGCTCGGCTTCGCCTTTGCAACCGGCATGCTGCCGACGACCGTGCTTTATGACGCTGAGGGCAAGGAGGTCTGGCGCGTGGTCGGCGCGATGGACTGGAACGGTCCCCGCGCCAACACCCTGCTCGCCGAGTTCATCGGATAAGCTTGCGCCCTCGAGCGTTCATACGGGCGAGGAGATTGTGAATGGACGACGATCGCGTCTGGGCGTTCGAAGCGAGCCTGTGGAAGGCTGACGCGGAGCATTATCAGGACTGTATCGATCCGGAAGTGCGGATGGCGCTGCCGACGCCGCCCTTTCTGTTCGAGGGCGAGCAGGCGATCGAGGCCGTGGCCGGCACGCCACGCTGGTCCAATGTCGCGTTCGAGGACGGCACCATCTCGCGCCCGCAGGAGGGCCTGATCGTCGTCGCCTACACCGCGCATGCCCAGCGCGCGGGCCAAGAGAAATATGTCGCTCACTGCACCAGCACCTACCGCAAGGACGAGCAGGGCGAGTGGCAGGTGATCCAGCACCAGCAGACGCCGAGGCTGGTGGCGGGGGCTTCCTCCTAATTCCGTTCGCTTCGAGCGAAGTCGAGAAGCGTATCTCGACTTCGCTCGATACGAACGGTGCTTAAGTTCAATCCCTCAGCAGCTCGTTGATCCCGGTCTTCGCCCGCGTCTGCGCGTCGACCCGCTTCACGATCACCGCGCAATAGAGTGACGGGCCCGGCGAGCCGTCCGGCAAAGGCTTGCCCGGCAACGACCCCGGCACCACCACCGCGTAAGGCGGTACCTTACCCATGAACACTTCACCCGTCGCGCGGTCGACGATCTTGGTCGAGGCGCCGATGAACACACCCATCGACAACACCGCGCCTTCGCCTACGACTACGCCCTCTGCGACTTCGGAGCGGGCGCCGATAAACGCGCCATCCTCGATGATCACTGGCCCGGCCTGGAGCGGCTCCAGCACGCCGCCGATGCCGGCGCCGCCGGAGATGTGCACGTTCCTGCCGATCTGCGCGCAGGAGCCGACCGTCGCCCAAGTGTCGATCATCGTTCCCTCGCCGACATAACCGCCGATATTGACGAAGCTCGGCATCAGCACGGCGCCGGGCGCGATGTAAGCGCCATGGCGCACGACGGCGCCCGGCACCGCGCGGAAGCCGGCCTTGCGGAACTCCGCCTCGCTCCAGCCGGAGAATTTGCTCGGCACCTTGTCCCACCAGCTGGCAGTGCCCGGACCGCCAGCGATCAACTCCATGTCGTGCAGACGGAAGGAGAGCAGCACGGCTTTCTTCAGCCACTGGTTCACGCGCCAGCCGCCCTGCCCGTCCGGTTCAGCGACGCGCGCTTCGCCCTGGTCGAGCAGCCGCAGCGCCTCGGCGACGGCGGCGCGGGTCTCGCCGACCGTCTGCGGGCCAATGTCCCCCCGCGCTTCCCAAGCCGCCTCAATCGTGTCGGTGAGCTTGCCGCGGTCCATCATTCCCCGTCTCCCAAAATCTCGTGCAGCCAGGCGCCCAGGTCGGTCACTTCATAATCGACATAGGCGCGGTCGTCTTCGCCGCGGCCCTGCTCCGACCCGTTATTGACCCAAACCGTGGTCATGCCGATTGCCTTAGCCGGCTTCAGGTTGCGCGCCATGTCCTCGACGAACAGCGACTCTTGGGGCTCGATGCCGAAGGCTTCGGCCATGCTTTCATAGGCGCGGGGCTGGGGCTTCGGCTCATAAGCGCAGGCGTGGATGTCGTGGATCGCCTCGAAGCTCTCCAACAGACCCAGCCGCGCCAGCACGCGCCGGGCGTAACTCTCGTCGCCATTGGTGAAGATCAGCTTCCGCCCGGGCAGCCGCGCTATGGCCTCGACCAGCCGCCGGTCCTCCTGCAGCACATCCATTTCGATATCGTGGACATAGTCGAGGAACGCGTGCGGCTCGATGCCATGCTCCGCCATCAGCCCGGACAGGGTCGTGCCGTGATTGTGGAAATAGTCCTTCTGCAGCGCCCGCGCTCTGTCCCAGTCCAGCCCCAGCAGGTCCTGGATGAAGCGGGTCATCCGCGCGTCGATCAGCCCGAACAGGTCCGCCGACGCCGGGTAGAGCGTATTGTCGAGGTCGAAGATCCAGTTGCGGATTTGGGCAAGCTGCGGAAGCATAGGGCCGCGCCTAGCTGCGACGCCCGGCTGCGGCAATCTGCAGTCTGTGTTAAGCATAATGCAATGCCCTTCAGACTAGCGAAGGGCTCGACCTGGGCAGGGGCCATGCCGGAATGAGTAAGCGTAAAGCGTGCGGGGCGACCGCCCTGATGTTATTGGCGATGTTCGGGCTGAGCGGCTGCGGCGGCGGAGGTGGCGGTGGCGTCAACTCGACGCCAACACCGCCGGTCACGGTGACGCCGGCGCCCTCGCCCACTCCGGCTCCGACGCCGACACCCACCCCGACTCCGACGCCAACCCCTACGGCGACCTTTCGCACCAACGAGTATAATCGCTCGCTGGGCCTCGAACTCGCGAACGCAGTGCCCGCCTATCAGGCAGGCGCGAGCGGACGCGGCGTGACGGCGGCCGTGATCGACAGCGGCGTCAATCCGAACAGCCCGGAGTTTGCCGGCCGGATCGCGGCGGCCTCGCAGGACCTGTCGGGTTCGCGTGGCGTCGGCGACGAAGGCGGCCATGGCACGGCCGTCTCCGCCGTGTTGCTCGCCGCCAAGAACGACAGCGCCATTCATGGCATGGCCTTTGAAGCGACCCTGCTTTCGCTGCGCACCGATACGCCGGGCAGCTGCAATAGCGACGGCGACTGCTCGCATCGCGACAATGCGATCGCCCGCGCGCTCGACGTCGCGGTTGCTCAGGGTGCGAAGGTCGCCAACCTGTCGCTGGGCGGCTCCAGCGCCAACTCGATGCTGCGCGCGGCGATCGGCCGGGCAACCGCCGCCGGGATGGTGATCGTCCTGTCGGCCGGCAATGACGGACAGGCCAATCCGAGTGGGCTTGCCCTCGCAGCCACCGACTCGATGGCGCGGGGCCAAGTTATCGTCGCGGGCGCGCACGATACCAGCAAGTCGATCTCGTCCTTTTCGAACCGCGCCGGCCAAGCCGCAAACGTGTTCGTGACCGCGCTGGGAGAGAATGTGCGCTCGTTCGACGAGAACGGTACGGCACTGATTTACAGCGGCACATCCTTCTCGGCGCCTCATGTTTCGGGCGCGGTGGCGCTGCTGGCGCAGGCCTTTCCGAACCTCACCGGCGCGGAGATCGTGCAGCTGCTGCTCGAAAGCGCGGACGATCTCGGCGCGCCGGGCACGGACCCGGTCTATGGCCGCGGCGTGCTCAACATCGGCCGTGCCTTTCAGCCCCGCGGCGGCGCTTCCCTTGCCGGCTCGCAGGTCGCGCTCGACCTGACCGGCAACAGCGCGACGCTCTCTCCGGCGATGGGAGACGCGGCGCAGCAGGGCATGGGCGCAATCATTCTGGACGGCTTCGATCGCGCTTTCGCCGTCGATCTCGCCCGCTCCGTCCGCAACGCCTCGCCGCAATCGAGCCTGACCGGCACGCTGTCACGCAGCCATCGCGGCGCCAGCTTGGCGATGGGCGACACCCGCATCGCCGTGTCGATCGCCGACACACCCGGCGGCGCGGCCGTGCGTCGGCTCTCGCTTGCTCCCGCAGACGCAGTGCGCGCGCGGACCACTGCCGGCATGATCGCCAGCCGCATCGATCCGCGCACCAGCTTGGCGCTCGGTTTCGGCGAGAGCCGGGACAGCCTGGCCGGCCAGCTTGCCGGACGAGTGGAGCCAGCCTTTCTGGTCGCGCGTGGCTCAAGCGACGGTCTTGGCTTCGATCGCCGCGACCAAAGCTCCGCCGCGATCCGGCACATGTTTGGCCGCGTCGCCGTGACTGCGGGTATGGAGTCCGGAGACGGCCTGCTGCTCCGCCGCGACCGCCTCACGCGTGACGCCTATCTGCGCTCCCCTTACTCGCTGCTGAGCATCGGCGCGGATCGGCGCTTCGGCGGACTGCGCCTCGCGGGCGGGCTGACGCGGCTGCAGGAGGAGCGGACTTTGCTCGGCGCCCGCTTCGGCAGCGTCTTCGGCGCGAGCGGCGGCGCGAGCTGGTTCGCCGATCTGAGCGCCGACTGGAGCCTCGGCCAGGGTTGGCGCCTGGGCGCATCGGCGCGCCAGGGCTGGAGCGTGCCTGCCGGTGGCGGCCTGCTGACCGAGCGGCCGGCGATCCGCTCCAACGCGTTCAGCTTCGATGTCGGCAAGGCGGGGCTGTTCTCGCGCGGCGACTTGTTCGCGGTGCGCGTGTCGCAGCCGCTGCGGGTCTCGGGCGGCGGGCTGAACGTGCGCCTGCCGGTCGGCTATGATTATGACAGCGGCGCCGCAAGCTTCGCCGACCAGCGCCTGAACCTCGCGCCTGAGGGCCGGGAGCTGGCACTGGAGGCAAGCTATTCGCGCATGTTCCTGGGCGGCCGCGTCGACACCAATCTGTTCTGGCGGCAGGATCCCGGTCATTTCGCGGCGGCGCCGGACGATCTCGGAGCGGCACTGCGCTGGCGGACGGAGTTCTAGGCTTCGGCGACCTTTGTCGCTAATGCGACAGCGGTGTCAGACTTTGATCTTCTGATCGTCGGCGGCGGCATCAACGGTGCCGCCATCGCCCGTGAAGCTGCGCTCAACGGCTTGCGCGTGTTGCTGGTCGAGAAGAACGATCTCGCCTCGGCGACCTCGTCCGCTTCGACCAAGCTGATCCATGGCGGGCTGCGCTATCTCGAATATTATGAGTTCAAGCTGGTCCGCGAGGCGCTGATCGAGCGCGAACGGCTGCTCAAGGCCGCGCCGCACCTGATCTATCCGATGGAGTTCGTGCTCCCGCACCGGAACACGCTCCGGCCCAAATGGATGATCCGCGCCGGGCTGTTTCTCTACGATCATATTGGCGGCCGCATGTCGCTGCCCAAGTCGCGCGGGATCAAGGGCGGGAGCTATCTCGCTCCGCTTAAGGAGGTGACCGACGGCTTCGTCTATTCGGACGCCTGGGTCGACGATTCGCGGCTGGTTGTGCTGAACGCCCGCGACGCCGCCGACAATGGCGCGGACATCGCGACCCGCACCGAGCTTCTCTCTGCCCGGCGAGACGGCGGCCTCTGGCGCGCTCACCTCAGCGACGAGCGCGAGGTCACCGCCCGCGCGCTCGTCAACGCCGCGGGTCCGTGGGTCGCGGAGATCGCGCAGCGGCTGGGCGTCAACAGCAAGGCCGGCGCCCGCCTGATCCGCGGCAGCCATCTAATCGTGCCCAAGCTGTTCGAGGGCGCGCACGCCTATATCCTGCAGCAGCCCGACCGTCGCATCGTCTTCGCCATTCCCTATCAGGGCCACACGCTCGTCGGCACGACCGACGTGCCGGTCGAGAGCCCCGCCGAAGCGCCGATCAGCGCAGAGGAGACGGACTACCTTCTCGCCGCGGTCAACCGCTATTTTGCCAAGCAGACGGCACAGGATGACGTGATCTCGACCTATGCGGGTATCCGCTCGCTCTACGACGACGGCGCCAGCGAAGCGCGTCAGGTCACGCGCGACTATGTGCTGGAGCTGGACGAGGCCGGCCCGCCGCTCCTTTCCGTGTTCGGCGGGAAGATCACCACGGCGCGGCACTTAGGCGAAGTGGCGGTGGCCAAGCTGGGGCGGCCGCTTGGGCTCGATCCTCTTTCGGTCACCAAGGCGCGTATCTTCCCGGGCGGAGAGATGGACGGGTTCGCCGACTTCCTGGCGAAGGTCCGTGCTCGGTGGCCCTGGCTTGGAGACGAACGGAGCTATCGAATGTCCCGCGCCTATGGCTCGATGCTTGAGGCGATGATCGGCGACCGCGGCGATCTGGGCGAGGAATTCGGCGCCGGCCTAGGTGCGGTCGAAGTCGATTGGCTGGTCGAGCGCGAATGGGCGCGCACAGTGGAGGACATCCTCTGGCGCCGAACCAAGCTGGGGCTCACGAGCGAAGTGGATGAAGCGCGGCTTCAGCACTACCTCAGAAAATAGGGACAGTCCCTATTTTCTGATCGGCGGGCTGGGTTTTGGTTTTCCCGATATGCCGCTAAGCGCCCGCGCATGACCATCAAGCATGCGCTCTCCGTTACCCGCCAACAGGATTTCGCCGCCTGGTACCAGGCCGTCGTCTCCGAAGCCGACATGGCCGAGGATTCGGGCGTGCGCGGGTGCATGGTCATCCGCCCCTGGGGCTATGGCATCTGGGAGCGGATGCAGCGGCTGCTGGACGACGCCATCAAGGCGACCGGCCATGAGAATTGCTATTTCCCGCTCTTCATCCCGCTCTCCTATTTCGAGAAGGAAGCGGAGCATGTCGAAGGCTTCGCCAAGGAAATGGCGGTCGTCACCCATCACCGGCTTAAGGCGGTGGACGGAAAATTGGTGGTCGATCCCGAGGCCAAGCTGGAAGAGCCGCTGGTGGTGCGTCCCACGTCCGAGACGGTGATCGGCGCCGCCTTTTCGCGCTGGGTGCAGAGCTGGCGCGACCTGCCTGTGCTGATCAACCAATGGGCGAACGTCGTTCGCTGGGAAATGCGCACCCGCATGTTCCTGCGCACCGCCGAGTTCTTGTGGCAGGAAGGCCATACCGTCCATGCCAGCGAAGCCGAGGCGCGCGAGCACACGCTGCGCATGCTCGAAGTCTATCGCCGCTTTGCCGAGGAATGCGTCGCCATGCCCGTCGTGGCGGGCGAGAAGCCGGAGAATGAGCGCTTCCCCGGCGCCGTCGCCACTTACTCGATCGAAGCGATGATGCAGGACGGCAAGGCGCTGCAGGCCGGCACCTCGCATTTCCTCGGCACCACCTTCAGCCAGGCGCAGAATATTCGCTTCCAGAATGCGTCCGGCGAGCTCGAGCTGGCGCAGACGACCAGCTGGGGCGTGTCGACGCGGATGATCGGCGGCATGATCATGGTCCATGGCGACGATGACGGTCTGCGCGTGCCGCCGCGCCTCGCCCCCTATCAGGTTGTGATCGTGCCGATGCTGCGGGAGACGGACGAAGATGCGGCCGTGCTCGACTATGCCCGTGCGCTGACGGCCGAGCTCAACGCGCAACGCGCTCTGGGCGAGCCGGTGCGCGCGCTGCTCGACGGCAAGGCGATCAAGGCATCGAACAAGCGCTGGTCCTGGGTGAAGAAGGGCGCGCCGGTGATCGTCGAGGTCGGTCCGCGCGACGTCGCCGCAGGCAATGTTTCCGTGATCCGCCGCGACCGGCTCTATCAGGAGAGCGGCAAGCTCGCCTCCTCGATCCAGCCCCGGGCCGAGTTCTTGAGTGCCGTGCCGGCGCTGCTGGAGGAGATCCAGTCGGGCATGTTCGCGGAAGCCAAGACTCGTCTCGATACGAACATCCGCCGCGGCGTGGCTGAATTCGCCGAGCTGGAGCGCTTCTTCGCTGAAGCCGAGCAATTCCCCGGCTGGGTCGAGGTCCAATGGTCGAAGCCGAGCGGCGGGGACCTGGAGGCGGTCGATCAGCGGCTGAAGGCGCTGAAACTAACCTTGCGCAACGTGCCCGAGAATGCGGAGCCGGCCTCCGGCACCTGCATCTTCACCGGCAAGCCGGCGGTCGAGCGGGTGCTGGTGGGACGGAGTTACTAGGCTCCCACCGACCACCCCACTCCGTTCGGCCTTAGCCTGTCGAAGGCCTGCCTTCCCTTCTGCACCTCAGCAAGAACAAGGGAGGGCTTCGACAAGCTCAGCCCGAACGGTGTTTGGGCGAACTCAGGTTAGCTAAACCTTACCACACCTTGATACGCTCTTCCGGCTTCAGGAAGAACTTGGTCCCCGGCTTCACGTCGAAGGCCGAATACCAGGCGTCGAGGTTGCGGACGACATAGGGTCGCCACATGCCCGGCGTATGCGGATCGGTGGTTAGGATCTGCAGCATGAACGGCTCGCGATACTTGTTCCGCCACACTTGCGCCCAGCCGAGGAAGAAGCGCTGGTCGCCGGTGAAGCCATCGATCACCGGCGCCGGCTTGCCGCCGAGCGACAGCTTATAGGCGTCATAGGCGACGGTGAGGCCCGCCAGGTCGGCGATGTTCTCGCCCAATGTCAGCTCGCCATTCACTTTCTTGCCCGGCAGCGGCTCATAGGCGCCATACTGGGCGACGACCTTGTCGGTATAGACCTTGAACCGCTCGGCGTCCTGCGGCGTCCACCATTCGGTCAGGTTGCCGGCCTTGTCGAACTTGCGGCCCTGATCGTCGAAATGGTGGCTGATCTCATGCCCGATGACGGCGCCGATCCCGCCATAGTTGACCGCATCGTCCGCATTCGGATCGAAGAACGGCGCCTGCAGGATCGCCGCCGGGAAGACGATCTCGTTCATCAGCGGGTTGGCATAGGCGTTGACCGTCTGCGGCGTCATGCCCCACTCGCTGCGGTCGACGGGCTTGCCGATCTTGTCGAGCTCACGCTGGTATTCGAAGCGGGTCGCGCGGACGAAATTGCCATGGGCGTCGCCCGGCCGGACCTCGAGCGCCGAATAATCGCGCCACTTGTCCGGATAGCCGATCTTGTAGGTAAAGGCGGCGAGTTTCTCGCGTGCGGCCTGGCGAGTCTGCGGCGCCATCCAGTCAAGCTTCTGCAGCCGCACGTCAAACGCGGCGATCAGGTTCTTGACCAGCTGCTCGGCCTTGGCCTTGCTCTCCGGCGGAAAATACTTGGCGACGTAGAGTTCGCCCACGGCTTCGCCCATCGCGGCGTTGACCAGATCGACGCCCCGCTTCCACCGGTCCTTCAGCTTCGGCGTGCCGGCCAGAGCGGTGCCCTTGAACGCGAAATTCTCTTCGACGAACGCTTTGGGCAGCAGCGGCGCTGCTTCTGACAGGGTGTGGAAGGTCAGATATTCCTTCCAGACCGACAGCGGTTCCGACGCGATCAGCGCCGCCGTTCCGGTAACGGCGCTCGGCTGGGTGACGATGATCTGCGGCTGCCTGACGCCGGCGGCGGGCAGAAAGGCGGCCCAGTCCAGACCGGGCATTTTGGCGCCAAGTTCGGCGGTTGAGACCGGGTTGTACAGCTTGTCGATCTGGCGCGATTGGGCGGCCGTCCAATGGGTCTTCGCGATCTTCGTCTCCAGATCGAAGATGCGCTGCGCCTTGGCTTCGGCATCGGCGATCCCCGCCAGCTTCAGCATGCTGGCGATGTGCGCCTTGTACTTGGCGCGCGCTTCCACGAACTTCGGGTTGCTGTCGTCGAGATAATAGTCGCGGTCGGGCAGCCCGAGGCCGCTTTGGCCGGCATAGACCGAGTAGACGCGGTTATCCTTCAGGTCCTGCTCGACAAAAATGCCGACCGGAACGGTGATGCCGGCGCGATTGGCGTCGCCCATCCAGCGGGCGAGCTCGGACGGGCTCGACAGCGCGGCAATCGCATCCAGCTGGGGCTTGATCGGCGCGATCCCCTTCGCCTCGATCGCGGCCTCGTCCATGAAGGCGGCATAGTAGGTGCCGACCTTTTGCGAAGTGCTGCCCGGCGCGCCGTTGCTGGCAGCCGCGGCTTGGATGATGTCGCGGGTGCGCTGGTCGGACAGGTCGCGGAGCACGCCGAAGCCGCCCCAGCTCGACCGGTCCGCGGGGATCTCGGTCGTCCGGTCCCAGTTGCCGTTGGCGAACTTATAGAAATCGTCGCCGGCCGAGACCGTGCGATCCATACCGGCCGCGTCAAAGCCGAAGCTGCCGAGCGCCGGCTTGGCCGTCTGGGCGTAGGCCGAGACGGCGAGCGTCAGCGCTGCCGCTCCGACGAGGAGAAATGCTTTCATGTGGTCATCCCCGGAAACAAAAGACGAAAGAGCTTAACGGCTTAGCTGCTCGCGGCAACAGCGCTTCATGTCGTTTGTCGGCGCTGGTTCGCCGTTGATCGACCGGTCGGCTTGGGCGGCTCCGGCTCTGCCGCCGCGGGCAGGCGCAGCCGCACGAGAAGGCCGCCCAGATCCTCGCTCTCTTCGAGCGAAACGGTGCCGCCATAGATTTCGGCCACGTCGCGCACGATGGCGAGGCCGAGGCCGGTGCCGGGTTTCGTAGTGTCGAGCCGCGCGCCGCGGTCGAAGATGCGCTGCCGCTCCTCCTCCGGGATGCCGGTGCCGTCGTCCTCGACCAGGAACTCGACGAACCCCGCTTCTCCGGACACCGTCACGAACACGCTGCCGCCGCCATATTTGGCGGCGTTCTCGATAAGATTGCCGAGCAGTTCGTCCAGATCCTGGCGCTCCATATGGACGAACAGCGTCTTGGGCCCGCTGACGTCGATCCGCACATCGGGGTAGAGGCGGCCGACGGCGCGCTCCACCGATTCAAGGCTCGGCCAGACCTGCGCGCGGCTATGAGCATGGCCGCGGCGGCCAACGGCGCGGGCGCGGGCCAGATGATGATCGACCTGACGCCGCATCGTGGTCGCCTCGCGGCACACCGTGTCCGGCAGGTCGGGCGCGTTCGCCGTCGCGGCGTTCATGATGACGGTCAGCGGCGTCTTGAGCGCATGAGCCAGGTTGCCAGCGTGGCGCCGCGCCTCCTCCGCCTGCTTCTCGTTATGCTCGATCAGGCCGTTCAGCTCTTCGACCATCGGCGTCAGCTCGTCGGGCAGCGGCTCATCCACACGCGTGGCAAGCCCCGAGCGCATCTTCGCGATCGCGGCGCGCACCCTCCGCAGAGGCAGCAGCCCGTAATAGGTCTGCAGCGCCGCAAGCACGATCAGGCCGAGCCCCAGCAGCGCGAAGCTGCGCACCAGCGTCCGCCGCAGCACGTCGATCTGCTCGTCGAGCGCGGCGCGGCTCTGCGCAACCTGGAAGCGCCAGCGCACGGGAGAGCCCGGCAAGGTCACGTCGCGCTCGAGTACGCGCAATGGTTCGTCCCTGAACTCCTTGGTGTCGTAGATGTGGACGTCGACATCGGCGTGGCGGCCGCGCACCTGAAGCGAGCGGTCCCACAGGGAGCGCGAGCGGAAATGCTCGAAGCCTTGGCCGCTGATCTGGTAATAGAGGCCAGAATTCGGCTCGAGGAAGCGCTGGTCGCCGAGCGGCCGGTTGAGCAGCACTTCGCCCGCCGGCCCGATCTCCGCCGAAGCGACCATCGCGGTCAGCACATAGTTCAGCGAATCGTCGAAGTTTCGCGTGATGGCGTTGGTGAGCACCCGGTCGAGCGCCAGCCCGCCGCCGAGCAGCAGCAGCCCGATCCAGGCCGCCGCGATCAGGATCATGCGACGGCTCAGCGAGCCGGTGGACTTGCGGCGTTGTTTCGCGACTTCACTCAACTTGTCCACCCAACCGGTTCGGCCTGAGCTTGTCGAAGGCCTCCCTTATTCTTCCCGGCCTCTTAGAAAGGGAGGGCTTCGACAAGCTCAGCCCGAACCGAGTTTTATGTTCAAGCTGCGTTCGAATCTTCGAGGCTGTAGCCGAGGCCGCGGATGGTGGTGATCACGTCCTGTCCCAGCTTCTTGCGGATGCGGGTGACGAACACTTCGATGGTGTTCGAATCGCGGTCGAAATCCTGGTCGTAGATATGCTCGATAAGTTCGGTGCGGCTGACCACCTTGCCCTTGTGGTGCATCAGATAGCTGAGGAGCTTATACTCCTGCGCGGTCAGCTTCACCGGCTCGCCGGCGAGCGTCACCTTGCCCGACCGCGTATCCAGACGCACGTCGCCGGCGGTCAGTTCGGAGCTGGAATTGCCCGAAGCACGGCGGATCAGCGCCCGCAGCCGCGCGATCAGCTCTTCCGACTGGAATGGCTTGGCGAGATAATCGTCGGCGCCCGCATCAAGTCCCGCCACCTTATCTGACCAGCTGTCGCGTGCGGTCAGCACCAGCACCGGCATCGCCCGGCCTTCCTTGCGCCAACGATCGAGCACGGTCAGGCCGTCGATCGTGGGCAGCCCTAAGTCGAGCACCACCGCGTCATAGGTCTCGGTTTGGCCCAGAAAATGGCCGTCCTCGCCGTCATCCGCCAGGTCGACGGCATAGCCGGCGCCCTCCAGCGTCTTCCTCAGCTGTGCCCCCAGGGTGGGTTCGTCCTCGACAATCAAAACGCGCATCTAGTTTCCCTCAAAAGCCCGAACGGCCGATCACCGCGCCCGTGCGGGCATCGACATCGACCCAGATCACGGTGCCGGCCCGCATGAACTTCAGCCGATAAACGCCACCATCGAATTCAGGACCCAGATAGGTGCTGCCCCGCATCCGCGGCAGCACCCGGTCCTCAATCTCACGCAACGAAAGCACCTGGCCGGACTTCCGGGCCTCGAACGCTTGATACTGGTCGCCCCGGCGCTGCGCCGAAGCCGGCACCGCAAGAGCAAGCGCAACAAGCGCCAGAGAGACAATACGCGTCATGCAGGTCATGGCCATAGCCGTTACTTGCAAGGCTTTGAATAGCCCATGAATGCTGCCGTTGGCGCTCGTTCAGCCAAGCTGATAGGAGCCGCGCCCATGTCCGCTCCCGTACTCGCTTATGAAAATCTCGGCTTGGTTCAGGGCTCCGGCTGGCTGTTTCGCGGCCTCGACCTTTATGTGGGCGAGCGCGACCGCCTGGCGCTGATCGGCCGCAACGGCGCCGGCAAGACGACGCTGCTGAAGCTGCTCGCCGGCCGCGTCGATGCCGACGAAGGGCGGCGGACGATCGTGCCCGGAACCAATGTCGTGCTGCTGGAGCAGGATCCGGACGTCTCCGCGTTCGCCACGCTACGCGATTATGCGACCAGTGGAAGCCCGGCGCCGGAGCTGCACGAAGTGGAGGCGATCGCCGACCAGATCGGCCTCGACCTTTCCCGCTCGGCGCAGACCGCGTCGGGAGGCGAGCGGCGCCGTGCGGCAATCGCCCGCGCGCTGGCGCTCGCCCCCGACGTCCTCCTGCTCGACGAGCCGACCAATCATCTCGATCTCGCCGCCATTGAATGGCTGGAAGCCTGGCTCAATCGCTTCAAGGGCGCCTTCGTCGTGATCAGTCACGATCGGACCTTCCTGACAAGGCTGACCCGCTCCACGCTGTGGCTCGACCGCGGCAATATCCGCCGAGCCGAAGTCGGCTTTGGCGGGTTCGAAGCCTGGCAGGAAAAGGCCTATGCCGAGGAAGAGCGCGCCGCGCAGAAGCTGGACGCGAAGCTGAAGCTGGAACTGCACTGGCTGCAGCGCGGGGTGACGGCGCGTCGCCGACGCAATCAGGGCCGGCTCGAAAAGCTCAATCAGATGCGTGCGCAGCGGGCGGCGATGCTGGGCCCGCAAGGCGCCGCCAAGCTCGCCATCGGCACCGACGATATCCGGACCAAGTCGGTGATTACTGCGGACAAGGTCACCAAGCGCTTCGGCGACCGGACGATCATCAAGGACTTCACGCTACGTATCCAGCGGGGCGACCGGATCGGCATTGTCGGCGCGAACGGTGCCGGAAAGACGACGCTGCTGCGCCTGCTGACTGGCGAGATCGCGCCGGACGAAGGCAGCGTCACGCTCGCCAAGACGCTCGACGGGGTGATCATCGACCAGCAGCGCAGCCTGCTCTCCCCGGACAAACGCGTGCGCGACGTGCTCGCCGATGGCGGCGACTGGATCGAAGTGCTCGGCACCAAGAAGCACATCCACGGCTATCTGAAGGAGTTCCTGTTCGACCCCGGTCTCGCCGATGCGCGGGTCGGCACGCTGTCAGGCGGCGAGCGCTCGCGCCTGCTGCTGGCGCGCGAGTTCGCGCGGCGGTCGAACCTGCTGGTGCTCGACGAGCCGACCAACGATCTCGACCTGGAAACGCTCGATTTGCTGCAGGAAGTCATCGCCGACTATGAAGGCACCGTCCTGATCGTCAGCCACGACCGCGACTTCCTCGACCGCACCGTCACCGTGACGCTGGGCCTCGACGGCAGCGGCAAGGTCGATATCGTCGCCGGCGGCTATGAGGATTGGGTACGGCAGCGAGCCGCGGCTCCTTCACGTTCCCCGGCGAAGGCCGGGGTCCAGCCGACGCGAGACACTGGGCCCCGGCCTGCGCCGGGGAGCAAGAAGCTCAGCTACAAGGATCAGCGCGATTATGAGCTGCTGCCCAGGCGCGTCGAGGAACTGGAAGCCGCCATCGCCCGCGACGAAGCAGCGTTAGCGGACCCCGATCTCTACACCCGCGATCCGAAGCGCTTCGCCGCGCTTACCGCCGCGATCGACAAGGCGAGGGAGGAGAAGGACAAAGCCGAACTCCGCTGGCTAGAGCTGGCGGAGCAGGCGGAGGCATTGGCGAGCTAAGCCCCTCCCCTTCAGGGGAGGGGTTGGGGTGGGGCTGTTGCCCCATCCGAAGTCTTCGGGCGAGCAGACGCTCGCCCCCACCCCTTACCCCTCCCCTGAAGGGGAGGGGCTATGGGTCAGGCACTTTTCATCCGCTCGCGCACGCGGCGTTCCAGGATGGTCAGCGGCATCGCGCCTTCTTTCAGCACTTCGTGGAACTGCTTGACGTCGAAGCCCGGCTGGCGCTCCGCCTCGGCGCGTAGCCGCTGCCAGACGCCGTGGCCGACCTTGTAGCTGCACGCCTGGCCGGCCTGGGTGCAGTAGCGCTCGACCTCGCGCTGGGTGCGCGGGCGCGCGAAGCCGGTGGTCTCGACCATATAGTCGGTCGCCTTTTCGCGGGTCCAGCGCTTGTCGTGCAGTCCCGTGTCGACGACGAGGCGCGTCGCGCGGAACAGGTAGGATTGCAGGAAGCCGGCGCGCTCCAGCGGCGTGCGATAGACTTTCGCCTCGTCGGCCACGCTCTCCGCGTACAGCGCCCAGCCCTCCGAATAGGCCGAGAAACCGCCCAGCTTGCGCAGCATCGGAATGTCTTTGGAGGTTTGCGCGATGCTGATCTGCAGATGGTGGCCGGGCGTGCCTTCGTGAAAGCTAAGCGCCGGCAGCGTGTATTTTGGCCAGTCGCGCACATCCTTCAGGTTGATGAAGTAAATGGCCGGCCGCGAACCGTCGAGCGAGGCGCGGCGATAATAGCCGTTGGACGCGCCGTCCTGGATCTCCACCGGCACCGCACGAATCTCGAGCGGCTGGTCGGGCAGCGTCGCGAAGAAGCGCGGCAGCTGAGCGTTCATCCGGCGGACGTCATCGTTCAGGCTCTCGATCAGCGCGGCGCGGCCGTCCGCAGTGTCCGGATAGACCTGGTCTGGCCGGGCGTTGAGCTGAGCAAGGCGAGCACCGACACTGCCGCGGGTTAGTCCCTCAGTGCGAAGAATCTTATCCAGCTCGGCGCTGATTTCCGCCACCTGCGCCAGGCCCATGCGGTGCACTTCGTCCGGGGACATGGTGGTGGTCGTCATCTGCTCGAGCGCCGCGGCGTAGATGGCATCGCCCTGGGGGAGCCGCCACACGCCATCCCCAGGCCGAGTGGATGGCCGCAGCGCCTCGATGGCCGCGATCTGGCGGTCGAGCGCGGGATAGACCTTGTCATCGACGATGCGCGTGGCGCGAGCGGCCCAGTCTCCCGCGACATTCGCCGACTTGGCGCGCGTGACGAGCGACTGGACCATGCCCGACTGGTCAGGCGCGGCACTGCGCAGCTTGCGCATCTGCACGAGCGTCAGGTCCAGCGACCAGGCAGGAGCGAGGAAGCCACGGGCCGCCTGAGCTCGCTGCTCCGCCGCTTCTTCGTCGAGCACACGCGAGAACGCCTCCAGTCGCGCCAGATAGGCTTCGGCATCGGCCGATGTCTTGATCGTATGGGCAGAGTTCAGGAAGTCGGGCATCGAGAAATAGGCGCCGCCCTGCTGAAAGATCGGATACGGCCGCACGACGCTGTCGATGCCGAAGCGTGCCGGCGCGACCTCCTGGCCCTCGAGCGAATAGACCAGCACATCGCGATTGAGTTCGTTTGCAGACGAAAGGCCGTTCAGCGCCCGCAACCGTGCCAGCGCCCGACGGGTGAGCGCCAGGTCCTTCTGCCGCTCCTCGGCAGTGCGCGGGGACAACTGGCTCTTGAGACTCGCCAGCGGCCCCTGATCGAGGCCGAGCGACGTCGCCAATTCCGGCGACCGCGCCACCGCTTCGTTGAACAGCTGCTCGAAGAGCGCATTGGCGGCAGCATCGCCGCTCCCGGGCTGGGCAAGCAATTGCGCCGGCAGCAGGCTTGTGCCGGCAAGCAGGGCGGAGCTGGTCAGAAAGGCGCGGCGATCCATGGCATCCCTCTCGATCTTTTGTATTTCGGGCGGGATAGCCACCGGTTTCCGCCCCGCCAGCGCGTTTCGACGAACGTCAGCCGATCGCGTCGAGCGTCCGCCCGGCACGCCCCGCCAATTCGGTGACATAGTGCCAGGCCACGCGGCCGGAACGGGCGCCCCGCGTCGTGGCCCAGAGCAGCGCATCGGCGGCATCGAACGACAGCGAACAGGCATCCGCATAGCGCGCGACGATCGCCAAATAGGTCTCCTGATCGAGCGCGTGAAAGCCGAGCGACAGACCGAACCGGTCGGCGAGCGCCAGGCGGTCGTCGACGACATCGCGGGGATTGATCGCGCTCGCCTGCTCCTCGATGTCTCGGGCGACGATGTGACGGCGGTTGGAGGTGACGTGCAGCCGGGCATTGGCTGGCCGCGCCTCGGCGCCGCCCTCCAGCAGTGAGCGGAGCGTGCGAGTCTCGGCGCCGCCCGCCTCGAAGCCGATGTCGTCGACGAACAGCACAAAGCCTCGGCCGGCTTTTTCCAGCAGATCGAACAGCTTCGGAAGCGTCGAGAGCCGGTCGGCCGCCACATCCACCAGCGCCAGGTCCAGTCCCTCCGCCTGCACGGCGCCTACCACCGATTTGACCAGCGCCGACTTGCCCGTGCCCTTGGCGCCCCACAACAGCACGTCATGCGCCGCCGCTCCCCGCGCTAGCCGCCGCGCATTGTCGAGCAGCGCCCTCTTCTGTGCGTCGATCCCGGTCAGCAGATCGGGCGAAAGTGGCGCGAAATGGCGCGCCGGCTCCAGCGCCTCGCCGCGCCAGAGATACGCGCCATGTGCCCGCACATCGGCATGAGCCGCAGGCGGCGGTGCGATCCGCTCCAGTGCTGCAGCGATGCGGGCGAGTGCGTCTTCCACATTCTCCCTTTAGCGGCGCGATACGGCCGCCGCCATGGCGTCACGCCGCCAATCGGCTCTCCGCCTCCATCACGCGATAGGGCAAGCGGCCGCCATCCGGCTCGGTGATCGTTACATAGTCGCCGACGCGTAGCGGGTGCGTCTCGAGGTGGAACAGTTCCTCGTCGTCGCCCGCGCCGATCGCGTAGGAAAAGGCCCAGCCATTCTTCTTGCGGATCACATGGCCGGTGCGATCACGCTCGTTCGGCCAATGCCGGCGTACCGTGGCAAGCGCCGGCGCCCGGCGGAACGCGTCCTCATCTACGCGCCCGTTTTCGTCCACCGGCAGATGAAGCAGATAGGCACGGCTAGCCGATCCGTTCGGAAAATCTGGGGATCTGGCAAGCTCGAGGCGAATGGTTTTCCAACTCATTTACTGATGCTGCCGGATCCGAGGCTGGTAAAGAATACGGATTGATACGGAGGGCCGCAGCGGCGAAAGGCGCTTGATGCCTGCCGACCAACCGGCCCCGACTTCGCTCTCCAGCCTCAGCGAAGCGCATCTGCGCTCGATCCTGTCGACGGTGCAGGACGCGATGGTGGTGATCGATGCGCGGGGCGTCGTCCTGTCGTTCAGTGCCGCTGCCGAGCGTATGTTCGGCTATGCTGAGGTCGATGTGCTGGGCGAGAATGTCAGCATGCTTATGCCCTCGCCCGACCGCGAGCGGCATGACGGCTATCTCGAACGTTATCAGGCGACGGGCGAGCGGCGGATCATCGGCATCGGCCGGGTGACGACAGCGCGGCGGCGCGACGGTTCGACCTTTCCGATCGAGCTGGCGGTCGGCGAAGCGCGGACGGGCGAAGGCCGGATCTTCACCGGCTTTATCCGCGACCTGACCGAGCGCCAGCAGACCCAGCGGCGGTTGCAGGACCTACAAAGCGAACTCGGCCATGTCTCGCGCGTGAGCGCCATGGGCACGCTGGCCGCCGCGCTCGCGCACGAACTGAACCAGCCGCTCAGCGCCATTTCGACCTATATGGAGGCGTCGCGCGATCTGCTCGACGCGGAGCCGACGCCGGACATCATCGAGATGCTGCGCGAAGCTTTCTCGGAAACCGCCGCGCAGGCGATCCGCGCGGGCCAGATCGTGCGCCGTTTGCGCGACTTCATTGCCCGCGGCGAAGCGGAGCGGCGGGTCGAAAGCCTCTACAAACTGGTGACCGAGGCCAATGCCCTGGCCATGGCCGGCGGCGGCGATCGCGGCGTCGACGTGCTGCTGGAGCTCGATCCAGCGGGCGACGCGGTGCTGGTGGACCGCATCCAGGTCCAGCAGGTGTTCCTGAACCTTGTCCGAAACGCGATCGAGGCCATGGAAGGCTGCGCGGTCAGGAAGCTCGAGATCAGGTCAAGGCGCGAGGGCGACTGCGTCCGCATCACGGTCGCAGACAGCGGTTCCGGCCTGGACGAAGACATACGCTCCAAGCTGTTCGAGCCGTTCCAGAGCACCAAGGACGCCGGCATGGGGCTCGGCCTTTCCATCTGCCGCACCATGATCGAGGCGCAGGGCGGGCGGATCTGGGCGGAGCCGTCGCCGCTGGGCGGCACCGCCTTCCACTTTACGTTGGTCGCAGGAGACGAGGGTGGCTGAAAAGCAGGTTTATGTCGTCGATGATGACGAGGCGATCCGCCGCTCGCTGAGCTTCATGCTGCGCACGTCTGGCCACAAGGTCGACCTGTTCACGCAGGGCGAGGAGTTTCTAAAGGGTGCGGCCAAGCTCGACCCCGGCTGCGTTCTGCTCGACATCCGCATGCCAGGCATGGACGGGCTGGAAGTGCAGCGCGCGCTGGCGGAGCAAGGCGTTAGCCTGCCGGTGATCATCATGACCGGGCATGGCGATGTCGGCCTCGCCGTGCGCGCAATGAAGGCGGGCGCGATCGACTTCATCGAAAAGCCGTTCGAAAAAGCGACCCTGATGTCGGCCTTGGAGCAGGGTTTCTCGCGCATTGGCGAGACCGACCTGCGCCGGCTGCGCGCCCAGGAGGCCGCCACCCGCCTTGAGGCGCTGACGCCGCGTGAGCGCGACGTGCTCAAAGGGCTGGTGTCCGGCCTGCCGAACAAGTCGATCGCCTATGATCTCGGCATCAGCCCGCGCACTGTCGAGATTCATCGCGCCAATCTGATGACCAAGTTGGACGTGAAGAGCCTGTCGGAAGCGCTCCGCATCGCCTTTGCGGCCGGGCTGGAGCAGGAGGAATCCTGAGCTTGTCGTCATTGCGAGCGCAGCGAAGCAATCCCATGCTGCGATTGAGCTCAGCTGGATTGCTTCGTCGCTTCGCTCCTCGCAATGACTATCCGCGACACTTTCATCCTAGGCGGCGCGGCCGAGCAGGTCCTCGCCCCTGTGAAAGGCGATGCCGAGCTGCAGGCTTTCGGCGATCCGCGCCGCACGGTCCTGCATCGCTGCGGCGTCGTCCGGCTCCAGAAGCTCCTCCGTGGTCTCGCGCCACAGGGCCAGCCAGCGGGTGAAGCTTGCCCGGTCAATACGGTCGGCATGCTTGATGTGCGCGGGCATGGGCCGGCCCTTGTAGCGGCCCGTCGTCAGCATCACGGAGGACCAAAAGGCCTGGAGCTTTTCCAGATGCTCCGGCCAGTCGCCGATCGCGTCATTGAACACGGGACCGATTACCGCATCTTCCCGCACGCGGGCATAAAAGGCATGAACCAAGCGTTCGAGCTTCTCTTCGGTGATCATGCCCGCGCCATGGCGCACCGCTCATGTCCGGGGCAATCCGGAACTTCCCCTAACCCATTCATCCGAACTGGCGCGAACCTGAGGCCGCCAGTCCGATCGGCTCTGCAGCTCCGAACAGCGCAGCGCGCCGGACGATCGTCTCCGCCCAGCGCCGGTGCGTGGCCGGCTCGCACATGCGGCGATTGGCGGCGAACACAGCCGGCGCCGCGCAGCCGAGGATCGCTTCTGCCTCGGCGAGATCGCGAGCAGGGACGGTCAAGGCGCCCTGCACGACGGCGATCTGGGCGGGGTGGATCACGGTTTTGGTGAAGAGCCCATGCTCCATGTCGCGCTGAAACTCGTCTCGTAGCAGCACCGGCTCGCCATAGCCCTCCATGACCGGGGCGCTGAGCGGTATACCAAAGGGCAGGAACACTCCTGCCAGCATCGCGATCAGGGGTCCGAGCGGACCATCATAGCTTGTGCGGCCCGGCGCTCGACGCACGCCGAGGCATTGCAGCAGGTCATTGCCGCCGATCCGCACCGCCAGCACCCGCTCCTGGACGACAAGCAACTGGTCGCGCAGCCGCCGGGCCTCGACGGGATCGAACATCTCCCGCGTCTCGAGGGTAGGCATTAGCAGGTGCGACGGCGCGAACGGATGCGCCAGCCATTCAGGCAGCGTCTCGGCGGTGACTTTGGGCAGCACGAACCCGGCGACCCGCTCGACGCCCGGCATGCGCAGGATGCGGGCGAGCATGGTTGGATCGCGCGGCCGCACGAAGACCAACGGCGCGCCGCCATCGAGGCCGGGCCGGGCGAGCAGAGCGGCCAGGCTCGCCAAGGCGGCAGGCACATGCTCTGCGCGGACCGCGTCTTCCAGACACACCACCGCAGAGCGCAGGCCTGGGATATGGCCGCCAGACAGCGCCGCGGCCAGGTCTGTGCGGGTCGCCGGCATATAGAGGGTGGCGCCCAGCTCCAGTACGTCGATCATGGCGCCCGCCCGATCACCGCCACTGCGCGGTAGGCCCCGCCCGACAGCCGATCGACAGCCACTCCGGCCTGCTTGGCGAGATGGATCAGATGCTCGACATCGGGATCATCGGGGTCGCGGATGAACAGCCGGGCCGGCATCCGCCGCAGAAACACGCGCGTGGCTTCGGCGATGCCCGGCTTGATCAGGTTCGGGTCTCGCGTGCCGGTGCGGAGCATCGCTTCGTCCAGCATGGCCGCGCAGGCGCGCTGTAGCTCGGCGCGGCGGAGGCAGTGGGTCGAAATGTCGGAGACCAGGCTCGTCCGCGCTGCGTCGAACAGCCGGTCCACGAAGGCGCGAGACAGGTCCTGCGGCGCAAGCTGCGGATAGGTGACACAGGCGTGGAAGTCGCCGGGTCCGACCGTCTTCGCACTGAGGATAGACCGGCTGACCAGGCCTGACACGATGCCGTTCAGCAGGCCTGAAGCGATCAGATAATCGTCCGCGGTCGCGGCGATGTCCGCCTGACCGGCAGGATCGGCAACCACCGCCAAGGTCGGCGAGAAGCCGAACGGCCGCTCTGCAAGCGCGCGCCGCAGCTCGCCGGCGATCGCGCCTTTGCCAGTCCAGCCGTCGACGAACACGGCATCGGCGGGATCGTGCAGCGAGGCGATATGGCGCAGCGCCTCCAGGTCGATGCCACGATCGCGGATGATGCTGACCGAATAGTGGACCGACCTCGCGCCCAGATGCCGCAGCATGCGGACCAGCAACACTCCGATTGGCGTCCCTCCACGGGCCAGTGAAACGAGCACGATCTCGCGGCCTTCCGCCCGCCTTGCCAGATGTCCGGCAAGGCTGGCGATGTCGGCTGCGAGGCGGGCACGGTTCCGCCGTTCGGCGGCATGGAACAGCGCCATATAGTTCTCGTCGGGCACCGTCTCCTTGCCGATCAGCTCGGAATAATGGCGGCGGCCGGATTGAATCAGCGCTTCCTTTTGCTCGCGCGCCGTCGCCGCCAGCGAGACGGGCTTGAGCAAGAAAGTGACGTCTTCGGGCAAGTAGCTGCCCGAGAAGTTGGCCGGTTGGATCCTGCGCTCAGCCAGCATCGAACAGTCTTTCGCCGAGCTGTGACGCGGGCGGCAGCATGGCGAAGTCGCACAACTTCATGAAAGGCGCGTCCGTGAGGCTGTCGCCAATCCCGACAACGGCGGCATTCGGATGCCGCGCGCGCAGCTGTCCCAGCATCCATGCGACGGCATGCTGCTTGCCGAGATGCGGCGGCAGCAGGGCCGCGTTGTTGCCGTTCAGGTGCAGCGTCCAGCCGGGCGGAAGTACAGGCACAGCCGCACGGATCACGGCGTGCAGCCTCTCCGCATCGGCTGCATCGTGCTTGGCGAGCACGTAGAGCGGCATGCCCGCTTCTTCCAGCACCCGGACGGCAAGTGGCTCGCCTCGCTCGCGGGCACATACACGTATACGTTCGACCAGCTGACCAAGCAGCTCGCCATGAGCCGCCGCCTGCACAGCCATGCGCTCGGCCCATTCGCCATCGGGAGTCCCATCCTCGCCGAGGATCACGCCGCCATGCGCGCAGATCGCCGCGCGATGCGGCACATGGGCGCGGGTCAGCGCATCCCGGCTGCGGCCCGTGACCGGGATCAGCATTGTCGTGCGGGCGAGCCACTCGAGGAAGTTCAGCTGCCGGGGCGTCGCGTAACTCAGCGCCGCGCCGTCCCGCGCGAAGCCCAACGGCGTCAAGTCGGCCTCTGCCCAACTCGGCGGGCATTTGCCGCGCGTCTGGAACAGCGTGTCATCCAGGTCCACAAAGGCGATGACGCCCGTCATGGCCAGGCGATCAGCCGGGCATCGAACGTCCGGATCAGGTCGGGATCGATGGACTGGGCGCCGGTCTCGTGCACGATCCAGGTCTCGCGCCCGTCGTCCGGGTCGGCGTTATAGAGATAGTTGGGCACGCCCGTTCCGTAATTGTCAGCAAAAGCCAGCGACCGGCCGATCGCGCCGCCGATCCTTGCCGGGCTCCGCGTCGTCGCCTGCACGACCACGTCGCAGCCGCGGCGCTGCAGCTCCTCTGCAACCAGCAGCCCGGAATAGGTGAACTCACCGGTGCCGAGGATGCGCAGCCGCCCAGATCGGGGCGCGGGCAGTGGCGGACAGGCGAGCGGCTCGCGCAGGCCGAGCCGGCCGAGATTCCTATGTTCCGCTATTCGTCCGAGTGCAGGCGCTTCCCTCTCAAACATGGGCATGGGCGCTGCGGCGTCGGGTGCGGCTTGCCAGCGCAGCCTTCCCTTGAGCAGCGATGCACTGCCGCAGCGCCGCGGCATCCGCCATTGCCAGCCGCCATCGGACCAGTTTGTCAGAGTAGCGACCCAGATGGTCTCGACCTCCGACCAGCAGCGGACCAAAGCCTCGGCCAGATTTGCCAGGGTAGTGCCGGTCGAAAGCTCGTCGTCGACCAGGACCAGGCTGCGCGGCGGCACGAATCCTTCGATCCGGGGCTGGTAGATGAGGTGCGCCGAAGCGTGGCTGTGCGGCTCCTCGAAACGACAGAGCAACGGCGCTTCGATCAGCTGCCGGGTCGAATGGATGAAGAATATGTCATCGCGGCCGGTGCTCGCCCGCAGCTCTGCATGCACACACTGGCCAAGGCACACGGCGGTCTCGGCCAGGCCGAGCACCAGCACCGGGCCAGGCAGATCGGGCGGCAGCCGCGCCGCAAGGTCGCGGGCGCTGGCGCGGATCAGTTGCGGAGCGGCGGGGATGTGCCGGCCGAGCACCTTGGAGACGACCAGAAAGCCGCGCTTCGGGTTCAATCGCGCGCCGAAGCCGCAAAGCACGTCGAGCGGCCAGTCCGCCCTGGTGACGCTCACCTCCAGCGAGCCTCCCGGCAGCCGGATGGAGCGATGATCCAAGGCGGGCGCGCGCTTGCTGGCGGCCCGGCCGAGCATGGGGCTGACTAGATGCTGACGCCGTAGGACTGGGCAAGCGGGCCCAGTCCGCCGCGAAAGCCCTGGCCGACCGCTTTGAACTTCCATTCGCCGGAATGGCGGCACAGCTCGCCGAAGATCATCGCCGCCTCGACCGATGCGTCCTCCGACAGGTCGTAACGTGCAATCTCCCGCCCGCCATCCTTGTTCAGCACGCGGATGAAGGCGTTGCTGACCATGCCGAAATTCTGGTTGCGGCCCTCGGCGTCGTGAATGGTGACGGCAAAGCTCAGTTTCTGCACGTCGGCGGGCAGCCGCTCCAGATCCACCATCACGACCTCGTCATCGCCCTCGCCGTCACCGGTCAGATTGTCGCCCTGATGCTCGACCGCACCGCCGGCCCCCTGCTTGTTGTTGTAGAAGACGAAATCGGCGTCGGACCTGACCTTGCCGGCTTCGGTCAGCAGGAAGACGCTGGCGTCGAGGTCGAAGCCCTGGCCGTCCGTGACGCGCGCGTCCCAGCCGAGCCCGACATGCACATGGCGCAGCCCCGGCGCTTCCTTGCTGAGACTGACATTGCCGCCCTTCGCCAGAGATACCGCCACGCCCGTCCCCCTTTGCTCGTACCGGCGAACTTCCGGCCCGGCGCGAGGCTAGGAGTGGGTGATCGACCGACGCAATCCGGGGAATGATCCAAAATGGTTGGAAACGACTCTACTCAACGGGTGTGCGCATAGTCCGCCGATCGAGGACCCTAGCTCTTGCCGCCGAGCTTGTCCTTCAGCGCCTGAAGTGCCGCGAAGGGGCCTGCTTCCGCCGCTTCACCCAAGCCCGCTTCGCGGAGCGCCTCGTCGGCCCGGTCCGAGCGAGGGAATGGGTCGAGCGCAAGCGCCAGGGTTTCGGCCGCGACTTCGCCGAGGTCGATCTGATTGCCTTCGATAGGAAGCGTGTCGCAATCCTCGGCGCTCAGCTCCACCTCTTCTTCGCTCGGTCGGGTATAAGCATTCGGCACAAACCGGACGGAGAAGGGCGCCCGCACCTCGGCTGGCATCGGTTCGCCGGTCACCACGCAGCTTTGCACCACGGCAGCATCGACTTGCCCGTCGGCATGGATGACGCCGGCGCGGCGGGCGAGCTTCACCCGCGCGCTCAGCCGGTCGATCTGCTGCAGGCGGAAGCGGCCGGCCAGCTTGCGTCGCTCATCGGCATCAGCGCCGATCTCGACCTCGCGCGGCGCCTCGTCGATCGTATCGGCAGCAAAGGTCCGGGAGAATTCGGGTGTCATGGCAGCCTGCCCGCAATGATCGAATCGGCGGACGCGGCGTGCAGACCCAGATAGAGCGCGCGCAACCGCTCCGCCGCATGATCCAGCGCAGCGGCGGGCGGCTCGGTTCCGCGGTACAGGTTGCGAACGAGCGCCGCCTCGAAGGTTCCGGTCCGCAGACCGTCGCGATAGGCGCCGATCCGGCCGCCCAGGGCGCCCATCATCCGGCCGATATGCTTGCCCACCACCATATCGCCGATGCCGATCTCGCGCAGCTGGCTATCCATGTCGGATACGAACAGCTCGACCAGCCAGGCAACGTTCTGGCGCTGCTCCGCCTCCAGCTCCAGTCGCGCGATGACCAGCGACAGGCAGGCGGCGATCATCTCGAAGCGACCGTCGATGGTGTCGGGAACGCCGCCCTGTTCGTACCAATGCCGCTCGCGGCCTAGCGCGATCACCGCATTGTAGAGCGGCCGCACGGCTTCGTTCGCGTCGCGCCGGCCGAACAAGCGGTCAAAGAAGGACATCAAGGCTCCGTTCAGGGTGCCGCGCGCTTGTGCACGGCGTGCGCCAAGCATATTGAAGCGGCCGTGGCCAAGTGCAATGCTTGCCCGCCCATCCGGGAGAGTGGAATGAGTTTGTTGAAGCGGCGCGTTGCGTTGGGCGCCGCCCTTGCCGGGACACTGGTCGCGACCGGCGGCTGCTCGCGCGTCGTCGGCCATCAGGGCTATCTGCTCGACACGCAGCTCGTCTCGACCGTGCAGCCGGGCGTCGACAACAAGGCGTCGGTGCAGCGGACGCTCGGCCGGCCAAGCTTCACCGGCCAATTCAGCGACAGCGATTGGTACTATGTCGCCCGCGATACCCGTCAGTTTGCCTTCGGGTCCCCGCGCCCAGTCGCACAAACGGTGCTGCACGTGCAGTTCGATCCGGCGGGCAATGTCGCCAATGTCCGGCAGCTCGGCCTGGGCCAGGTCGCATCGATCGATCCGGTGAACGCCAAGACGCCGACGCTCGGCCGCAAGCGCGGCTTCTTTGAAGACCTGTTCGGCAATATCGGTCGGGTCGGCTCGATCGGCGGCGGCGCGCAGCCAAGCGACAATACCGGCGGCTAAGTCCTGCTCCCCGAGCGCAGGGGTCATCATCTATATCAGAGCGCAATCGGGCCCCGGGCTCCGCAGGGGAACGGGGTGGTTGCCGTCCAGCGGATCGGCTATGCGCGCCGGCTCCCATGCATGCACCCCTGCCCCCGAAAGCCCAGCCGTGGCGTGAGGAAGCCGCTGCCACCGCCGCGCTGGCGGGGCCGCTTATCCTCACCAATGTGGCGCAATCGGCGATCAACGCCACCGATGTGGTGCTGCTCGGCTGGCTGGGCGCGACCCAGCTCGCCGCGTCCTCGATCGGCATCAACCTCTATATCGCCTTCCTGATCTTCGGCATGGGCCTCGTCATGGCCGCCTCGCCGATCTTGGCGCGGCAGCTCGGCCGGCGGCGTCACAGCGTCCGTGAAGTCCGGCGCACCGTGCGCCAGACCATGTGGGCGGCGGCCACTATCACCGTCCCGACCTGGCTGCTGCTCTGGCAGGCGGAACCGATCCTGCGGCTGCTCGGGCAAGAGCCCGCGCTGTCGGCGCAGGCCGCGGTGTTCGTACGTCCGCTCATGTTCGGCTTCCTGCCGGCCCTGCTCTATCTCGTTCTGCGGGCCTTTGTTGCCGCGCTGGAGCAGCCCAACTGGGCGCTCGCGATCAGCGTTGCCGGCGTGATCGCCAATGCGCTGATCAACTATGTGCTGATCTTCGGCGCGGGGCCGATCCCGCAGCTCGGGCTGTTTGGCGCCGGGCTGGGCAGCGCGCTGACGCAGACGCTGATGTTCCTGGGCATGGCCGCGGTCGTGATGCTCCACCCGCGCTTTCGGCGTTACCGGCTGTTCGGACGCTTCTGGCGCGCCGACTGGCCGCGCTATGTGGAGGTGTGGCGGCTCGGTCTGCCGATCGCGCTGACGCTGTCGCTTGAAGTGACCCTGTTCATCGCGGCGGTGTTCCTGATGGGACTGATCGGAACCACCTCCATCGCCGCACACGCCATCGCGATACAAATCGCGTCGCTGACGTTCATGGTGCCGCTGGGGCTCAGCCAGGCCGTGACGGTGCGCGTCGGCCTGGCCTATGGCCGGGGCGATCCAATCGGCATCACGCGCGCGGGCTGGACGGCCTTCACGATGGCGATCGCCTTTATGGCGGCGATGGCGCTGGTGATGTTCGCCATTCCTGAGGCGCTGGTCCGGCTCTTCCTGGACGTGAAGCTGCCGGAGAACCAGGCAGTGCTGCCGCTGGCGGTGTCGTTCCTCTATCTGGCGGCCTTGTTCCAGGTGTTCGACGGCGCCCAGTCGGTCGGTGCAGGCATGCTGCGCGGTCTCCAGGACACGACCGTGCCGATGATCTTCGCCGGCTTCGGCTATTGGGTGATCGGCATCGGCACGGCGGTGTGGCTCGGCTTCGGCCTGGGCTGGGAAGGCGTCGGCATCTGGATCGGCCTGGCCGCAGGTCTGGCTGTCGTCTCGGTGCTGATGCTCTGGCGATGGAGCCGGCGCGAGCGAATGGGGTTAACACCATAGCCAGCTTAACACATCGGTAAGCTTTCAGGGACAAACGTGAAATCAGCACGTTAGATGCTGAGGTCGTTTATGCGTATTGTTCGGGTTCTGGTTGTAGACGACTCCGTCACCATCCGCGCGATGATGCGGCAGGTGCTTGAAAGCGATCCGGAAATCCGTATCGCTGGCCTCGCCGGAAGCGCCGACGAAGCCGACCGCATGCTCGAAGACCATCTGGTCGACGTGATCACGCTCGATGTCGAAATGCCGGGCCGCAGCGGCCTCGACTATCTGCGGGACCTGCGCAAGCGGCGGCCGACGCCCGTGATCATGCTGTCCAGCTACACCGCGCGGGGCGAAGAAATGCGGGCCAAGGCGCTGCTGGAGGGCGCGTCGGGTTGCTTCAACAAGGCCAATGCAATGCGCGAAAAGGACCGGCTGATCCAGCTGGTCAAGGATGCCGCGCACCGGGAAGCCCGGCTCGACCGCGACGATTCCGCGGCCCTCGAAGCGATGCGCGCCGCCGCCGAATAAGCCGGGGTTTGATCGGAGGAGCGGCATCGTCATAGTGAGGCGGTGCTGCGCCTTGATGCCTTTCTCCCCTACCAGCTCTCGATCGTTTCGAACGCCGTCAGCGGCGTCATCGCCCGCACCTATGAAAGCCTGTTCGGCCTGCGAATCCCGGAATGGCGGCTGATCGCAGTGCTGGCCGAGGAGGAGGGACTCACGCAGCAGGCTTTGGTCGCCCGCACCGAGATGGATAAGATGACCGTCAGCCGCGCCGCCCAGGCACTGGTCACGCGCGGACTCGTCAGCCGCGGCGCGCATGGCAGCGACCGGCGCTCCAATGCGCTGGCCCTCACCGACGAAGGACGCGCTCTCTATGCGCAGATCTCGCCCAAGGCATTGGAACTGGAACAACGGCTGCTCCAGTCGATCGGCGAGCGGGAGCTGAAGCAGCTCAAGGCGACGCTCGAAAAGCTCAAGGCGGCGAGCGATGCGTTGCGCTGATTGGTAACATCTGTTACTAACTGTCTTCGCCACGTCGAAGGAGTGAGTGATGAGCGCCGACAACCCGCTGGGCCTGAACGGTTTCGAATTCGTCGAGTTCACTTCGCCCGATCCGGAGGCGATGGCGCGGCAGTTCGAGCAGCTCGGCTTTGTCGCCAGCCATAAGCATCCGCGCAAGAACATCACCCGCTACAAGCAGGGCCGCATCAACCTGATGCTGAACCGCGACGAGACTGGCCGCGTCGCCGAGTTCCGCGCGGCGCACGGCCCCTCCGCCAGCGCCATGGCCTTTCGCGTCGCCGACCCGGTCAAGGCGCTCGAATGGGCGCTCGCTCATGGCGGCCAGCGCACGGAGGAGGAGGACACCTGCATCCTCGGCATCGGCGGCTCCTATCTCTATTTCATACAGGACGGCAGCGACCTCTACGCCGATTGGGAAGAGATTCCCGGCTGGCAGCAGGCGGAGGCGGAGAATAATGTCGGCCTCGACCTGCTCGACCACCTGACCCACAATGTGAAGCGCGGCCAGATGCGGGTCTGGAGCGAGTTCTACCGCGAGCTGTTCGGCTTCGAAGAGCAGAAATATTTCGACATCAAGGGCCAGGCGACCGGACTGTTCAGCCAGGCGATGATCGCACCCGACCGGGCGATCCGCATTCCGTTGAACGAGAGTCAGGACGACAAGAGCCAGATCGAGGAGTTCATCCGAGAATACAAGGGCGAAGGCATCCAGCACCTCGCGCTGACCACGCCCGACATCTACGACACGGTCGAGCGGCTCCGCGCCCGCGGCGTCAAGCTGCAGGACACGATCGAGACTTATTACGAGCTGGTCGACAAACGCGTCCCTGGCCATGGCGAGGATCTGGAGCGGCTCCGCAAGAACCGCATCCTGATCGACGGTTCGGTCGAGACCGGCGAAGGCATTCTGCTGCAGATCTTCACCGAGAATATGTTCGGCCCGATTTTCTTCGAGATCATCCAGCGCAAGGGCAATGAAGGTTTCGGCAACGGCAATTTCCAGGCGCTGTTCGAGAGCATCGAGCTCGACCAGATCCGTCGGGGCGTGATCAAGGTCGAAGAGCCGGCGGAGTGACACTGAGCTTCCGTTCGTTTCGAGCGAAGTCGAGAAACGTTCGGCTCGGAGCATGCGCTTCTCGACTTCGCTCGAAGCGAACGGAGTTTATGTGAACATCGAAACGCAGATTACCGCCGCCCCGCTGACCGGCTTCGGCAACCACTTTGCCACCGAGGCGGTGCCCGGTGCCCTGCCAGTCGGCCGCAACAGCCCCCAGAAGGTGCCGTTCGGCCTCTATGCCGAGCAGCTCTCCGGCTCGGCCTTCACTGCTCCTCGCACCGAGAATAAGCGCAGCTGGCTGTACCGGCTCCGACCCACGGCGAGCCACAAACCCTATCGCGCCTACGAAGGTGCAAGGCTCCTCCGCTCCGGCCCTTTTGATGAAGTGCCGCCCAGCCCGAACCGCCTGCGCTGGGATTCGCTGCCCCTTCCCGCCGAGCCGACCGACTGGGTGGATGGGCTCGTCACCTATGGCGGCAATGGCGACGTCGCGACGGGCGCCGGCATCGCCATCCACCTTTATGCGGCTAATCGCTCGATGGAGCAGCGCGTCTTCTACTCGGCCGATGGCGAGCTGCTGATCGTGCCGCAGCAGGGCCGCGTCGGCTTTGCAACGGAGCTGGGCCGCCTCGACCTTGCGCCGGGCGAGATTGGAGTGATCCCGCGAGGCGTGCGATTCCGCGCCGAGCTGCCCGACGGCGCTGCACGCGGCTATGTTTGCGAGAATTACGGCGCGCCCTTCAAGCTGCCGGACCTCGGCCCGATCGGTGCCAATGGCCTCGCCAATCCGCGCGACTTCGAAACGCCGCAAGCCTGGTTCGAGGACCGGGACGGCAGTTTTGAAGTGGTGCAGAAGTTTCAGGGCCGCCTGTGGGCTTGCGATCTCGACCATTCGCCGCTCGACGTGGTCGCCTGGCACGGCAACCTCGCGCCCTACAAATATGATCTCGCGAGGTTCAACACGATCAACACCGTCAGCTACGACCATCCGGATCCATCTATCTTCACCGTGCTGACCTCTCCGAGCGAGATCGCCGGCACCGCTAATTGCGACTTCGTAATTTTCCCGCCGCGCTGGATGGTGGCGGAGGACACGTTTCGCCCGCCGTGGTTCCACCGCAATGTGATGAGCGAGTTCATGGGGCTGATCCACGGCGCCTATGACGCCAAGGAAGGCGGCTTCGCGCCGGGCGGCGCCTCGCTCCACAACCAGATGGCGGGGCACGGGCCCGACCTGGCATCTTGGGAGAAGGCAACCACCGTGGAGTTGGCGCCGCACAAGATCGAGAACACCATGGCCTTCATGTTCGAATCGCGCTGGGTGATCCGCCCCACGCGCTGGGCCACGGAGACGGAACTCTGCCAGCTCGACTATGACGATTGCTGGGCGGGGTTCCCGAAGGCGAGCGTCTGAGCCACGAACTCCGTTCGGGCTGAGCTTGTCGAAGCCCTGCTTTTCTTTACGGACCCAAGAACAAGAACAGGCCTTCGACAAGCTCAGGCCGAACGGAGTGTGGGATGAAGCTAGCCAGCCTGAAATCCGGCCGCGACGGCCGTCTCGTCGTCGTCTCCCGCGACCTGCATTACTATGCGGACGCCGCGCACATCGCGCCGACGCTGCAAGCGGCGCTGGACGATTGGGATCACGTCGCGCCCAAGCTCCAGCTGCTTGCGACCGACCTTGAGCATGAGGCGATTCCGCGCGAGCGTTTCCACGAGCGCGAGGCCGCCGCGCCGCTGCCGCGCGCCTATCAGTGGGCGGACGGCTCGGCCTATGTGAATCATGTCGAGCTGGTGCGCCGCGCGAGAGGCGCGGAAATGCCGGCGAGCTTCTGGACCGACCCGCTGATGTACCAGGGCGCGTCTGACAGCTTCCTCGCGCCCCGCGATCCGATCCCGCTCAAGGACGAGAGCTGGGGCTGCGACATGGAAGGCGAAGTCTGCGTGGTCACCGGCGACGTGCCGATCGGCGCCGACCGCGAGGCCTGCCTTGCCGCCATCCGCCTGGTCGGCCTCGTCAATGACGTGTCGCTGCGCAACCTTATCCCCGGCGAGCTCGCAAAAGGGTTCGGCTTTTTCCAGTCCAAGCCCGCATCGACCCTGTCGCCGGTGCTGGTGACGCCGGACGAACTCGGCAGCTATTGGCGGGACGGCAAGCTGCACCGGCCGCTGCTGGTCGAGCTGAACGGCCAGTCTTTCGGCAAGGCCGATGCCGGCACAGACATGACCTTCGATTTCGCCACGCTGATCGGCCATGTCGCGAAGACGCGGGAGCTCGGCGCCGGCTCCATCATCGGATCGGGAACCGTATCCAACAAGGATGCGGACGGCGGGCCCGGCAAGCCGGTCAGCGAAGGCGGCCTCGGCTATAGCTGCATTGCCGAAATCCGCATGATCGAGACGATCAACGAAGGCGCACCGAAAACCCCCTTTCTGCGCCACGGCGACCGGGTGCGGATCGACTGCCACGACGATCACCACCACAGCATCTTCGGCGCGATTGAGCAGGAAGTGGTTCCGGTTTGACCTCAACGCATCCGTTCGCTTCGAACGCAGTCGAGAAGCGTGATCGACATCCCACGCGTTTCTCGACTTCGCTCGAAACGAACGGTGTTTGATTGGACCGTCTGACCTCTACTCCTGCCGGCGTCACGCTCTGTGCGCTGGCCGATCTGCCGGATCCGGGCGCGCGGAACTTTGTGCTCGAGATCGGCGACAAGCGCTTCCATGGCTTCGTCGTCCGGCGCGGCGACACGGTGACGGGCTATGTCGATAGCTGCCCGCATATGGGCCTGCCGCTCGCGAAGCGGCTCGACGAGTATTTGACCGCGAGCGGCGAGCTGATCGAGTGCAGCTGGCACGGCGCACTGTTCCGGCCGGAAGACGGGCTATGCGTTGGCGGACCTTGCCAGGGGCACAGCCTCAAGCCCTGGCCGGTAGAAGTCGTGAACGGCCTGGTGAAAACCGCTAGACCGTGAACAGCGCATAGGGCCGGCCGAATTTCGGGCCGACCACATGCTGCGCGACGTTATAGACCGGAATGCCGCGCATCGTCTTGCCCTCGTAAGAGCCATGGTGCGCATGACCGTGCACCGCCAGCTTCACATGCTCGAACCGGTCAATGGCATCGGCCAGCCGCGCAGAGCCGAGATAGGGGAAAATCTCGATCGGCTCGCCTTCGAGCGTCTGCGGAATAGGGGCATAGTGGAGAACGGCGACCGACCGGTCGGTCCGCAGCGAGCGTAGGCCGTTCTCCAGCTTGCGTGCCTCATTGTTTGCCTCGTCGACGAAGGTCTTGACCGCCGCTTCCCCGAAGGGCGCCAGTTCGCCGCGGCCGAAACCGCCGAGGAACCCCTTCACGCCCGCGAAACCCACCCCTTCGATCACCACAGCCTGCTCGTCGAGCACCGTCATCCCTGCCTGGTGGAGGATGCGCGCGACATTCTCCGGCTGGCCACATTCGAAGTCGTGATTGCCGAGCACGCCGACCACCGGCTTGGAAGCGCATCGGATATCCTCGGCAAGCGACTCGGCCTCGGGCGTCTTGCCGAAATTGGTCAGGTCGCCGGCGAGGACGATCACGTCCGCCTGGTCGGACATCTCGCGGAACAGTGCGGCATATTGCCCCTTTGACGTTTCGGTCACGTGCAGGTCGCCGATCGCGGCGATGATGATCGTCTCAGTGGTGCTCATAACGTTTTTCCAGATTGCCGAAGGCTTCCGAAAAGCCCCATTCGGCGACGTCGGTCTGATAATCGTGGGGCGAGAAGATGCGGCCGCGACAGACTTTCACGCCGGGGGCCGGCATCTCCATCGGCGCCTGCAGCCGCTCCAGCAACTCGTCCATCAGCCAGCGCGGGATCAGGTCGCGCTCGCTCGGATAGATAAAGCGGAAGTTGAGCAGAGCCATCAGCAGCACTCCCAATAGAGCTCCAGATGGTCGAGCAGCCGCCGCCAGTCGATCTCGCCATGCTTCTTCAGGATCACATGCGCGACATCGGCGCCGTCATAGCGGTACCGGTCCTGGACGAAGATCTTCGATCAGATGAACTCGGTCGGCGGTACCAGCCGCACGATGGTGTCGTAAACCTCCGCGCGCGGTGCCCCGATGAACCACTCGTCGTTGATCGGCGTGCCCGAGGTCGGGCTGTTGAAAAGCACGTCCATGAACAGCTCGCCCCGGGTCACGCGCGCGAGCCAGCGCTCATCGACCATCTCGACGGATACGCCCTGCTCCTTGAAATAGGCGAGGATCTTCAGCGCGTCACTCGGCTTGGCGAAGACGTCCATCCTTGGTCGGCCGTAAGATGCCGGTGTAGCAGGACAGCGCATAAGTTCCCGACAACAGGAAAGGGTGACCGGACTGCGCGATCAGCCGAAGGCACTCGGCATAGAAGTCTTCCCGCTCAGGCGGTACCCGCAGCTCTGTCGAATGTAGGGTGTCGCCCTGCGCCATGGCCGTGGAACGGTGGGCTCATGCCGCTTGTTCCGCGTTCAGGACCAGCGAACAACTGTGCCAGAATCGCACAATCACCTCAAGACGGCTCCGCCTCTCTTCGTGTTGATCGAAAGATCGGCTATAGTTAATTGCCGCTAGGCGCCGGTGAATGTGTAACTAGGCACAATGTTGTTTGCAATCGGGGGGTTGCGTATGAGAATCGCTGTTCTTGCCTGTGCGGCGTCATTGTCGCTGGGTTTGGGATCCACGCTGCCGGCACAGGCTGCGGTAACGCTCATGCCCGTGACGTTCGACTTCACCAACGGCAACAACAGCAATGTTCAGGACGGCAATGCGCGCTTCTACAGCGCCACCTCTCCGGTCTGGGGCGTGTTCAACTTGAGGGTTACCGCTTGGAGCCTGGAGACGAATGCGATGGGTGTGTTCGTCCGCGACTCCAAGCTGATGGCCTATAGCGGCGGCCTGGGCGTGATCTCGGGCGACGATGGCGATGGCAGCCAGAACCGGCACAGTATCGACAATAACGGTCGCAAGGACTTCATTCTGCTGCAGTTCAACCGGCAAGTCCGGCTGACTTCGGCCACCTTCAACACCTATAGCGTCATGGGCTCGGGTAGAGACAGCGACGCAACCATCCGCCATGGCACCACCGCCCTGCCCTGGAACCAGCCGTTCGCGATTGACAACAAGCCGGTTGCCCAGCTGAATGCCCTCTTCACAGGCAGCTGGTCGTCGCCGGTGAGCACGAGCGGGAACAGCATTCGCAATCCGAACCCGCAGCTCAAGAGCGGCAATCTCTGGCTGATCGGCGCCGACTTCACCAACAGCGACCGGCGCATCGACGGCTTCAAGCTGGCGTCGATCACGGTCATTCCCGAGCCGGCAACCTGGTCGATGATGATCGGCGGCTTCGCTCTAGCCGGAACGGCGCTACGCCGCCGGACGGTGCGGGTTCTCGCTTAGCCGGTCGATACGGGCGACTGAGCCGCGTCGGTCTCCATCCGATCGGGCGCGGTCCCGCTTCCACTCTTGCCCCCGCCGCCCGAGTGGCGGTCGTCACGCGCGTCATGGTGCGCAACGGCGGGGCCGCGTTCCTTCTTCTGCCGGTAATAGCCCCGCGACGCCTCGATGCCCTTGGGCAGGCCTGACCGGTCGCTGTAATCGGCGGGCGGCGGACGCTCGCCGCCGCGCTTGCTCATCAGCGTCGCCGCGAATGCGTCCAAGGCAGCGATACCCGCGACAGCGCCGATGCCGATCAGCGCATTGCGCTTCGCATCCTGCCGGTCCGACCGCGCGCCGAAGGCCAGAGTGGCCATGTCGAGCACGTCGCCGCCCACCCGCGACCAGAGCGCCGGCTGCGGATCGGCCGAAAGCGTACCGATGCCCGACGCAATCTCGCGCGCTCCAAAAGCGCGCAGCAGGCCTTCCTTGCCTTCGAGGCCGAAGGTCTTCGCGATCTTCCCCGGCGCGATCAGCTCGGCGACGCCGAGTCCGAGCGAGAAGAGCCCGATCCCGCGCACCAGCGCATCGGCTCCGGTCAGCGAACTGTCCTTGCCATATTTGAACGCCATCACGCCGCCTCCATCTCGGGCTTCAGCATCACCTTGATGCAATTGTCCTTCCGGCTTTCGAACGTCGGGTACATGGCCGGGCCGTTCGACAGCGGCGCGGTGTGGGTGATGACGAAGCTCGGGTCGAGGGCGCCATCCTCGATCAGCTCGATCAGCTCGTCGGTCCAGCGCTTTACGTGCGTCTGACCCGTGCGGATCGTCAGCCCCTTGTTCATCGCCGCGCCGAACGGCACCTTGTCGAGCACGCCGCCATAGACGCCGGGCACGGAGAGGATGCCGCCGGGCCGGCAGAGCAGCATCATTTCGCGCAGCACGTGGGGCCGGTCGGTTTCCATCATCATCGACTGTTTCGCGCGGTCGTACAGATGCTCGGGCGTGATCTGGGAATGCGCCTCGAGGCCCACGGCGTCGATGCATTTCTGCGGACCCTTGCCGTCGGTCAGCTCGTCAAGCCGTTCCTTGACGCCTTCTTCGCCCGGATTGATCGTGATCGCCCCCGCGGCGGCGGCCATGCTCAGCCGCTCGGGCAGAAAGTCGATTGCAACGACCTGTTTCGCACCCAGCAGGATCGCCGACCGGATCGCCATCTGGCCGACGGGACCGGCGCCCCAGATCGCGACCGTATCGTCCGGCTCGATGTCACAATAGACTGCAGCCTGCCAGCCAGTGGGCAGAATGTCCGTAAGAAACAGCGCCTGCTCGTCGGGAATGGAGTCGGGCACCTTGATGTGCGTGTGATGCGCAAAGGGCACGCGCAGATATTCGGCCTGCCCGCCGGAATAGCCGCCGGTCAGATGCGTATAGCCGAACAGCCCGGCGGTGCTTCGGCCGAATGCGGCTTCCGCAAGCTTCGCCTTGCGGTTGGTCGTCTCGCAGACAGAGAAGTTGCCTTTTCGGCACTGTTCGCACTCGCCGCAGGTCATCTGGAAAGGCACCGCGATGCGGTCGCCGACCTTCAAGGCTCTGTTGTCCTTGCCGACTTCGACCACCTCACCCATCGTCTCATGGCCGACAATGTCGCCCGGCATCATGCCCGGCATCAAGTTGTGGAACAGGTGCAGGTCGGAACCGCAGATCGCGCAGCTCGTCACCTTGATGATCGCGTCGCGCCCGTCTTCGATCTCCGGATCAGGAACGCTTTCGTAGCGGATATCCTGTTTGCCGTGCCAGACCAGAGCCTTCATGCGCCATCTCCTGCGTTCGAGCCGACAACGACAGGAGCAGGACGACGTTGCATTCCGCACCGGGCCTGAAATGATCCGTGAGGCAGTCAGTGTAGCAGAATCACCACAGTCCCGCGGAAAACCCGCACCCCGATTGCCTTTGACTTTCGACTCGCTAAAGGAGGGTCGAGTGAGTGGGACATCCCACGCACCCAGACTTTGTGCCGTTCAGGGAGGCAATGAATGTTCAAGCGTGGTTTGATTGCGGCGGCCGCTGCCGCCAGCCTGGTTGCGGCTCCGGCCGTTGCGCAGAGCAGCGCGTCGAAGCTGTCGGTCGCGTCGTCGGTCCGTTCGGGCGCGGCAGTCGAAGGCAATGAACTCGCCGGTGGCGCCCTGATCGGCGTGCTGGTGTTCGTCGCCGCCGTTGCGATCATCTACTTCGTCGCCGAAGAGAATGACGAGTCCGAGAGCGCCTAAGCTCTTCGTCAACTGATATGGAAAGGGCCGGGTCTCCAAGGAGGCACCGGCCCTTTCTTTTGCGCGCGGCGCACTGACCTTCTCAGACCCACTTCTCGTCGCCCCGGCTTGCGTCGGGGCAAGGCTGCCTCTGGGACAAGCAAGAGAGAAGAAGAAGACTTGGCCCGGATCAGGTCCGGGCCGACGTAAGAAGGGGGCCTATTCCGCCGCGGTGGCGAGCCGCGCATCCGCATAGTCGCTGTCGGCCAGGCTGATCAGCGCGCGATCGTCATGGTTCCACGGGTGAAAACCCGGCAGGAAGAAGGACAACCAGGCGGGCAGCGCGCGCCGCACAAGGCCGGGGCTGACGAACAAGTGGCGGAGCAGACCGAAGCGCGCTTTCCAGCCGGTAATGCCGTCCTGGCGCAGCAGCTCCATCGATCCCGCCCAGCGCTTGGTCCAGAAGCGGTAGGAGACGAGCAGCATCATGATGCTCTTCACCTTCCACCTTTTCCAGCGCGACCAGTCGCGCGTGGCGTGCAGCCAGGTGTCGTAGGCGACGCCCTTATGCTCAATCTCCTCGACCGCATGCCACTTCCACATGGCGACGCTTTCGGCGTCCGCCCTTGACCAATAATGCTGATAGCGCAGCATAGTTTGAGCCAAGATGGCCGTATAATGCTCCAGCGCCATGGTGACGGCGAGGTTCAGGATCTGCGGCCGCCCCTTGGTCAGAGCCAGCGCCTCCTCGACATCCCTTTCGAGCTTCGCCACGTCATAGCCGGCATCGACCACGCGCTTGTTGAAGGCGACATGCTCGCGCGTGTGCATGACCTCCTGCATCACGAACGCCCTGATCTCCGCCTCAAGCTTGGGAGGCACCCCGTCGCGGTGCGCCTTCACGCTTTCGATGAAAAAAGCCTCGCCTTTCGGGAAGGTCACGGACAGCGCGTTGTGGAAAGCGGTCGCATAGGGATCGCCGCCATACCACCAGCGCTGTTGCACGCTGCCGCGACCGAAGCGGCGGTCACGCGGCGTGATGGTCAGGTCGGCCGGGGTCTTTGCGGCAAGCTGCATGAGTCGCGTCTCCTGTCTCATCCACTCAGCACATACTGACATGAATGTCAATATGCTGCAGCTTCCGTCTGCCGCTTCGACCGGCTATTATCCTTGCATGTCGCTCGCCAAACGCCGTCTTTCTCCGGAAGCGAGCCGCTCGGCCGCGCTGCAGGCCGCCCGCGACCTGCTGATCGAAGCGGGGCCGCAGGCTGTCACCCTGAAAGCCGTCGCCACACGGATGGGCCGCACGCACGCCAACCTGCTGCATCATTTCGGCTCAGCCGCCGGACTGCAACAGGCCTTGATGACCACGATGGCCGAACGGATCACGGAGCAGATCGAGGCTGCGGTGCTGAAGGCGCGATCGGGCGACGGCGACCAGCGCACGGTCGTCGACATGACCTTCGACGCATTCGAGCGTGGCGGCGGCGCCCTCGCTTCATGGATGATCCTGTCGGGCAACGACAATGCGCTGGACCCGGTGCTCGGCGCCATTCACCGGCTCGTCGACCGGCTCGGCGAAGGCCATGAAGACACCGACGTCCACAAGGAAACGCTTAATCTCGTGCTGCTAGCGCTCGGCCACGCACTGTTGGGTGAGCAGATGGCGGCCGCTCTTGGTCTGCCCCCGGAAACAGCGCGCGAGATGGCGCATCAGCAGCTCTCCGCTTCCATCGCGCAGCGTGGGCGTGGCTGACGCCGCAGCAAAGCCGCGCCGTCGGCCGGTCGGGCCTTGAAAGCCTCGCTTTAGCTGCCTTAAAGCGTTAGGCGCGCCCGACATGCACTTCCTCGACCAAGCCAAGATTTTCGTCCGTTCGGGCGCCGGCGGCCCCGGCGCGGTCAGCTTCCGGCGCGAAAAGTTCATCGAATATGGCGGCCCTGACGGCGGCAATGGCGGCAAGGGCGGCGACATCGTCTTCGAAGCGGTGGCTGGCCTGAACACGCTGATCGACTTCCGCTACACCCAGCATTTCCGGGCGCCGCGTGGACAGGGCGGCTCGGGCAGCAACAGGACGGGCGCCGGCGGCGACGATCTGGTCATCAAGGTGCCGGTGGGCACCCAGATCCTCGCCGATGACGAAGAGCGGACCCTGCTCGCGGACTTGACCGAAGTCGGTCAGCGGATCGTTTTCCTGCGCGGCGGCGACGGGGGGCGCGGCAATGCCAGCTACAAGACCTCGACCAATCGCGCGCCGCGCCAGCATGGCAGCGGCTGGCCCAGCGAAGAAGCGTGGGTGTGGCTACGGCTGAAGCTGCTGGCCGACGCAGGGCTGGTCGGCCTGCCCAATGCCGGCAAGTCGACCTTCATCAATGCGGTCACCAACGCCCAAGCGAAGGTCGGCGAATATGCCTTCACCACCACCCGGCCACAGCTCGGCGTAGTGCGCCACAAAGGCCGCGAGTTCGTCATCGCCGACATTCCTGGGCTGATCGAAGGCGCCGCTGAAGGGGCCGGCATCGGGGACCGCTTCCTTGGCCATATCGAGCGCTGCCGCGTGCTGCTCCACCTGGTTGACGCCAATGACGAAAGCGTCGCCGACAGCTACCGGGTCGTCCGCGACGAGCTCGACGCCTATGGCGCCGGATTGGCCGACAAGCCGCAAGTGCTCGCGCTCAACAAGATCGACACGCTCGACGACGAACTGATCGCGGCCTTGTCGGCCGAGCTGGAGGAAGCGAGCGGCATGCCGGTCATTCCGATCTCCGGCGCGGCGGGGATCGGGGTCGATTGGGTGCTGGACCAGCTGCTCGAAGCGATTGGGCCGGAAGCCGGACGGGTCAGTGACGACGACAATGTCGAAGACACGATCGAGTGGTCGCCGATCTGACCGTCGCTACAACAAGTTCAGCCGGTCCGCTCCGAAGGTGATCACCGTCGCCACCATGCCAAACAGGAAGGTGCGGTAGGCCAGCGCCAGATATCGGTATTTCTTGCGCTTCAGCACCGATCCGTTCTGGTAGATGTCGCGCGCCATTGTTCGATAAACGTCCTCCTCGTCGGCGAGGTGCGCCACCAGCTTTTCGATATATTCCTCCTGGTCGAGCTCAGTGAAGGAGCCGAAGAAGAGCAGATTGAGCGGAGCGCCGGCTTTTGGCTTCACCGCCGGGAGCACCGCCATCACCGCGAAAGCGGCGGAGAGCAAAGCGAAGCCGGCGAGCACCAGCATCTCAGGCGCGACAAGGCCCTTGGACGTCTGGTTGAGCGTGATGGTGAACACCACGAAGGTCGCGCCCATCAAGATGCTCGCCTTGTGGTCAGCCATGGCGGAGAGCTGGACCTGGATCTGCTGGGTCGTCCGGATCAGGTGAATGGCGTCGGGAGCGTAACGTTTCGGAATGGCTTCGTGAGGCAAGTCGGTCCCCTGTGTCTTGGGGCTGCCACCCTTCAGCCGCATTCGCTTGGCAAGGCGCGCCCGAGCGCATTAGGGACCGGCTATGTCCAATCGTCAAGAAATCGAAACTACCGTCCACCGGCTGATTGAACCGTTCAACAAGAAGGGCGTGGCGCTGACCGACGCAACAACCTTCGCGGGCGACCTGGAGTGGGACAGCCTGACGGTCATGGACTTCGTCGCTGCGGTGGAGGACGAGTTCGACATCATCATCACGATGAACATGCAGGCGGAGATCGAGACGGTCGGCCAGTTGGTCGATGCCGTGGGAAAATTGCGCGCCTAAACTTTTCACCCGGTTTGGGCTGAGCTTGTCGAAGCCCTTTCTTCAGGGCCGGAAAGAACAAGGAAGGCCTTCGACAAGCTCAGGCCGAACCGTGTTGAGGTACATAAGATGACGGACAGTCTCCAGACCGCCGACGCGCCCCGCGTCGAAACCGCAGCACCCGCCGGCGACCTGATGTCCAAGTTCGATGGGCTGATCGCGGAGCGCCAGGCGCTGCTCGACAGCGGCGTGCGCGATCCGTTCGCCATCGTCATGGAGCAGGTGCTTTCGCCGACCGAGGCGATCATCAAGGGCAAGAAGACGACCCTGCTCGGCACCTACAATTATATGGGCATGACCTTCGACCCGGACGTGATCGCGGCGGGCAAGGAAGCGCTCGAGACCTTCGGCTCCGGCACCAATGGCAGCCGCATGCTCAACGGCACCTTCCAGGACCATATGGAGGTGGAACAGGCGCTGCGCGATTTCTACGGCACCAGCGGCGCGATCGTGTTTTCGACCGGGTACATGGCCAATCTGGGCATGATCTCCACATTGGCCGGCAAGGGCGACTACATCATCCTCGACGCCGACAGCCATGCGTCCATCTATGACGGCTGCAAGCAGGGCTATGCCGAGATCGTCCGCTTCCGCCACAACTCGGTGGAGGACCTCGACAAGCGCCTCGGCCGCCTGCCGCCGGAAGCCGGAAAATTGGTCGTGCTCGAAGGCGTCTATTCGATGCTGGGCGACGTCGCGCCGCTGAAGGAAATGGTCGCCGTCGCAAAGAAATATGGCGCCATGGTGCTGAGCGACGAAGCCCATTCGATGGGCTTCTTCGGCCCGAACGGCCGCGGCGTTTATGAGGAGCAAGGACTGGACGGAGAGGTCGACTTCATCGTCGGCACTTTCTCTAAGTCAGTCGGCACGGTGGGCGGCTTCTGCGTGTCGGACCACCCGAAGTTCGAGGCGATCCGCCTCGCCTGCCGGGCCTATATCTTCACCGCTTCGCTGCCGCCCTCGGTCGTCGCAACCGCGGCCACCTCGATCCGCAAGCTGATGCATGCACATAATAAGCGCCAGCATCTGTGGGAGAATGCGCGCACGCTGCACGGAAACCTGAAAACTCTGGGCTTCAAGCTCGGCACCGAAACGCCGCAATCGGCGATCATCGCTGTGATCCTGCCGACCCAGGAGGAAGCGGTCGGCATGTGGCAGGCGCTGCTCGAGCAGGGACTGTACGTGAACATGGCCCGGCCGCCCGCAACGCCGGCGGGCATGTACCTGCTCCGCTGCTCGCTCTGCGCCGAACATAGTGCCGAGCAAGTGGCTCAAATCACTGAAATGTTTGCCGCGGCAGGCCGTGCGGTGGGTGCGATCCCCCGGCAGGGCTAGACAGGACCTGTTAACCACGCTCTGTTATGGAGAGGTGGGGATGGGAAGGGTCGCAAACCAGGAGATCGAGCACGGCTCGATCAGTGTGCGCCGCGCGCTTGCGGCGGCGTTGGGCCTGCTTGCCGCCTTCGGCCTGATCTCGCTGACCCTGCTGGTCTCCAACTCCAACAAGCAGCGTGACGCGGCCCTCGCCGCGCAGCGCCATAGCTTTGAAGTCATCATCCTCGCCCGGTCGCTTGAAAGCACGATGAATCGTGCCGAGGCGACTCTGGGCCGCTATGTCGTCAACATGGAGCCGGATTTCGGCCGGCTGTTCGTCGACGATTGGCGCCGCGCCGGCACCTCCATCAGCCGGCTCCGCGAAGCGACCCGCGACAATCCCGAGCAGACGGCCCATGTCGACCGGCTGCGCCGCATTTATGACGAGCGCGACCGGATGCTCTCTGGCGCGGCGCTCCGCACCCGCTACGACCAGAAGATGAGCAGTCTCGCCGCCTATGCCGCAGCCGGCAAGTCGGAGAGCGTCGCCGCTCTGTCGCGGGCGATCGAGGACATAATCACCACCGAAAAGCGCCTGCTTAAGGCGCGGATCGACGCTGCCAATGCGACGGTCGACCAGTCGAATTGGGCGGCGAAGCTGCTCCTTGCCTTTGCTATCGTCATCCTGGTCGGCGCCGCCATTCTCGCGTTCAGCATGCTCCAGGCGATCGCCGAGCGGCGCGCCGCCCGCACCGATGCCGACGAAGTGGCGCGCCGCGCCGAAGAACTGGAAGCCGCCGTCGCCGAGCGAACCGTCGAACTGCGCCTGGCAAACGAAGCGCTGCTCGCGGAAGCCGCGGAACGCGAAGCCGCCGAGTCGCAGCTGCGTCAGGTTCAGAAGATGGAAGCGGTGGGACAGCTGACCGGCGGTATCGCACACGACTTCAACAATATGCTGGCGGTGGTGATTGGCGGTCTGGAGCTCGCCCGCCGGCGCCTTGCGGACAATGCCGGCGACGCGCGGCGGCACCTGGAAAATGCGATGGAAGGCGCCAGCCGAGCCGCTGCCCTGACCCGCCGCCTGCTCGCATTTGCCCGCGCCGAGCCGCTGCTGCCCGAGCCCGTTTCGCCGGATGCCTTGGTCGAAGGTATGACCGAACTGCTCGACCGCACGCTCGGCGAGCGCATCGAAGTGCGGACGGATTTCAGCGGCGGCGACTGGACCGTTTGGGTCGACAAGCACCAGCTCGAGAACGCGCTATTGAACCTCGCCGTCAACGCCCGCGATGCGATGGAGGGCGAAGGGATGCTGACCATCGCCACGGCGCAACGGCGCTTGGCCGAGGGTGAGCTCGGCGCCGCCCGCGCTGGCGATTACATGGCGATTTCGGTTAGCGACACGGGCTGCGGCATGGAGCAGAAGGTGCTCGAGCGCGTGTTCGAGCCCTTCTTCACCACCAAGCCCGTAGGCAAGGGCACCGGGCTCGGCCTCAGCCAGATCTTCGGCTTCGTGCGCCAGTCGCTCGGCGAAATTTCCATATCGTCGGAGCCGGGTCAGGGGACGACCGTGTCGATCCTGCTGCCGCGCTACACCGGCGTGGATCGCGTGGCGCCGGCCGAGGAAGCGCATGGTGTCCGCGCCTCCGCAGCCGCAACGCAGCAGCAGGCGCAGATCCTTGTCGTGGAAGACGATGCCCGCGTGCTGAACGCGACCGTCGAGGCGCTGGCCGAACTCGGCCACCGCCCGATCCCCTGCGCCGACCCGCAAGATGCGCCGGGACTGCTCGCCGCTCATCCAGGAATCCGACTGATCCTATCGGATGTGGTCATGCCCGGCACGACCGGACCCGAGCTGATCGCCGCCATCCGTCCGATGCACCCCGACGTCGGCGTGCTGTTCGTGACCGGCTATGCCGGCGAGATCGACGAGGCCGCGGCATTCGGCGGGCACGATGTGCTGCGCAAGCCCTTCACCATCGGCAGCCTTGCCAATGCGGTGGACGCCGCGCTGGCGAAGCTCAACGGATCGCACCCGCCCGAAGCAACCGCGGCAGCAGCGTGACCGCGCCCAGCAGCGGCCAGCGCCGCTGCCAGGGCTTGATCTCGATCCGCGTACCGGCGTGCCGGTTAATCTTCCAGGCGAGGTAATCGATGCCTCCGGCAAAGGTCAGGCTCGCCTTGGCGAGGCGAACGACGGTCAGCGCCTTGCCGTTGCGGCGGAGCTGCCGCCACCGCACATCTGAGAATAAGGAGGGGCCAAGCGCCACCTCGCCGATCCTCCGGTATCGCTCCGGGTGCCAATCAACGATCGAGCCGGGGCGGTCGCCACGCTCGGCTCGCAGCTCGGCCCCGTAGGTCAACGCGAAGCCCTGCCGCCACTGCTCCAGCAGGTCGCCCCCGGGCGGCGCCAGCGAGAGCAGAGTGGCGGGCGCCTGCGCAACGATTGCAGCCATGCGCGCAGGCACTGCAGCGTCCGCGCTCCACACCAGCCGCACCGGCTGGGCGAAGCGCGCCCAAACAGACACGTTGCTCGCTTCAGGTCGCGTGAGCCGCTCGAAATCGGCTTCGCTCAGCACCGCATATTTGGCCGCGACGCCCTGCTCCTCGAAAGGGAAGACATTGGGCGGCACCAGCCGGTTCGCCCAGGCGAGCCACGCCTTGCCATAAGCCTGGCGATAGTCGCCCACGATCAGATAGAAATCGAGCATCTGCCCGTCGATCTCGCCGGTGCGCAGACAGGAACCGTAGAAGAGCACGGCTAGAGCGCCGGGATGCCGCGCCGCCACTGCCGCCGCCGCGGCCCTGACGCGCGGATCGACCGGATGCGCGAGTTCGTCGGCGATGAGTTTCTCGAGCGTCTTCACCTGTTTGTCACTGCGAGGAGCGCGGCGGCGAAGCAATCCAGCAGCTCCGACGACATCACTGGATTGCTTCGCTTCGCTCGCAATGACGGGCTGCTTAAGCCGCCAGCTTCAGGAACGGCACCGGCGGCGTGGTGCGGAGCACGATCGGCTTGCCGGTGCGTGCCTGGAAGATTTCGCCGTCGAGGATGACGTTCGAGCGTTCGCCTTCGATCTCGATCTCGTCGCCCTGTTCGATATGGACGCCGCGCATCTTGGCGCGCCCGAGCCGTCCGCGGATGCTGGCGAGCACCGCTCGGAACAGCGAGCCGGAGCCTTGTTCGATCGCCATCAGCTTCAAATGCCCGGCACTGCCCTCGGCCTTGCCGCCAAGCAGCAGCTTTTCGAGCGTAGTCACGATCAGGAAAGTAAAGCGCCCGGTGATCTGCTCGCCGCGCTTCAGCGACACGCGCACTTCGGACGGACGCGGCGGCAGGAAGGCGGCACGGATGCCGAGCACCACCGTCACGATCACCGCCAGCGCCGTCAGCAAATGGCTGATGCCGTTCGGCAGGCCAAGCGGGTAGATCTTATGCCGGCAGTAGAGGATCGTGTCGGCGAGCCCCGCGCCGCCCAGGAACATGCCGAGCACCGGCTTGCTGTCGCCTTCGGACAGCGCGATCAGCTCGCGCTGGACGATGTGCGCGGCGAGATCAGACTGGGCGAGGCCCACGATCTTCTCCAGCGCCTCGACCGGATCGCCGCGGGCGCCCAGGTCGAGCGCGATCAGGTTGGTCTTGCCGTTCGGCAGCACCGCAACCGGCGGCGGCGTCTCCCCGAAATAGCGGCCGCCATGCAGCTCAGTCAGCGCGGCCTGCACCGATCCGTCGCCGCCGTTGATCACGATCACCTTGGGCTGCACGCGAGCGATCGTGCGCATCGCGTCCGGAATCTGGCTGACGCGCTCCACTTCGTAATGGAAGACGTCGGGGTGCCGCGCGCAGTAGGCGCGGACGCGGGGAAGCAGCTCACGGTTGCCCGTGGAATGGGGGTTGGAAAGGAGCGCGACCGAGACCATCAGCCTTTGACAGGGCCAATGGAGAGGCCTTGGCGATAGTTGAGCGTCACGTCGACGGTGCGGACGCTGCTGCCGACCTGGATCACGACATCGTTGAAGCTCGGCCGCAGATGGACGAGCGAGATGCGCGGGTTACGCGAGAAGCCGCCGCCATCGTTCCAGCCGGACTTGCCGTTATTGTCCATGTCGTGGCGGACGGCGACCGCGTAATTACCGGGTCCGGGCAGATCGACGCAGACGTCCACGCGCCCGCCGGAAACCGGCACGTCCACCCGCTTCAGCTTCTTGCCCTTGGCGAGAAAGTCGGCCGGGTTGGAGCCGTAGATCTGGACGCGCACCGTGCCGCGCTGGGCCTTGAAGCCGCCGACGCGCACCAGCACCGCGCTGTCGCCGCGTGCACAGGCGGCGGTCTCGCCGACGATTGCCGCCGGCGCCGCGCCGCTCCCGGCAGCAAAGCTCATCGCCAGGGCCGAGGCCAATGCAACTTTCTTCATGACCATCTCTGCATCCGCGACTATAGCGGGCACGCTACGCCGCACCTTCAAAGACGGGAGATGGTGGAGCTTTGCGGCAAAACCATGGTCGCCGGGCGTCCAGAATTCGAAGATGTTGTCCGCAGTCGATCGCTATCTCGCCAGGCTGATCGCCGTTCCGCTGTTCGCGACCCTGGTGATCGCCGCCATGCTGCTCGTGCTCGACAAGATGCTGCGCCTGTTCGACTTCGTGGCGGAGCAGGGCGGGCCGGTCAGCGTCGTTTGGCGGATGCTCGCCAATCTGCTGCCGGAATATCTGTCGCTCGGCATCCCGATCGGGCTGATGCTCGGCATCCTGCTCGCCTTCCGGCGGATCGCGACGACATCCGAGCTGGACGTGTTCCGCGCCGTGGGCTTGAGCTATGGTCGGCTGCTGCGCGTGCCCTATCTCTTCACCATCGCACTGGCGCTGCTCAACCTCGCGATCGTCGGCTTCATCCAGCCCAAGGCACGTTACGCTTATGAAGGCCTGCAGTTCGAGCTGCGTTCGGGCGCGCTCGGCGCGTCGATCAAGGTCGGCGAGTTCACAAGTCTTGGCCAGCAGATGACCGTCCGCATCGAGGAGAGCCACCGCCGCGGCGCGGACCTATCGGGCATCTTCGTGCGTGCCGACAGTCGCGGCGGGCGCAGCCTGGCGGTCGCCGCGGAGCGCGGCACCTTTCTCCGCACCGACGATCCGGACACCATCATCTTCAGGCTGCGCAATGGCACGCTGATCCACGACGAGCCCAATTTCCGCTCGCCGCGCGTGTTGAGCTTCACCTCGCACGACCTGCCGATCGACCTGCCGAAGGTCGAGCGCTTTCGCAGCCGCGGCGGCCGTGAGCGCGAGCTGACCATTCCGGAATTGGTGCGGCTCGGCGGCGACGAAAGCCGGCCGCTCCCATTGCGCAACGAAAGCCGCGCGAACTTCCACTTCCGCATCGTCGAAGTGGCGATGATGTTCCTGCTGCCGCTGCTCGCCGTCGCCCTGGCGGTGCCGCCCAAGCGTTCGTCCTCGGCACTGGGCGTGTTCCTGTCGATCGTAATGGTCGTGACCTACCACAAGGTGAACGAATATGCGCAGGGCATGGGGTCGCTCGGCCGCATCGATCCGCTGATCGCGCTGTGGGTGCCGTTCCTGATCTTCGGCGCGATCATCTGGTGGCTCTACTACCAGCTCGCTTATGTGCCTGGCGGCCAGCCGATCGGCGGCCTGGAGCGCGTCTTTGCGAAGATCGGCGCCGCCATCCGCCGCTGGTTCAGCATCGGGCGCCGGCGGGAGGCGACAGGCTGATGCAGCTGCAGTTTTTCCCCTCGACGACGATCATGCTCTACACGGCGCGCATGTTCCTGGTGCGCTCCTTCGCGGTGCTCGCCGGACTGGTGCTGATCCTGATGACGCTCGATCTGCTCGGCGAGTCGGGCAAGATCCTGGCGCACCCAGGCAATGGCGAACCGGAGCTGTGGACATATGTCTCCCTCCGCGTGCCGCAAATCGTCGCGCGCTTCCTGCCCTTCTCGGTGCTGCTCGGCACGCTGATCACCTTGCTGACGCTCAACCAGAACAGCGAAGTCATCTCGATGAAGGCGTCGGGCCTGTCGGCGCACCAGATCCTTGCGCCGCTGATCGTCGCCGGGCTGTTCGTTGCCGGCCTCTCTTTCGCGTTCAACGAACGGGTGGTGGCGCGCGCGACGGCGACGCTCAAGGCGTGGAGCAAGGTCGAATATGGGCCGATGCCCAAGGGCAATAACATCCTATCCAATCTGTGGGTGCGCAATGGCGAGGACCTGATCCGCGCGGGCCGGGCGATCGGCCGCGGCGCCGGCACACGGCTGATCGACGTGACGCTCTATGATCGGGTCGGCAATGAGCTGGCGGCAACGATCGAGGCCAAGGAGGGCCGTTATGTCGGCGGCGCCTGGCGTCTGACCGAAGCGCGCCGCTTCGACGTCAGCACAGGCATGGAGACCCGGCTGGGCACGATCATCGCAGCGCGTGGCGTGACGCCGGACCGCTTCACCCTCGCCAACGTCGATCCGGAAGGGCTGTCCTTCATGCAGCTGCGCCAGGCGATCGAAGACCTGAAGGCGGCCGGCCGCCCCACTCGGCCGCTTGAAGCCGCGCTTTGGCACAAGCTGTCCGGACCCTTATCATCCGTGCTGATGCCGCTGCTGGGCGCAGTGGCGGGGTTTGGTCTGGCGCGATCGGGCAAATTGTTCGTCCGCGCGGTTGCCGGGATGGCGCTCGGCTTCGCCTATTTCGTCGCCGACAACTTCGCGCTCGCCATGGGCAATCTCGGCGCCTACCCGCCGCTGCTCGCGGCCTGGGCGCCCTTCCTGCTGTTCCTGCTGATCGGCGAGACGGTGCTGGTCCGCACCGAGGAATGATCTAGCGCGGCAGGCCGCGCCCGCCGCGTGTAACCGAGCTGAGCCCGATCTTCCACATCAAGCCGGGCAGGCCACGATAGTTCGCCTTAAAATAGGGCGATGCCGGGTCGAGCATCGCCGCCAGCCGGCGGTGGGCGATGCCGAGATTATGGTATGGTACGCTCGGCAGCAGATGGTGCAGCGCGTGATAGCGCAGCCCCACCGGCGCCCATAGACCCGGCAACAGGGCGGGCGGCGGCACATTGACGCTGTCGAGATACTGAGCCGTCACCGTCATCGCCTCGCCCTCATTCTCCCAGAGATGGGCGACGAGCGTGCGCAACTGGTTCAGAACGGCGACCGACGAAGCAACGCCAAGGATGATCAGGACAGCCCGGAGCGGCAGCACACCGGTCGCTGCCATGGCAACAAAGGTCAGAGCCCAGCAGCTCGTCACGATCTCGAGCCTGGTCCACAGCGCCTTTGCCTCGCCCTCGGGCGGACGGCGGCGGAAGACGGGATTGATCACCAGCCCCGAATAGCGCGCAACCACCGCCTTACGCAGCTTCGGCGAGAGCAGCGACAGCGGCGCAAGCACGGCATAGCGGACGATCAGTCCGATGGGCGCCAGCGCGGCGATCAGGATGAACGCCGGCAGCGTCCACGGCTTCATAAGCGCCAGCGGCAGATACTCCGGGTCTTCGACCGTGCCATAGCGCGTCCTCGCGTGGTGCAGATTGTGCACGCCTTCATACATGAAAGAGGGCACCATCAGCGGCACGCCGATCAACGCGTTCCAGGCGGTGCGGAAGCCTGGCAGCGCGCTGTGCTTCACATGGGTGATCTCATGAATGAAGCTCTCCGCGCGGTAGAGGGCCAGCACGGCGGCCAAGCCACAGGCCAGCGCCGGCCAGAAGCCGCTCACCAGGATCGCACCGGCGAGCGCCGCATAGCCAATCACGACCGACGCCAGGAAATCGGCCCAGTAGATGCGCGGGTTCGGCGCGCTCAGCTCGCGCGTCAGCTCGGCGGCCGCCTTGAGCAGCGCCATATCGTCCGCGATGCGCGGTCGGTCGTCGCGGGCCGCGGCGGGCGCGGGCCCTACAAAGGTCAGGTTGGTCGCCATTGATGAATGCCTTTCAACGAACATAGTGGCCGTAGTTTGGCAATCAAAGGGCCCTCGCCTAGAGAGCGCCGGATGTCCGAACTCCAGATCGTGCCGGTGACCGACGCACGTGGCCGCCGTGCCTTTGTCGATTATGCCTTCGCCCATTATGCGCAGGACCCGAACTGGGTGCCCCCGCTGAAAAGCGAGGCGCTGGCGATGGTCACGCCGGAGAAGAACGCGTGGTTCACCCATGCCGAACAGCAGCTCTTCCTGGCGGAGCGAGGTGGTCGCACGGTCGGGCGGGTCGCCGCGCATGTCGACCGGCTCGCGCTTGAACAGCCGGCCGAGCAGGGCTTCGGGCCGGGCACCGGCTTCTGGGGCTTTTTCGACGCGGAGGACGAGGCGACCGGTCGCGCGTTGATCGCAGCGGCCGAGGATTGGCTGCGCGGCAAGGGCATGGCGCGTGCGGTCGGGCCGGTCTCGTCATCCGTCTGGGAGGAACCGGGCCTGCTGGTCCAGGGCCATGACCATCCGCCGACGGTCATGATGGGCCACCAGGACGCCCGCTATCAAGGCTGGATTGAGGCGGCGGGCTATGAACGGGCCAAGGACCTGTTCACCTACGACCTCGACATCCTGACGCCCTTCCCACCGCTCGTCGAACGCATCATCGCCGCCGGCGAGAAGAATGCGCGCATCCGCGTCCGCAAGGTCGACAAGTCGCGCTTTGCCGACGAGGCCGCGATCATCCTGCGCATCCTGAACGATGCGTGGTCCGACAATTGGGGCTTCGTGCCGCTGACCGATCCGGAAGTGGCGGAAGTCGGCAAGAAGCTGAAGCCGATCGTCTATGAAGACCTGATCTACATCGCCGAAGTGGAAGGCGAGCCGGTCGCCTTCATGATCACTTTGCCCGACCTGAACGAGCCGCTGAAGCCGCTTAACGGATCGCTCTTCCCCTTTGGCTGGGCCAAGCTGCTCTTGTGGCTGCGGCGCCCCACGGCGCGGACGATGCGCGTGCCGTTGATGGGGGTGGTTAAGCGTCTTCAGGCCTCCCGCCTCGCCAGCCAGCTCGCGTTCATGATGATCGAATATTCCCGGACCGCGGCGGTCGCGCGCTATGGCGCCTCGCGCGGAGAGATCGGCTGGATCCTCGAAGACAATCAGGGAATGGTCGCGATCGCCGACACGATCGGCGCCAAGATCAACAAGATTTACCGGATTTTCTCAAAACAGCTGTAACTTGCCCTCTCCTGCGGCCAATGCTAGCAGTTCCGCGCCGGCAGCCTCTTCTTGGCGCGGCGATACGTCCGATCGGTGCCGTTGCGCCGGTCCCACAGGTTGATGTTGCAATGAGGCATTCTTTCCGCGTCCCGCATCGCCCGGCCAAGGCCGGCGGTTGCGTCCCGCGGAACTTCGGCTCGGGTCATTCACCCCGGCGTGCCTTTGCAGCGGAAGCGCTTAACTTCACGTCCACACCTTCGGCAGCTGAGCGGACAGGGGCCGCTTCGCTTCCCGATTTCACAGATCGCGCAGCCGATCGCCGCTCATGGAGCCGCGGCTGCGCCCGGAGAACATTCAATGACAACGCGCATGCTGATCGACGCGCGCCACCGGGAAGAAACCCGCGTGGCCGTCGTCAAGGGAAACCGCATCGAGGAGTTTGACTTCGAGTCCGCCGAGCGGAAGCAGCTTAAGGGGAATATCTATCTCGCCAAGGTAACCAGGGTCGAACCGTCGCTTCAGGCGGCCTTCGTCGATTATGGCGGCAACCGCCACGGCTTCCTGGCCTTCAGCGAAATTCATCCCGATTACTACCAGATCCCAAAAGAGGATCGCGAGGCGCTGCTCCGCGAGGAAGCTGAGCATGCTGCCGAAGAGGAAGCGCTCCGTGCGCGCCAGGACGAGGAGGACGACACCTCCGAACCAGTCGACGATCATCCGCGCGATGAGGATCAGGGCGACGAGGATGAACAGCCGCGCCCGGAGGCGGTGAACGGCAACGGCAATGGCTCGCACGACGAGGCGGTCGAGTCCCTGCGCGAGCGCCGAATGAACCTGCGCCGCCGTTACAAGATCCAGGACGTGATCCGCCGGCGGCAGGTGCTGCTGGTCCAGGTCGTGAAGGAAGAGCGCGGCAACAAGGGTGCGGCGCTGACCACCTATTTGTCGCTCGCCGGCCGCTATTGCGTGCTGATGCCCAACACCGCGCAGGGCGGCGGCATCTCCCGCAAGATCTCCAACGCCGCCGACCGCAAGCGGCTGAAGTCGATCATGGCGGAGCTGAAGCTTCCCCGCACCATGGGCTGCATCGTCCGCACCGCCGGCCTGCAGCGCACCAAGACCGAGATCAAGCGCGATTTCGACTATCTCGCGCGGCTGTGGGACACGATCCGCGAGAATACGCTGAAGGCATCCGCCCCGTCTTTGGTCTATGGCGACAGCGACCTAATCAAGCGGGCGATCCGCGACATCTATAATCGCGACATCGACGAGATCATCGTCGAGGGCGAGGATGGCTATCGCGCCGCCCGGAACTTCATGAAGCTGCTGATGCCCAGCCATGTTCGGCGCATCCAGGGCTATGCCGATCCGGTGCCGCTGTTCCAGCGCTTCGGCGTCGAGGACCAGCTGAGCCAAATGTATCAGCCGGTCGTGCAGCTGAAATCAGGTGGCTATCTGGTCATCAACCCGACCGAAGCGCTGGTCTCGATCGACATCAACTCGGGCCGCTCCACCCGCGAGCACGGCATCGAGGCGACCGCCGTCGCCACCAACCTCGAAGCCGCCAACGAGATCGCGCGCCAGCTGCGGCTGCGCGACATGGCGGGCCTGGTCGTCATCGACTTTATCGACATGGAGAATGGCTCCAACGTCCGTAAGGTCGAGAAGGCGATGAAGTCGGCGCTGGCGAACGACCGTGCCCGCATCCAGGTCGGCCGCATCTCCAGCTTTGGCCTGATGGAGATGAGCCGCCAGCGGCTGCGCACCGGCGTGCTCGAAGCATCGACCCGCCCCTGCCCGCATTGCGAGGGCTCGGGCTTTGTCCGCACGGCTTCGTCGGCGGGGCTGTCCGCGTTGCGGCTGCTGGAGGATGAGGCCGCTCGGGGACGGGGGTCGCAGCTGTTGCTGCGCGCCAGCCAGGAGGCGGCTTTCTACCTCTTGAATCACAAGCGCGCCGAACTCGCCGAGATCGAGGAGCGCTATGGCGTCCGCATCGAAGTGATGTCGTCGGGCGAGATCGAGGGCGCGCGCATGGCGGTCGAGGCGAGCGGCCCGCCGCCCGCCCACGCGCCGCGCTTCGAGCCGCCGCAGATCGAGTTCGACGAGGACGATGCCGTGCTCGACGAGATCGAGGACGAGGAAGAGGAAGAGGAAGAGCGCCACGAGCGCGAGCCTCGCAGCGAGCGTGGCGAGCGGGAGGAGCGTGGCGAAGGTGAGGGCGGCCGCCGCCGTCGCCGACGCCGTCGCGGTAAGCGCGGCCATGAGCAGGACGCTCCGACCCAGACTTCCGAGCCCGAGTTGGAAGCCGTGGACGACAATGACACGGTCGAACAGCTCGACACCACTGCCGCTGCCGACAGCACGGAGGCGCGTGAGGATAGTGAAAGCCGTCGCCGCCGGGGCCGCCGTGGCCGTCGCGGCGGCCGCCGCCGGCGTGGTGGCGAGGAGCAGGTCACAGGCGAAGCAGCGCTGACCACGGAAGCGCCCGAAGGGGAAGCGTTCGAAGCGCCCATCGAGCAGGAAGCCGCACCGGAGCCGGTAGCAGAGGAAGCGCCCAAGCGCCGCCGCTCTCGCAAGGTAGCGGAGGCGCCGGTGGAGCCAGCCGCAGAAGCGGTCACCGAAGCGCCTGCCGAAGAAGCGAAGCCGAAGCGCACGCGGCGCAAAAAGGCCGATGCCGAAGCGCCTGCCGAGGCCGCCAAGGCCGCTCCTGAGGCGGACGCCAAGCCGAAGCGGACTCGCCGCAAGAAGGCGGAAGAGGCGCCGGCCGAACCGGTGGCGGTTGAAGCTACCGATCCTCGCACCCCTGACACAGCCGTGGCAGAAACGGCCGAAGCCACTCCTGCGGCCGAGCCGGCAAATGACCAGCCCGCCGCCGCGCCCCGGAAGGGATGGTGGCAGCGCACCATCGCCGGGCGGCTGTAAGCGGATCGTCATTGCGAGCGCAGCGAAGCGATCCAGCATCGGCGATTGTGCCCACTGGATTGCTTCGTCGCTGCGCTCCTCGCAATGACGGTGTAGAAGCAGGGCTTTCAGCGGAGGTTCAGTTGCGGAACGCGAGTCCGGACCCGATGCGCCACCTGCTCCGAACGCTGTTTGCGTTGCTAATCTCGTTCGCCGTGCTCACGCGGCCGGTGACGGCGCAATCCATCCTGCGCGATGCGGAAACCGAGGCGCTGCTCGCGGACATGTCGAAGCCGCTGATCGAGGCGGCGGGGCTGCAGCCCAAGAATGTCGAGATCGTGATGATCGCCGACAACTCGATCAACGCCTTCGTGGCGGGCGGGCAGATCGTCTACATCCATTCCGGTCTGATCACCCAGGCCGAGAACGCCAACATGGTCCAGGGCGTGATTGCGCACGAGCTCGGCCACGTCACGGGCGGTCACATCGTGCGCATGGCAGAGGGCATGAAGACCGCCACCGGCATCATGCTCCTATCGCTGTTGCTCGGCGCCGCAGCGATGGCGGCGGGCGCTGGCGAAGCAGGCGCGGGCCTGCTGTCGATGGGACAGCAGGCTGCGCTCGGAAAATTCCTCGCCTTCAGCCGGGTGCAGGAGTCCAGCGCGGACGCCGCCGGTGTGACTTATCTCAACAAGGCCGGCGTCAGCGGCCAGGGACTCGTCGCCTTCTTCAAAAAGCTGCAGAACCAGGAATATCGCTACGGCTACAATTCCAAAGACGCGTATGATCGCACCCATCCGTTGAGCCGGGAGCGCGTTACGACCCTTGTCGATGCGCTTCAAAGCGCGCCTTCTTGGAACGCCAAGAGCGATCCTGCCATCGAGGCGCGGTTCGCGCGAGTGAAAGCCAAGTTGAAAGGCTATGTGCTCGATCCGCCGCTCGTGATGCAGCAATATCCCGAGACGGATCAGACGGTGCCGGCGCGCTATGCGCGTGCCTATGCCTGGCACCGCGGCGCCTATCCCGAAAAGGCAATGCAGGAAGTCGACGCACTGCTCCGCACCGCACCGCGCGACCCCTATTTCCTTGAGCTGAAGGGCCAGGTGCTGCTCGAATCCGGCAAGCCGAAAGAGGCACTGCCGGCGCTGCGAGAAGCGGTGCAGCTGACCGGCTACAATCCGCTGATCACCTCCATGTTCGGCCATGCGCTGATCGCGACCGAGGACCGCGCCAACTTCGCGGAAGCCGAGCAGGTGCTCCGTTCCGCTATCGCCAAGGACAACCAGAACCCCTTCGCATGGTATCAGTTGGGCGTGGTCTATGACCGGAAGGGCGATGCCGCGCGGGCGGCACTCGCCACCGCCGAGCGCTACAATCTCCAGGGCAATCCGCAGCTCGCCTTCGCCAATGCGCGGGTGGCGATGGCCGGCATCCCCCGCGGATCGGCCGACTGGGTGCGGGCACAGGATATCTTCATGGTCAGCGAGCCCGAGATCAAGAAACGCAAGAAGAACAGGGAAGAACCGCAGCAATGACGCGCTGGCTGTCCCTGGTCGCGGTCGCCTTGCTGTCCTCGGTTGGGACGGCGGTGGCGTTCACCGCGCTCGACCGGAAACAAGACACCCGCGCCTATCTGCTCGAACATCCGGAAGTGCTCCAGGAAGCGATGGAGAAACTGCGGATGAAACAGGCGGCGGCGCAGATCGCCCCCCTGCGTCGCGATCTCGAAACGCCCTTTGCCCAAGGGTTCATGGGCGCGCCGAAGGGCGACGTCACGATCGTGCAATTCTTCGACTATGCTTGCGGCTATTGCCGCACGAGCCTCGCCGACCTGCAGCGGCTAGTGCGCGAAGATCCGAAGGTCCGCGTCGTCTTCCGCGAATACCCGATACTCAGCCGCGAAAGCGAAACTGCCGCCCGCGCGAGCCTCGTCGCCGCGCAACAAGGCCGCTACGCCGCCTTCCATACGGCCATGTACGCGGCCGGCCGGCCGAGTGCCGCGGGGGTCATCAGGGCAGCGCAGACCGCCGGGCTGGACATGACGCAGCTACAGACCGCGATGCAGGCACCCGACAAGGAGCAGGAGCTGGTCAACAATGTCGCGCTGGCCCGCACTCTGGGCTTCAGCGGCACACCAAGCTGGGTGATCGGCGACCAGGCGATGAGCGGCGCCGTCGGCTATGAAGCGCTGAAAGAAGCGGTGGCGAAAGTACGCGCCAGCCGTACCTGATCCGTCATCCGGAACTTGTTTCGGGCTGACGCTCTCCCTTGAATCCCTGCGCGATCACGTACCACTCCCTCGACTCTTTCCGGGAGGCAGGCGGCTTGGCGTGCTTCACGGTCGCGAAATGCTTCTTCAGCAGCGCGACGAGCTCATTATCGGCGCCACCGGCCAGCACCTTGGCGATGAAGCTGCCGCCGGGATTGAGCGTCTCGATCGCGAACCAGGCTGCGCTTTCGACCAGCGCCATGGTGCGCAGGTGATCGGTCTGGGCATGGCCGACGGTGTTTGCCGCCATATCGGACATGACCAGATCGGCAGGGCCGCCTAACGCGTCGCGCAGCCGCTCCGGCGCGGCATCGTCGGTAAAGTCCATCTGAAAAAGGGTCACGCCGTCGATCGGATCGGTCGGGAGCAGGTCGATGCCGACCACCACCGCGTCTTTGTGCCGGCGCTTCGCCACCTGCGCCCAGCCGCCGGGGGCGACGCCAAGATCGACGATCGTCTTGGCGCCCTTCAGCACGCCGAAACGCTCGTCCAACTCGATCAGCTTGTATGCGGCGCGGGAGCGATAGCCTTCCGCCTTCGCCTTCTTGACGTACGGATCGTTCAACTGCCGCTCGAGCCAGCGGGTCGAGGCAGCGGTGCGGTTGCGGGCGGTCTTGACGCGCTGCCGGCCGCCGCCGCCGCCTCTCACGAAAAGCCGTCGCGGGCCATCAGCGTGCGCAGGATGCCTTCGCGAATGCCGCGGTCGGCCACACCCAGCCGCTCGGCCGGGAAGATATCGAGAATGGATTCGAGGATCGCGCAGCCGGCGACGACCAGGTCTGCGCGCTCCTCCCCGATGCAAGGCAGTTCCACCCGCTCCGCATGGCTCATCCGCGACAGCATCTGACTGACGCCGCGCATCGACTCCGCCGGCACGATCAGACCATCGACCGCGCTACGATCATAGCTGGGCAGCCCCAGATGGACGCTGGCGAGGGTCGTCACCGTGCCGCTGGTCCCAAGCAGCCGCATATGCTCCCGCGCCGCTTGCGGCAGGCGGGCGGCAAAGGCGCGGAAGCTGTCCTCCACTCGCGCCCGCATCCGTGTGTAGATGTCGAGGCGGCCTTCGGGCGTCGCCGAGTCTCCCGGCTCGACCTCGGTCAGCGAGACCACGCCCCAGGGCGCGCTATACCAGTCCCGGGTGGTCGGCAGCGGCCCCGACGTGTCGACCAGCACCAATTCTGTCGAGCCGCCGCCGATGTCGAAGATCAACGCCGGGCCGTCGCCGTCCTCCAGCAGCACGTGGCAGCCCATCACCGCAAGCCGCGCCTCTTCCTCAGCCGGGATGATGTCGATCACGATGCCGGTCTCACGCCTGACCCGGTCGACGAACTCGGCGCCGTTGCTGGCACGCCGGCAGGCTTCGGTGGCGACGGAGCGGCAGATATGGACGTGGCGGCGGCGAAGCTTCTCGCCGCAGATGCGCAGCGCCGAGACCGCGCGGTCCATGGCGGCGTCGCTCAACCGCCCAGTGGTGGCGAGGCCCTCTCCCAGCCGCACGATACGCGAGAATGCGTCGACAATGACGAAGCCCTGCGGCGCAGGACGCGCGATCAACAGCCGGCAGTTGTTGGTACCGAGATCGAGCGCGCCATAGGTGCGGCGCGACGCCTGCGTCGCCGAAGCATGGGATGCCGTGCGCGCCCGAAGGGCGGGCTGCATCGGCAGGGGCGCAAGGTCCGCCATTGCCGCCGTCACTCTGTTTCTTCTCCGGACGGCCGATACCGCCGGTACTTGCCCTCACCCCTACAGCCACTTGCCCGGAGAGGCAACCGACTGTGGCGCTTATGCAACAGCCAAGCTTGTTGTGCAGGGTTCATGTTGCGTTGCGGCAGGTTCAGCGTTCGGGCGCCACTGGAAGTCATCCGCCGCACCCCTTCTCACGCGGCGGAGACAACCAGAATAAGAGTAACTGGAGTAAGACGATGAAAAAGTTTCTGTTCGCAGCCCTGGCGGCGACCACCCTGGCCGGACCGGCCCTGGCGCAAGAGGCTGCGCCCTTCACCGGCCTGCGCGTCGAAGGCCTGGTCGGCTATGACAATCTGAAGGGCAATGGCGGCGGCCGCGACGGGATCGCGTTCGGCGGAGCTGCCGGCTATGACTTCCAGATCGGTGGCGCGGTCGCGGGCATCGAGGGCGAATATCTCGATTCCAGCACCAAGGGCTGCGAAGGCGCTTTCGTCACCGCGAACGACAGCATCTGCGCCAAAGGCAAGCGCGACCTGTATGTCGGCGGTCGCCTGGGCTTCGCGGCGGCGCCGAGCACCCTGCTCTACGCCAAGGCCGGCTACACCAACGCCAAGGTCGGCGTGAACTACACCGACCCGACGACGCCGGCGAACAACTTCACCACGTCGGACGAACTGGACGGCATCCGCGTAGGGGCGGGCGTCGAGCAGAAGCTTGGTACCAACCTCTATGCCAAGGCGGAGTATCGTTACTCCAACTATGAAGCCGGCATCGAGCGCCATCAGGTGCTGGGCGGCATCGGCTTCCGCTTCTAAGCGGCCACGTTTGTGGAAAACAGGGGTCGGGGCGCTTGCTCCGGCCCCCTTTTTTGTCCAGTAAATCCGGTGAACCGGGGCGATTTCCGCCTCACCCACAAGAGATTTCAGGGCGCTCACGCCCGGGGGGACCGATGAAGGCGACGATCGAACGGGCAACGCTGCTGCGAAGCCTGGCGCACGTGCAATCGGTGGTCGAGCGGCGCAACACCATCCCGATCCTGTCGAACGTGCTGATCGAGGCATCGGCCGAAGGGGGCATCCGCCTGATGGCGACCGATCTCGACCTGCAGATCGTCGAGACCGTCGAAGCCGCGGTGGATCAGCCCGGCGCCACCACCGTCTCCGCGCACACCCTGTTCGACATTTGCCGCAAGCTGCCGGAGGGCAGCCAGGTCCAGCTCTCGGCCGCCGAGGGAAAGATGGCGATCAACGCCGGCCGCGCCCGCTTCAATCTCCAGACGCTGCCACGCGACGACTTTCCCGTCATCGCCGAAGGAGAGCTGCCGACCCGGTTCGAACTGCCCGCTGCCACGCTCCGCCAGATCATCGACAAGACGCGCTTCGCCATCTCGACCGAAGAGACGCGCTATTATCTGAACGGCATCTTCCTGCACGTGTCCGACGATACGCAGCCGGTGCTGAAGGCAGCCGCGACGGACGGCCACCGCCTTGCCCGCGTCACCGTGCCGCGCCCCGAAGGCGCCGAGGGCATGCCGGACGTGATCGTGCCGCGCAAATGCGTGGGCGAGCTCCGCAAGCTTCTGGAGGAAGTCGACGGCACCGTTGCCGTGTCGCTGTCCAACACCAAGATCCGCTTCGACCTCGGCGCGGCGATCCTGACTTCCAAGCTGATCGACGGCACCTTCCCCGATTACAGCCGCGTCATTCCGACCTCGAACGACCGGCTGCTGCGGCTCGATCCAAAGAGCTTCATGGAAGGCGTAGACCGCGTCGCCACCATCGCCAGTGAAAAGACCCGGGCCGTGAAGATGGCGCTCGACCGCGACAAGATCACCTTGTCGGTGACCAGCCCTGAGAACGGCACGGCATCCGAGGAAGTGCCCGGCGACTATGCTGCCCAGGCGTTCGAGATCGGATTCAACGCCCGCTATCTGATGGACATCCTCCACCAGATCGACGGCGACCTGGTCGAAGTGCACCTCGCCGACGCCGCCGCGCCGACGCTCATCCGCGAAAACGACACAGCGCCCGCACTCTACGTGCTGATGCCGATGCGGGTGTGATAAGTCTGTAAGGAATGGCGTTGAGCTTTGTTCGCCGTTTCCGGCGCGCTGTTCTTACGCTGAGGACGCACGGGCATTCCGCCAACGGACGGATTGCCGAAGCGCTGACGGGATTTGAAAAGATGGCGCTCTTCGCGCCACTCACGCCTGCCGAGCGGCTCGCTAAATCATTGTGCTTAACACGTGCCGGCCGCTTCGAAGACTCAGAGGCGCTTCTGGATGAAGTCTGCCGGGATACTGAGAACGCCACCAGTCAGAACGGCCAGTACGTGAACCTGTTCGCGCGCCAATTTCGCGCGGATATGAATGGTGACGAGCAGCTGAAGTCCAAGCTGATTGAACATGCCCGAAAAATCCGTCCGACCGCCGCTGTCGAAATGTGGCTGCCATTGGAGCCGCCGTGAACGCACGTTCGGTACAGGCGCCTTCATCCTTGTTGAAGGGAGAGGTTAGCAAGTTGCCCCTTCTCCTCACCAAAGCTGCTGAACGTGCAGGCTCGCAGAGTCCGCTCATTGTCCTGCATGGCGCGAATGGATCGGCGTCCGACATGCAGCCGCTGCTGGAGCGGCTGCCGAGCGATCGTCCTGTCATCGCACTCGATTGGCTGGGTCATGGCGGCCGTCCAATCCCTGACGCGCTCTGCATCGAAGAGATCGGCGCAGACCTGATCGCACAAATGGACGCGCGCGGTGTCCCCGCGGCGCATCTTTTCGGCTTCAGCGTCGGCGGGCTGCTGGCGCTGTGGCTCGCCGTCCATTATCCCAAGCGCGTGCTGAGCGTGGCGACGCTCACCGCCAAGTTCATCTATAACGAGGCGGCGATCGCCCATGCGACGCACCTGACCAGTGCCGAGCGCCTGCTCCGGTCCAACCCCGAGCGTGTCGAGGCTCTCGAACGGATGCACGCGCCGCAGGACTGGCAAGAGCTGATCCGCAAAGTGCGCAACATGTTCATTGCCTTCGCCGAGCGCCCCCCACTCACGCCAGGAGAGATCGCCGGCATCACCCAGCCGGTGCTGGCGTTTGGAGCATTGGAGGACCCGCTCGTGCCCGCCGCCGAAGTGCTGGAGCTCGCCAGGCTGTTGCCGAACGCCACGCCGGCGCTCTTCCCGGGCTCCGCCCATCCGCTGGCGCAAGCCCCGCTCGACACGATCGTGCGCACGTTGCACAGGTTTATCGAAAATCCGGTCAGCATGCAGCGCAGCGCGCGCGTCAAGCTGACCGACTTTCGCTGGGATCGCGCTTAGCGCCCGGCCGCGTCGCGCACCTTCTGCACCGCAGGCAGCAAGAGGCCGATCAGAATTGCAACGGGGTTCGTTTGAGTGACATACCCCTGAGTTGTGCCCTCTGCTTGGGCCGTGGCGGGCAGCGCCAGCGCGGCAGCGGCGGCGAGGGCGAAGAAGGTCTTTCTGTTGGTCATCGTGCGTCTCCTTGTTGTGAGACGCTGATAGGGGTGATTCGCGGTTACCGCTGTGCGGGGGCGCACAACGTCTTTGCAGACCGGGGTGGCGAAGCCACCCCGTCGGTCCTCGCTGCTGGCGAGGGCGGCTGACAGCAACTGTGCGGGCGAGCGGTTGGCTTGCCCGCACGGGCTGGCCGCACGCAAGCCTCAGCTGCTATAGTACATATCGAACTCGACCGGGCTCGGCGTCATCTCCCAGCGGGCGACTTCCTCGCGCTTCAGCTCGATATAGGCCTCGATCTGCTCGCGGCCGAACACGTCGCCTTTCAGCAGGAAGTCCATGTCCGCTTCCAGGCTGTCGAGCGCCTCGCGGAGCGAACCGCACACGGTCGGCACCTGCTCCAGCTCGGCCGGCGGCAGGTCGTAGAGATTCTTGTCCATCGGGTCGCCGGGGTGCAAGCGGTTCTGGATGCCGTCGAGCCCCGCCATCAGCAGCGCGGCATAGGCGAGATAGGGGTTGGCGAGCGCGTCCGGGAAGCGGAACTCGACGCGCTTGGCCTTGCTGCCTGCGCCATAGGGAATGCGGCATGAGGCCGAGCGGTTGCGGCTCGAATAAGCGAGCAGCACCGGCGCTTCATAACCCGGCACCAGCCGCTTGTAGCTGTTGGTCGTGGGGTTGGTGAAGGCGTTCAAGGCCTTCGCATGCTTGATCACGCCGCCGATGAAGTAGAGGCACATGTCCGACAGACCGGCATAGCCATTGCCTGCGAACAGCGGCTTGCCTTCGTTCCAGATCGACATGTGGGTGTGCATGCCCGAGCCATTATCTT
>JAESFT010000163.1_pt1 | contig 77212 bp, 66 predicted proteins | sample 9269451 | NCBI WGS metagenome assembly JAESFT01 (sample SAMN14502557, study PRJNA617106) | algae metagenome | isolation source: Scytonema hyalinum WJT4-NPBG1 and co-occurring heterotrophs from well... | place: USA: Mojave Desert, Joshua Tree National Park, California | collected 2006-05-25 | reverse complement strand
TGATGAATATTCCTCTTGTGTGAGGTTAACGATGTATTTTTCTGCCATTTGTGAATACCGAGATTTTCAACTAGTTTCTCAGTAACCTGGACACCTGTCAAAATCTCTGTGGTGAACTACTAGTTGAGTTGAAAGTCTCTTTAGACTTGCATATAACTGTAGGTTGGGTTGAGTCAAACGAAACCCAACAAAATCCAGCACTCGTTGGGTTTCACGCCGTTCAAACGCCACTTTGCTCAAGTCGGGAAACCCTTCCTGTGCAAGTGGCTCCCCAACCTACGATTCTGTGCGCCTTCAAAGAGAACTGGTATTAGCTACCCAACTATTACCTCACTGTTCCTCTGTATAATCTGTACTTACAGTAACCTGCTGCCAAGTATGCAAATCCGTTTTGACCCATTCCAATTTTTCCTGAATTAGGCTCATGGCATCCGTGCCTAATACCAGTCGCATCGGTGGATGAGGACTTTCCACAGCTTGAATGATGGCTTGCGCCGATGCGGCTGGATTGCCAAGTTGCTTACCATCCATCTCTTTGAACCACTGCAACGAAGCCCCGCTCACCGGGACATAAGCATCAATGGATTGTTCCGCTGCTGCCAAAGAGCGTCCGTTGAAGTCTGTGCGAAATGCCCCAGGTTCAATTAAAGTGACTTTAATTCCAAAGGATTTCACCTCTTTAGCCAGGGCTTCAGATGTGCCTTCCAGGGCGAATTTAGTGCCACAGTAGATGCTGCTTCCACCAAATCCCACTAATCCTGCTGTGGATGACATATTCACAATGTGACCGCTGCCTTGCTGACGCATCAAGGGCAAGACAGCTCGCATTAGACGGAGCGCCCCAAAGAAGTTGGTTTCAAACTGTTGGCGAATATCAGCATCACTGACTTCTTCAAGTGCTCCAATTAGTCCATAGCCAGCATTGTTGACCAGCACATCAATTCGACCAAATGTGGCGATTGCTGTATCAACTGCTGCTTGTATGTCTTGGGATGATGTTACATCCAGACGTACAGCCTTTGCAAGCTTTGGATAGTGCTCAATCAAAGCGCGAAGTTGCTCTGGTTCGCGAGCAGTAGCAAGCACTTCGTCGCCCTTCTTCAAGACAGCTTCTGCTAGGGCACGTCCGAACCCTGTTGAACATCCTGTAATTAACCAAACTTTAGGAGCGACACGATTTTTGTCTCTTGTCATTTGTTTTCTCCAATACAAAAGCGATGAGACGCGCCTCATATTTCTTACGATAGGAGACAGCCATGTGACTGTCCAATATATATTTGACTAAGATTAATAGGTTAGACATATAAGTGTGATAGAACTACGGCATCTCCACTACTTCCGAAGCGGTGGCTGAGGAACTACACTTTAGTCGAGCAGCTGAGCGGTTGCACATTTCCCAACCCCCGCTCAGTCAGCAAATTCGCAGTTTGGAAGATGAACTAGGAGTCAAGCTGTTTGAACGAACGAAGCGGCAAGTGCATCTAACTGAAGCAGGCAAAGTGTTTTTAGAGCGCTCCTATGGAGTGTTAGCGCAACTCGAACAGGCTATCGTTGTGACACAACAGATAGGGCGGGGTGAGGTTGGACGGTTGGCGATCGGCTTTGTTGACTCTGCAATGTATACGTTACTACCAGAGATTGTAAGGGTATGAGCGAGAACAGTTTCCGGCGGTAGAACTGCGATTGCATGAACTGACGACTGCTCAACAGATTCAAGCGCTGCATCACAAACAGGTTGATATCGGCATTGTTCGTTCTGCCATCAGCGAACCAGGTTTGAGTGTGGAGTGCCTTTTGCCAGAATCATTGGTCTTGGCGTTGCCAGAAACCCATCCGTTGTCTGCCCAGACTCAAGTGTCGCTCTCCACATTGGCTTCGGAATTATTTATCCTATTTCCTGCCAAAATGGGACCCATCTTTTACGAGCAGATTATTACCATTTGTCAACAAGCTGGATTTCGTCCGAAAGTGGCTCAAGAGGCAGTTCAGATGCAGACGATCATCGGCTTGGTTGCAGCAGGACTGGGCATTGCGATCGTTCCCGCCTCCTTGCAAAACTTCCACAGAAGCGGAGTCATTTACAGACCCTTACAAGAGCAGACGCCTAAAACCGGACTTTATCTTTCTTGGCGGCAGCATGATTCCTCACCAGTAATAAGAGCATTTCTCAGCTTGGCACGGAAGACGACACGGCGGGGAGTCAAATCGTGACGATACGTGAGCAGTTAGGGAACAATCACCTCACCGGCGGAGCGCCTCCAAGTACTGTCGCCCACCAGTCGGGGGTGAGCGGGCTGTGATCGCGGCAAATGGTGCTAGAGTTGGCTACCTGCGTTGGCAGGTTGTTTCCCGGGAGATACTGGACTCCGTTGGGTTGGAGGAAATACCTGCGAACTCGGTTGACATCGACATCTTGATCGGCGAGGTCAGCTACGTGGGGCGGGGCATCGGACCCCAAGCCTTGCAGCTACTCATAAAGCGCCTGCGCGAAGACGCTTCACATCCTATGCTAGGACTTACCACGTCTGTCCACAATTACGCTGCACAGCGAGCATACCGCAAAGCGGGCTTTAGGGACTTGCGGGAGTAAGATGCGCCAGGCTATGGTAGGTGCCTCCTCATGGTTATGAGCTTGAGCCATGGCTAGGAAAGGTACAATCCATGCTCGGTCTAACCCGAAGTAAAAAGTAGATCTCCGTCCGCTCTTCGCCAACGCCACAGTGCAAGGCTTCTTTCGGAATTAAAAAGGGGGCTAGGAACTGTAACTTAATTCCTACCCACTTCTACCCATTACTACTCCTGATTGGGTAGGTCTGAGATGAGTTGATCAACAAACTCTCTTAACCGTTCTTGCCAATTGGGGACAGCTTTAAGTTTTTCTAATTGACCTTTTCGACCTTTAAAGCTTATCGGCTTGGTTTCGAGTGGCTCGTCACCATAGGGTAAAGCTCCAAGTTTATGCTTTTTCTGGAATGGCATTGACCTTTGGTGTCTATATTCGTAGACTAATATATAGTACATTGAGAGGTCGATTCAATGCAACTAGTAGAAAAACACGTCATTAACCGACAACATCAGTTTTGGAAAGAATGTGACCAGCTAGCATTCAAGTCTAAAGACTTATACAATGCTGCGAATTACATTCAACGTCAATATTTTTTTGAGTCCGGCAAGTACCATACGCTTCCTAGTCTCTACCATTTAATCAAGAATCACGAAGCTTACCGAGCACTGCCGACCAAAGTGTCTAAGCAAATTTGCAAAGTACTTTCTCAAGCTTGGACTAGCTTTATAGGTGCAATGAAAGCATGGAAAAAAAACCGCTCAAAGTTTTTAGGTAAACCAAAGATTCCTGGTTACAAGCACAAAACAGATGGTAGAAACGTTGTTGTTTATCCAGATGAAAGTGTGTCAAGACCAGGACTTAGTCAAGGTTTTGTAATACTTTCACAGTGCGGTATTAAGATATCTACAAAAACTCGGACTGTTGACCAGGTAAGGATTGTACCTCAAAAAACTTGTTATGTAATTGAGGTTATCTATACTCAAGAACAACAGCCAGAAACACAAGGCTATAGTGCAGCAATTGACCTTGGTTTAAGTAATTTAATGACTGCTACATCTAACAATCCAGGTGTCAAACCTTTGATTGTGAATGGCAAACCATTGAAAGCAATTAACCAATTCTTCAATAAGCGTAAAGCTAAAGTTCAATCTATAGAGGCAAGCCGACAGGTTTTAGACTTGATTCACAAGCGCAATAACCGAGTTTCTAACTATCTTCACACAGCCTCTAGACGTGTGATTGATTGGTCTTTGGCGTCGGGTATCAGTCACTTAATTATTGGTAAGAATGATGGCTGGAAGCAAGATATCAGTATTGGTAAATCCAACAACCAGCAATTCACCGCAATACCTCACGCTCGACTCATCCAAATGCTTGAATACAAAGGTGCTTTGGTTGGAATCAAGGTGATCACGACTGAGGAAGCATACACCAGCAAGGCAAGTGCTTTAGATGACGATGCCTTGCCCAAGCACCTTAAAGCAGCGCCTTGCTTCTCTGGTAAGAGGATTAAGCGCGGTCTGTATAGGTCGAAAACTGGTAAATTAATCAATGCCGATGTCAATGGAAGTCTGAATATTGGACGAAAAGTAATTCCCAACTTCATGGAGGGAATAGAGGGACTGCCGTTTGTCCCTGTAGTGGTTGACCCATTACGAATGCATTTGACCACATTTGTCTAGTTTTGACTAGATATGAGTACGTCTGTGTGAGCGGTTATACTACTTTAATCACCACCCTCTTGCAGGTCTTGTGCAAATGGTGACAGCTTGTCTAAGGACTTCGCCACTGCCATAACTTGTTCTGAAGTCTTGGTGGCAATATTAGCAAATTCCAGAACAGATTGGCTGGCGGAGGTTGAAGCCTTTGCTTGCATAGGAGCGGTTTGGGCAAGCTCATCGACCAGTTTTTTCATTTGGTCAGTTATAGTGATAATCTCATTGAACTTGTGCTGAGTTTGTTTTACCAATTCAGTCCCGATTATCGCCTGTTCTACCCCAGACTCCATAGCAGCAATAGATTTATTGGCTTCTGTCTGAATTTGGGCAACTAGTGATTCTATTTCTGCTTCTGCAATACTCGCGTTCAATTGCTGCACTTGAGAAACTGCGTTGTCAGCAAGCATTGCCAATTTTTGACCAACTTCTGGGCTGCGACTTGCTTCAAGTGCCGTATTCATGACTTGGAGCTTTAGTTGAGATGCAATATTACTAATGAGCCTGGCTACCTGCGAGAGCTTTTGGGAAGGTTCGTCTAGATGCTTAATATTCTCAACAGCTTGCATAACCGTTGCTTGGATAGTACAGAAGCTGTCTAAAATCGGGTTCATAGACTCATGCCCATCCTCTACTAACTGACTCAGCCGCTGATCCTGGAGTTCTGCTTGTTGCGCACAAATCAGCATTCTCAAAGCCGAATCAGCCAACGTTTGAATTTGATTGTAGGCAGATGTAACAGACTCCATCTGGCCCAGAGCCTCGTTTGAAAGGGTTTGGACAACTGTTTCACTACCTGTAAGCAGTTCTGACACCTGACGCTGGAGTGCTTCTTTTTGTTGACGCTGCTCGCGTTCTGCTGCTTCAGCAAATTCGTACGCCTGCTCTACCTGGTATAGCAGCCGGGCATGGTCGAGAGCAAATCCCACTTGCATAGCTATCTGGGCAACCAAATCAATTTCAGGCTGCTGCCAATCACGAGGTCCGGAGCACTGATGTGCAATCAATAAGCCAAATAGCTGGTCGTCCTTGAGAATGGGCGCAACTAAATTTGCCTTGACAGCAAAGGGTTCGAGTTGACCAATGTAACAATCGCTCAATCCTGCTTCATAAATGTTATTAGTCGCTTTCACTCGACCTGCTTGGTACATTTCTACATAGCCCTGTGCGAAGCAGGGGTCTTTGATTTTGGCTCGCAACGCTTTCGGAAAACCAGGAATCACTGATTCTGCAATCACAGTTCCATACCCATCGGCGTCAAAGCCAAAAACGAGCACTCGGTCAGCGCCCACTGCTTTGCGAACTTCATTAACGGTGGTTTTGAGGACATCTTCTTCGTTAAGCGATTCCCGAATGCGCCGCGTCATGTCCCCAAGCAATTGAGTTCGGACACCTTCAGCATCGATTCGCTGAAGCAGCCGCGCATGGTCGAGAGCAAATCCCACTTGCATAGCGATCTGGGTAATTAAATCAATTTCATACTGCCGCCAATCACGAGGTGCGGAACACTGATGTGCAATCAATAAGCCAAATAGCTGCTCGTCCTTGAGAATGGGCGCAACCAAATTTGCCTTGACGGCAAACGGTTCGAGTTGACCTATGTAACAATCGCTCAAACCTGCTTCATAAATGTTATTAGTAGCTTGAACTCGACCTGCTTGGTACTGTTCTACATAGCCCTCTACGAAGCAGGGGTCTTTGATTTTGGCTCGCAACGCTTTCGGGAAACCTGGAATCACGGATTCTGCAATCACGGTTCCATACCAGTCGGCATCAAAGCCATAAACAACGGCTCGGTCAGCACTCAGTGCTTTGCGAACTTCTTCAACGGTGGTTTTAAGGACATCCTCTTCGTTGAGCGATTCGCGAATGCGGCGGGTAATGTCTATAAATATCTGAGCTTGATCGGCTTTGGTATCTATCCGTTCTAGCAGCTTAGCGTAGTCGAGAGCGAATCCCACTTGCGTAGCTATCTGGGTGCAGAAATCAATCTCGGCTCGCTGCCATAAGCGTGGTGCGGAGCACTGATGTGCAATTAATAAGCCGAATAGCTGGTCGTTCTTGATAATGGGCGCAACCAAATTTGCCTTAACACCAAATCGCTCCAGCAACCCAATATGACAATCACCGAGATTAGCTTTATAAATATCATCAATAGCACGAACACGACCGTTTCGGTATTGTTCGACATACCCTCCCTGGAAACAGGGGTCTGAGATTGTCGTCCACAATGTTTTCGGCAATCCGGGAGCAACTGATTCTTCTACAAAGGTTCCATCCAAGTTGGAATCGAAACGAAAGATGACCACGCGGTCAATTCTTAGAGCTTTGCGGACTTCTTCAACAGTGGTTTTGAAGACATCTTGTTCACTAAGGGATTCCCGAATACGCTGGGTAATGTTCATCAACACCCGCGATCGCTCAGCTTCAGCTTCTTGTTTCCATAGCAAATCCGGAAGCTGTTCTTTTACTAAGCTCATGTTTGTCTCTAAGACAACCAGTTCATCTTTGCTCCTGATGGGAGCGCGAGTACCAACCTCTTGACGTAGGCTATTCACCATACTGCTAGAGACTGCACTCGCGTTCAGGACTGGACGAATGGCGCGATTAGCTAAAAATGCTGCGATCGCACCTGCCAACACTGCCGTCACCCCTGTTTCAATTAACAGAAGTGACAGTAGTCTGTCTAGTGCTTCACTTTTTGCTGGACTTGTGGTATCCGTTTGTCTAGATTGGGAAATCTCTTTGGAAGTCAACTGGCTACCAAAGTAGTAAGTGACTGTCCCTACTGCCAACACAGGCAGCATACTGATACCAAGCGCCCAAGCTATTGCCTTGGTCTTCAAGCTCGATTCCTGTCGCTTCTGCTCCTGAGGAACCTCTTGAAGCTTTTTTGCCTGATTAAATTTTTGCTCGGCTGGCTTTTGAGAAGAAGGCTGAGTCATACACGAAATTTGGTTCTGCTGCAACAACTTATTGAGGACAAAAGTATTGGTCACTACATCCAGTTCCTCAACTAGGGAGGTACGGTAATGCACCTTTGGCATTGCTACTGAGTCAAAGGTAGATCAAATTGCAACCTTGTCCTGACTTTATCTAGGGCTTTTGTGTAGGAATAGGCTTGCCAGAAGTAGGCGTAAAATCAGAGTTCCTGCAACAAGGGGCATCGCTCTACAATCCTTACATGGTTTGCTTTTCACTCCTTAGCCTTTCTGCCTCTCCTCAAGGGTCTGATGCTGCGAAATAATAATTTTATTATATTAGTATTCAATGTTATTAAAATATATTATATTCTTATGTGAATTCCCGGTTAAGCATTCAAAAACTGAGTACGTGAGCATTTTATAACAATAAGCACGATAAGAGCAACTGCACATACCAAAGACACTATTCTCAGTGTTGGGTTGTCCCACTGTTTCATAGCAACTGCAACCAAAGCCCAAACTGTGACTCCTGGATAAGCAATGTCTCGACGCTGAACAGCAATGAACGTAGCAAGTGCGGCTGCAACTAGCAACATAATAACTGTCCATACTTCGGCAGAAATTCCCCAACCATTCCAACCCACAAAATACAACGCAGACGCCACATTCACAATGGTTGCTACACTAATCCACGCTAGATAAATACTGATAGGAATGGTAACGCACCACTTCTTGATACGAGATACAGGATTTGTGCCAATCCCTAACCTTAGATATATAGTGATCAGGGGTAGCAAAATTCCTAGCATTGCCACCACCGAAAGAGCAAAAAGCCGGGACAGGAACAGATAAACCCAGATACTTTGGGCAAAACAAGCAATCACCAGCAAGTAGCTTATTTTGCGTAAATCGGAATCATGTCTCTGGTTTGGCAAAACTTGGTAGATTCCTAGTGCAAAAAGACCAAGGTAAATCAATCCCCAAATTGCAAAGGCGTAATTAGCAGGAATAATCTGCACATTTTTGAACAAAGTGTTAGAAATTTCGCCAATACTGAGTCCATTTAAGGGAAAAATATTCGACACGACGTTGACGACAAAAGCGCCGATAATCGCAGCTAGAGTCACAAGCTGTCGCAGTAAATCTTGGTCATAGCTAGAGTTGGATTGCTGCATAGCTCAGATTGCACCACTTATCTACTCTGTTGTGCTTCTAGCTTACATCTTCTTTATTGGAGCTTGACAACTCACAAGCAACGATAGTTATTTATTAAATAATGAGCGTTCGATATAAAATCAGCCGAGAGATGCCGAAGATTGTTGACCATGACCAATACCGCAAAGAATTGCTCAGTAAGTGCTTTGATTTATTCGCCGACAAAGGCTATGCTGCCATTACCATGCGCCAAATAGCTGAAGGTTTAAGTGTTTCTACTGGGACGCTGTATCACTACTTTCCCAGTAAACAGGCGTTATTTGAGCAATTGGTAGAAGAGATATGTGAGCGAGATGTATTGCTGGCAAAGGCTGAGTTGGAAGGAAAGCAAACTTTGCCGGAACGGATGGAAGCTTTAGGAAAATTTTTAGCTAAAAACGAAGATTATTACATTAAGTGGACTTATTTACAAGTTGATTTTTGTCAGCATCAAGACTCTAAGGAAATGCAGGGTAGTAATGCGTTTCAACGTGCAACGAAGCGATATGAACAGACAATCTATGATATTTTAGGCATTCAAGACCCAGTGCTAGCTTGGTTTATTTTTAGTCTGATTGATGGCTTAATCCTTGAGCGACTTATGGATAATGAAATGGTTTCTATTCCTGAACAATTTGCTTTGTTGAGCAAAATGCTAACGGCATATTTAGAAAAATAACTATCGAATCATACTGCTAAGAGCTAATGAGTGAGGAAAATTTATGAATGTTAAGGTATTATCAAAACCTGGGAATCGATGGTTAATTGGGCTAGTTGTAGGTGCAACTGCAATCACAGGTGGAATTGTTTTTTATGGCATTTCCCAGTATGGGATGGTTAGTCAAAAACCCGCACCTGTGGAAACTGCTCCTCCAGTAAAAAAAGTGACAGCATTAGGACGACTCGAACCGGAAGCCGAGGTGATTAAGCTGTCTGCACCTCTAGCATTGGATGGCGATCGCATTGCTCAACTGCTCGTCAAACAGGGTGACAATATAAAAGCTGGACAAGTTGTGGCGCTTCTCGACTCACGAGATAAACTCCAAGATGCTCTATCGCAAGCACAAGAGCAAGTTAAGATGGCTCAAGCCAAACTCGCACAAGTAAAAGCTGGGGCAAAATCCGGGGAAATCTTTGCTCAAAAAGCAACTATTGAGCGCTTGCAAGCACAGTTGCAAAGTGACACAATAGCTCAAGAAGAAGCGATCGCCCGACTAGAGGCACAGTGGGTAGGCGACAGAACAGCGCAAGAAGCAACAATTCGGAGACTTGAGGCGGAACTCAACAATGCTCAAGCCGAAGATCAACGCTATCAGCAGTTATACAAAGAAGGAGCTGAATCTCGTTCCTTATTTGATAGCAAACGCTTGACTTTAGAAACCGCACAACAGCAACTCAACGAAGCCAAAGCAGTTCTTAGCCGAATTAATACCACTGCTAGCAAACAAGTTCGTGAAGCGAAAGTGGCGCTACAAAGAATTCATGTTACTGGTGTCAAGCAAATTAAAGAAGCCAACGCCACCCTAGACAAAATTGCAGAAGTTCGTCCTGTGGATGTGCAAGCGGCGCAAGCGGAAGTTGATAATGCTTTTTCAGCTGTCAAACGCGCACAAACTGACTTGGAACAAGCTTATATCAAGGCACCAACAGCAGGAAGGATACTGAAAGTTCATACGCGAGTTGGAGAAAAAATAAGTGACTCTGGCATTGCTGACTTAGGACAAACTGAGCAAATGGTTGCTGTTGCAGAAGTTTATCAATCCGACATTAGTAAAGTGAAAACCGGACAAAAAGCAGTTGTCAAAGGTCAAGGGTTCAACGGAGAATTGCAAGGAACCGTTTCGCTCATTGGCTTGCAGGTTAACCGACAGAACGTTTTCAGCAATCAACCAGCGGAAAATCTGGATAAGCGAGTCATTGAGGTGAAAATTCGCCTCACACCCGAAGACAGCAAGCGAGTTGCAGGTTTGACCAACTTGCAAGTGCAAACAGCGATTGAACTATAAATTTTCTTTGCGAGAAAATATAACGGATGTTCGTTATAGATTGGTGTCACGAGGAGATTTCTAAAAAATGCTTTGCAAAACGTCTCGAATCCGAATTCTCAGGAAAACTTATCCTTGGACAATTTTGGCAATTACAGCTTGTAGACTCACGTACTCAAACGGTGTCAAAAGGAATAGAGAAAAAACTCGTTTTTTGATGGCTTACTTCAGGATTGACTTTGCAAGCATTCTATCGCTCATGAATGACATGCTTTTTTAAATTAACTAGAACAGAGGTGTCAAAATGCTGAAAACTATCTACTTAATTCTTTGCATCCTAGGTACTGTTTTACCGTATTCACAATTTGTTCCCTTTCTTTTAGAACATGGGCTGGATGTGAACCTTTTCCTAGAACAGCTTTTCACTAACAGAATTTCCGCATTCTTTGGTATGGATGTGATTGTCTCATCGCTGGTTCTGTGGGTATTTGTCTATTGGGAAGGTTCGCGTTTGAAGATGCAAAATTTGTGGATTTATATTGCAAGTAATTTGTTAGTTGGTGTTTCTTTGGGCTTGCCTTTGTTTCTCCTCATGCGACAAGGCAAACTTGAAGAAACAACACTCGCTGTATAAGCTAACCAACAAGATTCCCGACTTCTTGAAGAAGGCGGGAATCTAAGCCTGAGTTTAGTGTGTCAAGGAGTTTTTTGAAATGTTTCGTAAATGGCTTCGTAGAACCCCGCTGGCATTGCGGCAGGTGATGAAAGAAAAAACTCGTCTGGCGGTGGCAGTGGCAGGTATTGCCTTTGCAGATATGCTGATATTTGTGCAAATGGGCTTTCAAGATGCACTCTTTGACAGTGCGACACAGCCTCATCGCCTGCTGGAAGCAGATTTGGTGATGACTAATCCTCAATTACAAACCCTGTTCTCTGTCAAAAGCTTTTCTCGTGAACGACTTTATCAAACGTTGAGTCATGAAGGCGTTGAGTCGGTGAGTTCTGTCTACATCAGTTTGGGACAGTGGAAAAATCCAGAAACTCGGATTAACCGCTCCATTTTGATTTGGGGAATTGAGCCAGACGCTCCTAGCTTGAATTTGCCAGAAGTGAAGCAAAATGCAACGCATCTTAAACTTTTAAATAGAGTATTGTTTGACCGTGCTGGACGTCCAGAGTACGGGGCAGTTGCCGACGCTATGCAAAAGCACGGAACGCTGGAAGCAGAACTCAATAGTCAGAACATTCAAGTCACTGGGCTGTTTACCATTGGTGCCTCATTTGCTGTTGATGGTAATGTGATTACGAGTGATTCAACGTTTCTGAAATTGTTTCCAGAACGTCAACCCAATCAGATAGAAGTCGGTTTAATTAAGCTCAAACCTGGTTTCGATCCGACGCAAGTGCAAGCACAGCTTGCCAAACAATTGCCAGTAGAAGATGTGCGAGTTTTAACACCGGAAGGTTTTGCGGCGGTGGAAAAATACTACTGGGAAAGTCAAGGGACAATTGGATTCATTTTTGGACTTGGTGTCATTGTGGGATTTATTGTGGGAATCGTGATTGTGTACCAGATTCTCTACAGTGATGTTTCCGACCATTTACCAGAATATGCCACGTTGAAGGCAATGGGCTATAGCGACGGCTATCTTCTCGGTGTCTTGTTTCAAGAAGCATTGCTGTTGGCGGCGTTGGGGTATGTGCCTGGATTTTTGATTGCGATCGCACTCTACCAGCTAACATACGCAGCAACTCTACTACCTATTGGCATGACACTTGCACGTGCGATCGCTGTGTTAATCATAACGATAGTCATGTGCACCTTTTCTGGGGCAGTCGCGATGCGGAAGTTACAATCTGCCGATCCAGCCGACGTATTTTAGTGGGTAAATGATGACAGAAATTATGTCCTAGGAGTACCCCAATGTCAAATAACTCGACAAATGCATTGAACAATGAAAGTCGTGATGCGTGGAACACTAACGCTTCTGTTTGGGACGCCCGGATGGGTGATGACGGGAACGACTTTCATCAAGTACTGATTCGTCCAGCGATCGAAAGGCTGCTGGAGGTAAAATCAGGCACTCGGATTTTGGATATAGGCTGTGGAACTGGGCTGACAACCCGCAGATTAGCTAGCTTGGGCGCACAGGTGGTAGGAATAGATTTTGCCGAAGAGATGATTGCCTCTGCCCGCAGGAGAACTCAACAGGATGAAACATCAATTGAGTATCACGTTCTAGATGCTACGGATGAGATAGCTTTACTTGGGCTGGGGGAACGTTCCTTTGATGCTGCTGTATCCGCGATGGCACTTATGGACATGGCAGAAATTGATCCCCTGCTACGGGCACTGACAAAGTTACTACGTCCTGGAGGCTGCTTCGTCTTTGCCGTGATGCATCCTTGCTTCAACAACACATATGTGAGTATGGCTGCAGAAGTCAAGGATTGCGAAGGTCAGCTTGTGAGTGAATACTCAGTCAAAGTGTCTGGGTATCTACAACCCTCCACCACAAAAGGATTAGCACTTGAAAATCAACCAAAACCACATCTGTACTTTCATCGACCGTTGCACATTCTGTTGAGTGCAGCATTTCGTGTTGGATTTGTACTCGATGGCTTAGAAGAACCAGCTTTTCCATCTGACCATTCTTCTAACACTCGCTTTTACAGTTGGTCTAACTTTACTCAAATTCCACCTGCGCTTGTTGCCAGGTTGAGATTTTCTGATGAATTGTTACGCAAATCCTAGGCAATTAGTCAATAACATTCACATACAGAACAAACTATGAAAAAAGTAACTTCTTCTCATAACTCGATGCACATAGTAACAACTCAACCCGTCATCTGTGCAAGTAACCTCAATCATTACTTTGGTGAAGGTACGCTTCGCAAACAAGCCTTATTTGATATCAACCTAGATATTTACTCTGGTGAAATTGTGATTATGACTGGACCTTCAGGTTCAGGAAAAACAACTTTGTTGACTCTTATGGGAGGACTACGTTCTGCCCAAGAAGGAAGTTTAAAGATTTTAGGACAGGAAATGCATCGTGCGAGTAAAAAGCAGCTGCGAGATGTTCGCCGTCAAGTTGGCTATATTTTCCAAGCACATAACCTCATGACATTTTTGACAGCGAAAGAAAATGTCCGGATGTCGTTAGAGTTACATGACGAGTTTTTAGATCAGGACATCGATGCTCAAGCAGTTACGATGTTGGAGAGTGTTGGTTTGGGAAATCGTGCAGATTACTACCCAGAGAATTTATCAGGTGGACAAAAGCAACGAGTGGCGATCGCCCGCGCCCTGATTAGTCAACCAAAAATAGTTTTAGCAGATGAACCCACTGCTGCACTCGACAAAAAATCTGGGCGTGATGTTGTGGAATTGATGCAGAAGTTAGCGAAAGAACAAGGCTGTACAATTTTGCTGGTGACTCATGATAACCGCATCCTTGATATAGCTGATCGCATCGTGTATATGGAAGATGGTCGTCTTGTCAGCGATGGTGTAGATGCTACCGCGAAGGTAGGTTAATACGCTACTACGCCTCCCACGACTTGAAACTCGCGTCAGGAGGCAATGATGCCATTTCTGGCAAGCAAGTTGCTACACCTACACATCACGCGCTTTGAAAAAATTATAGATAGCGAGAGTAATGGCTAAAACTAGCACTATATGAATTAAATTCCCCGCAATATGAAGTACCAACCCTAATACCCAAAAAGCAAACAGTAGAACGACAAGACCCCAAAGTATGCCCAACATAATTTTTGATTCCGGTTCTAACTAGAGGATTTCTACCAGAGTACTTTCAGTTGACCACAAAAAATAATTTAGACACAAATTTTTAACCACACTCGTCCCTGTTCTATCCAACGAGGCGATCAGAGGGAAGCTGCAACCTACCCAATAGATATTTTTATTTTTACTTCGTACCAAAGTCTTATCTTGGTATTAATCTCCTAGTCTAGGTTTGCACTGTTGAGGAGTTGAGAAATACATGGTGTTTAATAATCTATTTGCAGCAGGCGGCGTGGTGATGTGATCCCTGCTGGCGTTTTTACATTTCTTAATATAGTTGTGCTTATTTCTACTTATCTACTTAGCAGTCCTAAATCATTTGTGAAATACCTCTGCCTTGTCCCCCTTATCCCCCTTTTCTCCCTTGTCTTCCTTGTCTTCCCTTTTTCACGAATCAAATAAGATTGCTATATTAGCCATTGTTTCCCACGGCTTTTGACAACATTTTCATGGCTCTAATAGTATTCTAGGATGGCATATTGCTTTTTCAGCTTGAGTTCTTGGGGAGAATAAGTCATGACTATTTGGGTAAATGAACAAATTGATTCATCCGGCATGATTCATGCTTGTATTGCTTGCTGTAACGAGTCTCAAGCTAAAGATTGCCATGAGTCCTTTGAGCAAAATTTGACTGAGGAGCAAAAGGCATGGGGTTGGGTGGCGCGATTGCGGACGGTCAATTCTTGGGATGACGTTCCAGTCAATGCGTTAAAGCTGGATTAAGAGTTATATTGAACCCAGACAAAAAGCTTATCCCCAATATCTCAAAAAGGGGAGTAGGGAAGCACAAAAATGAGGAGAACTCAGAACTCAGAACTCAGAACGCACAATGATCCCACCTATGAATCCGCTTGCTTGTAACAAAGGAGCGTCTGCACCCAGTCGCAAAGAATTCCACCAAGCAATTGTGACGGATAATTCTGACTTTTTTCTTGGTTAAAAGAATTTCTTTACTTTTTACTTTCTTTTACCGATTCCTATAGGGGCGCAAGCCACTGCGCCTCTACTGCCTTAGTTTCTATTGGCACAAGCACAGCAGGCTTATCAGAATATGAGCGAAGATAAGGTTAAAGAAATATTAAGAAAATAATATAATATTAGAAAAGCTTCAAATAAACACATCTATTATGGAAAATAGATGTGTTTGTTGACTATTTAAGGGTTATCATCGGTACAAAAGATGAATTGAAAAAAAAACTTGTAAAAAACAAAGAAAGTTGAGTGAACTATCCAACAGTTTACACTGCTCTTCCAGGCTCTCCCATCCATTTGGTTGGCAAAACGGGACAAGCTGTTCAAATTTCAATTCATTCTCCTAGTCTGTATATCTGTGCCAACCGCGAGCAGATATTACCAGATTGGAAAAAACAGCTTTCTTTGTGGGTCGTGATTGTTTTACAGCAATCAGGATATGAATTAGTGGAAAGTACCCCGGAAATTGAGACAGAAAAAGAACGGTTGCGGGAAAAGTTTATGAGATTTGGTTGTGATGTTGCCTTTAATCTCCGCGATTGCAATTATTTAACAGACGTGATCGACCCCCGCACAGGCTATCCTTTGCTTTCGCGTCCGGGAAAAATTTTGCACGACGACACTGCAGCGGTGAAAGCTTTACTGCGCTACCCAGTCATTCAAAACAAATGCCGCGTGCTTATCCATCCCAGTTGGGGAATGGCAGTTTATCCCGGCATTTTGATCTCACAAGCTCCCCCATTCTTGATCGAATTGGTGATCAGGAGTATAGCTCCCTTGCATGGTTGGAAGATCAAGGCTGAAGGATAAAGGATAAAGGATGAACAGAAGACTTCATCATTTTTTGTACTCTTGATACCATTGCACAAAATAATTTATACCTTGCTCAAGGGGAGTGCTCGGCTTAAATCCAACATCACGCATCAGGTCATCTACATCAGCATAAGTTGCGGGAACATCTCCAGGTTGCATCGGTAATAAATTTTTCACTGCTTTCTTGCCAAGCGCCTTTTCAAGCACCTCAATAAACGTCATCAATTCCACAGGATTATTGTTACCGATGTTGTAAAGTTTGTAACGGGCATTGCTGTTCGCTGTGTTGGATTGGGGTGGTTTGAGCATCACCCGAAAGACGCCCTCAATGACATCGTCAATGTACGTAAAATCTCGCTGCATTTTGCCGAAGTTGTAGACATCTATGGGCTTACCTTCTTCTATCGCTTTCACGAATTTGAAATACGCCATATCAGGTCTTCCCCAAGGACCATAAACTGTAAAAAAGCGCAGCCCGGTTGTCGGAATTTGGTAGAGATGACTATAAGTATGGGCAATCAATTCATTTGCTTTTTTGGTTGCAGCATACAGTGAAATCGGGTGGTCAACATGATCGCTGACGGCGAAGGGAACTTTGGTATTGACACCATAAACAGAACTTGAGGAAGCAAATACCAAGTGCTTGATTTGACTTTGGCGGCATCCTTCTAAGAGGTTAACAAAGCCTGTAACATTGCTATCTAAGTAAGCCCAAGGGTTTTGCAAAGAGTAGCGCACTCCTGCTTGAGCAGCAAGGTGAACGACATAGTCAAAGGTGTACTCTTGAAAGAGTTGAGCAACCTCAAGGCGATCGCCCGTATGTTGCCGAGCCTGTTCTTCCAGAACAGGCTCCCCCAAAGCGGAGCTTTGGGGCAACCAAGCGGAGCTTGGTTGGGCAACAGGGCGCGCTTCGCGATCGCCCTCTGGGCGCGCCCCTTCGGGATGATGGCGCGGAACGCCCGTCCCTTCGGGACGATCGCTCAACTCTAAAAACTGAAACCTAAACCCCCGCTGCGGGTGAAGCTGCGCCAAACGAGCTTTTTTTAGGTTGACATCGTAATAGTCATTCAAATTATCAACGCCTATGACCTCGATTCCTTCTTTCAGAAGACGCTGTGCTAAGTGATAGCCAATAAATCCAGCAACGCCAGTAACCAGTACCCTCATCATTAACACCACTCAAAAGTCCATATTGACATCATATTCATTGCTTGAAGTACAGGTGTGCTGTTTCCATTTATGATAATGAACAACGCTATAGATTGGACTAACTCTTGCGAGGCCGTCGCAACTTTTTGGAACGAATAGGTCCTAAAACTTGGTTGAGTGCACGCAATTGTTCAGCTGTCCCCATAGCGATCAGAACATCTCCCGACATAAATACCGTTTCAGCTGTAGGACCACCGATCAGTTCGCCATTAGAGCGGCGAATGGCGAGAACCAGCGCACCTGTTTGCGCTCGTAATTGTGCCTCCCCTAAAGTTTGACCGATAAAAGGACAAGCAGCAGCAGCTAGCAAAAATTCTTCCATGTACAGCTGTCGGTCGGTACCAGAGATGATCCCGTCTACAAAATCCATGACCTGGGGCCTGAGGGCTGCTGCTGCCATGCGCTTTCCGCCAGTGATGTAGGGAGAAATTACGGCATCTGCGCCGGCACGTTGTAATTTTTGCAAAGCTTCCTCTGTGCTGGAGCGGGCGATCGCCCTAATATTTGGATTCAGTGTTTTTGCTGATAAAACTACGTATAAATTTTCAGCATCTGAAGGAAGTGCCGCTACGATACAAATTGCCCGATCAATGCCAACTTTGAATAAAGTTTCATCCAAAGTTGCATCTCCTTGGTATGCAGTGTAACCCTGAGATTGAGCCTGTTGTACAGATTCTAACCTGGAGTCAATGATTACAAAAGTCACGCCTTCTGCCCGAAATTCTATGGCAATTTGGCGACCTGTCCGGCTAAATCCACAGATGATATAATGCTCTGTTAAGGATTCCATTAAGCGCCTCTGTTGTCGTATTCTAATTCCTTGTTGAAAATAGCCTTCAATAACAGCTTCTGTAAATCTGTTGACAATGTAACCAATACTGATAACTCCCATCAAAATCAAGGCGATGGTAAACAATCTGCCTCGCGCTCCTAGCGGTTGGGTTTCACCGTAGCCAACAGTCGCCAAGGTGATGACGGTCATGTAAGCTGCGTCCTCCCAAGACCAATGCTCCACAAATCGATACCACAAAGTGCCAATGAGGAAAACACCAGCAAGGGCGATCGCTCCTGCCATTAACTCTTTCTGGATACGTTGATATTTTTGCTCAAGTGTTGAGTACACAGTTTTTTTCCATCACCACTCGTTTGAGAATATCTGAGTGCTAGCTTAATATGAAGTTTGTAAGAAGATTTTTTTTCCAGATTCTCATAGAAACCAGCAACCAAGCATAAGATGAAAAACTTTCAGGAGTTAGGTAGTGAGCATACAAACTCTGGTTGAACAAGCGACGATAGCGTCTAGCCCCTTTGAAACAGATAGTTTCAATCAAGCTGTCATGTCCACCTACGCACGGTTTCCTATAGCCCTAGAACGGGGTGCTGGATGCCGTGTTTGGGATACACAGGGGCGGGAATATCTCGACTTTGTGGCTGGAATTGCCACTTGTACCTTGGGACACGCCCACCCTGCTTTCGTAGAAGCAGTGACACGGCAAATACAGAAGCTACACCACGTTTCTAATTTGTACTACATCCCTGAGCAGGGAGAGTTGGCAAAGTGGATAGTGCAGCATTCGTGTGCTTCACGCGTATTCTTCTGTAACTCTGGAGCAGAAGCCAATGAAGCCGCAATTAAACTGGTGCGAAAATACGCACATACAGTGCTACAAATTGAAAAACCAATCATCTTAACGGCACGCGACAGTTTCCACGGAAGGACTTTGGCAACAATTACCGCCACAGCTCAACCGAAGTATCAAAAGAACTTTGAACCTTTGGTGCCTGGTTTCGACTATGTCCCTTACAACGATATTGGTGCGGTAGAAGCGGCGATTAGCGAACTCGATGAAGGCGATTACCGCGTGGCGGCAATTTTGATAGAACCATTGCAGGGAGAAGGTGGCGTACGACCAGGGGATATTGCCTACTTCCAAAAGTTGCGGCAGATTTGCAATGAAACTGGCGTTTTACTGATTTTCGATGAAGTGCAAGTCGGTATGGGACGCAGCGGCAAGTTATGGGGTTACGAGTGTCTTGGCGTTGAGCCGGATATCTTTACCAGCGCTAAGGGCTTGGGCGGTGGTATCCCCATCGGAGCAATGATGTGCAAATCATTCTGCGATGTTTTCCAACCAGGAGAGCACGCAAGCACCTTTGGCGGAAATCCTTTTGCCTGTGGAGTTGCTCTCACCGTCTGCGAAACTTTGGAACGGGAGAACATTTTGCAAAATGTACAGGATCGGGGTGGACAGTTGCGAGATGGTTTACGGGCGATCGCCGCAAAATACCCCAATCACATCACTGAAGTACGCGGTTGGGGACTCATTGACGGCATGGAGTTGAATGCAGATGTCCAGATCACAGCACCGGACGTTGTCAAAGCGGCTATAGACGAGGGTTTATTGCTCGTTCCGGCCGGTCCCAAGGTTCTGCGGTTTGTGCCACCTTTGATTGTGACTTCTGCCGAAGTAGAGCAGGCGTTGCAAGCTGTTGACAAGGCAATGGCGACTGTCGTGGCGTAAGTAATCTAAAGAAGATATGAGGTTGGGACAATTCTGAAGTTGCCCCAACCTACTGCTTGTGTACTTGTGTAACCTTTTACAAAATCTTTAGAAAGTACAAATCCTTACAGGCAAATTTCATATTTTTCGCTTTGACTGTTTTTAATTTATTCTTTCTTTTTTCTTCGTTCTTCTGTCTTTTTCTCCTATCAAATCTGAATCGCAATCTTGGCAACGTTGAAATCTCTTATCCGAGTTATGACTCCAGTATTCTTATTGATAGAGTGCAGGAATAGAGGTGCTTCATATCTGCGGGCACCCAGTGCGAACAATTCGTTTGATGAAGAGCAAACCAAGCTATTAAAGCCATTATTCCAAAGCTGTCCCTCAAAGCGTAATGGCGTTGTTTGGTCTTTCCCCTTATCTATTTGCACCAGACTCGTTTCGCCTTTGTTATTAGTAACAATCCCATAGAGAGTTGCATCCGGACACTCAGCTACAGTATTCACCCGCAAGTTTCCAGACAGTTTATCCTCACCTGTAATCGCGGCAGTCTGAGGATTAATACTTACTATACTCATGGGAGGCGTACCGTTTATTTTGCCCACTACACCACCAAGAGAGCCGTCTTTGCGGGTAAATAGGCTCAGAAGTGTCTCCTGCTTTTTGAGTCCTGTAACCACTTGTCTTGTTGGAGACGCACCTGAAGCACCTAGAGTTATCAAGTAAGTATTCCCTTTGTTTTTTGCATTGAGAATGGTAGTAGCTACTACCAGTATGCCACCACTTAAAGCAGCAAAACCGCTTATTTGCTCACCAGCCTCCAAAGTAGGCGCGGTTGTCAGCACTGGTCTGACCTCTGGAGTCCCGACCTCGAAAGACTCTACGACGATTGTCTGTAGAGAGGATGGAACAATATCCGCAGTTGCGCTTCCATCAGCGAGGTCAGTGGTTTCTGAGTTGAGGTTGGTATCGGTGTCGTCGTCGCTAATACTTCCTACTCGCGCACCCAAAATTTTTGAGTTTGGTGGCTGTTGTCCAACGGTTTTGTTGGCAAAAAACCCCACCGTAGCAGCTGCAGTGCTTGCCACTGCCAACTGACCAAATTGTCTGCGTGTTAACTTTAGTTTCATATCTGACTCCAAAAATTATTGCCAATTCGCCATTGTTCTTACGCTGGCTGCAGTTCATCAACATTGGCTGATACTGCTTTGATTTTTGAATTGATTGCTAATTGCTACGAACACTATGAACCATTAGCCATAAGTGGGTGTAAGGGATTATGTTAATTGAATCCAACTAGCCACCGAGGGAACGTTATTGTTGTCAACAACAAACAACATGTAGTAGCCAGGAGGTGCAATGTTGCGATTACCCGTTATCTGAACGGTAAGAGAATTGCCACTCCTAGAGTTAATCGGCAAGTCCACTACCCGTTGTTCTGTATCTAGACCATGTGTGACCGCCATTGGTCTAATAAGATGAACCCATTTGATGTTTGTTGCAGGTTGGTTTGTTTGGATAGTGATCGTCCTGCTGTAGTTCGTTGCTGCAGGAGCGCTACTGATCGTCGGTCTTGTCTGTGATATGTACGCGGGACTATAAATCTCTATTCGCCGTTCCTCACACTCTTGCAGCGGCCTCCCATTGTCGGTGCAATAATTGGCTCGGTTGGGATTTCCCCCTGCTACAACGACTCTGCCATCTGGCAACAAAACCGCCACTGAATGATAGACACGACCGTTAACACTTGGTGTCTCTACCGCCGTCCAGGTATTCGTCGCTGGATTATAAATCTCTGCTGGCAGCGTTGATTTTGATATATCTTCTTCCCCTCCGCTACCATTACATACAAATACCGTGCGATCAGGCAACAAAACAGCATTGTGGTGCATCCTCGCATAATTGAGAGACGCCACGGCCGTGTAATTGGTACTATTGCTTAAATTCACAACATTGACTCGGTTCGTTGCCGTACCTCCATCACCCCCACCGATAATCATCACCTTTTGGTCTTGAGCTGGTGGTAGTAAAACGCTGGCAGCTTGGTTGCCGTAGTTTGCGTTTTGCAACCCAGACACTGCCTGTTCTGCGATCGATTGATTAAATTTTGAAGGTAAACTGAGAATGCGTGGTGATAGACCATTGTTGCCCCCCAGCTGAGCACCCGTATAAAAAACTTTGCCACTACTTAACAAGATTAGATGGGCATAGAGGGCAAGAGAACTGGTTTGTCTTGTAAAAATCTTCCAACCACTAGAACCGTTAAAAATTTCTGGGTTGCGGTCTAGGCCACCACCTATATCCAAACCTGACAGAGCGAAGATTCTACCATCACCCAGCGTTAATACAGTAGGATACCAGCGGCCTCTATACATAGATGCCACTTTTGTCCAACTTCCGTTCCCGCTATTGGCAGTAAAATTAAATACAAAGCAATCGGCTATACCATAGAACGGGTCATATTGTAGAGTTCCACCTGCAACAAACAGTTGGCCATCAGCTCGGAATGAGTGACCGGCACAGAAAAGGTCAATCGGGTTTCCATTACTATCCCGTGGAATCGTAGGAGTGGTGAAGACCGTGGGGTTATTAGGATCCCAAAGCGCGACTCCATTAGGGGAATTGTTATATGCTGTTTGACCCGAAACGTTACCCGAACCAGCGAAGAACAATACCTTACCTGTTCTTCCTACAGCAGCATGAATAGGATTAATCGAAATTTGAGACGATAGTTGCCAGGGCATATTGATGAATTTTCCCGTTAGTTAAAAAATGAGGATAGTAAAGTTGAGACTTATTAGCTTCATTTCAAGCCATCGCGTCTCACAGCAAGAGTTGGCCTTTGTCACCAAAGTTGCAAGGGCTTCCTGTCAACACTGAGTTTTAATAGCTACCTACTTGAGTTGTAAAAGGAAGCCTATCTTCAGCAGGGTCAGTTTTACTTCTTGAAACTGGCAGATTGCATCACCCTTTGCCAAAGCGGATGAATCAAAAGTAGATTATTACTTTATACCGAGCTGTCTTGCTAAATTATCAAGATTTGATTAAATCTACGTAAATTTAACGATAAAAATAAAAAACAGTTGGCAGGCGGTCTTGCTAAATTATCAAGGTTTGATTAAATCTAAGTGAATTCAACGATAAAAATACAAAAACAGTTGATAGCCTCTGTTTTACTTTTTTACTTTGAACATAACAAAAGCGCAGCAACATTATTCAATCTTCTAGCTTTTAGCTATAAAGTCTTAATTTATAATGTCTTCATTTTTCCACTGTGAAGACTCTTCATAAGCAAGGCAAACCCATCTCATACCAATTTCAAAAATCTTTACAATACACAAAAAGGCTGTAAGGGCGCAAGGCTTTGCGCCCCTAAGCAAGTATCTGTCGCATTGTTTGTCAAAATCGGTATAACTTTTGCAATCAGATGGGGCATCGTTTTCACATCTGGACAGGATGTTGCCCATAGAATGGTAATGCTTCTGACCAATTAGGACGCTGCCCTCGTTGCCAGTCCAAATGTGCTAGTTGCAACACGCTTGTCACTGTCGCTGCTAATCCAGATTTTGCTTCAATAACTTGATAATCCGTATTCCAGCTAGCTAATTTTTCCTGCCATGCTTCTGGTGTCATCACAGTATCTAGTAGTAAAACGTTAAGTTCAGAAGCATCTGGTGTGGGTTGATAAATAGCCCCGAAAACTTCACCTCGTTGGGCGGGCATTTGTACAGCTATGACTTGATCCCCCCCTTTATAAGGGGGGTTGGGGGGGATTTGTGACCACGCCACAGCCGCCAAAGTAGAAATGGCAAATACAGGAATGCCTAGCTGTTGCCCCAAAGTGCGGGCGGTAACAACCCCAATGCGAGTTCCAGTAAAACCTCCAGGTCCTTTTGCTACGGCAATCAATGCCAAGTCTGCCCAAGTTTGCGGTTTAATAAATTCAACTAAATATTGATGCAAATGGCTGGATAGTTCACGATCTAAATCCCAAACTTTAGAACGGGTTTCGCCAGCAAAGTTACTGATTGCCAAACCCAATTCACGAGTTGTGGTGTGTAGTCCTAGTGCGTATTGCGTTGGTTTTATATGTTTTAATTCAGTGGTCAAGGCTATTTTTAATATTGGTTTTTTTATAAGGTCTTCAGTATTTTAAAGCATATTTCTGCGTTAAATTAAACATAAAAATAATCACGACTACCACACTAAACAGCAGTAGCCGCGTTTAACAGACAACACAACTGATTATCAAGTTGGCACCAACTCACCAGGACGCAACTTCGACCACTTACCCATTTCGCGCTTAAAGCTGAGACATCCTACAACATCCCATTCCATTTCAATCACATCTTCGTGTGTGCGGATGTTGACATTGATGGAGGGTTCATTCGGCTCAAAATTTGGCGTTTCGGTCAAGTGGGGTTGTTGGTGCTGCGTTTCTACCGCATGGTAGGTGATACAGCGGTCTACATAGTGGCAATTTACACAAACACACATAATTCAACCAACTCCGGGGACCTTTATTGATAATCTAGCTTAAGCGCCATTGTTATTCACTAGTCGCTGGGTTTATTTTTATTACGATGGACTGTTCAGCTCCTTCTATGCTTTCAGAAGAAAATTGGCCCTTTAGTTTGGAATTCTTGCCACAACCTACTTACATGGTGGGCGGTGCTGTGCGGGATGCGATTTTGGGAAGAACTCGCGAATATTTGGATCTGGATTTTGTTCTACCATCTGATGCGGTGAACGTAGCCCGTAAAATAGCGACACATTACAAAGCTGGTTTTGTGTTATTAGATCCACAACGACAAATTGCTCGTGTTGTCTTTCCCCACGCTACAGCAGATTTTGCACAAGCTGAAGGCAATAGCTTAGAAACAGATTTGCATAGGCGGGATTTCACAGTAAATGCCATAGCATACAATCCCCACACTCAAGAAATCATTGATCCCTTGCAAGGCGATGTTGATCTACAACAGCGTCTTTTGCGAATGATATCACCTGCTAATTTGGAAGACGACCCCTTGCGGCTAATGCGGGCATATCGCCAAGCTGCACAACTCGGTTTTACAATTGAGCCAGAGACTCAGGCAGCAATTCGCTCTTTAGCATCACACATCACAAAAGTTGCCCCTGAAAGAGTGCGGGTAGAATTAGGGTATATGCTGGCAAATGCTCAAGGGAGTTCTTGGATTGCAAGTGCTTGGGAAGATGGTTTAATCACTCCTTTCTTTAAATACGCCACAAAAGAAAGTGTGAGTTTATTGGCGGTGGTTGACTCTTGTGCTTCTCAACTCGCCGAAATTTGGCAGCAATTTGGGGTGGAACTTGCGCAATATGTACGCGATACCGTCAAAACCACTTGGTTGGCAATAGCTAAACTTGCAAGTCTAGTCAACCCGGAACCAGAAACAGCCCAAATAGAGTTGGTGGAACTCACCTATAGTCGTGCAGAAATAAAAGCGGTAACTACCGTCTTAAGGCTGTTACCGCAACTGAAAACACCCCTGATGTCTTTGCGAAAACAATATTTCTTATTCCAAGAAGCGGGATTTGTCTTTCCAGCGATCGCCACTTTAGCAGTCGCACACACCATATCAGTAGAGGCAATGTCTGACGACAAGCCTCTAGATATGTACGCACCCTTAATTACCCGCTATCTTAACCCTGATGATCTGGTTGCTCATCCCACAGCATTACTCAGTGGGAAAGATCTTATGTTAGCACTGAACATTCCTGCTTCGCCACTAGTCGGTCAACTCCTTACAGAAATTGCCGTGGCGCAGATTGAGGGGAATATTTCCACACAAGAACAAGCGATAGAGTTTGCAGCTGGGTTATTAGGAAATAGGGATTAGGGAATTTCCAGTCCCCACTCCCCTTCAGAATTTCTGAATTTTAAAAAATTTCATCTACCGATACAGGGGGGATTTATCTATTCCTCCAACGTGATTAAGAGGCCAAAAGCGAATGACAGCACGTCCGATAACGTTCTCGCGGGGAACAACACCCCAGCAGCGGCTATCATAGCTACTGTTACGGTTATCTCCTAATACTAAGTATGAATTAGCTGGTATGGTGACCGGTTGCGATAGGAAAGGTGGTTGCTGACCTGATGTGCAAACATCAGTAGCTGTACGCTGTCCAGTTGCTAAGTACTTGTTTTCTGGCAAGGCTTTGTTATCGATATAAACTTTGCCATTCCTAAGTTCTACCTTTTCTCCTGGTAAGGCAATCACACGCTTAATAAAAGCATCTTGGTATTGTTCTTTTTGTAGCTCTTGCGTAGGAGAAAATACTACGATATCGCCTCGCTGCGGGTTAGAAAATTTATAACTTAATTTATCGACAATAATCTTGTCTGCCTCCCATTGGTTTGGAGTACCGTGTAGAGTTGGTTCCATCGAACCAGAGGGAATCCAACGCGCTTCAGCAACAAAGGTGCGAATTCCCAGAGCTAGGACGATGCTTAAGACAACCGTCCTACCGAGTTCTGCAAACCAAGAAGAATTATTGGGTTGTGGGTGGCTAGAGTTGTTATCAGGCACTTGATTTTGCATGAAATTACAAAAGTAATGGCAATAGAAGCAGGTGATTCACTTGCCCAAGCAGGGATGCTGTATTTGTTTATCTTAACTTTACAAATTAGCTGTTGAGGTTATGTAGTCATCTTGAGAAGGTTCTCCGTTAGTTAAAAATCATAATTTTTTTGTAACAAACAACACAAAGGCTCCACGAAGAGTTCAACTAAGTTTAACCTATAGGGATAATTATGTGTTACGCTCACTTCTTGTTTTAACCTATAGGGATAATTATGTGTTACGCTCAGTTCTTGTTTTAACGCAGTTGACCGCATGTCATCTCCTACGAGTTTGCTGATTCGTCGCGCTCGCATAATTCTACCCAATGGTGAATCACTCCTTGGGGATGTGCTGACGCGCGATCGCACGATAGTTCAAGTTGCACCAGAAATTTCAGCTGCAACGTCTACCATAGAAATTGACGCACAAGGGTTAACTTTGTTGCCAGGCGTAATTGATCCACAAGTCCACTTCCGGGAACCAGGACTGGAACACAAGGAAGATTTATTCACCGCTAGTTGCGCTTGTGCCAAAGGGGGAGTCACCTCATTTTTGGAAATGCCCAATACGCGACCTACAACCACGACTCAACAAGCTCTTGATGATAAACTACAACGAGCTTCGCAAAAGAGCTTGGTGAATTATGGCTTTTTTATTGGGGCAACGGCAGAAAATTTGCCTGATTTACTTCAGGCAAAGCCAAGTTGTGGGATCAAGATTTTCATGGGTTCAATGCATGGACAGTTGCTGGTTGACCAAGATGCTGCATTGGAGGCTATATTTTCTAAAGGCGAGCGTTTGATTGCCGTTCACGCTGAAGACCAAGCGAGAATTAATGAACGCCGCAAGGAATTCGCTGGAATTCATGATCCTGCCGTTCATTCACAAATCCAAGATAATCAGGCAGCCCTACTGGCAACTCAACAAGCATTAAGACTTTCTAAAAAATACCAACGTCGTTTGCATATTCTGCATATGTCAACAGCAGAAGAAGCAGACTTACTGCGTCAGGATAAACCAAGTTGGGTGACAGCAGAGGTGACGCCCCAGCATTTACTTCTTAATACCAGCGCGTATGGGAAGATTGGCACTTTAGCGCAGATGAATCCACCATTGCGATCGCCCCACGATAACGAAGTCCTGTGGCAAGCTTTGCGTGATGGCGTGATTGACTTCATCGCCACAGATCACGCACCGCACACTTTGGAAGAAAAAGCTCAAGAGTACCCAAACACTCCTTCTGGGATGCCTGGTGTAGAAACTTCGCTACCTCTGATGTTAACAGCTGCAATGCAGGGAAAATGTACCGTTGCTCAAGTGAGTCATTGGATGTCACAAGCTGTAGCTCAGGGATATGGTATCCCAAATAAGGGGGCGATCGCTCTTGGTTATGATGCCGATTTAGTGCTTGTCGATTTGAATACTTATCGCCCTGTGTTACGCGAGGAATTGCTGACTAAGTGCCGTTGGAGTCCTTTTGAAGGTTGGAATCTCACTGGATGGCCTGTGATCACTATAGTAGGCGGTCAGATTGTGTATGAAAAAGGAAAAGTACATACACAAGTCCGGGGTCAAGCCTTAACTTTTAGTCATTAGTCAAGCCGCTGGGCTTCGCTTGGTGCAGTCAACAATCCAGAATCGGGACGAGAGGCAGGCATCTTGCCTGCCTCCACAAGAGGTAGCTGGATACTTTTTTATTTGCAAGTCCTTAAGAGGGATCAGCAATTTCGCGGAATTCAGTTAAAAATTGCGCTGGCTGATTCACCTTGGGGAAACGCCACGGAGTAAGTCTTTGCAGCCACAAGTGTCAGCTTTTGAACGTATTGAGTAGAGGTTTCTTTACTCAATACGTTTTTATTTTATACAAACTTCATAAACTACCTAGTAATTCTACGTATATATTTGCTTACATAGGTAAGGGAGCTAGCAAATATCAATGCTGGAATTATCTCCTGTTAAAAAATTTTGCCAGTGAGGTTTGGTAATTAAGATGACAATCTTAGTTAATCTAAGTGATGAGCGTGGGAGTGGTAGATTTGACACTCCCAGGGCTAAGACATTTAAGCGAAAATGTGTCATAGAAACCGTGGGATTCTTGGCTGCTTGAATCCACTTATAAGTAGGCAGGCGTAATTAAATATAAAATAAGACCTCACCCTCAATCCCTCTGCGAGATTGCGGAGAGGGAAACCGGAGGCAGGGTGAGGTTTTATATTTAATTTGATCCACTTACTTACCATTTTGGATTTTAGATTTTCGATTCTGTTCACGCGTAGCGTCTCGTAAGTCCTGCGGACGTGCCCTCTCGGCGCGTAAGCTCCCACCGGGTGAAGGCACGCGCAGCGTCTCCGACAGGAGAAGAGAAACAGTTCTTGGTAATCGCTTTTAGCGCTTCCGAAAGTCGCAATCATGTTTCAATTGGTATTACCATGCTGTAGTTGGCGATGGTTCTCGACAACAAGCATTTTGCTTTATTACATTTGTATCGAGGCTATTTCTTCGCTTATGGTGCAATTATGGAGCGTAATTTGAGCTTGACGAGTGCCTTCATCTGCATAAATCAAGCGCACATCAAGATAACTCTCTGGTTTGTAGGGCATACGTTCTGCCCACTCAATCGCGACAATTCCTGGTGTAACCTCAACACCTTCCCAGTAGGTTTCTAGGTTTAAGGCAGCGACTTGTTTTGCTTCCAAACGATATAAATCCAAATGGTAAAGGGGAAGGCGTCCTTCCATGTACTCGTTAATGAGGGTGAAAGTTGGACTAACAATTGGATCGCTGATACCTAAACCTTCCCCTATACCTTGCACCAAAGTCGTTTTGCCAGCACCTAAATCACCTTGAAGTAAAATAACATTGCCAGCATTCAGCGATTGACCGAGAGTAATTCCAAGCTTTTGCGTTGCCGCTGCATCTGCCAAAAAAATTTTTATCATTACTCAATAGTCAACAGTTTTCTGCTTGTATAGCCGTCGCCAAAGCTGTTAGGACAAGTCGGCTGTAGACGGCTGCAACAGCATGATTTGTGGATTGAAAAGTTGTCCTAAGCTTCGTGTCGGTTGCTATATATCCTCACTTTCCATGATGAGCTCCACTATACCACCGCCACAACACTCGCGCCAGCCGTTCAGAGTTGTGACGCACGCAACCTGTCTCATCTTCGTGCATCACATTAGCGAGAACAATCCGCCGCCCCAACTGGGCTATAGCTTCTCGATCCACGAAAACAGGATGCGATTGTTGTTGGGCGTAGCGGATAAGTGCACGGGCACTAGGAGATTTTTTGTGTACCAGTACAGCATTAAATAGGGGTCTGCCGCAAGCAGCATCAATTGCCCTGATGTGGTCAGCAACGGTGTATCCTTGAGTTTCTCCAGGCTGTGTCATGATGTTGCATACGTAGATACGCGGTGCTTCCGAGGCGGCGATCGCATCAGCAATTTCTGGTACCAGCAAATTAGGAATGACGCTGGTATAAAGGCTGCCAGGACCCATGATAATGTAATCGGCTTCTTTAATTGCCTTGATGGCGGCTGGCAAACCTGGGGGATTTTCAGGAATGCAGCCAATCTTGACAATATTACCACCGGCTTCGGTAATTTTAGATTCCCCTTGTATGCGGCGACCATCGGATAACTCAGCCCAAAGGCGCACATCGCTAAGAGTTGCTGGCAGAACTTGTCCCCGGATGGCTAGGACTTTGGAACTGGCGGCGACACCTCTTTCCAAATCGCCAGTAATATCACTCATCGCCGTCAAAAACAAATTGCCAAAACTATGACCTAGCAACCCCTCTCCAGCCTTAAAGCGGTACTGGAACAGTTCTGTCAATAACTTTTCTTCATCAGCCAGTGCAGCCAAACAATTGCGAATATCTCCAGGTGGTAGCACGCCAAATTCCTGGCGCAACCGCCCTGAAGAACCGCCATCATCGGCTACAGTGACAATGGCAGTAATATTGGCGCTGTAAACTTTCAAGCCTCTAAGCAATGTGGAAAGTCCCGTACCACCGCCAATTGCGACAATTTTTGGTCCCCGGTACAATCGACGATGCGCCAAGAGGACATCAATAAGTTCCTCATCGCCTTCTGATCGCAGTACCTGAGTAATTGAACTGACTGTCCGAGTTTGTCCCCATAAAAGCAACAGCAAGCCGCCCAGTATCACCAAAGGTCCGCTAATGTAGTACGGTACAATGTCGGTGATGAATCCCAGAATGCCCCTCAAAAACTCAATTGCCCAAAAAATTGGGGTTAGCCTAATCCAGATAGCAAATCCCAGACTTGCTAAAATTACACCTCCAACACTAATTAGCAACCATCGTTTCACCGATAGCCCAGGAGATAACCACTTGAACCACTGGTTAACTCGATGGGAAGTGCGACGACGTGACTGCTTTTGCAAGGCGTTGAGGGCTTGTCTGAGAAAACCGATTGACATACCTGATCCAGAGCAGTGCTAATAACAATGATTAACAGAAAATGTACACTACCTGGTTTAAACCCAAGAAGTGTGGAATTATTACATTTTTCAATTTCATTAGACCAAAAGTGCATAGTCTAAGTTGCCAGTATGCCGAGTGATTACGCCTTTTGGTCAACAGAAACAACAAATCAATGGAACAGCGAATTTTAGGAATAGACCCAGGACTGGCAATTTTAGGATTTGGGGCGATCATATGCCAAAAAAATCAAAACAGTGTGCAACATGATTCAGTAAACCTACTAGATTTTGGTGTTGTCAATACGCCAGCTGGCACGGAAGTGGGACAGCGGCTATGTACGTTGTACGACGATTTGCACACCCTGATCAAAGAATTTCAACCTGAGTTGGTAGCAATTGAAAAACTCTTCTTCTATCGTATGTCAAATATTATCCTCGTGGCTCAAGCGCGGGGAGTTGTCATGTTGGTATTGGGGCAGCATAACTTACCGACTGTAGAATTTACCCCTGCCCAAATTAAACAAGCGTTAACGGGATATGGTAATGCGGACAAACAGGAAGTCCAGCAAGCAGTGGCGCGGGAATTGAATTTGGATGCCATACCTAAGCCAGATGACGCCGCCGATGCATTGGCGGTGGCGTTGACAGCGTGGTTTCAGATTTAGGTTTTTGACATACTCCGAGCGCCTGAAGGCATGGGGATTCTAGGCTCAAGCAGTGATTGCAGATCTTAACTGTCTAACATCACCTAAAGAAAGCGTTTTTGTTGCCCCAACTGCACAAATATTCGCGCGCTGCGTTCTCGTCTCTGTCGTTTAGTGTATGGCAGGACGAATAACGCCATCTCCGTGCCCGAAGCGCTTTTCTTGTGCTAACGTGCAACAAGAGCATCGATAATGAATATCGAACAAATCTTTGGACTTATCGCTTAAGGCAACGAGATTGACACAGAGCGTTTTTGACATCCTCACCGCCCTAAAAGTGCGGTGATTCCTCACCACGTCAGCAACCTACTACAAGCAGGAAAACTGATCGCTGAATGGGGTTGACGCTTCAATGAGAACAGCCTGGAACCAGGTCTTACACTCTCTCCACGTCCGTTTTAAGTCTCGGAATGCCCTTCCGCGACTAACCGACTACAAACCATTGAATTTTGACTTTTTCCTCTGGGGTGGATTTATGTTTACTACCATTGCCCGTTGGTTTTTCTCTACGCCTGCTCTCATCGTAGCTGTTTCAACGCGTCTTGAGCCTAGAGGGGGATTGTTAACTCCAAGTGTATTTTACCACAAAGCCGTCAAACGAAGGACGGGGCTTGTATCCCATTAATTTCGGTCACTGAGAAGTTTTGGCGACACAACCTACTACTTTGGGGAACACAATAAAGTCTAAACTATTAAGAACCCTTAGACGAATAGGATGCGCCATGCCGACCTATCGATCCAAAACCTCCACCCAGGGACGCAACATGGCCGGTGCCCGCGCGCTCTGGCGCGCCACTGGAATGCACACCGAGGATTTCGAGAAGCCCATCATTGCCGTCGCCAACTCCTTTACCCAATTCGTACCCGGTCACGTTCACCTGAAGGATCTGGGCCAATTGGTGTGCCGTGAAATTGAAGCCGCAGGTGGGGTTGCCAAGGAATTCAACACCATCGCCGTGGACGATGGCATCGCCATGGGTCATGACGGGATGCTCTACAGTCTGCCCTCGCGCGAGATCATCGCCGATTCGGTCGAGTACATGGTCAATGCCCATTGTGCCGACGCCCTGGTTTGCATTTCCAACTGTGACAAGATTACCCCCGGCATGTTGATGGCAGCCCTGCGTCTCAACATTCCCGCCGTATTCGTCTCTGGCGGACCCATGGAAGCTGGCAAGACGAAGCTCTCGGATCACAAACTGGACTTGGTGGACGCCATGGTGGCTGCCGCGAACGACAGTATCAGCGACGAGGTTGTCGAAGAGTATGAGCGTTCCGCCTGCCCAACCTGTGGTTCCTGCTCCGGCATGTTCACCGCCAACTCCATGAACTGTCTCACTGAAGCGATCGGCCTCGCCTTACCAGGCAACGGCACCGTGCTCGCAACCCATTTCGACCGGAAGGATCTGTTCCTCAACGCCGCGCGCACCATCGTCAGCATTACCCGTCGCTACTACGAGCAGGACGATGAATCGGTACTGCCACGCTCTGTTGCCAGTTTCAAAGCGTTTGAGAATGCCATGATGCTGGACATCGCCATGGGCGGATCCACCAACACCATTCTGCACTTGCTGGCCGCCGCCCATGAAGCCGATGTTGATTTCACCTTGACTGACATCGATCGCCTCTCGCGCCAGGTTCCACAACTGTGCAAGGTGGCACCGAACACACCCAAGTATCATATCGAGGATGTCCACCGGGCTGGCGGCATCCCCAGCATTCTCGGCGAGCTGGATCGGGCTGGTCTGCTCCACACGGACTTGCCGACGGTCCACAGTAAGACGCTGAAAGAAGCGCTCGATCGCTGGGATGTCATGCGTACCAATGACGAAGCCGTCCATACCTTCTTTAAGGCTGGCCCTGCGGGTATTCCCACTCAGCAAGCGTTCAGTCAATCCACCCGGTGGCCCTCACTGGATCTGGACCGGGAAAACGGCTGTATCCGCAGCATCGAAAACGCCTACAGCACCCAGGGCGGACTGGCTGTGCTATACGGCAATCTGGCTGAGCGTGGTTGTATTGTTAAGACGGCAGGCGTAGACGAAAGCATTCATGTGTTTGAAGGCAAGGCGCGCATTTATGAAAGTCAGGATGCCGCTGTCAAAGGAATTCTCAGTTCGGAGGTGGAAGCGGGCGACGTGGTGATCATTCGCTATGAAGGTCCGCGCGGTGGACCTGGCATGCAGGAAATGCTCTATCCGACTAGTTACCTTAAATCCAAAGGTCTGGGCAAGGTTTGTGCATTATTGACCGACGGTCGCTTCTCAGGCGGTACTTCGGGACTCTCGATTGGTCATGCCTCTCCGGAGGCGGCGGCGGGCGGCAACATTGCTCTGGTCAAGGGCGGCGATCGCATCCGGATCGACATCCCCAATCGCAGCATCAATGTGGATCTATCGGCGGAGGAATTAGCCAACCGTCGGGTTGCCATGGAAGCGAAGGGCAAAGATGCCTGGAAGCCTGCACAGCCTCGGCAGCGTCGGGTGACAGCGGCGCTCAAGGCTTATGCACTGCTGGCAACTAGCGCGGATCAAGGCGCGGTACGAAACCTGGAAGTGCTCGAGTAGAGAAATACAAAAGACACAAAAACGGGGGTTGTGTCGCCAAAACAGGTCAATGGTAAGGTGGGAAAGCCTATCCTTGCCTCCCCACCCTCCTAGCGTCTACTCCTTCTGTGTTTAAGTGGCTAGAACTTACGCATTGGCAGGAAGTTGACATTGTGAATTTAAGCCCACCTTTTGTTTAAGATGTTCCAGAATGAAGTCACGAGCGACTTGAATAGATAATTTTCTCGCTTTGAAATCAGTTGCAGTAGAGAATGTGTGTGTTTTGGGCTAGAAAAAGATAGGTCAACTATTCATATATTTACTTATCACAAATCTGATTACACCTACCAACTTGTGCCCAAACTTGCATATAAGGTGAATTGGAACTACCCTCCCCTAAATGGTCTACTTCAAGAATCTTTAACTTTTCTCCGGGCTGAAGTTCATCTCCCAGTGGTGATGACGGGGATTTCTTTTTTCTTAGATTCACCATGTGTTTAATAGTAACTACCGTTCTTGGTGCTGGAACCAAAAGGCTATCAATTATCTGAGGATCTGAGGTTTTAAGCAGTGGATCTCCAAAAATTAAACCATTCGAGGTTTTATTAACTAGACCAATCTGTATCCAGCCGATTGGAATTATCTGTTGTGTTGAGTTTAGAGTTGGATTAGATTCTGATGAAGAAATTCCTAATAGATTGGATAGTTGAGGAATAAAAGCGCTTGCAATTCCGACAGTGATAATAGTTTTTGTAATAGCTGTCAATTTTGCCCTACTTCGCTTACGATACCTTAATCTTCCAGCTGAGGAGAAAACAGTTGTAGCTACGATATTTATAGACGCACTTGTCAACTTCCAAAAAGCGCTTGCAACAGGTATTACACCTGCTCCAATATGCTGAAGAGAGTGTTGAATAGGAAATTGAGAACCAGTTCGTTTCTCAATTACCTTCCGAAGATCTTCTGCAATACTTTTAAAAGCTCTATCATAGGGCTTCCAATCGGTAACAGATCTATTATCGTTAGGTAAGGCTTTGACGTCAGGAAATGCAACCTTCCAACAATGATCAACTGGACGGAGTAGAATAGGGATGACACAGGCTTGTCGGGCTTTATGCCTTTCCATAGCCAGCTTCGCCAAAACGTTCCAATTATTATCCGAAGCTATAAAGTCTGAACTAATTAGCGGCACAATTATATCAGCTGTCATTAACTGGGTGTATGTTTCACTCTCCCATTCGTTTCCTGCACCAATCATACCCTTATGCCAGGTAGTGATTATGCCCTGCCACTGCAAAATACTGAGGTGCTTTTCTAGTTCATTCCGTAGTTTTTCGTCTTTGTCAGAATCAGAGCAACAATAAAAGACGTTAATAGGTTTGGTAGATGACATTGACTTCAGCGCCTGTTAATTAAAACGTAGTCTTTTAATACTTCACAGAATAAGGTTTAGCTTTCGCATAGATTGCTTTTGAAGTTTCCGGCACCTTATCCAGTCACACTGACACACTGTTAGTACATGACGGTGCTGTGTCATGGATTTGCACTTAGTTCCTCAACTGCTACCCGGATACCTTGCGCAACATTCTCAAATGCTTCGTCACGATTTCCCCACTTGATCACAGGTTTACCATTTTTGGGTAGGGCTTGAAGCTTACTAAACGGTGCCCTCTTCCAATCAACTGGTTTAAGAATTACGGGAATAACGCGGGCTTCTTTGGCTTCATGTCGTTCCATCGCTCGCTTAACCTCAACATCCCAGCAATAATCCGAAGCGATAAAAGCTGAACTAATAAGCAGTAAAATTATCCGCGCTGTGTTCAGGTGTGTATCTATCTCATTTTTCCATTCTTGTCCTGCTCCTATTTTACGGTCGTGCCACCCTGTAATTACACCTTGCCGCTTCAAAAGACTTAGGTGATTTTCTAGTTGATATCGCAATTTTTCATCTTCATGAGCGTAAGAGAAGAACACTTCAATCGCTTTAGATGGCATAGAGATTAGTTTGTTCCCTACAGAAGGCATACCCTTGGCAAAACTTGGCTCGACAACTGTATTACTGAAATTAAGCTTTTGTTTAATAGTTGGAGTCAGTTCCTCTGAAATACCTTCCAACTGAATGGCATTAACGCCAAATTTGTGCGCTACCTCTATGGTTCGCCCAGCCCCTAAAGCATCATAAAAACCAACAGCAAATTTAATCGCAGCCCTATCCCCAATTGCCTGCTTCATCCCAATTACATAATCAATGTGTTGGACAATTGCTTCAGCCTGCTTCTCTGAATAACAAGCATTGAGCAGCACACACTCCACCTGTGCAAATAACTCAAACAGTCCAGCAAGTGCCTCTGGTTTTACTGGCTTTGCTTGCCCAGTTATGTCCTCAAGTACCAATCCGCCGTTCGCTTCACCATGTCCGCAAAAATGGACGATTTGTGGCTCAAAGTCCAATATAGATCGGCGAAGATCATCTGGACGTACTGCCCATCTTGACTCTGTAACAAATTGATTAGATTTTTTTGACCGCCGTAAACCTTCAGCAATTTCACGAACCTCCTCATCCAAACGGAGTTTTGTAGTATTTTTTGGATTCGCTGCTAGAACCAAGATTTTTTTTATGGGAGTATCACTGCTCATGCAATGGTTTAGTATAAATACAATTTTTTAGTAGTATAACTTTTGTCATCTAATCAAAGATACTGTAGAGAGCTATGTTATAAAGCTTGCTGCCCTCAGTATATTTACAACTGAGGATTGAGGATAAGGAGAATAATCGTACCCCAATTAACTAGTTAACGTTTAACGGTTCCACTACTACCCTCTTGTCAACCTCATCCACCTTAACCCGCGCCAACCCAAATTGCTCAATCACCCAAGCATTCGTCGTCAAGTGCGTACTCACCTCAGGCACTCGGTATTCACTCCCCGTTGATGCCAAAGCAGCTGGTAATAATAACTGATCCGCCAAATGTTCATCCACTGGTGCGCCTGTTTCATGAAACTTCAACAGTTCCTGGCAAGCCATATCTGCTACTTTGTCTGCTGGCAAACCAATGCGCCCTAACGCACCAAACCCAGCTAAGCTATTCTCGTACTCAGCAGTGAGAAACAAACCCGCCCCTGGTGCGACACCTTTTGCTCGCAATGGCTGCACAGATGGTTTCAATTGGGCTTCACGCAACACATTCTCAGCACGACTCGCCATCCTTTGGGGAATGTGGGAAGGTAATTCCGTGACGACTGCTAATCCCCGCACCTGTTGTAAGTCGCCACGTTCCACCAAGTTGATCCCGCCAATGCTACCACCACTTATTAACAACTGCACTTCTCCACCACCTTGGGGATACCACCCCCAAGCCTTCAGTTCCACCTCAACTTGCACACCCATGCGTTGTACTGTTGGTAAATAAACTTCTTGAATGTAAGTTATGGAAGGGCTGTGGGTGACGTGAGTTCCGCCCTTAAGTGTTACCTGAGAGTCACCAGTAGCCAGTACCAAAGGCAAGAGAACAGTCTGCAACACTAAACCCACAGCACCAGCCGAACCGCCTTCCCGCGCTTCACTGACATCAAAGGTATAATTTCCCGCTTGTACAACACTACCAGGAATAAACTCCAGCGTCGTTGAACCCAAAGCATCCCCTTGCACTTTGGCGTTACAAATTGCAGCAGCAGCGCGAACTGCTGTCAGGTGTTGTGCTGCAAGCCCCGGCTTTGGGCGTCCGGCGCGGATGTTCCCGATCCGTATTGGGTGACCAGTAATTGCAGCTAGACTTAGGGAGGTACGGAGAATTTGCCCGCCTCCTTCTCCGTAGGAACCGTCGATGTGAATCATGGACAATTTGAGATTTTGTCTTTTAAATTTTGGATTGTTCCCACGATTTTTGAATCAAACCACAGATGGACAATAAATAAAAGTTTTTCCTCTGTCTTCCCCCCTCTTGTAGGGGGGAATGAGGGGGGTGGACACAGATAAATCTTCATCGGTATTTATCTGTGGTTTGTTAATTGTGTACCTGCTGCGGAGGAGTTTCACGCTTCGCTTCGCGTAGCCGTAGGGGATATTTTAAATTCCAGCACCTTGCTCTTACCAGGATTCATCAACCCATACGGGTCAACCATTTCCTTAAACTTTAACTGTTCTGGGTCAATCACTTTTCTCCCACCGTCTTCAATAATATATGTGTGGGGATTGGCAATAAACACACCGCGCTCTTCGTGATAGCGGATAATTTCATTGAGGCGTTCCTCTGTGGAGTAGCGCACAAGTTGCAAAGCCGCAGGAGCGATCGCACCGTTGACTCGAATAAATTCTAAATGCATCATCACCTCATCGCCAAAGTGATGATACAGATGCTCTACCAGTTGCAAATTTTTATCATCAGGGAATATACTTTGCAAGTAGGTGATCGAAGTATCTACAGTCCGGGCGTGTAAGGTGGTGTGGTTCCAGGTAAATTCCCCTAAGTGCGTCCCTTTTGCTGCATCAATAGCTGGTTTTTGATATGTAATTTTGCCACCATATTGCTGTACTAACCCTGGCAATAATTCTAAACTTGGTTCGGCAAGCATCAGTAAAGCGGCGTGAGTTCCATCAGGAATATACTCTCGCAGAGGTGCAAAATACTGTGGAATTGGGGATGCAAAAATGCTAATCTCTTTCTTAATCATGCCATCGGCATTGGCTAAAGCTTGACCAAAGCTTGCCGCCGCCATAAATTCTGGGAAGGTAACAATCACTTCTGCCCAAGGGTAAGCGGGTCCTAATGGGATTTCGACTTCAGTAATAATGCCATTGATGCCCCAAGCATGGTTGACTTTTTGCACGTCGTCGCCGCGTAGTTCAATGACACGCGGTTCATCTTCCATCGTCACGACTTGTAAAGCCTGAAGATTGCCGCGATCGCCCAATAAGCCATACTGTATCGACCCAATTCCACCGCTACCACCTGCTACAAATCCGGCAACTGTCGCTGTGCGATAAGTTGAGGGTGCCATCCGCATTTCCCAACCGATTTCTCGTGCTTTTTTATCCAACGCCGCCAACTTTACCCCAGCTTCAACCCGCGCGACTCCTGGTTTCACCCAGCGTATTTCCTGCATCCGCGTCATATCTATTATCACCCCTCCATGTAAGGGTACGCATTGCCCGTAATTCCCAGTTCCTGCACCGCGCACTGTGACGGGTACTCTGTGTTTCACGCAAGCTGCTGCTACTTTTAACACCTCTTGTTGGTTCGCAGGACGCACAACGAGATCGCCGACTTTTCCTTCTAGTTTGGGTACGAGTACCGGGCTGAAGGTGTGGTAATCTTGGGATAATTTTGCGACTTGTGTAGGTTCGGTAATAATTTCAATGCCTTCTAAGGAAGTGGTGAGGGCATCTAAGTCGAATGATTTTACGGGTGTTGTGGTCATAGTTGCAAATATTAACGGATAACTTATCTGTGGGTTTTGAGCGAAATAGTGTAAAAGTGTGTAATTATAGCGAAAAATTCTTGTTTTGAGTAGGTTGGGGTATTGTCTCCAACAATTGTGTACTGTGTTGATGACAGTATTATCTGCCTAAAATTAGGTCATACCCAAGCGGCAACAAGATATTCTTGAATTTCTAATACCAGTGGAATGACAACTTCACTTGGTAAAGGATTGTCAACCTTATTTCCAAGACCAGAAAAAACCTGTGGTCCTTTAAGCGCTATTGGCCAATCAGGCAAACGAGCAATTACGTGAAAATGAACATGGTTGAATCCTTCTCCTTCAGCAAACTGCATAATATATTCTTTATCGGTCTTAAGAATCTTGTGTAAGACTTGGCACAGAAGGGGTATTAATTGAGTAAATTCTACAATCTCCTCAGGAGTTAATTGGTGCAATGCGCGACAGTGGCGCTTGAGTACCATCACTAACCATCCCTTGATACAAGTTGGATAAGCGTGTTCGACTATCCAGTGGTTTGTTTCAAGTATTCTCGGCGCATTCGTGAGTGAGATTAGACCCTGAATTGCTTTGCAAGACTGACAATCGCGATCAAATCTTTGCGCTTGCATAGTCCTTTGTGTTCGGCTAGTTTTAAGGTAAATAGTGCCGCGAGGCGCTAACGTTCAGCGAAAGCACCCTTAATAATAGCTAATTTTCATCTTTGACAGCACTTTCATGCCATTTACTTAATATAAGGTCAGATAAGGCACTCAAGCTCACAAAAATCAGAACACCCAAGCCTGTTGTAAGAAACAATGCTGCAAACATCCGGGGAATTTGTAAGTTGTAACTGGAGATGAGAATGCTATGGGCAATTCTTGACTTTGCCGCACCAGCAGTAGCAGCCACGTTCCTCAGCTATGACTGTACCAATGAATGCTAAACCACGACTGATTATTAAACCGCCTAAAAAATAGGGCATGGCGCTGGGTAAGCGGAGATACAACAGTGTTTGCCAAGGAGAGGCTTTGTAGAGTTGAAAAACGATTGGGGTTGTTTGTAAAATGACTGGTAAGAAAATAAACCTTTTTTAATTGCTTTGTGCGAATACAATCGCAATTTGAGATCGTTAAGAGTTTTAACTTTTGTGTTGGGGTGGGCAATCAGACATTAAGGGTCTTTTTTGAATGCTACTACACTCATCTTAGGAATTTATTGAGCAATGGCATTGATGCACTCAATGCCATTGCTCATAAACAAATCTACCGCACCCCCCATCACGACTGGGTACCACTGGCAACTTGAGAACTTGCCATTTTCATCCAAAGATCCAAACCGTGGTCTTTGTAAATACCAGTTGCAATAGCCTGATAAAATCCCCCATGTTCTGCTTGTGTTACCCAGTTGGTACTAACGGTGACTTTATCCAAGTCAGAGTCTAAAGACTGTGGTTGGTTACTATTAGCACAAGCAGTAATCATGCTATTGCTTATTAATACTGAACCAGACTGGATAAAATGGCAACGACTAAGGGTATGAATTGCTATTGATGAGCTTGGTGACGGATTCATCTGACAATTTTGCTTTCTCCGATTTGCTGTTTTAGTTTAATCGGAGAGTACATTCCAAAATCAATTTTTGATTGACTTGAGAATAGGGCTGAATTTCCAAAGCACCGTGAAATGCTCTAATAGCTTCAACATACTCTCCCATCGCGACATAACACAAGCCTAGACCGTGAAGTGCGCCGAAATGTACTGGATTGATTTGGATGACCATTCGACAGTCTATTAGAGACTTTGAATACTCTCCAGTGGTATAATAAAGAAAAGCTCGGCGATTCCAAGCTTCAGCAAAATCTGGTTGGTCGTTAATAAGTTCTGTCAGCAAAGCTTCGGCTTCAGCCATTTCTCCAGAATCCATTAACTTTTGACTGCGTTCAATCATGGAGAGTCCATGAACTCCCTTTTGTTGAAACCAGATACGCCAGATTTTCCTGGTCGCTTGGTCGCGGACTGTTTGCTCGGGATTTTTCAAGTCTTCAAGTAAGGAATCGATAAATAAAGAATCCATGAATTCAAGGTCGGTGATAGTTACTTTGGATCAAATTTCGCACATTATTATCTAAATGATCTAATTAATTACTAAAAAATTCTGATTGCTGAGTACCGAGAACCCACTATGTGCAACACAGAAATCCCAGAGGAGGTTTCCCCCGATGGCAACTGGCGTTGCTGAGTCAAATTTTAGAAATTCAAAAAATGCGACAGCACTCATTGCTTAGAACTCGGGACAATGAAATTAAAAATTAGCAATTAATTTACTATCTTCTGTAGCCTGCAATACGATCGCTCAGTGATTCGATATTTAGAGTCATTAGTGATGGGTCATTAGTATGCCATACTTTTACAAGTCACAACTATGCTGGTAGTTGTAGAGAAATCGCTAATGACTAAGAATTGATAAAAAGTAAGAGAAAAAGAAACGACTATGCCAAAGCAAAAAAGCGTTTCCAGGCATATTGTTCTCACTTCGCATCCCAGTCGCTTTGGTCCTAAACCGATTCCCATCCAATGGGGAGCAGTCGATCCAATGCAACGCGGTCCAGTAGTTGCCACGCTGGTTAAGCAAGCACACCGCAACGTGATTGGCACCCACTCTGGTGGTTATGCGATTTATAGGGCATTAGCGGTGGCTAGCGGAGCACTTCAGTCAGATCACAGGGCAGATCTTACCAACACATCTCCAGTAGAATACATTGGACCACACCCGAGCTGGTACGAGCCAGATAAAATTGTCTCGCTTGACCCGTTTGGGGCGATGGTTGGTGAGGTCTTTGCATCATACTGTGCACAGGGATATGACATTCGTCCTACGATCGCCATCACAAACGCGCACATCAACATACTAGAATTACAAGAGGCAGTGGCAAAAGGACGCTTGCAGGTTGATGGCAAGATTATGAAACCTGGTGGTGATTTAGTGGTCACTAAAGCCGCAATTGAACCAGTTTGGTACTTACCAGGAATTGCCAAGCGGTTCCAAATCACCGAAGGGGAGTTACGCCGCGCTTTATTTGAACAAACTGGGGGAATGTTCCCAGAATTAGTGACACGATCTGATTTGGAAGTGTTTTTGCCGCCAATCGGAGGTGTGACTGTGTATATTATCGGAGATATGGCAGCCCTGACTGACCCCGATAAGCCGTTAGCAGTACGGGTACATGATGAATGCAACGGTTCCGATGTGTTTGGGTCAGATATTTGCACCTGTCGGCCCTACTTAGTACATGGTATAGAAGTTTGCGTACAAACAGCACAAGAAGGTGGTGCTGGTGTGATTATCTACTGCCGTAAGGAAGGGCGTGCTTTGGGAGAGGTGACGAAATTCCTCGTTTACAATGCCCGTAAGCGTCAAGAAGGTGGCGATCGCGCTGATTCCTACTTTGCCCGCACTGAGTGTGTGGCGGGTGTGGAAGATATGCGGTTCCAAGAACTGATGCCCGATGTGTTGCACTGGTTGGGCATTACCCGTATTGACCGTATGGTATCGATGAGTAATATGAAGTACAACGCCATTACTCAGTCAGGAATTGAGATTGTCGAACGAATACCAATTCCAGAAGAGTTGATTCCCCAAGATGCCCGGGTGGAGATAGAGGCCAAGAAAGCAGCCGGTTACTACACCACAGGAGAGGTGTTGGATGCTGACAGTTTAGCTGCAATCAAGGGACGTTCTTTAGTAGATTGAGTTCAAGGGGATAAGGGGGACAAGGGAGACGAGGGAGACAAATCAATTCACGCATTCACGCATTAGGAGTCTCTTCCTCATCTTCCTCATCCTCCTCATCTCCCCTGGGGGTGTATCGATATCAGGAGTCAGTAAGAATGGAGATGCGAACCGCCAAGACGCCAAGGACGCCAAGAACAGATGATCAAGAGCTGGTTGCTTATTTGCGATCGCCTGATGCTATCCGGGAACGTTGTGGGCAACTGTTTGCGTTGGCAGTTGAAGGTAAGTCGCATCACTTTAGTTGCGATTTGACACGGTTGCCAAAAGTGGCTGATTATGTATTAGAGGTAATGCAGGAACAATACCCAGATTTGCAAATTCCTTTTCATAGCCGCTGGCGGCATTTTGAAGCTGGGGGTGTAGCGCGTTTATCTCAGTTGGATGAGCAGTTAGCCGGACTAACGCCTTTAGAGAAAGCTGTTGCCAAATTTGATTTGGCGATAATCAGTGTGTTATTGGATGCGGGCGCGGGCGATCGTTGGTATTATCGCGAACGGGAGACTCAGCTAAGTTTTAGGCGTTCTGAAGGTTTGGCAGTTGCCAGTTTCCAAATGTTTTGCGATGGAACTTTTTCTAGTGACAAGCAAACAGCAGCTTTGCAAGTTAATGCTGAAAGATTGCAAGCCTTAACAGAACAAGAACTGGCAGATGGGTTTAGTGTGAATGCAGAGAATCCTTTGGTGGGAATTGCTGGGCGGCTGCAGTTGTTGCAAAAATTAGGTCAAGCCTTACTTTCTTCACCTCATTTATTTGGAGAACAAAACCCCCGTCCGGGTAATTTGGTCAGATATTTAATAGAAAAATCTAGGAATAACCGATTAGCTGCTACCACAGTGTTGGGTGCAGTTTTAGAAGGACTAGGTGATATTTGGTCTGGACGAATTGAGGTTGCAGGGATTAATCTGGGTGATGTTTGGTTTCACCCAAGTGTTGCTGATGACGGCTTAGTGCCATTTCACAAACTATCCCAGTGGCTCACCTATTCTCTGCTAGAGCCTGTACAAGAACTTGGTTTGGAAATCACTGGCTTAGATGCCCTCACTGGATTAGCAGAATATCGTAATGGCGGGTTATGCCTTGATTTGGAACTCCTGTGCCCTAAACACCCAGAAATTTTGCTCAAGCCTCATCCAGTTGCATCAGAGGTTATAGTTGAGTGGCGTGCCTTAACCGTGATGCTCTTGGATCGCATCGCTGCCACAGTACGCGAAAAATTAGGCATGAGTGCTGAAGAACTGCCACTGGTAAAAATCCTGCAAGGTGGAACTTGGACAGCGGGGCGAAAAATAGCTGCTCAACACAGAAAGGGTGGTATACCCCCCATACAGATAGAAAGCGACGGCACTGTATTCTAGCTCTGGGCAGTCATTAGTGAGCCAGCGCTCTTTGGAGGGTTTCCCGACCTAGGCGACTGGCGTTCGCCCTAAGGCGTGCGCTCCGCGCATACCCGAAGGGTCATTAGTCAAATGAGTCATTAGTCATGAGCTTTGGAAAAAGCAACCGACGTGGACAAAAAGCTAATGACTAATACCTCTAAACTTGGTGTCCTTGGCAAGCGAACGGACAGTTGCACGTTAGTCGCTCGTCTTGTGGTTGCATAATAAAACATTTAGAGCTTATGTACAGTCAAGTCATAATAATCGAGCATCCGTTGATTCAACACAAATTGACGCTCATGCGTAAAGCCGAAACCACCACGGCAAAATTTCGAGTCTTAATTAAAGAGATTAGCTTGCTGTTGGCTTATGAAGTCACGCGAGATTTGCCTCTAAAACATGAATTGATTAAAACACCACTAGCCCCGATGAAAGCCCCAGTGCTTGCGCCAGATAAAAAGCTAGTGATTGTTTCTATCCAACGGGCGGGACAGGGAATTTTGGATGGGATGCTGGAACTTATACCATCAGCAAGAGTAGGACACATTGGATTATACCGTGATCCCAAAACTCTCATTCCCGTTGAATATTATTTCAAAGTTCCCCAAGATGTGGATAAGCGAGATGTGTTGGTGGTTGATCCGATGCTGGCAACTGGCAATTCAGCAGTAGCAGCGGTTGAACGACTCAAATCAACTAATCCGAAGTCGATTCGGTTTGTTTGCATACTCGCTGCACCAGAGGGTATTGAGTATTTCACCGAAGTACACCCTGATGTCCCTATTTACACTGCGGCTATTGACGATTATTTGGATGAAAGCGGTTACATTATTCCTGGATTAGGAGATGCAGGCGATCGCTTGTTTGGGACGAAATAAGCTGATTTGTATTCAATTTGTATAGTTTTACGTGAAAAAGAAGGTAAAAGGTGAAAGTTAGAGGGTAAAAAATAATATTTTTCCTTTTTCCTTCTTATTTCTTAAATGCTACTTTTGAAAGTTTAACGGTTTTATGATCACTGGCTGAGGCAATTGTCTGACTGTCAGGACTGAACGCCACATTCCAAACCATATTTGCTCAAACCAGTGAACCTTATTTGCAGACGTGATTCATCACGTTGGTATGTGATTGAACTAGTAATTTTTTTCAAAAAACTTACTGGCTCAATCACATTTCTTTATAGTACCTATAATTATTTTTTGATATTTTCTCTCAATAGTAGCAAGCTTGATTCTTGCTACTCATCTGCCGTGCTTTCAATTTTCATGTCTTAAAGCCTTACAACAAGGGTTTCATAAGCCAAAAAACGCAAGTTCAATGCGCGACAGCTTATCATGAGGAATTTACTAAAAAAATTCTTATTTTGTGTATTAATCATTTATATTCTATTCCTATAACTGTTTTTATCACCCTCCCAAAAATGTCTAAACCAACGATTGGACAACTCGAAAGAGAAATAACACATCGTATCCGTTGCCTGTATACGAAACAACTTGGACATCGCGCTGGGAAAATTATTTGCCAATTTTTTGATACAGAATTGGCAATCTCAATAGAAAATTCTGTCAGCCTTCCTGAGCAAACTCTTGTGAAGGCAGGATATGAGATTTTGGCTGAACAAGTGCGATTAGATCTAAACAAAATCATTGCTCCACAAATCAAGGATTTGATTGAGGAGATTATTAAAAAAGCAGTAGTAGACTTGTTGCTCAATACCAATTTAATAACAGGTCGCACTGGTATTATTGTTTTTTTAGAAGCATTGCCAGAGGTTCGGAATTGCGAAAGTATTCCTAAGGCTAATTGCAAGATTGTGCAAGAGTGAGATGGCGGTAGATAGCAGCTTTTAATTCATGAAAATTATATGGTTTGGTAATGCAGTCATCAGCTCCTGCTAGAAGAATGGCATTTCCTTCTTGTTCACTGGTTAAAGTTGTCATTCCAATAATTGGAATCATCGCTGTCTCTGGGTTGCGCTTTAAATAATGAATAACTTGTAAACCATTTAAATCAGGTAGTGCAATATCGAGCAGGATTAAATCTGGTTGGTGTGTTTGTGACAAAACCAAAGCTTTGATTCCTTGTTTAGCACAAATACACGATACATTGAGTAACTTAAGGTGAGAATTGAGAAGTTCTAAATAGTGTAGATCTTGTTCTACAACTAAAACAAAAGGCTGCACGGACATAAATTATTCCTCACCTTTAAAGAAGGATCATACATCAAAACCCTCGTGACTAAAAAACTCGTTTTTAGGAAGGTCATCCTGTTAGCAAGATGTACGAGGCTTCCTTCAGGCGGCTGTTAGCGGCTTGAGATGGAGGGACTCGTCTGTGACTCACAAGGCTTGGTGTCTGCGCTGATATCCAGGGAAGGACACGAAGAGCTAGTGGCAACATTAAGCAAATATCATCATGTTAGATGTGTATTTCGTCAAGTCTTTTTTGAAAAAAATTTAGCTTTGGTTAGCTGTGGTTAAATTTTATAGAGCATGACTCTTGATTAGGACTGACGCCAAAATTTTGATTGTGTGGGACTTGCCATAGTGCATAAGACATAAATCACCTCAACTTAGTAGCGTTTTGAACCTAGAAGACATAAGTCCTCATAGCTGCATTCTTAAGTAGGTGTAAGTGAAATCAACTTATGCACTTAATTCAGATGGAACGTGGATTGTAGATAGCTGAAACATTTTGCAGCCGCAGTGCAATTGATCCGCAGATACAGACAATGCTTCCCTTACGAGCGCGCATCCGCATGCATAATCCGGTTTTTTTGTACAGTGCGTAAGTCCTATTGGTGTCGGTTTTCTTTCAAGTAGGGGATTCCCAAAGCTGCTGGAGGTGTAGATTGACCGGCTAATCCAACGAGGGCAAGCAGAGCTGTTACGTACGGTAGCATAATCAAAAATTGGTAAGGAATATTCGCATTTAATGCCTGAATTCGCAACTGCAAAGCTTCCGTAGCACCAAACAACAAGCAAGCCAACGCAGTTGCTATAGGGTGCCATCTGCCAAAAATTAAGGCAGCGATCGCAATAAAGCCTTTTCCAGCACTCATTCCCTCTGCAAAGTATTTTACCTGCACTAAAGTTAAATAAGCACCTCCCAACGCAGCTACACAACCACTGACTACCACAGCAAGGTAACGCACCTGTTGCACTGACACCCCAGCCGTGTCAGCAGCCTTGGGATATTCCCCTACGGCTCGTAAGGTAAGACCCAGGCTGGTATTAAACAAAATATAGGTGCTGGTCAAAACTAAAAACAACAGTAAATATACGAGGATATCTTGCTGGAATAGCAAAGGTCCGACAAGGGGAATATTCGCAAGACCAGGAATCATAATTGGTTCAATTCCAGGTATGCGCTGGGTGCTACTCCCATTAAAGACTAAGCGTGATAAAAACGATGTTAAGCCACCGGCAACAAGATTAATTGCTAAGCCTGACACCAACTGGTCAATCCGTAAAGTTACGGATAAGAAAGCATGGAGTAGTCCCACTAGTCCCCCAGCAATCAGAGAAGCAAAGATACTAAGCAAGACATTACCAGTGTAAAAACTGGCAACAGCACTAGTAAATGCACCAGTCAGTAACATTCCCTCTAAGGCAATATTCAGTACCCCTGACCGTTCCGAGAAAAGTCCACCCAGTGCGGCAAATGCTAGGGGAACTGCGAGACGGAGGCTAGAAACGAGGTAGTCTGAGAAGAAGTTTATGTTATTCATATGTAGTATATATTCACTCTTAATAGCGCACTCTCCTGCCTTTAGCCGCGTACAAAAAGTGTACTTGTCAACTACTTTTACTGGGCTGGCGCTCTAGAAGCTGGTGATTCCAAAATTAGCCATTACTGTTTGAGTGGTTTATTCGACGCCCTACCTTTGATTTTGTCACCCTTCAAAAGTAGGGCGTTTTTTCAAAAATCAAATAGGAGCCCCATATATCACGTTCTTGATTTTCGAGGTTTAGAAGTATGTCACCACATCTTAGTTGTTGTTTTGCGTCAAGCTTTTTAAGCTAGAAGCTGTTTCTTCTGGTTTTCCAGAGAGAGGGAAAACTAAAATACTCTTGATTGCCTGGTTATCTACTAATTCTTTTAAGCGATGTAATTGTCGATCAGTAATGGCAATTCCCGCATAATTTTTGGCATAATTTAATTCGTCTTTAAAATTCGCCTCATTATAAGCTTGAATAAACACTCGATCAACATTCCAATTCTGCCAATCCGCTGCAAAATATCGTTTAGCCCAATAAGGGTTATGATGACAAATATCAAAACTAACGGTCGAGTTAGCTTGTTTCATTGCAGTTATCATTTCTTGTAAAAAATTAGTTAAATTAGAGGTGCGATCAATTTTACCTGGTAATTCAGCATAATAACCTAGATAATCATCCCATTGAACTGCATCAATCTTTGGATATTTTTGAACGAACTCTACTAAGATATTTTTAAAGAAACTTGCAACCTCAGGAATCTGCACATCCAGGACATAATGCTCAATGCCAACGTAGGTTTTATCCACACCAGGAACAATCCATCTCCGAGAAGTTGCTAAATCATAAATTGGACTGTTTTTATCTATCTTAATACCTTTTTCAAAATAAGCATGCACTTGCATTCCCTGTTTGTGTGCCTCATCAATCAACCAATCTAACCATTGTTCTTGAAACTGGTTTGGACAACTTCTATATCCCAGGGTTTGCTGCATAACGTCACTATTGTACATCGTACAACCATTACCCCAAACACCGTGAATAATCGTATTAATTCCTTGAGAGCGATAGTAACGAACTCTCTCACGAATCGTTTGTTCGTCGGCATTATTGGTAACTTGGTAGCGACTTAAATAAATTCCTCTAATGACTTTTTTCTCCCAAGGGGTTTGTGGTAATGCTGTTGTTTGAGGTGTTCTTGTTTTAGGGAAAGGTTGTTTATTATTGGGAGTGAGATTTGAAGGGCTTGATAAGGAGGGAGTGGGAGTTAAATAAATATTTGGGTTGATAGTTGAAGTAGCAGTTGGAATCGGATTTAAGAAAGGAATATTTATTTGTTGATTTTTCGGTAAAAACTTGCTGATGTCTAGATTGCTTTTCTGGCTAAACCACCAATAACCACCTCCGAAAATAACAAGAATTAGAGATATCGGTATATTTAAGCATCCACATCCATTTGGCTGTTTCTTTTGGCTCGACATAATAATATGATGATTGACTGGTGAGTTCGATTTATATAAGTAGGTCGGTGTAAATAATTAAAGGCTTCGCGGCTCGACTGAGCGTTCGACTCAGCTCACGCCGAAGTCTTCGCCGAACGTCCGTGAGATCAGCGGCTCGAGTGAGCCTTCGCCGAACTCCGAACGGTATGTAGTAAGGGCTGTCTAGCCTGCCTTCGCCTGACGGCGTTAGCGTAGCGTCTCCGGAGGAGATACGCGCTTAGCGCCTACTAAGAGCTAGTTTCCAAACTTTACTTTTCTTGACAGAGTTTAATTTTTTCTCGCCTACTTACTTACAGTGTTGAAAGCAGAAAGCCCATCGGCTTCTAGCCGTGGGAGTGTCAAATATCGATTGCTAGCATTTCATATCTATACCGTATTAGGACAACTCCAACGTGCTTTGTGTGCCTTTCTTTAAGATAGATTTCGCCAATCAGTAGATCCCACTATTTATAGTATACTTGTACTATATGAACTGCTGGGCAGCCACATCATTTCACGCGAACAGATTCCTCAATTATGAATTAGTCAGAGGAGCGCACGATGCGATTGAATCCTTACCTTATTTTCAACGGACAATGCGAGGCAGCGTTTAAGTTCTATGAGCAGTGCCTGGGTGGTAAAATCGAAGCCATGCTTACCCACGCGGATGCGCCAACGGCGGAGCAAGTACCATCCGAATGGCGCAATAAAATCATGCATGCCTGCCTCACTGTGGGCGACAGGGTATTGATGGGTTCTGACAGTCCGCCTGAGCACTATGAAGAAACAAAAGGCTTCTATGTGCAGGTTGGCAGCGACGATCCGGTAGAGGCGGAACGCATATTTCACCTATTGGCAGAAAACGGAACGGTGCGGATGCCGATTCAGGAGACCTTCTGGTCCGTTCGTTTTGGCATGCTTGTCGATCAATTTGGCATACCGTGGATGATTAACTGCGACCAAGGTGGCTAATATCAAGTCCGGTTGATTAGTTATAATTCCGTGGATCTGTGCAAAAACCGGAAAACCCTCTTTCCCGCTGCTCGGGTGCAGTCTTAATGATAAGTCTTTAACCGGACATGATATAACGTTTCATTCCAGGGGACGTCCGCAAACAGGTGTCCCCTGAACCCAACAGCATGCTTCAGTTGCTAAAAGTAGCATGGGACTGTTGAGTGGAACTTCGCTCATGACCTGCAGGCGTTTCAACCAGAACAGAAAGCACAAGCGCACTTAACCCTAACAAATGACAGAAAAACCGTGCCAGGTGTGAATATTCCCATTGGTTGCGGAGTTGTTCCCAGTTTGCCGGAATTGATTCAGGTGTGGCGTTGCGAATGATGGTATTTGCAGGTTCTGTAAAGGCAAAGAAAATCACTGGAAATGCCAGCAGCATAAACGCGATCGCCACTAGCGTCAGTTGAAAGGCAGGGCGACGCTTGCGAACAAGAATAGCCAACGCGATCGCGGCAAGGGGCGCAGCAAACTCGATGATTGCACCAATATTCGGAGGTCCAAATGCCACATACAAGCTGTTCTGAACCGCAATGTATTGCGACGCAGAATACTGCATTTTTGCCGGGAGTTCTAGCGCGTGGCACAGTGCCATTCCCGTTATAAGGGCGGATAGGATGATAGTGATGAAGCGCCAGGTTTTCACAAGCATGGTGATTCTCCTTTGCTTAATTTCTGGTTATCCGCGATCGGCTAGTTTATTCCTGCTCACAAGTTGTGAAAAGCGATCCAACAACGGCTGGCTTTAACGTCTGGTGAGCTAAGTATTCCTCTGCTCGACCTGTTATTTTTCATCTTTCCACTATTCGTGCAAGAGGTCTATTTTTGATACGGTGTTCTAGAGCCAGACTAATGGCAATAAACAGTACAGTCAAACCCTGAATAGCGTAAACCACAGTCACTGGAACTCCCGCACTGCGCTGCATCACATTCGCACCACTGCGAAGCGCACCAAAAAACAGGGAAGTCAGCACGACACCGAAAACACTACCACGACTGAGAAATGCGATCGCGATCGCATCAAACCCATAACCAGACGAAACTTGCTCAAACAACCGATATTTTAACCCCATCACTTCAGTTGCACCCGCCAACCCAGCCAAACCACCCGCCAACGCCATCACCAGCATGATCGTGCGTTCGACAGAAATACCACTATAACGGGAAGCAATAGGGTTAAATCCTACGGCAGCGATTTGGTAGCCTATAGGTGATAGTACGAGCAAAACCCATACAATGACTGCTGCAAGTAACGCCAGTAAAATCCCCGCATGGGCGAGACTCCCTGGTAAGATAATTGGTAGTTGAGCAGATTTAGCAATCAATGGTGAATATGGACTAGGCGCACCCGGTTGCTTCAACGGGTTCTGAACCAGGTAACCAATAAAGTTAAAGGCGATGTAGTTCAAGAGCAAAGTTGTGATCACCTCATTTATGCCGCGCACTGCCTTGAGGTAACCTGGAATCAAACCCCAAATTCCACCAAAAACAAATCCTGCAAGCAACGCCAATGGTACATGAATCACAGCAGGTAATCCTTGGACATACAACCCTATCAACGCACTTCCCAAAGCACCGAGGTAAATTTGCCCTTCTCCACCGATATTAAATTGACCTGCACGCAAAGCCACCAACACCCCTAAACTGGTTAACAATAGCGGTACTATCTTGGTAAGAGTGTTGCCAAATCCAAAGTAGGTAGAAAGAGATTCTTGAAACAAAGCCGTATATGCTGCAATGGGATTTGCCCCAGCAAGTAAGATCAGAATTGCACCGACGAGTAACGCCGATGCGATCGCAATTACGGGAGGTAAGATTGGTAGCAGCAGAGGTTGAACCCGATTCGTTGTAGTCATCCGGAAGCAGAATGTAGCAACATAGCATTTCCTTTACTCATTTTCTCCCTTTCCTCTGCATCTTCTCTTGCCTCGTGTGGAAGCTGTTACATTTTTGAATTTTGAATTTTGTAGACGCCCGAAGGGCGGCTTCCCGCAGGGTATTTTGAATTGCTTACCTTCCCCCAGCCATTAAAAAACCAATCTCCTCCACCGTTGCTGTCGTTGCATCCAAAACACCCACAAACTCACCTGTGTACATCACCGCAATGCGATCGCTTATTGCCATAACTTCCTCCAATTCGGTAGAAATGTACAAGATAGCCGCACCGCGATTCCGTTGGGCTAACAACTGCAACTGTACTGCTTCCGTCGCCCCCACATCCAGCCCCCGCGTTGGTTGCATAGCTACTATTAACATTGGTTCTCTCGCCAGTTCCCGCGCCAGCACAACCTTTTGTTGATTTCCCCCCGAAAGCTGACTGACTTTCACACCTTCACTTGTCGCCCGGATATCAAACTCTTGCATTGCAGACTTAGCATTATTGCTGATTGCTTGCTTCTGCAACAAAAAGCGATGACAAAACGGCAATTTTTTAAAAGCTTTCAAAATGAGATTTTGAGCAATATTGAACTGCAACACCAAACCCATTTTTTGCCTATCTTCCGGGATGTAGCCCACCCCGGCTTGTGGGGAGGGGTTCCGTGTCAGTTCAATTTTTCCACCCTTGACAGTTCGCACACCAGTGATTGCATCTGCTAATTCTCGCTGTCCATTACCATCTACACCTGCAATACCCAGAATTTCTCCCGCCCGCAGTTCAAACGATACATTTCTAAGTGCGATCGCACCCCTGTCATCCTCTACTTGTAAATTTTGCACTGACAAAACCACCTTTCCAGGAGAAGCAGGAGTTTTGTCCAACCGTAAAGCCACCTCGCGCCCCACCATCAATTCAGCTAACTGTTGAGGCGTCGCTTCTTTGGTAGTTGTATTTGCTACTACCTTTCCCCGCCGCAACACAGTTACTGTATCGCATAGGTTCATAACCTCATCCAATTTGTGGCTGATAAAAATAATTGTGTGTCCATCTGCTGCGAGTTGTCGCAAAATAGCAATTAATGACTCTACTTCTCTTGGTGTTAGCACTGCGGTTGGTTCATCAAGAATCAACAATTTTGCTTTCCGGTAGAGAACTTTGAGAATTTCGACTCGCTGTTGCGCCCCTACTGGTAGATTTCCTACTTTAGCAGCAGGGTCAACTGTTAATCTATAAGTTTGGGATAAAGCAGCGATTTCTTGTTGTTTCTGACGCAGGTTTAAACGCCAGTGATTCAATGTTCCTAAGATGATATTTTCTGTTACAGTCAACTGAGGAACCAGCATGAAATTTTGGTGAATCATGCCAATACCTAATTGAATTGCTGCACTTGACGAAGATATTTTTACTGGGTTTTCTTGCAGATAGATTTGACCAGCATCAGGTTGATAAAGACCACTCAGAGTGTTCATTAAAGTGGTTTTGCCCGCCCCATTCTCGCCTAGGATGGCGTGAATTTTTCCTGGTTCAACACTGAGGCTGATGTTGTCATTGGCAATGAATGAGCCAAAGCGTTTGCTAATTCCTTCTAAGCGTATATAAGACATATATTGAACCGCACTAGGCAAGAGAAAAGGCAGAGAAAAACCTCACCCCCCAACCCCCTCTCCGCAAGCAGAGAGGGGGAGTATTTTTTCCTCTGTGCGCTTGCAGGCTGTACGTAAGAACACAGGGAGAGTATTTTTTCCCCCGTCTCTTGGGGGGAGGGGTTAGGATCACACTGATGTATTTTCAAGTTAGACTGTAGGAACGAAAAATAAAATGAGATTTTAAGCTGTGGCCTTTTTAACGCAGCGGGTATCTTTGCCAGCTTCTTGGCATTTTTCAAAGGTGATTTTTCTAGCAACAATTTCCTCTTTTGTATTGAGTGCTTTTTGTTTGAGTGGTTCGGGAACCATCGCCCCAAATTTTCCTAAAGATAAAATATCTGGTTTTTCTAAACCTATTGTGTAAATTTGACCTTTGAGTTGATTTTGTTTTGCTAGTTCTGCTAAATAGGCGATCGCTAAATCCAGCCGCTTTACCGCACTTGTTAAAACTCCTTTGGGTGCAATTTCTAACTGGTCTTTCGTATTACCAAAAGCATAAACCCCTTTGTCACTTGCAGTTTGCAAAACGGCAGCAGAAGCGCTATCTAACCATTGATAGATGACATCAGTGCCAGAAGAAATTATCGCAAGAGTGGCTTCTTTTGCCTTGGCGACATCGTTCCAGTCACCCGTGAATGTAGAACTAATTCTGATATCTGGCTTCAGAGATTTTGCTCCTAATTCAAAGCCGCGTAGTTCTTGTTGGGTAGCATCAAATTGTTGTCCTGCAATGTAAGCAAGTTGATTGGATTTGGTCATTGATGCAGCGATGATTCCGCAGAGATAACTCGCTTGCAAATGGTCAATTCGTAAAGCAGCGATGTTGGAACCATTGACAGCACCATTAACACCGACAAAGAAAGTGTTGAGGAACTGCGGCGCGACTTGTTGAATAGCAGCATCAAATTGTCCCCCGTGGGCAAATACTAGGTTATAGCCGCGACGCGCAAAATCTGAGAGAACTTCGGTTTGGTCTGCTTGTGCTATTTGTTCTACATAGGATGTTTCTGCACCTAGCTTTTGTTTAGCAAGCTGTACGCCTTCGTAACCAGATTGATTCCAGGCTTGATCGCTAATGACTCCAGGGAGGGCGATCGCTATCTTAAACCCTCCGCTACCCCCTGTCGTTGTTGAGTTGCTACTGCAAGCTTTCAGCAGTAAACTGGTACTCAAGGTAGCTGAACCATACAAAAGAAATTTACGCCTACTAAAATTTGCCGCCATACATTAGCCTTGAGAATCCTTGTTATTGATTACTTTGACATACTCACCGCCCACGCATGGGCGTTGATTCTTAACACTTCATTGAGTCACGCTACCCGTTGTAGTCTTACTGTCTCTCTGTGTCCGTTTAGAGTCGTGGCAATGCCCTATCCCGACCGCCAGTTGCTCATGGGGGGAACCCCCTGCGTACCCGTCACTGGCTCCTTTTTCTATATTTTTGGCTGCGTTCTCGTCTCTATCTTGTTCAATACCACAATTTAAACAAAGTACTGAACGAACAGACAAGCTCGTTTTACCCCATTTAAATCCACAGTACAGGAATTCAATGGGGAATCTGACCATATCCACGTTTTAATTGAATTTCCACCTAAACTTTCTGTCTCTCAAATTGTTAATACGTTAAAAGGAGTATCTAGTCGTAGATATGGTCAAGCCGGATATCCGAAGCCTTATGGTAAAGACGCTCTTTGGAGTCCTAGTTATTTTGTGTCTTCGGTAGGTGGTACGCCAATCGAAATTCTCAAGCAATACATTCGGGAACAAGAAAAGCCGTCCTTTTAGGACGGGGTTTTAGACCCAAAATTCTCGATAATCTCCTACCTCCTCGTTTATTTTTCCCACCGTTGACTGAAGACGTAGTGACCTGAAGCCAAACAAACTGAAGAAGTGAACGCAACTATAAAGTCAAGGGAATAGATGAACAATCTCAAGGAAATTTTTCGTGTCATCCTAGCGGTATCTATGATTGTAGCCGGAGTGACGCACTTTACATCTGCTGACCAGTATGTCAGAATTGTGCCGCCGCAACTCCCGTACCCTCTAGAAATAGTTTATCTGAGTGGCTTTTATGAAATCTTGGGTGGTATCGGGTTGTTAGTCCCGCCTGTAAGTCAAGCTGCTGCTTGGGGGCTACTTGTTCTTTTTATTGCTGTTTACCCATCCAATATTAATATGGCAGTAAACCTCATTAAAATTGACCATATACCAAATTCACCCTGGGTACATGTGATTAGACTTCCCTTTCAGGCGGTTTTAATTGCTTGGGCTTGGTTGTATACAAAACCTTCAGATCCCGAAAAACAAGCTTCTATTATTCCCAAGTCACTCATTCCCAAACAACTGCAGGAATTAAAGTGAGTCGTTTTCGCAGACTTTTGTTTAACCCTCTCCTAAAAGGATGTTTGGAAAGTGTCGTATTGTACCAAAATTTATCGATGATCCCCCTAAATCCCCCTTAAAAAGGGGGACTTTGAAATTATTTTCCCCCCTTAAGAAGGGGGGTTACGGGGGATCTCGATACAACTTGGTACTTTACAAACATCCTCTCAAAGGAGAGGGAATCAAGGCTAAAATAATGTGGGTGCAAGCAGGTTTGATATGAGTACATCAAAGACAGTTCAACAATTGCGGGCTGAATGGATAACGCCGGAAAGTTTTCGTCGATATGGACAGGTGATTTTTCCCATTAAAGACGGTAAATCCTTTGATGCAGAAGATGCTCAACTCGTACTTGACAGAGGTATCCCCCGCTTTTATATCATGCAGCTACACCGTAGAGGACGCAAATTTCACACCATTACTCGTCATGTGCAATGTACTCAATGTTTGGGTTCATTGGAAGGGAAGGACTGGTTAATTGCGGTTTGTCCTCCTAATAATAATATTGATGAACCATCTTTAGAAGATATAGCAGCTTTCCGCATTCCAGGAAATTGCTTTATCAAGTTAGAGGTAGGAACTTGGCACGCTGGACCTTATTTTGAGCATGAGGTTGTGGATTTTTACAACTTGGAATTGAGTGATACGAATGTGGTGGATCATTTCACTCACAATTTTCTCAACAGCCACAATTTGGAGTTTGAGTTTGAGATTTTGTCATTGACATAGCGCTTCTACCAACTTACTCAAATTCCAGAACGAGTGATAGTCATGAACCCCAACCTGCCTAACGGCTGAGATCGGGGCTTGCAAGAACCAGATTGCAACGTAAGTCGTGACTAGCCCAGTAGCCTAAGTGCGGTAAACACTTCCAGCCATTTCCCGAATCGCTGGATTACCTGTCTCACATCGGGACTAAATGAAAAGTTTTGTAACAATCAACAATAGTTTGTGTAAAAGTCGCGCTTTATAGCTGAGAAAGATAGAGATTCGCAACGAGGTGCGATGAAATTCGAGGTCTTTTATGACTAACGACTCGTCGAGAAAAGAGTTAGATGCACAAGTTAAAGACTTAGCGCTTCTTGCCCAACAACACCCACAGGGAACTAAGGAGCGACGGATGGCTTTAACACAGCTCATCAATACCATTTGGCTGTCGGGTAAACTTTGTCGTCCCTATAGCGGTCAATTTCAACGACTTTATCAAGATATTTATGAAGAAGCGGTACAAAGTCTATTCTTTTATATTTGTCGAGATGACAATATTAGCAAATATGACTCAGAACGGGGCGAAGTCATGACTTGGGTGAATATGCTACTCACTAAACGCTTTTTTCCAGAGGCTATACCCGTAATTGTAGGACAAGAAAATGAAATAAGTTTAGACAAGTCTCACATAGAAAATGTTTCCGACTCTGAATCTACGTCTTTGTATGAACAAATCATTCAATGTATAGAATCTGACCCAGAAGGAATTTTTATCAAAGAGCATATAAAAGGTCATCCGGAAGCAAATTTTCAAGAAATAGCTAGACGAAGGTATTCGGGAATTTCCTGGAAAGACATCTCAGCCGAATGGCGAATTGGAATCTCATCATTACATAATTTTTATCAAAGATGTGTGAAAAAATTTGCTCCTATATTAAGAGAATATTTGTAGATTTCATATGATTTAACCGGGTGGTCAAAAAATTATGAGCAACAAAACAGGTTTTTTAACATTTACAGGACCGATATCTCCAGCTACTAGGCGGCTAGCTGAACAGTTATGTAGACAACAAGCCACACCTGAAAAAGGCGAACAAGTCCGTCTCAATACTTTATCTGTATCTTTTGTGAATTCATATCTACAATGCATGGGGTTCGAGACAGACTTGGAAGCGAGTGACAGTTGGAACCCAGTGCAGCATCTACTTATGGACGTAGCTGATTTGTCGCTAAAAAATTTAGGCTCCTTAGAATGTCGTCCGGTGTTGTCAGGGGAACAGTTTGTCTATGTGCCACCCGAAGCACAGTTAAACCGAATCGGCTATGTGGCTGTGCAAATTAGTAAATCATTTCGAGAGGCAAAGTTACTAGGATTTGTCAAGGAAGTATCAAATGATGTATTATCAATCAGTCAACTGCATTCTTTGGAAGATTTACTGGATTATTTAGAATATCTCACTCAATTAAATACAGCCAAATTAGCTGATGATTCGCTCACAGTAAATAATAATTTGGTCAACTTGAAGCAATGGCTTGAGAATATTTTTGATGCTGGGTGGCAAGAAATTGAAGCTCTCTTACGCATTCAACCAGCCTATGTAGCTAGTAGCGTTAGAAGTACTAAGGGCGATTTGGTTAGCAGGGGCAAGTTGATTGATTTGGGAAAACTTTTGACCCAGCAAGCCGTGGTTCTAGTCGTTACTCTCACTCCAGACAATGAGCAGGAAATGGACGTTATCGTGGAAGTACATCCCACAAGCAAAGAAAATTATTTGCCACCAAATCTCCATGTGACATTATTGGACTGTGATGGGGCATCTGTCATGGAAGCTCAAACTAGAAGCAGCAATAAGAATATCCAATTGGAGTTTAGTTGCGAGATAGGAGAACGTTTCAGTGTTAAACTCACTCTGGGAGATGTCAGCACTATAGAAGATTTTGTTATCTGAAGCGAATATAGAGGTGCTGCCAATGAGAAAGTTAGTTGTTCTGAAGCTGGATGGTGATTTAGAGGTGGGGGTGCGGGTGATGCTGGAGATTGGGGAAGAAGGCTTTCGCCCCAGCACAGAAATCGCTGGCTACCTACCTCCAAATCCAGATATGGTAACTTCCCTTAACCAGTGGCAGTCAACCTATCGCACTCTGGGGAAATTGACCCGCATCAAAGCCAAAAAAATTATTTACGATGGTTCTATTACCCAGTGGCGCTCCGACTGCCAAAAATCAGTTAGTGAATTGCGATCGCACCTGAATAACTGGTTACTGTCAGAGTCGTTTCGCCGTATCCGCGAGAAATGGCTCAAATACTTAATGCCCGACGACGAAGTGCGGGTGCTGATTCGCACTACTTCAGAACAGCTTAAGAAACTTCCTTGGCATTTGTGGGATTTGGTGGATCGGGATTACCCACTAGCTGAAGTAGCCTTGAGTGTTCCAGAGTCAGAACAAGCGGCAGCTGCATTGCAGACATCTACCTATAGAAAGAAAGTCAGAATTTTAGCAATTTTGGGCGATAGTGAGGGAATTGATGTCAAGCCTGACCGCCAGTTGTTAGAAAAATTACCTGGTGCCGCTACGACCTTTTTGGAGCAGCCCCAACGTCAAGATATCAACGACCAGTTGTGGAACCAACCCTGGGACATCCTATTTTTCGCAGGTCACAGCAAGACTGAAGATGGCACTGGTCGCATCTATATTAATCAGACAGATTACTTAACAATTGAAAAACTCAGATCTGCCCTAACAAATGCCGTTGCGCGAGGGTTACAGCTGGCGATTTTCAACTCCTGTGATGGGTTGGGATTAGCGCGAGAGCTACAAGATTTGCACATTCCGCAAATAATAGTCATGCGGGAGCCGGTGCCGGACTTGGTGGCTCAAAGATTTTTAGAGCATTTTCTGGAGGCTTTTTCCTCTGGAGCGTCTTTATATGCTGCGGTTCGCACAGCCAGACAAAGGCTGGAAGGACTAGAGGACGAATATCCCGGCGCAAGTTGGTTGCCAATAATTTGTGAAAATCCTGCTGCAGCGCCGATGACTTGGCCAAAGCCCCAGATTCGCAACACTCGCCGCCTCCCAACTATGCTGCTAGTAAGTTTGCTGATAACCGCAGGCATACTTGGGATAAGGCACTTGGGAGGATTGCAAACATGGGAATTGCAGGCTTTTGACCAATTCATGCGATCGCGTCCCCAGGAAAAGCAAGATTCACGCCTGTTGATAGTCACTGTTACTGAAGATGATTTTAAACTGCCACAGCAGAAGCATAAAAGTGGCTCGCTGTCAAATTTGGCACTGGCGCGACTGTTGGACAAACTTGCACCCCTCCAACCGCGAGCCATCGGCTTGGATATTCATCGTGATGAGCCAGTACAACCTAACCAGGCTTTTTTAACCACTCGTTGGAAAACTGATGACAACTTCTTTGTAATTTGCAAAGTGAGCGATCGCCAAAACAACCATCCAGGAATTGCACCCCCTCCTGAGGTTCCGCAAGCACGCCTTGGCTTTAGCGATGTAGTCAAAGACCCAGACGGCGTTTTGCGTCGCCATTTATTAGCGATGAAACCAGCCCCTACATCCCCTTGTATTACGCCCTATGCCCTCAGCGCCCAACTGGCATTCCACTACTTGGAAAAAGAGGGCATTTCTGCCAAGTACACCGCAAGTGGAGATTTGCAGTTAGGCAACGTTGTCTTCAAGCGGTTGCGAGTGCCAATGGGCGGTTATCAACAAGTGGATGCGTGGGGCTATCAAATATTGCTGAATTACCGCTCCTACCGCTCTGCTTTAGAAATTGCCCCAACAGTCACGCTTAGAGACGTTCTCAATGGTGCGCTCAAGCCTGAAGAAGTAAAAGACCGAATTGTCCTCATCGGTACTACTGCTCAAAGTGTCCATGATTATCTTCCCACACCCTACAGTACCCAGCAGGGGTTTTACCAGGAAATGCCAGGCGTAATTGTGCAAGCGCAAATGGTTAGTCAAATCGTCAGCGCGGTTAAAGATGGGCGACCTTTGATATCAGTTTTGCCTGTTTGGGGTGAAGTCTTATGGGTTTGGGGTTGGTCTATAGTTGGAGGTGCAATTGCTTGGCGCTTTCGGTCGGGGTTATATCTCATACTGACAGGTGGAGGCGCACTCTTGATTTTATACCTTCTTTGCTTAGTCCTCTTGTGCTCTGGCAGTTGGGTTCCCCTCGTCCCGTCAGCCTTGGTATTAGTAGTGACTGGCGGCACCGTGGTGATTTACTTTCGTCAGCAACAGCTTACTTGTGAAACTTTGAGGTATGATTGAGATTAAATTGCCTGTGCGAAAAATTAAACTTACCCTGACTGGCAAAAACCGTTGAGAGAAACGCTACCTAAGTTAGTTGTTAGGTCGAAAAATGAGTCGTTTTGCGCAGCTTTGTCCAATTTTTAGTTCAGCAGTGGGAACCCTTGCTATCAGTTGGGCAGTCCTTAGTTGCACACAAATGCACGCACAGTCTGTCAATTCTCTAGTTATTGGGCAAAGCCCGACAGTAAACCCTAGAGGACAATTAAACCAATCATTGATTTTCGCTGCGCCGCCTCCACCACCAGACATCGGGGAACCAGGTCAGCGAGCAGAAGCAGGAAGCCGTGGCTGTGGTGGAGGGAACAAGCAGCTTACAGCCTTAATGCCTGTCTATTCAAATTCACAATTGATTTTTGGAGCAACAACCGCCTCGCATCCCACCTTTTGGTTTTATATTCCTTATAAACCACCATCTCCTGGAAAGTTTGTATTGCAGGACAAAGATGATAACTTGGTCTACCAAACCGATGTCACCCTGCCCCAAACGCCAGGAGTTATCAGTTTCTCTCTTCCTCAGACAGTAGCACCGCTCTTAATTGGCAAGCAGTATCATTGGTTTTTCAAGATTTACTGCAAAGCGCAACAACCATCAGCTTTTGTTGAAGGTTGGATTCAAAGAAACTCACTCAACCCCGCCCTCAACAGTCAGTTAGAGAAAGCTACTCCACGCGAGCGAGTTGCTCTTTATGCTGCCAATGGTATTTGGTTTGAAGCGTTGACTACGGCAGGGGAATTGCGTCGTCGCGATCCGAAAGAGACTTCTTGGGCGACGCTGTTGCAAGCCGTTGGTTTGAATGATTTGGCAAATGAAGCGATCGCACCATAAGTGCTGGTAGTAGTCTTGTACGGCATTTTGCCGTATTCTTAAGAAGAGAAGCTAATATTAGAGAGTAAGATGACCACACCAAATGCTAAAAATGGGGTAAAAGGGGAAGCAAAGCATAGTAAGCTTGAACGTTTGGAAGCTAGACTAACGCGGGAACAGAAAGAATTGCTCCAACAAGCCGCCGAGCTAGAAGGTAGGACGCTGACGGATTTTGTTGTCAGCAGCGCCCAAGCGGCTGCACTGCGTACCATTCAGGAACACACGCTGATTAGCTTGACCAAGCGGGACAGTGAAGCCTTTGTCGAAGCTTTACTGAATCCGCCTGAGCCTGGAGCAGCATTATTGGCAGCAGCTCAACGATACAAACAAAGTACCGGGCTTTTGTGAGTGAAGTTTCCTCCGTTTGCTTATGTTGTTGAGCCGTTAGATGCTCAACATAACCGTTCTGATTTTGAGTGTGGAGTTGAACCGCTTGATCGGTATCTGAAACAGCAAGCAAGCCAAGATATGCGGCGGAGAATAGCTGCTTTGTTTGTGCTGGTTGACCAAGATATCGACTCGATAGCAGGCTACTATACCTTGGCTGCTACGGCAATCCGTTTGGCAGAATTACCGCCGGAGATAACCAAGAAATTGCCAAAATACCCGCTTGTTCCTGCTACTCTCCTAGGGCGGCTAGCTGTTGACCAACGCTATCAGGGGCAAGGAGTCGGCTCGTTTCTTTTGATGGATGCATTGCGGCGCAGCTTCAATAGTGAGATTGCTTCAATGGCGGTTGTGGTTGATGCAAAGGATGACAAAGCGCGTGATTTCTACGAACACCATCAATTTATTCCCTTTCCTGAACAGTCGCAGCGCTTGTATTTACCAATGACAACTATTGCTAAATTGTTTGGCAGTAGCGCGTAATTATAGCGCTTCTCGGTTGGGTCCAATACACTGCTGCAATGAAAGTGTATGCACTTTCACATTATTCATGGTGATGTAAGTAGATCGGCATGATTAAACAAACTTATGTAAACAAATGTAAATTGACGTGAAACGCTTGTAGTAAGCCCTTTAGCGCTAAAGCGCTTACTACAAACAAAAAATGTATATTTGTGCCGACCTACTTATGTGATTCAAGTGAGAACCGCTATAAGCTTCTAGAGCCAATTGCCCAATAAAATGTAAGGTGCCCAGTATCTCGGACGTTGATATTTAGGATTCTGTAAAAGAGCTAACTGGGCGCGGCGGAGTGCTTCGGCTTTAGTTAGGGCTTTGTTTCCTAACTCTTGGTAAAACTTACTCATCAACTCAGAGGCGGACTCATCATTCAAGTTCCATAGAGAAGCAATTGTACTACGCGCTCCCGCCCGTACAGCTACACCAGCAATTCCCAAAGCAGCTCGATTGTCACCAGTAGCTGTTTCACAGGCACTCAGGACAAGCAATTCAATCGCCTCGGGTCTCGCGGTGTCTCGAGTTCGCACTAAGTTATTCAACTGTTTAACATAGATACGATCATCCCAAGCCACAATAAATGTCTCCTCAGCCTTAGAGCTGAACTGACCATGAGTTGCAAGATGAACTACACGGAAAGGCAGAGAATTAATCTGGTTTTGCAAAGCCGAACTGGTAAATTGTTTGTTAAGAAGTATACTGCTGGGTACAAAAGAGCGAATTTCCTCGATTTCGCGCTTCACGTTGGGTAATGCAGAAAATCCGGGGCGTGATTCAGTCAATCCTGCGGCTATTGCCTTTAATTGTTTCTCCTGCAATGGTTTCGGGTTAACCAGTTGCAGACCTGGCGTGAGTGCAATGCTATACTTCTCAATCAGATACTGTTTGCCGTCGTAAAGAGCTGCCATTGGGATATTCCGCAAAGAACCATCCAGCACAAACACCAAGGTTCTTACTTTCGTTTGGGCTAACTCAGTTGCAGCGGGTTTGATTAACCAGTTATACACCTGTTGAGATAAAGACTTAGCTTCTGCTTGAGTGTCAGGTTCTGTGAGGGTTTGCCTGAGTTGTTTTAGCGTGGTTTCAACTTGGCTTAGAGGGACTGCAGTAGCGTAGTGCAGCAAAGGCTTTTGCGGCAACTTGAGAATGACCTCTAGTCGGTCTGGTAAAATAATTGGATAGATAGCTGCCGCTGTTTCGTCTTTTTGGTCAATAACTTGGTCAATCTGCGATAAGGGACCCAAACAGGCTTCCCGAAAGAAGTTATCCAGTTCTGCTAATTGCAGAGATTCAATTGTTTGGCGGGCTTTCAGGAGATTTTCTTGACTGAGTACCCCCCCAGCCCCCCCTTGGTAAGGGGGTTGCAAAAGTAACTCGACTAGCTGTCGATAAACTGGTTCGACTTTTTCTCGAAAGGAAAACTGTACCTCTGGATTGATGGCAACTAAATCGTAGCGGAGAGACTGGAGGGTGTTAACTGCTTGTTCGTAAGTGGCTACTGCTCCTTTAATATCTCCCCTAGCCTTAAGCAAACGTCCCAGTTGCCATTGCCATCGATAGGCAATGTCCTTAGCATCAATAGCAGAAGCCATAAACAGGGCTTGCTGGGTGAGGTTTTGTGCATCGGACCACTGCTGGGTTTCTTCATACAGACTGCCCAGGACACCAAGAGCATAAGATTCTGTGCGTCTATCTTGCAAGCTTTTCGCCTGTTGGACAGCGCTTGACACTAGTTGGGCAATATCCACCCATGATGGAGTGTCTGTGTTGGTATTTTGTCTAAGTTGCGTTAGAGTTTCGGCAAAGTTAATTCTGGCATAGATTGCTGTCCGGCTGGGGGGTAAATCGCCAATTTGAGTTTGGATTTGGGGCAATAACGCCTGAACAGCAGTGATTTGCTTGCTTTCCAGCAATAGTTTCAGTTGATTGATTTGAGCATCGATGCGGATAGTTGGTGAAGTGGCAGCGTTGACAGCTTGGCGGTAGAATTCTATAGCATCTGGGATTTTTTGCTCACTGCGGGCTGTATTGCCTAGACTAAGCAAAACATCAGCTACAGCTTGCTTATCTGGCAACGAGTAAGCTATTTCTAAACTTTGTTGTAATATCTGCCGGGATGTTTTTAAATAACACTGTGGGGATGCTTCTAAATTACCCTGCCGGGATGCTTCTAAATTACCCGTCACACGCAGGACATTGCCGAGGCTACGCAATGCTGTAACCTTAAGCGGTGAGTCTGGTTGATTTTGCAACAGCTGGGTACTTTCGCATAACGTCTTTTGAGCCTGACGATAAAGCCCTAAGGCTTGTAATGCCTGTGCTTGGTTTATGCGGTTACGAATTAATGCATTATTATCACCTATTTTGGCATAAATGTCAACTGCTTGTTGCCAAGTATTTAGGGCATCTTCAGCTTTGCTTTGAGCCAATTGCAGACGACCTTTGATATCTAGGGCTTGGGCAAGGATTTGCGATCGCTCTTTTGTGTTTTGTGCGGTTTGTAATATGTTGAGGCTTTGGGCGATCGCACTTTCAGCTTGAGTCCACTGTCCTAGTTGCTGATAAGCTAATGATAGATTGCCCAGTGTCATCGCTTGTTTGAGTTGATCCCCTTTGGCTTTGAACGCAGAGATAGCTTGTTGCCAAGAAGTAACTGCATCAGCAAACCGTTGGGCTTCATAGAATTTTCTTCCCTGTTCCACCAAGTTTTGGGCATCGGGCAAGCTTTGAACAATGGAGTTTTCCGCAGTCATATGGGCGAAGGTGGGCGGCAATAACCCCGCGCCCAAGAACATAGCCAAAAACAGCAGTACGGTTAAGAGGCGTTTGATTGTGCGTAATCTAGATTTTTTTCTTGCCATGTTTTCGCCCGAATTCGCTAAGCTGATTTGCAGCAGATAAGTACGATTTGCGCTGATCAACGCCCTTGCGGTTGATTGAACGCACGGCAATCCGCTGTTTTCTGCCAAGAATTATGGGGCGTGGCAGTGGGCGCATTTGCTGTAAGAATTATATCGCCGTTGGCATCAATCACCCAACCAGTTGCTTCTACTATTGGAGGTGGTGTGGGGCTAGTGCGAGTTGTGGAAACTGCGGTCGTAGAGGGTTGAGCAACTTCAGAGTTGAGAGTTATCAAATCTACTTGAACTGCATCAGTGCTGAGGGCTTCACCTGGATTAGGGGGCAAGCCGCCGCGTCCGGTGATAATGAATTCGCTTTGCGCTTGAGCGCCACCTGCAGTACAGCCTTGTGCTACTTGGGTATCAACTGGTACGGCGGGCAGGTTGACTAATCCACTGTTGGGGTCAACATCTGGGGTGTTGACAGTTACAGTACCGCTTAAAGTAGGACTTATCTGGGAAATTGCTGTGATGTCATTTGTTGGTAGCAGTTGAGGGTCTAAGTTAGTTCCTAGCAGCCTCACGAAGTCTTCACGAGTACGCACTGTCATACCATAAATGCCAGTAGCGTTAATTGTGACTCTCCCTCCACTGCCACTAAAGGCATTAGCGGTGATGTCGTTATTTTCCCTTGCTCCGGCAACGATGAAGCCCGACAGAGCATCAATATTAATATTGCCACCGTTGCCACCAGCTTGTGCCGTGCCTGCGGTGGTAGAGATTTGAGCGCCACGACGCAGAAGCAGTAAATCAGTTTGTAAGTTGATGTCGCCACCGTTACCCGATGCAGATTGGGCGCTGAGTGTGCCACGGTTGTCTAGGGTAACTCTAGGTGAGGTAACGATAATATCTCCAGCAGTACCCGTCGTACTTTGGGAGTTCACGAACAAGCCAGTGTTAAAGTTAGAAATCTTGCCAGAAATGCTGAAAAAATCAGCAGCATTAACTTTAATTGTGCCTGCATTCCCTTGTCCACGGGTTGAGGCAGTAAGTTGAGCGCCATCGCGTAATGAGAAGGAACCAGAATTGATAGTAATGTTACCCCCCTTGCCTTCTGTCCCCCTTTCCACAAAACTGGCAATCCCACTGAGTAAATCATTTTTCTCCCCAGCAATATCAACACTACCAGTAACATTAATGTTGACATTCCCCGCATCGCCCCGTCCTGCTGGTTGGGTATTAGATGCACGACGAGTAGCGGTTTGCAGTTGAGCGCCATCAATTAGTGATAGTGTTGCAGCATTGATGTCGATATTACCTCCGTTACCTACACCTCCTGCTGACACCGTGCTGAGGATAGAAGCATTATCTGCAAGAGAAACAGCATCTCGTGCCCGCACTGTCACATTCCCTGCATTTCCTTGTCCAGAAGTTAAGGCTTGAAGTTGAGCGCGATCGCGTAATGAGAATGAACCAGAATCGATAGTAATGTTACCCCCATTCCCAACTGTCTCCGTTTCCACACTGCTGATAATCGCACTGTTTCTTCCAGCAATATCAACACTACCAGTAACATTAATATTGACATTCCCCGCATCCCCCCGTCCTGCTGGCTGGGTAGCAGATGCTTCACCAGTAGCGGTTGCCAGCTGAGCGCCATCAATTAGTGATAGTGTTGCAGCATTGATGTCGATATTACCTCCGTTACCTACACCTCCTGCTGACACCGTGCTGAGGATAGAAGCATTATCTGCAAGAGAAACAGCATCTCGTGCCCGCACTGTCACATTCCCTGCATTTCCTTGTCCAGAAGTTAAGGCTTGAAGTTGAGCGCGATCGCGTAATGAGAATGAACTAGAATCGATAGTAATGTTACCCCCATTCCCAACTGTCCCCGTATTCACACTGCTGATAATCGCACTGTTTCTTCCAGCAATATCAACACTACCAGTAACATTAATATTGACATTCCCCGCATCGCCCCGTCCTGCTGGCTGGGTAGCAGATGCACCACGAGTACGAGTTTGCAGTTGAGCGCCATCAATTAGTGATAGTGTTGCAGCATTGATGTCGATATTACCTCCCTTACCTACACCTCCTGGTGACACCCTGCTGAGGATAGAAGCATTATCTGCAAGAGAAACAGCATCTCGCGCCCGCACTGTCACATTCCCTGCATTTCCTTGTCCAGAAGTTGAAGTTTCAAGTTGAGCGCGATCACGTAATGAGAATGAACCAGAATCGATAGTAATGTTACCCCCATTCCCAACTGTCCCCGTTTCCACACTGGTAAAAATCGCACTAAAAAAACCGTTTTTCTCCCCAGCAATATCAACAGCGCCAGTAACATTAATATTGACATTCCCCGCATCCCCCCGTCCTGCTGGACCGGTTGCAGATGCTTCCCGAGTACTGCTACCCAGCTGAGCGCCATCAATTAGTGATAGTGTTGCAGCATTGATGTCGATATTACCTCCCTTACCTACACCTCCTGCTGATACCCTGCTGAAGATGCCAGCATCTGCAAGGGAAACAGCATCGAGTGCACGCACTGTCACATTCCCTGCATTCCCTTGTCCAAATGTTGAGGTAGTAATATAAGCGCCATCTCGTAACGAGAAAGAACCAGAATCGATAGTAATATTACCACCATTACCTTGTGACCCCAAACGGACAAGATTGGCAACTATGCTGCCAGTGCCTGCAACTTTGATTTCCCCAGTAGCATTCAGCGTAATATCTCCTGCAACAGTTTCAGGTGTCCCCAAACCTTGCCCAATACCAGCACTTAGGACACTTCCTCCTAAAATCTCTAGATTCCTGGCATTGACTGCTATATTACCGCCACCAGCCCCAGCTACATATATACCTGAACGATTAGTAAGGGATACCGAACCTTGTGCAACATTCTCAGGAAATATCAAGCTGAGATTATCGCCATCTACACCCAGCGCTACTGTACCAGCTTCCGCCAATCCTCCTAACTCAACTCGTCCACCATTAGCACTTAATCGTCCCCTATTCATGCTGACATTACCACCTACCAGCAGTAAGCTCTTACCATCTGGTACTCGTAAACCAAATGCGTTTAAGCCTGCTGGATCTGTTCCTGCGGTTGCAACTGAGTTATTTTGAATCGCTGCGTTTTGATTAATCTGATTAAACAGCAACGCTGAAGGATTAATAGTCAACAACGGTGAAGGGATATTTTTATCAGTAGCGCTAAAAAATCCGAGGTTTCCAAATTGCAGTGCATTCGCTGTACTCGCCACAAACGAACCACCAACATTTAAGCTGGCATTTGCACCAAATACAATTCCATTGGGATTAATTAGAAACAGGTTGGCTGTGCCATTAGCACGAATCAAACCATCAATGTTGGAAACTGACCCACCCGTTACGCGGCTGATGATATTCTGAATATCCACAGCATTATTAAAGAAAGCTGTGCCACCAGTGGGGACAGAAAACTCCCCAAAGCTGTGAAACAAATTGCTACCAGCTTGCGTTCCTCCTTCAACGGTTCTGATATTGTCCTGCGCCCTGACGCGGGAATTATTGGGTAGAGTGCCATCAGGGGTAATTTGGGCAAAAGCGCAATTAGGAGAGGAGGCGTATGCACCACCAATTGCCAACCAACTCGCTAGCGCCAATTTCCAATCCCAACGCCGCCAGCATACAGTCATTCCAGACATTACACCCCCATTAGAAGCAGTCATTTACTTGTCAGCCAGCTATTGCATTGACCCTACCAAACATTACAACTAATTGCTGCACTTTCCAAGAGGCGAATTCATTAACAACCTTTACCTTCTTTTACCTTCCTCTTTAAACGTAAACTCATAGCCAAAGTCCCTAAAGCGAACATAGTGCCTACTACAGTAGAGGGTTCAGGAACCTTGTAGACGGGAGTGTACGCGCCTGCCAAAACACTATCTATGTAGCTGGCGTAGGATGATACGCGGGTATCAAAGCCTATTTCTCCGAAAGTACTATTGGTATTAATGTTATCGATATCAGTGAATAGACCATAACGACTAGGTGGCCTTATAAAGGATGTAATGCCTGCAATAGATCCATTTATGAAATTTGGACCTCCAGAATCCCCAAGAGCGAGGAAGACCTCATTTAGCCCCAAACCTGTATTAGGAGTGCCGGAAAATGTACCAATGGCATCGTTGGTTGCCAATCCGTTATCAAAGTCGTAACCAAAGGCTCTAGCATTAGTGCCTCCAAGAACAGCATCATAAGTGTTTTGACCGTAACGCTTACGACCATCATTAATGGTTCTGCCAGTATTGCCATTACCAGAACGACCATACCCCACTTTTGTAAATATCTGACCGATTTCATCGCTACCCCGATAAAGGTCGTATCGTTCAGCTTCTGGGGGTGCTTCCCCTGCCAGTTTAATAACGGCGACATCATTGGCGTTATCATAGTTACCGTTCCAAAGTGGATTGACATAAAACTCAGCAGCGTCTAGCTCAGACGTCTCTGTAGGCAAATCAAAGAAAACCTTTGCACCTTTAGTAACAAAAGCTCCTGGTATTTCGTCTGAGCCAATGTTGTCTTGAGTGAGACAATGAGCAGCGGTAAGAATATGCAAGCCTGTGGGTAGTAGTGAACCTGTACAACTACTGACACTTTCAAAGTCAGTTCTGTTTATAGATAATCTGACAACACCGTCATATCCAGTACCAGGGCTGACTAAGTAATTATTGGGGTTGCCCGAAACCACAATAGCTTCTGCTCGATCGCCAATGTTAAGTGCTGCAAATACGCCTACCGTAGATATTAGAGTAGACGTTAGGGTAAGAAATTTAACCTTTGTAACGATAGATGCTGTCATGGCACAAATTTTCTTTGGGGTTATTTTGAGCGCGATGGCACAGAGTACCCGCGTGAGCGCAAAGCGCACGCACTCGGGTGAGTCCTTTCGAGGACATTACCGAAACTGATAACAAAATCTGATGCCATAGGGTTTTTCTTCCTTACAGGAATAACCTTCACACTCTACTCAGTTCCAGGCATACGAGTTTTACACAAAACACGCTATTTCTTTACAAAACTTTATAATTAACAGAATTGTTGTCAATAATGGTTGTCTGTTTGAAATTCGATTCGGTGTTGCGATTGCGCTCCGCGCAGCGGCAAAGCCGATCGCTTCGAGCGGGGCTTTGCCCATCGCACGGAGCACAGCGGCAAAGTTGATCGCTTCCACCGGGGCTTTGCCTATCGCGCCGAGCGCCCGCCGGAGGCGGGCGCTTCCAGCGGGGCTGAGGGAAAGCGGACACGCACTCGCGTTCGCCCATCACAGTGTACTCATTGAATTATTGTTGGCGCTAATTTGTGTCTTTTCAAAAGGGAACGTAAGATAGTCCCAAAAGCTCGAAGTCCACTCATCTCATTGGCGGTCAGGATTAATTTGCTCTTGTAGCCAAACCTGAAAAAGCGATTCTAAAATTTCCTCTCTGACTGATTGATTGAGTTCAGCCGGAAACCACTTTTCAACTCTAACAATGTGATAGCCAAGTTTCGTTTGAATTGGTCCAATAACTTCGCCTTCGCTTGCTTCGGAAATAGCCTGTGCAATCTCCGGCATTAATTTAGCAATAAAGCAAATCCCAACAAAGCCACCATTCTCTTTAGACTGCTTACCCTTTGAGTATTCCAATGCTAAAGCACAGAAGGAAGTGTTTTCCTCTCGGAGCGCATGGGCTACTTTCAGAGCATCTGTCAGGTCGCGTACTAAAATCTGAGACAGAGCAAGACGTTTATAATCACTACGGTTGCTTATGTAGTGAGCATCGACAGCGTCTCCAAACAGATGTTCTTTTAATTTCTTGGTGAGCAGTTCAACTCTAATACCACCAGACCAATCTTCTACAGTGATTCGCTGCTCTTGAAGCCACGCAAGGGTCTCGGAAGCTCCCAGTAACTTGTGCTCTTGGCGAAACGCATCTCCTGCTGCTTGCAATTCCTCATCAGAAATAGTAATGCCGAACTGCTGGCACATACCTAAAACTAATGCATCACGTTCCGCCGAAGCTGCAAATTCAGCTATTTTGTGAGAGCGGCGCAGGTAAGCAATAACATCTTCATTTGTTGCAGGGGCAATTTTTGGCAGTACAAATTTCTCTGTGGACTTCAATTCAGTTTTTTCTAAAGTTTCTGCTATCATTTTGTTTTCCTTTGAGAGTAAATTGTGATATAATCAATGCCACTTAGCTGCGATAAAGCAATTTTTCAGGGGGAATTTCTGGGATTGTCAGCTTACTGCGGTGTAAATCTCCGTAAAGATTAAGGTAATCAAGTTCAGCAGTCGTGAGTTTGCCCTGTTGGACGCCAGATATCGCAGCATCAACTTCTTGGCGGCAAGTCAAACCAGTTAAGCAAACATCGACACAGTTCTGCGTTAAGGAGTAGCGGTATAAATCAGGCACAGTAGGCTGCCAGCACGGTTCTGGTAAACCATCAGGGGCATCCCAGAGCGGACCTGTATGAGAACCTGTAGACTTGAATGTGACGATACCCGGTCGAGAAGGGTCTTGGGTGTCTAGCTGATTGAAAACCTGATTTTGGGCAGACCGATGAGCGACATTGTGTCTTACCATGACCACATCTAACAGGGGGCTATGCGACCACTGTCGAGCCAGATTGATATCATGGAACGAAGCACCAATGTAGCGAACGGCACCCATTTTCTTGAGGCGCTCAGAAGTGCCAAACATTCTTTCGATGGTGCGCTGATAAACGCTATTGCAGCCTCTCAAATCGGGGGTAAGCTGCAAGCAATCCTTTAAAGCTGACCCATCATTCTCACCAATCCAGCCCCAAAACAACACATCAATGTAGTCAATTCCCAATTCGACAAACTGATCTAATAGTGCGGCTAGTGCCATTTCTGGACTTTTGATGTAAGTCACAGTTGCCAGTACCACTTTCTCACGCACAGAGGAACCGCGCCCACACAGCTGGCGCAGCGCTCCAGACATCGGACTGTAGATATAGTGGTGTAAATCACTAGAGTAGAAAAAGTAGTTAATTCCCCTGTCAAAAGCGTAAAGCGTATCCTCACTGGAGATGCTACCGCCTCCGCCCAAGCCGAGACAGCTGACTGTCAGATCAGTTCGCCCAAGTTTGCGGTAAAATGGCAAATCGGACTCTGGAAATTTATCTGCTATATGGTTGATTTGGCTAGCTGAGACTACTGAGGGTGGTGCAAGATCAGTTAGTTTCATAGGTCTAGCGGGGTGTAAATGTCATCAGAGTTGGCATTAAGATAAGCACGCTGCCAGTCAATCCCAAGCAGGGAGAAGTGCTGGTGGATATATGCCATCCGACACTCGGTCGATTCATCACCTTTTTGCCGAGCTGACAGCAAGCCATTGGCAACAATTTGACAGCGATTCATCCCAAAACTTTCCTGAGTCGCAAATTTGCAATCTGGTTCTTCTGCTAAAGCAAGTCCAGGCGCAAGTAACTTTGTGAATAGGGGTACTTCCGTACGAAAATGAGATTGCACTTCTGCATAAACATTATGAAGCACTTGCCGGACTGCTTCATAATTGCTTTTCTCAAAGTACAGCACTCCTGAGTCATAGCGCTCGTAGTCAGAAGGGTTGTATAGCACTTTAAAGGTGAAGGGAATTTTGATTTCATTCAGTTGCCGCGTTAGACTTTCCATAACGGCAACCGCGCCTTCGGGACTCAAATTAAAGTAGACTCTTACTGTTTGAGGATGAGTGTCCGGACCTGCATTGCTTACCGCCATGTAAAATCCGTTTTGAACTAGATTACGGGGCATCCGGATAGCAACTGAGTCGCCTACAGCAGCGGATTGTTCAGTTGGTTGTAGATGTTGTTCGCGCTCAATGTGTAGAGTCAAACCGCCCTTTGCCACGGCGAGACTATCATCAGGTTCCTGCCACAACACCTGCCAACCTGGGTCAAAGTAGCCTTCTCCGGTATTGCTTTTATGCAGGCGATCGTAAAACTCTAGGTCTACTCCTAGAAAAGTATTGTTCTCTAAATTCTGATGAAGTGCTAGGTTATCTGAACTTGCATCTGCTGCTAGGGCAGCTTGCATAGAGCCGTTGTAATAGATACCGTAGAGAAAACTTTGTAGTTGTAGACTCAGATACTTATTTTGAAGCTCCAAAGGTATTCGTTGAAAACGAGTTACTACCTCAGCAGGAATTTCAAAGGGTTTGTAAGCTGGATGGCTAATACAAAAATTGGACTCGATTTGAACATGATTGGCAATATCTTGAAGAGAATTCAGCACACGCTCTGGCGCAGAAGCTGACAATTGACTTTGAGGAGAATCTAGTAATTGCATAATGGTTTGGGTGCAACTAAAAATAATTAAGCAAGAGAACGACTGAGGTGAGTGAGTTCAGATTCTGCCATTCCAAAAACAGTTGGGATTGATTGTTCTGGACGGCACAATAAAGACTTGGCAACTTGGAGTATGCAGATACCTGTATTGCCAAAGGATTTTTGATACTGGAGCATTGCTTGAATTTGCTGAATCAAGGCAAGACCAGAAAACTGCACAACTCGTCTCAAAAAGTCAGGGCGGCGCTCTATAATTTCTGGGAAGTTATCAAAATAAGCTTTAGTAAGGGCTGCAATAGAAGGTTGGAGTACCTCAAGCGGAGTCATTGCTAGGCGCAAAGATTCTTCGATATCGATAGACTTGCTCACAACCAAGCTGCTAAGCCAAATTTGTAGGTAGCTAGCGATGAGCATTCCTAAATCGAACGCAGGATCTCCCCAAGCGCCCCGTTCCCAATCTATTAGTCGAATAATGCTATGACTCGATTGCTCTGCTTTAGAGATAGTTTGCTCCCAATCATTGTGCAAAAGGATGTTGTTCAGCTTGAGGTCATTGTGCGTTAGACAACAAGCCTCGAAAGCAGTAGCCAGTTCTGCGATCGCTTTTCCCAAGCTGTCGTAGCGCTGATAGAGTGCAAAAAATTTGAGACCGTCAGCAGGAACTTGACCAAAAACTTCAGGACCTATTCGTTCTAGCCCGCGAGTGAATTTAGGAGCTTGGTCAATAAGTGCATCCTCAGAATTCTGATCGAAAAATTCCTGGTACTCCTGATGGTTGAATGTAACACGATGGATTGTGGCTAGAGTAGCTCCGATTGAGGTTGCGATCGCAGTTGAGAAAACGTTTTCTTTAGTGTAGAACTCAGATAGATCGCAATAGTCATTGAGGTAGTTGAAAACAATGATCGAATTCTCTACATCAAAATGAAGTATTTCCGAAATCATTGGACGAATTTGACTAAGCTCTGGGAATCGTTGTATGAACTCTTGAATTCGCCATTCATTAAGGAACTCGCCAATCGTTTTTCCTTCGCGATCGTAGCGCTCCTGTTTAACAATAAATTTACGATTATCCGGCAAACTTACTAGTAGGTTAAAGTTTTTGGCAACTTTTAGCTCGATCTGGCTTAATGATTGTTCTTTCTGAACCCATAGCTCCTGTGTTACTAAGTAGTTAAAAACGTTTTGAAAGCTTAACAAAAATGCCATGACTTGAAACTCCTAAAGCATTATTTGAAAAATATTATTATCGTTTTTTTAATTTTAAATATGCTTCATTAAACACTTTACTGTTGTTATGTATTTTTATCAAGAAAATATAATAACTTCTTATTAAAACACAACAGAATTTCTGCTATTCCTAAAAAAAAAAGAATAGTTGGGAGCATCCACTTTTGGCAGATAGACTTTTTTAAACAACCCATATAGTAGGGTTTCTGGCACTAAAAAATTATGTTCCTTCCAAAAGTAGATGCTCCCGAATAATTTATGTCTAATTTAATAAGTGCTAGATTTGTTTACTGTTCTTACTTAATATTTAGGAAAGCTTTTAGTTTTCTTGAGAAGTGTAAACAAGCTAGAAATTGCTTGTTTACACCTACATTGCTTATCCTTAATGCTCTAATTAATTGTTAGGGCGCTTTAGATAGCGTGATATCTGACGTGTTACAATGCCGCTAGTGATCTTACTAAATTAACTCAGTTGGCAATTAAATTCAGTTAATTTCTGAACCTATTGTACAAGCGCTCAGCACCAGCAGCTGCTCCAGCAAGTCCCTGAGCACATTGCTGTGAGGAACGAGCAGCAGCATATCCAACTCTAGCCGCAGATATAACTAGCGCTGGTGTTAAACCACCGTAGATACCATCAAATTCACTGTCACCCAGATCATTCATGTAGCCTTCAGAATCAAAAAATAGCTCAGAACCAGTAGGACGCAAATCGGAAATATTGATACTAGCCATTGTTTCTCCTCTTGGATAAAGTTGCTTGAATGGAATTAGCTGTGTGTTGCCTAATCAGATTTACAGTGTTTATCCTTAATGCTCTAACTAATTGTTAGGGCGCTTTAGAAGACGTTCTGCCGTACGTACTAGGCGGGGACTAACGACCCTAGAAACGACAGCAGCGCAAACAGGTGAAGTTAGGATTCCACCATTGACAATGTCAAGTTCGCTGTCACCCAGTTCACTCATGTAGCCTTCAGAATCAGAAAATAGTTCGGAACCAGTAGGACGCAAGTCAGAAATATTGATAGTAGCCATTGTTTTTTCCTCTTTGATGAAGTTGTTTGGAATTGGATTAGCTGTGTATTTCCTAATCACATTTCAATCTTCTGAGATTTAATCTATTATTTCAAGGCTTTGAAACTGCTTTTATATGCATAACTAAAGGAGTTATGTTTTCATTATTTCAGGACTTACGCAACTGGCACAGCGCGATCGCAATTTTATAGTATTTACGTACTATGTCAAAGTGGCGTACCCAGAGGGCATTGCTGAAATTAATAACAGTAATTGGCTGTGTTAAGTATT
>JAESFT010000162.1_pt1 | contig 77324 bp, 65 predicted proteins | sample 9269451 | NCBI WGS metagenome assembly JAESFT01 (sample SAMN14502557, study PRJNA617106) | algae metagenome | isolation source: Scytonema hyalinum WJT4-NPBG1 and co-occurring heterotrophs from well... | place: USA: Mojave Desert, Joshua Tree National Park, California | collected 2006-05-25 | reverse complement strand
TCCTCTGTGCTGTCCCACGTCACGACGCCTCGCGAGCGCGCCCCACCAGAACAGGACACCCCCACACAAGCACACCATAGGCTTATTGTAAGGGATAGGATCAGGAGAGACGCTGCCCGCTTGCTCCACAGCTGTCATTCCGGTCGCCCGCAGGGCGGGCCGGAACCCAGATGGCTCGTTCTCTCCGGATGCAGCTCCTGGGTTCCGGGCTCGGCTGCGCCGCCCCGGAATGACAGTACGAAGCGAGTCGCTCCTCGTGAGCCCCTCCCTCCCCTCAGGGGAGGGGTAGGGGTGGGGTGTTCGCCGCAGGCGAGCTCTAGGCCCGATGCTGCAGGATGCGCTTCGCGCAACACCCCACCCGTCGCCCTGCGGGCGCCACCCTCCCCTGAAGGGAGGGAGAGGTAGCTTGCTCCCACAGGAGTGGACTGGAAACAGTTGCAAAGACGTGGATGGCCGGGACAGGCCCGGTCATGAGGGGGGTGGAACTCACGGCTCCCTCTCCCTGCGTGCTGCGCACGCTGTCCCTCTCCCTCCGAGGGAGAGGGATGAAATTCTAGCGACCCAGGCGCACGCCCGTTTGCGGATCGAACAGGTGCACGTTGGCGGCGTCGATGGAGAGGCTCAGCGCCCGGGCGTCGGCGGCGATCTGGCCGGTGGGGGCCTGGACCACGAATTCGGCGCCGTCGATCTTGCCGTGGAAGAGCTGGGTGGCCCCGAGTTCCTCGACGAAGTCCACGCCGAGATCGACCGCGCCCGTGCCGGCCGGGCCGACGCGCAGGTCCTCGGGGCGCAGGCCCACATCGAGGGTGGTGCCCGCGGTGAGGTCGGGGCGCATGTCGGTGACGAGGAGGCGGCCGTTGCCGATGCGGACCACGCCCTCGCCTTCCACCCGGCCGGGGAGGATGTTCATGGGCGGGGAGCCGATGAAGGTGGCCACGTAGCGGGTCTGCGGGCGGCGATAGACGTCGGACGGCGTGCCCACCTGCTCGATAAGGCCGGAATTCATCACCACGAGCTTGTCGGAAAGCGTCATGGCCTCGACCTGATCGTGGGTCACGTAGATCGAGGTGACGCCGAGCGCCCGCTGGAGACGCTTGATCTCGACGCGCATCTGCACGCGCAGCTTCGCATCGAGGTTGGAGAGCGGCTCGTCGAAGAGGAACACCTGGGGCTTGCGCACGATGGCACGGCCCATGGCGACGCGCTGGCGCTGGCCGCCGGAGAGCTGGCGGGGCTTGCGGTCGAGGAAAGGCTCGATGGCGAGAATGCGCGCGGCCTCGCGGACGCGCTTGTCGATCTCGTCCTTCGGCGTGCCGCGGTTGCGCAGCCCATAGGCCATGTTGTTGTAGACGCTCATATGCGGGTAGAGCGCATAGTTCTGGAACACCATGGCGATGTCCCGGTCCGCGGGCTCGACCTGATTGACCTCGCGAGCGCCGATCCGGCACACCCCGCCGGTGATCGTCTCAAGGCCCGCAACCATCCGCAGGAGCGTGGATTTCCCGCAGCCCGAAGGTCCGACGAGCACGCAAAACGAGCCGTCCTCGATGTCGAGCGACACGCCTTTCACCGCCTCGACCCCACCCGCATAAACCTTGCGGACGCCTTCAAGCTTCACATTCGCCATCGCCTCAGCCGTTCCTTCGGTCGCCGCGCGCATGGCGCGGCTGTCATGTTCAAAACCGTTGCGGATGCCCGTTATTTTTCCGTTTCCACCAGGCCCTTCACGAAGAAGCGCTGCATCAGGATCACCACCACCACGGGCGGCAGCATCGCCAGCACCGCGGTCGTCATGGCGATGTTCCACTCGGTCAGCGTATCCTGCGTGGTGAGCATCTTCTTGATGCCGATCACGATCGTCTGCATCGAATCCTTGGTCGTGATGAGCAACGGCCAGAGATACTGGTTCCAGCCGTAGATGAACTGAATCACGAACAGGGCCGCGATCGTGGTGATCGAGAGCGGCAGCAGCGTGTCCCACAGGAACCGGTAGGGTCCGGCCCCGTCGATCTTCGACGCTTCCACGAGTTCGTCCGGGATGGTCATGAAGAACTGCCGGAAGAGCAGCGTGCCGGTCGCCGAGGCGATCAGCGGGATGATCAGACCCGTATAGGTGTCGAGCAGCCCGAGATCCGCGACGATCTTGTAGGTCGGATAGATGCGCACTTCGACCGGCAGCATCAGCGTCACGAAGATGATCCAGAACGCCGTCTGCCGGAACGGGAACTTGAAGAACACGATCGCATAGGCCGAGAGGATGCAGATCACGATCTTCCCGAGCGCGATACCCATGGCCATGATGAAGGAGTTCACCATCATGGTGCCGACCGGCTGTCGGCTCGACTTCGCGGCGCCATGGAAGAGCGTCTGGTAGTAGTTCTCGTCCGCGTAGGAGCCCGGGGTGAGGGGCATGTTGCCGTTGCTGATGGTCGCGGCATCGAAGGTCGATGCGAGGATCGCCACATAGACCGGGAACGCGACGAGAAGCACGCCGAAGCCCAGGATGATGTAGGCGATGAGGGTATTGAAGGGACGGTTCTCGACCATCAGTACTGCACCTTGCGCTCGACATAGCGGAACTGGAACGCGGTGAGCGCGATCACGATGATCATGAGGATCACGGATTGGGCCGCCGACCCGCCGAGATCGCCGCCGAGACGGCCATCCGCGTAGACCTTGTAGACCATTGTCGCTGTGCTTCCGTAAGGCCCGCCGCCGGTCACCGCGTCGATGATGCCGAAGGTATGGAAGAACACGTAGACGATGTTGATGACGAGCAGGAAGAACGTCGTCGGCGAGAGCAGCGGGAAGATCACGGTCCAGAAGCGCCGCAGGGGGCCCGCGCCGTCGATCGCCGCCGCTTCGATGACGCTCTTCGGGATCGAGGCGAGCCCCGCGAGGAAGAAGAGGAAGTTGTAGCTGATCTGGTTCCAGGTCGCGGCGACCACCACCAGGATCAGGGCGTGATTGCCGTTGAGCAGCGGATTCCAGCTCACCCCAAGGAAGCGCAGGGGCTTGGACAGGGTCCCGAGCGAGGGATGGAACAGGAACAGCCAGAGGACGCCGGCGATGGCAGGCGCCACCGCATAGGGCCATAGCAGCAAGGTCTTGTAGGGGTTCGCACCCTTGATGTTCTTGTCGGCTTGGCTAGCGAGCAGCAATCCGAGTCCGAGCGAAAACAGCGCGACGAGGAAGGAGAACACCCCCGTCGTGACCATGGCCCGGTAGTATTCCGGCTGCTGGAACACGGCCTCGTAATTCTCGAACCACACGAATTCGGTCGAGAGGCCAAAGGCATCCTGCACCAGGAAGGACTGCCAGATCGCCTGGGACGCCGGCCAGTAGAAGAAGACGAAGGTGATCGCGAGCTGGGGAAGAAGCAGCGCGTAAGGCAAGAGCTTGTTGTTGAAGATGGCGCGCTTTTCCATTCGCCGGCTCGTGAAAGAGCCGGCCGGTCCCGTTTGGCAGGAGCCGGCCGGCGAAGCGTGAAGCGGGAGTGGCGCCGGCCCGGACGGGACGGCGCCGGTGCGGTTAGCGGGTGGCCGTGCGCTCGAACTGGCGCAGGACCTGGTTGCCGCGCTCGGTGGCCGCGTCGAGGGCCGCCTTCGCCGACTTGTTGCCGGTCAGCGCGCTCTCGATCTCCTCGGCCCAGATGTCGCGCATCTGAACCAGGTTGCCGAGACGCAGGCCCAGCGAGTTCTCTGTCGGCGGCTTGTTGGTGAGCTGGAGGATCGGGGTCTCAAGGTACGGATTGTCCTTGTAGAAGCCCGAGGCCTTCACCTTCTCGTAAGCCGCCTTGGTGATCGGCAGGTAGCCCGAGACCGTGTGGAGGTTCGCCTGGCGGTCGGTGTCCGACAGGAAGGCGAAGAACTTCGCGACGCCCTTGTACTCGTTGGCCGACTTGCCGCCCATGACCCACAGCGAAGCGCCGCCGAGCGTCGAGTTCTGCGGGGCGCCCGGTACGTCGGGATAATACGGCATGAAGGCGTTGGCCCACTCGAACTTGGCGTTCGCCTTCACGTTGCCGTAGAAGCCGGACGACGTGAGGAAGATCGGGCACTCGCCGGAGGTAAACCGGCCCTCGGACGCGCTGGCCCGGCCCGAATAGTCGAAGGTTTTGGTCTTCTGGAGTTCGACCAGGTTCTCGAGGTGCTTCACGTGCACCGGGGAATTGATCTTCAGCTCCGTGTCGAAGCCGCCGATGCCGTTCTGCTTCGTGGCAAGCGGCACGTTATGCCACACGGAGAACTGCTCGAGGTTCACCCAGGTGATCCAGGCGGAGGAGAACCCGCAGGTCGGATGGCCGGAGGCCTGGAGCTTCTTGGCGGCCTCGAACACCTCGGGCCAGGTCTTCGGCGGCTGATCGGGGTTGAGGCCGGCCTTGCGGAACGCGTCCTTGTTGTACCACATCACGGTGGAGGACGAGTTGAAGGGGAACGACAGGAGCTCGCCCTTGGCGGTCGAGTAGTAGGCGGCGACCGCCGGCAGATAGGCGTCGCGGTCGAACTTCTCGCCGGCTTCCTTCATCAGTTCCTGAACGGGCTTCACGGCGCCGCGGGCAGCCATCATCGTGGCGGTGCCGACCTCGAAGACCTGCATGATATGGGGAGCGTTGCCGGCGCGGAACGCGGCGATGCCGGCGTTCATGGTGTCCGGATAGGTGCCCTTGTAGGTCGGGACGACCTTGTACTCGGTCTGCGACTTGTTGAAGTCGTCGGCGAGCTTGTTGACCACGTCGTTGTTGACGCCGGTCATCGCGTGCCACCATTGAATCTCCGTCTGCGCCAGGGCCGACGTGCTCGTCAGCAGGCCGAGCGCGAGCGCGGCTAGGGCAGTTCTCTTCAGCATGGTCTTCTCCCTCATCGCCCAACCGGGCGTTCTTGTGGTTCTCATCACCCTAGCACGAAGGCCGGGTGACAGTTCAATGACGGATTGATGACATGGGTAGCCGGCTCCGTACAGGTGGCCTGTGTAGAACCCCCGACGGCCGATGGAAACACCCCGTGGGGCCGGGCTCGGATCGTCGTTAAGAGCCGGCGAACACGACCTCGTGAGGCATGCTTTCAGCCCCGTCCCGGGAGCGGGCGGGCGCCCGCGAGGGCGCTCCTGGAACAGGCCGGGGCCCGGCCCGTTGACCCGGCAGCGCGGCCGACGCCCTTCGGCCGCGAGCGCGAACGCGGCCCCACGCGGCCGCCGGAAACCAAGGAGGAAGCTGCATGCCCCGGATCGTCGCCGCCCTGTTCGAGGATCAAGCCGCCGCGCAGCGGGCCCTGCAGGCGATGCTCGGCACGGGCGTCGCGCGGGACCGCATCGCGATCACGGGCGAGCGGGAGGCGCGGGAGGTGTCCTCGATCTCAGGGTTCCGCGAGCTTTCGGCCCGGGACGACAGCCTGGCGGAGCTCCACGACCTGCCGCTTCCGGACGACGACCTGCAGGTGTTCGAGGCCGGGCTGCGGCAGGGCCATGTGCTGCTCTCCGCGCGAATCGACGCCGAGAACATGGAAGAAGCCCTCAACGTGCTGGAGATGTTCGACCCCATCGACCTCGACAACCGGAGCGAGGCCTGGCAGCGCGCCCAAGGCGGCGGTTCGGGCGGCGGCTCGGGCGGGGGCATGGGAGGCGGCGTCGATGTGGGTGCGCCGCTGGGCGCCGGGATCACCGGCGGCGCCATGGGGGGCACCACCAACACGAGCGCCCTGCCCGGCACCGGCAGTCTCACCACCGGCACCCACGATGCCGGCACCGCGGACCTGCGCACCCAGGAGATGTCCACGCACGACATGGGCGTGTCGAGCACCCAGGAAACCGGCAGCCGCCGGGAGGATGCCCGCGCGGGCGCCCCGGGCGTCATGGAATTGGCCGAAGGCCAGACCGTGAACCCGGCCGCCGGCCAGGGTTTTAAGGGTGGCGGCGACCGCTATCGGCGGGAATTGAACCGCACCGGACGGGTGCGGGCGTATAGCCGGGATTAGACGCTTCCCTCCCTGCCAAGGGAGGGTGCCCCGCAGGGGCGGGTGGGATGAGAGCTCGACCTGTTGAGGTGAGCGCTTCCACCCCACCCGTCGTCCTCCGGACGCCACCCTCCCCTGAGCGGGGAGGGATTAAATGACGTTCCGCTCCAAGAGCGGGCGGCCTTCCACCACGCGCTCGTAGCCGAGATCGGCGAGGTCGAGGGTGGTGTAGCGGCCGTGGACCACGAGCTCGGCCAGGCCCCGCCCCACGGCGGGCGATTGCTGCAGGCCGTGGCCGGAAAAGCCGTTGCAGAGATAGAAGCCGTCCGGCCCGGCCCGTCCCACGATGGCGTTGTGGTCGAGTTCGCACATGTCGTAGGGCCCCGCCCAGGCGCGGCCGGGGCGGATAGCCTCGAAGGCGGGGACCCGGTGGGCGAGCACCGGCCAGATCCGCTCCTCGAAGAAGGCGTGGTCCGGCTCCTGCGTGGTGGGATCGTCGTCGTGCCAGTCCGGGTCCTCGTCCTCGATGCCCGGCGAGGCGCTGCCGATGAAGCCCTCCCCCTCCGGCCGGCACCAGGCGCCGCTCGGGTCGATGAGGAGGGGGCAGTTCTCGATCCGCTCCCGGCAGGTGAAGGTGAACACGTAGCGGCGCTTGGCCTTCACGGGGATCGCCACGCGTGCCAGCGCGGCCAGCGCCGGCCCCCCGGAGCCCGCGCAATTCACCAGCGCCCCGCAGGCGACCCAGCTGCCGTCGGCAAGCCGCACCCCTGTGATGCGCCCGCCCTCCTGTTCGATGCCCACGATGGCACCCTGCCGGTACTCGGCCCCGAGCGCCCGCGCCTTCTTGCGAAAGGCCTGGAGGAGGCCCCAGCCGTCGAACCAGCCCTCCCCCGACCGGCCCCAGGTGCCGGCGGAGAGGTCCTCCGTGTTGAGCCAGGGGAAGCGGGCTTTCAGCGCCGCGGGATCGAGGAGGAGAATGTCGGCGCCTTCTTGGGCCTGGATCGCCTGGTTTTCGGCCAGAACCGGGGCGCCGGCGGGGGTGGCGCAATAGAGGTAGCCGCCCTCGCGCAGGCCGATCTCCGGCCGGTCCCCGTCCACGCCCAAGCGTTCGCCGATCTCGCGCAGGAAGCGGATGCCGTGCAGCGAGATGCGGATGTTCACCGGGCTCGAGAATTGCTGCCGGATGGAAGCGGCCGAGAGCGCCGAGGCCGAGCGCTGGTAGGTAGGATCCTTGTCGACCACGAGCACCCGGCCCCGGAAGGCCGGGTCCGCCATGAGGTGATAGGCCGTGGACGACCCCATGGCGGCGCCTCCCGCAATCACCACATCATAGGAATCCGCCATTCCGGCCCGCTCACGCTTCGAGTTCTGCTGGATTGTGCGCGATTCCGCAGGGGCATGCCGCATTGCCGCCCTCAGGGAAGCGCAGTAAGCGGGGTAAGAGCAACGATCCCCCGAAGCAAGGGCCACGCCCGTCCGGGAGCCAGCAAAGGTTTGCGCCTCGTGTTGATGACCAAAGCCCCCTTCGCGCCCGTGCGCGACGAAGCCCTCCAGATCCTCGCCCGCCTCGGCGTGCCCGACAGCGCCTTCGAGGACGGCGGCCTGCCGGCCCGCTCGCCCATCACCGGCGAGATCGTGGCGCATGTGCGGGGCGTCGGCGCGGAGGAAACCAAGGCCGCCATCGGCCGCGCTCAGGAGGCGTTCCAGACCTGGCGCCTCGTGCCGGCCCCGCGCCGGGGCGAGTTCGTGCGGCTCCTCGGCGAGGAGTTGCGCGCCGCCAAGGAGGACCTTGGCCGCCTCGTGACCCTCGAGACCGGCAAGATCGTGTCCGAGGGCCTCGGCGAGGTCCAGGAGATGATCGACATCTGCGACTTCGCGGTCGGCCTCTCGCGCCAGCTTTACGGCCTCACCATCGCGACGGAGCGCAAGGACCATCGCATGATGGAAACCTGGCATCCGCTCGGGGTCTGCGGCGTGATCTCCGCCTTCAACTTCCCCGTGGCGGTGTGGTCCTGGAACGCGGCGCTCGCCTTCATCTGCGGCGATCCCGTGGTGTGGAAGCCCTCCGAGAAGACGCCGCTCACGGCCCTCGCCACGCAAGCGATCTTGCAGAGGGCCGCGGCCCGCTTCGGCAGCGACGCGCCAGCGGGCCTGTCCGAACTCGTGATCGGCGGCCGCGAGGTCGGCGAAGTTCTTGTCGCCGATCACCGGGTGCCGGTGGTGTCGGCCACGGGCTCGACGAATATGGGCCGGCAGGTCGGCCCGAAGCTCGCCGAGCGCTTCGCCCGTGCGATCCTGGAGCTCGGCGGCAACAACGCCATGATCGTGGCGCCCTCGGCCGATCTCGGCCTCGCCGTCCGCGCGATCTCGTTTGCCGCCATGGGCACGGCCGGCCAGCGCTGCACCACGCTGCGCCGCCTCTTCGTGCATGAATCGGTCTACGACCAGGTGGTCCCGAACCTCGCCAAGATCTACGGCTCCGTCCGCATCGGCGACCCCCGCGCCGAAGGCACCCTTGTCGGCCCGCTCATCGACCGCGGCGCCTTCGAGGGCATGGAGCGGGCGCTCGGCGAAGCGCGTGGGATGGGCGCCACCGTCCATGGCGGCGGGCGCGTCCACGACGTGATGGCGGATGCCTTCTATGCGGCCCCGGCCCTCGTCGAGATGCCGGAGCATGCGGGCCCCATGCTGCGCGAGACCTTCGCGCCGATCCTCTACGTGGTGCGCTACACGACCCTCGAGGAGGCCATCGCCATGAACAACGGCGTCGGCGCCGGCCTCTCCTCCTCGATCTTCACCCTCGACATGCGCGAGGCCGAAACCTTCCTCTCGGCCGCGGGCTCCGATTGCGGCATCGCCAACGTGAATATCGGCCCCTCGGGCGCCGAGATCGGCGGGGCCTTCGGGGGCGAGAAGGAAACCGGCGGCGGCCGCGAGGCCGGCTCCGATTCCTGGAAGGCCTATATGCGCCGCGCCACCAACACCCTGAATTACGGCCGCACCCTGCCGCTGGCCCAGGGCGTGAAGTTCGACATCGACGTGTGAGTGAGTGGTGAGTGGCGAATGGTGAATGGAACGGGCCGGGGGTCGCCGTAACGGGGCCGCAACCTAGACTCCCATCCATTCCATTCGCCACTCACCACTCACCACTCACCACTCACCATTCGCTCCCCCGGAGACCACCCATGACCGCCATGCCTGCCCACAAGCCCAAGGACGCCCCGGCGCCCGCCACGTTCAACTGGGAAGACCCCTTCCTCCTCGAGGAGCAGCTCACCGACGACGAGCGCATGATCCGCGATGCGGCGCGCGTCTTCGCGCAGGAGCGGCTGCTCCCCCGCATCGTCGAGGCCTATCGCGAGGAGAAGGCCGATCCCGCGATCTTCCGCGAGATGGGCGAGCAGGGCCTGCTCGGCGTGACGCTGCCTGAGGAATACGGCTGCGCCGGCGCGTCTTACGTGGCCTACGGGCTCGTGGCCCGCGAGGTCGAGCGGGTGGATTCGGGCTACCGCTCCATGATGAGCGTGCAATCCTCCCTCGTGATGTATCCGATCTACGCCTATGGCGACGAGACGCAGCGCAAGAAGTACCTGCCGAAGCTGGCCTCCGGCGAGTTCATCGGCTGCTTCGGCCTCACCGAACCCGATGCCGGCTCCGACCCCGCCGGCATGAAGACGCGGGCGGAAAAGATCGACGGCGGCTACCGCATCTCGGGCTCCAAGATGTGGATCTCGAACTCCCCCATCGCGGACGTGTTCGTGGTGTGGGCGAAGTCGGCCGCGCACGACAACCAGATCCGCGGCTTCGTGCTGGAAAAGGGCATGAAGGGCCTCTCGGCCCCGAAGATCGGCGGCAAGCTCTCGCTTCGCGCCTCCATCACCGGCGAGATCGTCATGGACGGCGTCGAGGTGGGCGAGGACGCGCTGCTCCCGAACGTGTCGGGGCTCAAGGGTCCCTTCGGCTGCCTCAACCGGGCGCGCTACGGCATCTCCTGGGGCGCGCTCGGCGCGGCCGAGGATTGCTGGCACCGGGCGCGGCAGTACACCCTCGACCGCAAGCAGTTCAACCGGCCGCTCGCGGCGACGCAGTTGGTGCAGAAAAAGCTCGCCGACATGCAGACCGAGATCGCGTTCGGCCTGCAGGCCTCGCTTCGCGTCGGCCGCCTCTTCGACGAGGGCCGCGTGGCGCCCGAGATGATCAGCCTCGTCAAGCGCAACAATTGCGGCAAGGCGCTCGACATTGCCCGCGTCGCCCGCGACATGCACGGCGGCAACGGCATCCAGGAGGAGTACCACGTGATGCGGCACTCCCAGAACCTGGAGACCGTGAACACCTACGAGGGCACCCACGACGTCCACGCCCTCATCCTCGGCCGCGCGCAGACGGGCCTGCAGGCGTTTTTCTAAGCCTGCCACGCCACGCACAACACTCCTCCCTCCCCTCAGGGGAGGGTGGCACGCGTCAGCGTGACGGGTGGGGTGTTGCGCGCAGCGCATCCGGCACGACGTCAGACGAGCAGAAGCGTAGGAGGTGAGGCGGCGCGTCCTGCACCACCGGGCCTAGAGCTCGCCTGCGGCGAACACCCCACCCCTACCCCTCCCCTGAGGGGAGGGATAAGATCCGGGCCGTGGATCAGTGGTGGGTTTAATGACAGGTCAGAGACGGAGCGGTCGACCCACGTCGAGCCTTTCGGCTGCTCTGGCTCGAAGCTTTCGCAAACGCATGACGCCGCAGGAAGCCAAACTCTGGAACGCCCTGCGGGCTCTGCGACGGACCGGTCTGCATTTTCGGCGGCAGGTACCAATCGGGCCCTTCATCGCTGACTTCGCCTGCTTGAAGCATCGGCTGCTGATCGAGCTCGATGGAGGTCAGCACAGCCGTGACCAACGGGCCTCGATGGACAAAAGTCGAGACGCGCACCTTCTGGAACTCGGCTTTCGAACTCTTCGCTTCTGGAACGCCGAGATCGATACGAACCTCGAAGGCGTCATCGACACGATCCTCAGCCAGGCTCAAGGGATGCCAAACGGGAACCTCGCCCTTGCCTAGCCCTGCCGCCACTTCCAGCCTGCTCGGCCGCCCCGTCACCACCACCGACCTGCTCAAGTTCGTCGGGATCGTGTTCGTGCTGGTGGACCATCACGGCTATTTCTTCGATCCCACCAATGTGTGGTGGCGCCTGTTCGGCCGGGTGGCAGCGCCGATCTTCTTCTTTCTCATCGGCTTCGCGCAGACGCGCCGAGTTCCCTGGACCTGGCTCGTCTTCGGCGCGGTGCTCACTGCCGTGACGACCTGGAAGGCGGGCACGCTTTCCGGCACCATGGTCAATATCCTGATCAACTTCGCGATCCTGCGCGCGGTCGTGCTGCCGCTGGTCGAGCGGTTCGTGATTCCCGTCCCCCTCGCCATGGCCCTGCTCGTGGCCGTGTGCCTGCCCCTCATCCCGATCACGGACGAGCCCATCGAATATGGCACGGAGGGGTGGCTTTGGGCCTTCTTCGGCCTCGGCCATCGGCTGGCCCTCACGGAGGGCACGCCCCGCGCGATCCTCACCCGCAATGCGCTGGGGGCCGCCGCCGCGACCGCCTACATCGTGCGCGAGGTGCACGATTACGGCTTCACCTCCGTGCAGACCGCGATCCTGTTCGCGCTCGTGATCGCCGTCTGCGCCGCGCTGGTGCTGTTTCGCCGCCAGCCGCTCGCCCTCCAGCCCCCCGCCCCTCTCGCCGCGCTCATGCGCTTCTGCGGGCGCTATTCGCTCGAGATCTACGCCATCACCCTTTTCGTCTCCTACATCGTCGCTTATGCGATCTCGGCATGACGAACGCGCATAAACCCCTCGCGGGGGTCAAGGTTCTCGAACTCGCCCGCATCCTCGCCGGCCCCTGGGCCGGGCAGACGCTCGCCGATCTCGGCGCCGACGTCGTGAAGGTGGAGCGGCCCGGCGCCGGCGACGACACCCGCGGCTGGGGCCCGCCCTACGTGGAGGCCGCCGACGGTGGGCACCTCTCGGCCGGGTATTTCCACTCCTGCAACCGGGGCAAGCGCTCCGTGGCGGTGGATTTCGAGACCCCGGAGGGGCAGGCGATCGTGCGCCGCCTCGCCGCCCAGGCCGACGTGCTGATCGAGAACTTCAAGGTCGGGGGCTTGAAGAAATACGGTCTCGATTACGAGAGCCTGAAACAGGTCAATCCCCGCCTCGTCTATTGCTCCATTACGGGCTTCGGCCAGACCGGGCCCTATGCTCCTCGCGCCGGCTACGACTTCATCATCCAGGCCATGGGCGGGATCATGGACCTCACCGGCGAGGCGGAGGGCGAGCCCCAGAAGCCGGGCGTGGCGTTTGCCGATATCTTCACGGGCATCTACTCCGTGATCGGCATCCTGGGGGCGCTGCGCCAGCGCGACGCCACGGGGATGGGCGCCCATCTCGACATGGCGCTCCTCGACACGCAGACCTCCGTGCTCGCGAACCAGGCCCTGAACTACCTCGTCTCCGGCCGCGTGCCGAAGCGCATGGGCAACGCGCATCCGAACATCGTGCCCTATCAGGTGTTTCCCGTGGCCGACGGACACGTGATCATCGCGGTGGGCAACGACGGGCAATTCGCCAAATTCGTGCGGGTGATCGGCCACCCCGAACTCGCCCAGGACGAGCGCTTCCGCACCAACACGGACCGGGTGCGGAACCGCTCCATCCTCGTGCCGCTCCTCACCGCGATCCTGGCGGGGCACCGGCGCGACGAACTCCTCGCGGCGCTGGCGCCGGAAGCCGTGCCGGCAGGCCCCATCAACACGGTCGCGGACGTGTTCGCGGACCCGCAGGTGATCGCCCGGGGCCTGCGCCTCGACCTCGACGCCCCGGCGGCGCAAGGGGGCACGATCCCTACCGTGCGCTCGCCGATCCTCCTTGACGGCGCCCCCCTCGTGGCCGACCGTCCCTCCCCCGCCCTGGGCCAACACACCGACGAGGTCCTCGGCGACCCCGCCTGGACCGGTTCCGCGGCCTGACACCACCACCCGGAACGAGCCGATGAAGCACGACAACCCCGCGATCCAAGCCCGCACCGGCGGCCAGATCCTCGTCGACCAGCTCATTGCGCAGGGGGTCGACCACCTCTTCTGCGTGCCGGGCGAGAGCTATCTCGCGGTGCTGGACGCGCTCCACGACGCCTCCATCGCCGTGACGGTGTGCCGGCAGGAGGGCGGGGCCGCCATGATGGCGGAGGCCTACGGCAAGCTCACCGGCCGGCCCGGCATCTGCTTCGTGACCCGCGGCCCCGGCGCCACCAACGCGTCGCCGGGGCTCCACATCGCCATGCAGGATTCGACGCCGATGATCCTGTTCGTCGGCCAGATCGAGCGCGGCATGCGCGAGCGCGAGGCCTTCCAGGAACTGGATTACCGCGCCGTCTTCGGCCCCATGGTGAAATGGGCGACGGAAATCGACGATCCCGCGCGTATCCCGGAGCTCATCTCCCGCGCCTTCCATGTGGCCACGAGCGGACGCCCCGGCCCCGTGGTGATGGCCCTGCCCGAGGACATGCTCACGGAAGCAGCCTCGGTCGCCAATGCGCCCCGCTACGAGGCCCTCGAGACCCATCCCGGCCTCACGCAGATGGCGGAGCTGCAGAAGCTGCTCTGGGCCGCGGAGCGCCCCATCGTGCTCGTCGGCGGCAGCCGCTGGTCGGAGGCCGCGACGCAGCGCTTCGCCCGTTTCGTGGAGCGCTTCCAGCTCCCCGTCACGGCCACCTTCCGCCGGCAGATGCTGATCTCCCACGATCACCCGAGCTACATCGGCGATCTCGGGCTCGGCGTGAACCCGAAGCTTCTCGCCCGCATCAAGGACGCGGACCTCGTGCTGCTCCTCGGCGGGCGCCTCTCGGAGATCCCGTCCCAGGCCTACACCCTCCTCGACATCCCCGTGCCGCGCCAGACGCTGGTGCATGTGCACCCGGATTCAGGCGAACTCGGCCGGGTCTATCGCCCGCATCTCGCGATCAACGCGTCGCCCATCGCCTTCTCGGCGGCGCTCGAAGGGATGCAGCCCCCGAACAGCATCCGCTGGAGCGAGCGCACGCGGGAAGCCCATGCGGATTACCTGGCCTGGAGCAATCCAGGCCAGGTAATCCGCACGCCGGGCGCCCTGCAGATGGGCGAGGTGATGGCGCACCTGCGCGAGGTGCTGCCGGCCGATACCGTGTTCTGCAACGGGGCCGGCAATTTCGCGACCTGGATCCACCGCTTCTGGCCCTTCCGGGGCTACGGCACCCAGCTCGCGCCGACCTCGGGCTCCATGGGCTACGGGTTGCCCGCGGGCGTCGGCGCCAAGCGCATCCGGCCGGACCGGACGGTGGTGGTGTTCGCGGGCGACGGCGACATGCTCATGAACGGGCAGGAATTCGCCACCGCCGTGCAATACGATCTCCCCGTGCTCGTGGTGGTAATCGACAACGGCATGTACGGCACCATCCGCATGCACCAGGAGCGGGAATATCCCGGCCGCGTCTCGGCGACGGCGCTCAAGAATCCGGATTTCGCGGCCTATGCCCGTGCCTTCGGGGGTTACGGGGAGCGGGTGGAGCGCACGGAGGAATTCGCGCCGGCGCTGGAGCGGGCACGGGCAAGCGGCCAGCCCGCCATCCTGCACTGCCTCATCGATCCCGAGACGATCTCGCCGTCGACCACGCTCACGGCGATTCGCGAGAAGGCGCTGGCGGGGAAGGGCTAGATCCCTCCCTGCCAAGGGAGGGTGGACGCTGCGCAGCAGCGGCCGGGTGGGATGGAAGCTCAATGCTGAGAGGTTGGTGGTTCACCCCACCCGCCCCTGCGGGGCACCCTCCCCTGGCGGGGAGGGAAGATAAGCGTGACCATTGACACCCTCCCCCAGCGGCACCTATACCGCCGCCGTCCATCCCTTGGAGTGTTGATGCGCAGAGAGACCGAGTCCCGGTAGGGCCCGCCGCGAAGGCGGGCAGCGGCCCACGTTTGGCCGCGGACGGCGCGCGCGCGCCCCTCTCTCTGATCACCATCAAGCTTTCAGGGGTTCTTCCCGTGAACGTGTCCCGCAACGGGCAGCGCGTGCTCCACGTGCTCGCTCAAGGCGGCCTCATTCGCCATCACAAGGACGAAACCGGCCGCATCGTCACCATCGAATGCCTCACCCGCGAGGGGTAGCTGTTGTCGCTCTGCACCCTCGATCTGTTCCAGTCGCTCCGCCGCCGCGGCCTCGTGGCCTCGACGGGCGGCGGGCCCTACCGCATCACGCGGCTCGGGCTCGAAGCGGTCAGGAGCCGGCCCGACAACAGGTGACCTCCAAAGTCCGAGGGAGGCGGCTCAGGCCGCCTCCTTCTCCTCCAACCGGCGCGCCACGAGGCTGCGCAGGCCACGCAGGTCCTTCACGAAGGAGCGGATGCCCTCGGCGAGCTTTTCCGTCGCCATGGCGTCCTCGTTCATGGCGAAGCGGAACGCCTTCTCGTCGAGATGCATCCGCGCCGGCGCCTCGCCGGCTGTCTCGGGCGCGAGCCTGCGCGGCAGGTCTCCCTCGGCCTTGGCGAGTTCGTCGAGCAGGGCCGGCGAGATGGTGAGCCGGTCGCAGCCGGCCAGCGCCTCGATCTCGCCCGCGTTGCGGAACGAGGCGCCCATCACCACGGTCCCGATGCCGTGGGTCTTGTAGTAGCTGTAGATGCCGCGCACCGATTGCACGCCGGGATCGGTTTCGCCCGTGTAGGGCCCGCCGCCCGCCTTCACGTGCCAGTCGAGGATGCGGCCCACGAACGGCGAGATGAGGAACACGCCCGCATCGGCACAGGCCGCGGCTTGCGCCAGGGAGAACAGGAGCGTGAGGTTGCAGTCGATGCCCTCGCGCTGCAGCACTTCCGCGGCGCGGATGCCCTCCCAGGTGGAGGCGATCTTGATGAGGATGCGCTCGCGGCCGATGCCCCGCTCCGCATAAGCCGCGATGATGTCCCGCGCACGAGCGACCGTGGCTTCGGTGTCGAAGGAGAGGTCCGCATCCACCTCCGTGGACACGCGCCCCGGCACGATACCGGCGAGCTCCGCCCCGAAGGCCACGGAAAGCCGGTCGCAGGCCGCGGCCACCACGGCCTCGCGGGCGCCGCCCTGGCGGCGGGCCCAGGCGAGGGTCTCGTCCACGAGAGCGGCATAGGCCGGGGTTTCGACGGCTTTCAGGATCAGGGTCGGATTGGTGGTGCAGTCCTGAGGCTTCAGGCGGCGCACGGCGTCGAGATCGCCGGTGTCGGCCACCACCACGGTCATGGCGCGCAATTGGTCAAGCTTCGAGGGCATCGGAGGTCCTTTGCATTCGCTCTCGTGAATAGGGCGTGCGGCGCCTCAGGTGAAGACCGTCGCTGGCGTTGGAGCGCCACTCCCTCCCCTGAGGGGAGGGAGAGGAGCCTTTCTTGGCCCCCTTCTAGGGCATGAACAGCGCCCGTGCCGCCCGGACCTCGCGGACCACGAAATCCATGGTGGCGCGGATGCGGGCCACGTCCTTCAGGTCCGCATGCACGATGAGCCAGAACGAGCGGATGATCGCCACCGCTTGCGGCAGCACCGGCACGAGGCGGGGGTCTTGCACGGCAAGGAAATGGGGCAGCACGCAGATGCCGCCGCCCGCGAGCGTCGCCTGCATCTGCGCCAGCAGGTTGGAGCTCTGGAGGCGCGGGCGCAGGCCCTTCGAGACCTCGTCGAGGTAGTCGAGCTCGGGCGTGAAGATGAGGTCGTCGATGTAGCCGATCATCTCGTGCGCGTGGAGATCCTCGGGCGAGGCGATCGCCGGGTGGCGCTTGAGGTAATCCGCCACCGCATAGAGCCCGAGGCGGTAATCCGTGAGCTTCCTCGCGACGATCTTGCCCTCCTTCGGGGGCGCGAGCGAGATCGCCACGTCGGCCTCGCGCTTCGACAGCGAGAGGAGCCGCGGCATGGCGACGAGCTGGATCTCGAGATCCGGATACTGGGCGGCGAGGTTGGCCGTACGCGGGGCGAGGAAGAAGGTTCCGAATCCGTCCGGCGTCCCGACCCGCACGGTGCCGGACAGCGCGAGGTCCGCACCGCCGATCTCGCTCGACACCGCAAGGGCCTGCGTTTCCATGGTTTCGGCCTTGGCGAGGAGCCGCTCCCCATGCTCCGTGAGGGTGTAGCCCTGCGGCCGGCGCTCGAAGAGCTTCGCCTTCAAGGCCTCTTCCAGCGCCGTGATCCGCCGCGAGACGGTGGCGTGGTCGGCCCCGAGCCGGCGGGCCGCGACGGTGAGACGCCCGGCGCGGGCGACGGCCAGGAAGAAACGCAGGTCGTCCCAATCGAACCGGCTCATGCCCCCTCCCGCGCCCATGGGCATTCGCGCACGCAACGCCCACGGTCTCGCCCCGCGCGGGAGATATGGCCCATGAGTATTCGCGCACGCAAAGCCTTCGGTTTCCCCTATAGCCGTGCACATTTGGCAATGATAGACCGGGCCCGAGAAGGCTTGCATCCAGGCGAGCCCACCGGACTTTCAAACGGATCACAGGGAGGACGCGCGTCATGCGCCAGGTCGGTCATTTCATCGGCGGCAAGGAAGTCGCCGGCACGTCGGGACGGTTTGCGGACGTGTTCCAGCCCATGGACGGCAGCGTGATCGCGCGCGTGTCGCTCGCCACCAAGGCGGAGATGCGCCAGGCCGTGGAGAACGCCCGCGAGGCTCAAGTGGCCTGGGCCGCCACCAACCCGCAGCGCCGCGCCCGCGTGATGATGAAGTTCCTCGAACTCATCGCCCGTGACATGGACGCCCTCGCGGAGCTCCTGGCGCGCGAACACGGCAAGACCATTCCCGACGCCAAGGGCGACATCCAGCGCGGCGTCGAGGTGGCGGAATTCGCCTGCGGCATCCCGCATCTGTTGAAGGGCGAGTACACGGAAGGCGCCGGTCCCGGCATCGACGTCTATTCCATGCGCCAGCCGCTCGGCGTGGTGGCCGGTATCACGCCGTTCAACTTCCCGGCCATGATCCCGATGTGGAAGTTCGCGCCGGCGATCGCCTGCGGCAACGCCTTCATCCTCAAGCCCTCCGAGCGCGATCCGGGCGTGCCGATGCGCTTGGCCGAGTTGATGCTCGAAGCCGGTCTGCCCCCCGGCATCCTCAACGTGGTCAACGGCGACAAGGAAGCCGTGGATGCGATCCTCGACGATCCGGACATCCGCGCGGTGGGCTTCGTGGGCTCGTCGCAGATCGCCGAATACGTCTATTCCCGCGCCGCGGCGACGGGGAAGCGCGCGCAGTGCTTCGGCGGCGCCAAGAACCACATGATCATCATGCCGGACGCCGACATGGACCAGGCCGTGGACGCGCTCATAGGCGCGGGCTACGGCTCGGCGGGCGAGCGCTGCATGGCGGTGTCGGTGGCGGTGCCCGTGGGCAAGGCCACGGCCGACACGCTCATGAACAAGCTCATCCCGCGGGTGGAGAGCCTCAAAGTCGGCCCCTCGACGGATCCGAGCGCCGATTACGGCCCCCTTGTCACGAAGCAGCATCTGGAGCGCGTGCGCTCCTACGTCGATCTCGGCGTGCAGGAGGGCGCGAAGCTCGTGGTCGACGGGCGCGACTTCAAGATGCAGGGCTACGAGAACGGCTTCTACATGGGCGGCTGCCTCTTCGACGAGGTGAAGCCGGAGATGCGCATCTACAAGGAAGAGATCTTCGGCCCCGTGCTCTCGGTGGTGCGCGCGCGCGATTACGACGAGGCCCTGCGCCTGCCGAACGAGCACGAATACGGCAACGGCGTCGCGATCTTCACCCGCGACGGGGATGCTGCCCGCGACTTCGCCGCCAAGGTGAATGTGGGCATGGTGGGCATCAACGTGCCGATCCCGGTGCCGATCGCCTACTACACCTTCGGGGGCTGGAAGCGCTCGGGCTTCGGCGACCTCAACCAGCACGGCCCCGACGCGATCCGCTTCTACACCAAGACCAAGACTGTGACCTCGCGCTGGCCCTCCGGCGTGAAGGAAGGCGCGGAGTTCGTGATCCCAACGATGCAGTGATGCTCTCATGCCCGGGCTTCGGCCCGGGCATTCGTGACTTTGCCGCTGTTGAAACGCCTAGGTTGCCGGCGCGTGCCGCGCCGTGAAGGTGTTGGATCCGCATGACCCAGTTCGCCCTCAACGACGACCAGATCGCGATCCGCGACATGGCGCTGGCCTTCGCGGCCGAGAACCTTGCGCCCCATGCGGTGGAGTGGGACGAGCGCAAGCACTTTCCCGTTGACGTGATGCGCGAGGGCGCGGCGCTTGGCATGGGCGGCGTCTACATCGCCGAGGATGTGGGGGGCTCCGGGCTCACGCGTCTCGATGCGGCGCTGATCTTCGAGGCGCTCTCCACGGGCTGCCCCACGGTCGCGGCCTATATGTCGATCCACAACATGGCGGCCTGGATGATCGACCGCTACGGATCCGACGAGCAGCGCCGGCGCTTCCTCCCCAAACTCTGCACCATGGAGCATCTGGCGAGCTACGCGCTCACGGAGCCCGGCGCGGGATCGGATGCGGCGGCGCTCAAGACCCGCGCAGTGCGCGACGGCGACCATTACATCCTCAACGGCGCCAAGCAGTTCATCTCCGGGGCCGGCGTGTCGGACCTCTACGTCACCATGGTGCGCACCTCGGAGGGCGGCGCGTCGGGCATCTCGACCCTCGTGGTTGAGAAGGACACGCCCGGCCTGTCGTTCGGTGCCAACGAGCGCAAGATGGGCTGGAACGCACAGCCCACGCGCCAGGTGATCTTCGAGGATGCCCGCGTGCCGGTGGCGAACCGCCTCGGGGACGAAGGCATCGGCTTCAAGATCGCCATGGCGGGCCTCGACGGCGGGCGTCTCAATATCGGGGCCTGCTCCATCGGCGGCGCGCAGGCCGCCCTCGACAAATCGCTGGCTTACGCCAACGATCGCAAGGCCTTCGGCAGCCGCATCGCGGATTTCCAGGCCCTGCAGTTCAAGCTCGCCGACATGGCGACCGAGCTCGAATGCGCGCGCACGTTCCTGTGGCGCGCCGCGGCGGCCCTCGATGCGAAGGCGCTCGACGCCACGCGGCTCTGCGCCATGGCGAAGCGCATCGCCACCGACACCGGCTTCGACGTCGCGAACCAGGCCCTGCAGGTGCACGGCGGCTATGGCTATCTCGCGGATTACGGCATCGAGAAGATCGTGCGGGATCTGCGCGTGCACCAGATTCTCGAGGGTACCAACGAGATCATGCGCCTCATCGTGGCGCGTGGCCTGGTCGGACGGGGCAACGCGTGAGGCTCAGAGCTCTCGGTCTCGGCTTCGGGATCGCGGCCGCGATCCTCGCGCTGTTCTATGGCGCGGGTCCCCTCTTCTTCCTCGAAGGCCGGCGGCCGTTCCAGATCAACTTCGTGGCGGGCGCCGTGCTGGGGCTCGTCTTCGGGCTCGTGGTCCACCGCCTCACCCGCGCCCGGGCCATGGAAGCCGCCACCGCCATGGCCTTCGTGGCGATCCCCGGCATGCTCGTGATGGCCGCCGTGGGCTCGCATTTCGCGGTGTTCTTTCCCGCCCTCAACCCTGCCCTCGACAAGGTGTTCGGGTCGCTCATGCTGTGGTTCTACGGCTTCGCGCTCGCCGGCGCGCTCTGGACGGGGCGCGAGCGGTGAGCGCCTCGCGCGGGTTGCCGAGGGGCGAACCGAGCACCTGGCTCGTGCTCGCGCTCTCCGCCGTGTTCGTGAGCTTGGGCGTTCTGTTCCTCGCGGCGCCGCGCTGGGGCGCCGCCCTCTTCGGATTGCCGGCGCCCGAGGGCGCAGGCTTCTTCTACCTGCCCGCCATCGGCCTGCGCGATCTCGCCTTCGGGCTCTACCTCCTCGCGCTGGCGCGTCTGAGCGATGCCCGCGCGGTCGCCACCGTGCTAGCTATCACCACCGTGATCCCGGTCGGCGACGTGATCATCGTTGCGCTCGCGCGCGGATGGTCCCTCCACATCCTCCTGCATGCCTTCAGCGGCCTCGTGATGGCAGCGAGCGCCGCCTGGCTCTTCGCCCGATCCCGCTCCGCCTCGGAGCCCTGATCCCGTGACCGCCATCCCCGTTCTCCCGATCCCGTCTCGTCCCGGAGCAATGATCCCATGACCACCATCGCCTTCGTCGGCCTCGGCAATATGGGCGGCCCCATGGCCGCGAATCTCGTGAAGGCGGACCACCGGGTCACGGGCTTCGATCTGATGCCGGCCTCCCTCGAGCAGGCGCGCAGCGAGGGCATCGCGATCGCGGGCTCCGCCCGCGAGGCGGTGGCGGAAGCCGAGGTGATCGTCACCATGCTGCCCGCAGGCAAGCACGTGCTCTCGGTCTGGGCCGACATCCTCCCCGCCGCGAAGCCCGGCGCCCTCGTGATCGATTCCTCCACCATCGACGTGGAGAGCGCCCGCAAAGCGCACGGGCTCGCGGCCGAGCGCGGCCTCCTTTCGCTTGACGCGCCGGTCAGCGGTGGCGTCGGCGGCGCCAAGGCCGCGACCCTCACCTTCATGGCGGGCGGCTCGGCGGAGGCCTTCGTGAAAGCCGAGCCGATCCTCCAGCGCATGGGCAAGCGCGTGGTCCATTGCGGCGACGCCGGGGCGGGCCAGGCCGCGAAGATCTGCAACAACATGATCCTCGGCATCTCGATGATCGGCGTCGCCGAAGCCTTCGTGCTCGCCGAAAAGCTCGGGCTCTCGCACCAGGCGCTCTTCGACGTGGCCTCCACGTCGTCGGGCCAGTGCTGGTCGCTCACCACCTATTGCCCGGTGCCGGGACCGGTGCCGACGAGCCCGGCGAACAACGGCTACAAGCCGGGCTTCGCGGCGGCGCTCATGCTGAAGGACCTGAAGCTCGCGCAGGAGGCGGCCCTCGCCTCGGGGGCCGTGACGCCCTTGGGCGCCGAGGCCGCGCAGCTCTATGCGCTCTTCAACGGCGCCGGCCATGCGGACGACGACTTCTCGGGCATCGTGAATTTCGTCCGCGGGGCGGCCGCCGGGGCTTGAGGCGGCTTTTTCCTCAAATGCGGACCATCGACGGATCCGAAGTGTTGCAAGGGTTCTACAGCTTTGGGGCCCGCCGTCCGCTAGCGTGACCTCTAAGCTTGGGTTCCTATCGGAAGCATCGTTCCCCTATGGCGCGCCCCCCCGTCACAGCTGATCCGGCTGCCGACGCCGCAACGGTGTTGCGGCGGCTCGGCTTCGCGCTGCTGTTTCTCGCGCTGCCGGTGCTCGCGCTGTTCGGCGCCCGCACCGTCGTGGTTCTCGGGCCGCTTGCGATCATCATCCTGGTTCTCGCGGCGGCGCTCGGAGGCGGAGCCCGGCCGGTGCGGTCCCAGCTTTCCACCCTGGTGCTGTCGACCCGCGGGTTGGCCGCAGGGCTCCTCCTCCTCTGGTCGGTGGTGTCGCTGATCTGGACGCCCTATCCGGCGCAGGCCACCGAGCGCCTGATCAACATCATGGGCACCATCGTTCTGGTGCTGGCGGGCTATCTCGCCCTGCCGGAGCGCACGCGAGCCGCAAACCTCTATCTCCTCCCCATCGGGGTCGCGGCCGCGGCTCTCGCCGGCATCGTCTTGGCCCTTCTGGGCGACGACGCCGATCCGGAGCATGCGGACCAGACCCTGGAGCGCGGGCTCATCGTGCTCGTCCTGCTGGTGTGGCCGGCCCTCGCCTGGCTGCGCTCGCGCAACCGCGAGGTGGAGGCGCTCCTGCTGGCGGTCGCCGTAACCTTCGCGGCGGTGCTGGCGCCCGTGTCGCGCCCCCTGGAAGGCCTCGTCATCGGCGCCTTCGCGTTCGCCCTCACGGCGGCCCGGCCTTCGCTCGGGGTCGCGGTGACGGCGATCGCCATGGCGGCGGTCGTGATGCTGGCGCCGCTCCTGCCCTTCATCCTGACGCCGCTGGCTGCGGGGGCCCTTGGCGGCGCCGATCCCCTGGTCGGAGGCTTGCAGGCCTGGCGCACGGTGGTGGCCGAGGAGCCCTTAAGGCTTCTGACGGGCCATGGCTTCGAAACCGCGTTCCGGGGCCGGGCCGCCGGCCTGATCCCGGCCGAGGCCCCCCGCAACCTGCTGTTCGAGCTCTGGTACGAACTGGGCCTTGTCGGCGCGGCGGCGCTGGCGGTGGCGCTCTATGCCGGCGCCCGGCGCGGCGGGCGCGATCACCCGCCGCTGGTGCCGGGATTGATGGCGTCCTTCGCCTCGGCCTTCGCGCTCGCGTGTCTCGGCACCGCCACGGTGCAGATGTGGTGGCTCACGGCGCTTGCGATCACGGTGCTGGTGTTCGTCGCCACCTCGCGCGGGCAGTTCCGCACCACGCGGCCGAAGGCGATCCTGCAGATGCGCCCGACGGTGCGGCCCCAGCTCTAGGGCCCGGCCGCACCCCGGTTTCGTTAGGCCGCCGCCGGCACGTCGATGCGGCGCTCGTGCACCGCATGGCACGCCACGCCTTCCGCGAGCGGCGGGATTTCCGCCCGGCAGCGCTCGTTGGCGAAGGGGCAGCGCGGGTTGAAGGTGCAGCCCGTGGGCGGGTTGATGGGGTTCGGGATCTCGCCCTTCACCGGAATGCGCTGGCGCCCCGTCATGCCCACATCCGGCACCGCGTCGAGCAGCATGCGGGTGTAGGGGTGCTTCGGGTACTGGAAGAGCTCGCGCCCCCCTGAGATCTCCACGATGCGGCCGAGATACATCACGCCGATGCGGGTCGCCATGTGGCGCACTACGGCGAGGTTGTGGGAGATGAACAGGTAGGTGAGCCCGAACCGGTCCTGCAGGTCGCGCATGAGGTTCAGGATCTGCGCCTGCACCGACACGTCGAGGGCCGAGGTGGGTTCGTCGCAGACGATGAAATCCGCATTGGAGGCGAGCGCCCGGGCGATGGCGATGCGCTGGCGTTGGCCGCCCGAGAACTCGTGCGGGAATTTCTTGCCGTCGTCCGGGTGGAGGCCGACGAGGGTGAGCAATTCGCCGACGCGGGCGCGGATGTCGCGATCGTTGTCCAGCAGGTCGAAGGCGCGGATGGGCTCCGCGATGATGCGGTCCACGCCCCAGCGCGGGTTGAGGCTCGCATAGGGGTCCTGGAAGATCATCTGGATGCGGCGGCGCAGCTTCTGGCGGTCGGCCGAGAAGGCGGGGTTCGTCATCGAGATGCCGTCGATGTTGACCTCGCCGGCGGTGGGCGGCAGGAGGCCCACCACCATACGGGCCACCGTGGACTTGCCGGAGCCCGACTCGCCCACGAGGGCGAAGGTCTCGCCCTTGGCGATGTCGAAGGACACCCCGTCCACGGCCTTGAGGTACTGCTTCTCACCGCCTTCGAGGACGCGGTTGAGCCAGGGTTTCGAGACGTCGAAGGACCGGCGAAGGTCCTTGACCTGAACGTAGGACGATTGGCTCACGAGGGGACTCCCGCTTGGAGCGGCGTATGGGTGTGGAGCATGGGGCCGTCGGCCCCGGGCAGCAGAGGGGTGTGGATCACGGGGCAACCTGCCTCGAGCGGCACGAGGTTGGGGGTCACGAGGGGACTCCCGCTTCGAGCGGCGCGTGCGTGTGGATCTTGTGGGCGGCGGCCGTAGGGTCGTTGGCGTCGTAGAGATGGCAAGCGACCCGGTGGGCGGAGCGCTGGATCGGCTCCGGCCGGTCGCGGGTGCAGCGCTCCCAGGCATGGGGGCAGCGCGGATGGAACGGGCATCCCGGCGGAATGGCGGAAAGCCGCGGCATGGAGCCCGGGATCTGGACCAGGCGGGCATCCGAATCCTGCGACAGCGACGGGATCGCGCCCATGAGGCCGCTGGCATAGGGGTGCAGCGGGTTCTGGACCACGTCCCGCACCGGGCCGATCTCGGCGATGCGGCCTGAATACATCACGGCCACGCGGTCGGCGGTTTCCGCGATCACGCCCATGTCGTGGGTGACGAGCATGATGGCGGTGCCGTGGTCGCGGCCGAGACGCTTCAGGAGCGTGATGATCTGGGCTTGCACCGACACGTCAAGCGCCGTCGTGGGCTCGTCCGCGATGATGAGTTCGGGCTCGGCGCAGAGCGCGAGGGCGATCACCACGCGCTGGCGCATACCGCCCGAGAACTCGTGCGGATAGCCGTCGATGCGCCGCTCGGGCGCCGGGATGCCGACCTCGGCCAGGAGGTCGATGGCGCGCTTGCGGGCCTGCGAGGCGTTGAAGTTGGTGTGGGTCTGGATCGTCTCGATGAGCTGCTCGCCGACCCGGTAGAGCGGGTTCAGGCTCGTCAGCGGATCCTGGAAGATCATGCCGATGCGCTTGCCCCGCACCTTGCGCATCTCCTCAGGGGGAAGATTGTCGATGCGCGAGCCCGAAAGCCAGATTTCGCCGCCGGCGATGCGGCCCGGCGGATCGATGAGGCCGATCACGGCGGAACCCGTCACCGACTTGCCGGCGCCGGATTCGCCGACGACGCCGAGGACCTCGCCCTTGGCGATGTCGAAGGAGACGCCGTCGATCGCCTTCAGCACCCCGCGGCGGGTGACGAACTGGACCTTGAGGTCGCGGACGGAGAGAACGGGTTGAGACACTAGCGGAGCCTCGGGTTGGAAACGGGTCGGAACACTAGCGAAGCCTCAAGGTGAATGTGAGTCGAGCCACTAGCGCAGCCTCAAAGGTGGTTGTGAGTCGGGCCACTAGCGCAGCCTCACGCTGGTTGTGGGGTGAGACACTAGCGCAGCCTCGGATTGAGAACGTCCCTCAGCCAATCGCCGAGGAGGTTGATCGACAGGGCGAGCAGGATCAGCGCCAGGGCCGGCGAGAGCAGGATCCACCATTCGCCCGAGAAGAGGAATTGCTGGCCGACGCGGATGAGCGTGCCCAGCGAGGGCTGGGTCGGCGGCATGCCAACGCCGAGGAAGGAGAGCGTCGCCTCCTCGATGATGGCGAGGGCTAGGTTGATGGTGGCGATCACGAGCACCGGGCCGGTGACGTTCGGCAGCACGTGCTTCATCATCACCACGAAGGGCTTGAGCCCGATGAGACGGGCGGCGTCCACATAGACCTTGCCTTTCTCCACCATGGTGGTGGCGCGCACGGTGCGGGCATATTGGGCCCAGTTCGAGATCCCGATCGCGACGATGAGCACGATGAGCGTCGCATCCTCCTGCTGCGAGGGCGGGATGAGGCCCCGCGCCACGCCGAAGACGAGGAGCGCCACGAGGATCGCCGGAAACGACAGCTGGATGTCGGCGATGCGCATGATGACGGCTTCGGTGCGGCCGCCGAGATAGCCTGCCATCAACCCAAGCGTCACGCCGACCACGAGCGAGAACACGACCGAAGCGAAGCCGACGAGGAGCGACACCCGCGAGCCGTAGAGGATCGCCGAGAACATGTCGCGGCCCTGCGGATCCGTGCCGAGCACGAAGGTCTTGCCGGTGATCTCGTTCGGCACCATCGGCTGCGAGAAGCCGTCGGAGAGGTCGAGCTGCGCGGGATCGAAGGGGTTCTGCGGCGCGAGCAGCGGCGCGAACATCGCCGAGAGGATGAGCACCAGGGCGACCACCGTGGAGACGATGGCCACGGGAGAGTGCCGGAAGCTCCAGAGGAAATCCGAATCCCAGGCGCGGGCGAGGAAGCCCGGCGTCCGCGGCGGAGCAGGCGCAGGCACGACCGGGGCCGGCAGTGCGGTCTTGACGTTGAGACCCTCGGCCATGGCTAGCGCGCTCCCCGATTGGTGGGCGTGTGGCAAACGGGGGCCGTCGCTGGGCTCCCGGCATGGGGCATGAGGAAGTGCGGGTGCCATCAATGAGCTCCCTTGGCGCTCGGTGCGCGCAGGCGCGGGTCGAGCGCGAAATAGGTGAGGTCGGTCGCGAGGTTCACGACCACGAACACGAAGGCCACGAACACGAGATAGGCCGCCATCACGGGCACGTCCGCGAACTGCACGGCGTTGACGAACAGCGCCCCGAGCCCCGGCCACTGGAACACGGTTTCGGTCACGATCGCGAAGGCGATCACGGAGCCGAGCTGGAGGCCGGCGATCGTCACGACCGGGATCATGGTGTTGCGCAGCGCATGGCGGAACTCGATCACCCGTCCCGGGATGCCACGGGCTCGCGCGAAGCGGATGAAGTCCGAGCGCATCACCTCCAGCATCTCCGAGCGCACGAGGCGCATGATAAGGGTGAGCTGGAAGAAGCCGAGGGTGAGCACCGGCAGAACGAGGGATTTGAGCCCGCTCGTGGTGAGAAGGCCCGTGGACCACCAGCCGAGCTTCACGGTTTCGCCGCGCCCGAAGGAGGGCAGCCAGCGCAGCTCCACGGCGAAGAGGTAGATGAGGCCGATACCGATGAGAAAGGTCGGGAGCGACACGCCGACGAGCGACAGCGTCATCACCATGTTGGCGAGGAAGCCGTTGCGCCGGATGGCGGCGTAAACGCCGAGCCCCACGCCCGCGATGGTGGCGAAGAGCGCCGAGAGCACCGCCAGCTCCACGGTCGCGGGCAGGCGTTCGGCGATGAGCGCCGACACCGGACGCGCCTGGCGGTAGGAGATGCCGAAATCGCCCTGGGCGGCATTGCCGAGGAAGCGCAGGAACTGGATCGGGAAGGGCTGGTCGAGGCCAAGGCGCTGCGTGAGTTCGGCGCGGTCCTGCAGCGTCGCTTCCTGGCCCACCATGTTGGTGACCGGATCGCCGACGAAGCGGAACATGGAAAAGGCGATGAAAGCCACAGCGACCAGAACGAGCGCTCCCTGGAGAAGGCTGCGGAGGATGAAGGCGATCATTCGGGGGGCCCGGAAAAGAAAAAGGAGCGCGCGAGGTCGCGCGCTCCCCAGCTTGTATCAGCTGATTACATGCCCTTGAAGGCGACGTACTTCAGCTTCACCTGGTTCTCGGGATCGACCGGGATGTCGATGTTGTTCTTGGTCGCGTAGGCGAGCATCTGGTGGTGGACGGCGATGTAGGGGACGTCCTCCTGCACCTGCTTCCAGATCTCCGCGATCGTGGCGTTGCGCTTCGCGGTATCGACCTCGGTCGCAAGGCTCTGGATCTTCTTGTCGAGCTCGGGATTGCCGTAGCCGGTGCCGTTGTTGGCGCCGAACTTACCCGTGCGCGAGTGGTGGAGATAGGTGAACACGTACTCGGAATCGAAGGTCGGGACGCCCCAGCCGTAGAGGAAGAAGTCCGTCTCGGTCGGATCCTTCGTGATCAGCGGGAAGTGGATCGTCTTCGATTGCGAGACGAGGTTCACCTTGATCCCGGCCTGGCCCAGCATGCCGACCACCGCCTGGCAGATGCCCTCGTCGTTGACGTAGCGGTCGTTCGGGCAGTGCATGGTGATCTGGAAGCCGTTCTCGTAGCCCGCCTCCTTGAGGAGCGCCTTGGCCCGGTTCACGTCCGGCGCCGGAGCCTTGTCGAGCTCAGGGGTCCAGCCGTTCACGAAGGGAGGCATGATCACGCCGGTCGGCACCGACTGGCCGCGCATCACGACGCGCTGGATGGCCTGGCGGTTGATGGCCATGTTCATGGCCTGGCGGACCTTCTTGTCGGCCAGCGGGTTCTTGCCCTCGACGTTGTCGGTCTTGAGGTCCTTCGCGGCCACGTTCAGGCCGAAGAAGATCGTGCGGTTCTCGGGGCCTTCCGTCACGCGCAGGTTCGGCGTGTTCTTCAGGCGCTCGATGTCCTGCACGGGCACGTCCTGAACGAAGTCCACCTCGCCGGACAGCAGCGCGGCCACGCGGGTCGCGTCGGACTTGATCGGGGTGTAGATGATCTCGCTGATCTCGAGCGGGACGTCGGCGCCCTTGCCCCAATAGGCATCGTTGCGCTTCATCACCGTCTTCACGTCGGGCTCGCGCGAGACGAGCTGGAAGGCGCCCGTGCCGTTGGCGTTGCGGACGGCGAAGTTCTCTTCCTTGTTCTTGAAGTCCTGGGTCTTCGTGGCGTTGTTCGCCTCGGCCCATTCCTTGTCCATGATGAAGGTGTTGGTCAGGTTGTTGACCAGGAGCGGGTTCGGCCCCTTCGTCTTCACGTGGACGGTGGTGTCGTCGACCTTGGTGACGCTGTCGATCGAGGTCAGCAGGCCCTTCATCTCGGAGGTGGGCTGCATGGCGCGGTTGAGCGAGAACACCACGTCGTCGGCGTTGAAGGGCGCGCCGTTGTGGAACTTCACGTTCTGGCGCAGCTTGAACTCCCACACATTCGGGTCGTTCGGCAGCGTCCGCCACGAGGTCGCGAGACCCGGGACGAGTTCGCCCTTCAGGTTGCGCATCGCCAGCGGCTCGTAGATGTGGTGCGCCAGCGTGTGGGTCGCGCCCTCGTTTTGCGCATGCGGGTCCAGCGTGAGCGAGTCACCCACCCGCGCCCAGCGCAGGGTCCGGGCCTCGGCGCTGACGGCCGTCAGGGCAGTGGCGGCCAGAAGCGTGGCCGCAAGAGCATTACGTGTGGCTGACATTCAAGGTCTCTCCTCTGAAGACGCAGCCCGTTGATCGGGCCGTCATCTGAAGGCCCGGATCATAGACGGGAATTTTGCCGTGTCACCGCCGTTTTCGGGCCAAAAAGCCGGAAAATGCCGCAGAGGGAGGCGCTTTTCGGCTCACATTCTGCTGAACCGAGCCGGGGAATAGCCCCGCCTACAGGGCCGACGGGCCAAGGGCCTGCCCCGCTCTCAGCGCAGCCGTGGGTTCAGGGCGTCGCGCAACCAATCGCCCAGAAGGTTAATGGCGAGCACGAGGGTGGCCAGCGCCACGCCCGGGAAGGCCACCATCCACCACTCGCCGGAGAACAGGTAGTTGTTGCCGATGCGGATGAGGGTGCCGAGGGAAGGCATGGTCTCGGGCATGCCGGAGCCGAGGAACGACAGGGTCGCCTCGGTGATAACCGCCAGCGCCAGGTTGATGGTGGCGATCACGAGCACGGGGCCGAGCACGTTCGGCAGCACGTGGCGCAGCATGATCACGGGCGCGGGCAGGCCGATGAGGCGGGCGGCGGCGATGTAGTCCTTGTTCTTCTCCACCATCACCGAGCCGCGCACGGTGCGGGCGTATTGCACCCAAAACGACAGGCCGATGGAGAAGACGAGCACGCTCAGCATGGTGGAGGGATCGAGCCGGCCGCCGAGCACGGATTTCACGATGCCGTCCACGAGAAGCGCGATCAGGATCGCCGGGAAGGTGAGCTGCACGTCGGCGATCCGCATGATCACCGTATCGACCGCACCGCCGAGATAGCCCGCGAGAAGGCCAAGCGTGATGCCCAGCGCCGCCGAGAAGGCGACGCCGAGGAAGCCCACGAGAAGCGAGATGCGCAGGCCGTGGAGGATGGCCGAGAGGATGTCGCGTCCCTGCTCGTCGGAGCCGAGCAGGAACGGCATCTGGCCTTCCGCCTCCCAGACCGGCGGCAGACGGCTGTTCATGAGTTCGAGCTGGCCCGGATCGAAGGGGTCCTGCGGGGAGATCCAGCCGGCGAAGAGCGCGGCGGCGAAGAAGACGGCCGTCACGAAGGCCGCCACCATGGTGGTCTTGGAGCGCTTGAAGCTCGCCCACACGTCGCTGTCGAAGAAGCGGGCCGCCAGCGAGAGCTCGGATTTGGCCGCGGGGGCGGCGGGAGCCACGGGGGCGGTTTGCACGCCTTGGGTCATGGGGAGCGGTCCTTTACGCCGGCTGCCGGATCGAGGAGCGCAGGCGCGGATCGACGACCGTGTAGAGGATGTCGACCACGAGGTTGATGGTCACGAAGATGAGCGCCACGAGGAGCAGGTAGGCCGCCATGATCGGGATGTCGACGTTCTGGACCGCCTGCACGAAGAGGAGGCCCATGCCGGGCCACTGGAACACGGTTTCGGTGATGATCGCGAAGGCGATCACGGAGCCGAATTGCAGGCCCGCGATGGTGATCACGGGCACGAGCGTGTTCTTCAGCGCATGGCCGAAATGGATCGCGCGGGTCTTGAGGCCGCGGGCCCGGGCGAAGCGGATGTAGTCCGTGCGCAGCACCTCCAGCATCTCGGCGCGCACGAGGCGCATGATGAGGGTCATCTGGAAGAGGCCGAGCGTGATGGAGGGCATGATCAGGGCCTTGATCCCCGACCAGGTGAGGAGGCCCGTGGACCACCAGCCGAGCTGCACCGTGTCCCCGCGCCCGAAGGAGGGCAACCAGCCGAGAATCACGGCGAAGAGATAGATGAGCAGGATGCCGATGAGAAAGGTCGGCAGCGACACGCCGATGAGGGACACGGCCTGGAACACCTTGGCGAGCGCGCTGTCGCGGCGCAGGGCCGAATACACCCCCATGAGGATGCCGAACACCATCGCGAAGATCGTGGCGCAGATGGCCAATTCCAGGGTCGCCGGCATGCGCTCGGCGAGCAGCGTCGAGACCGGCTGGCGGAACTGGTAGGAGACGCCGAACTCGCCCTGCACGGCGCGGACGAGATAGCGCCCGAACTGCACCGGCACGGGATCGTCGAGGCCGAGCGAGCGGCGCACCTGCTCGCGTTCGGCCGCGGGCGTGTCGATGGACACGATCTGGTTTACCGGATCGCCGGCGAAGCGGAACATCCCGAAGGCGATGACGCCGACTGCGAAGAGAACCGCAATGGCCTGGAGGGCGCGGCGGAGGATGAAGGCGATCATGGTGTTCTCAATCCCTCCCTGCACAGGGGAGGGTGGTCGGAGCGAAGCGCAGACCGGGTGGGGTGGAGGCTCAACCTTCGCAGGCTGGCGCTTCACCCCACCCGGCCGCCTCAGAAGGCGTCCACCCTCCCCTGGCGGGGAGGGATCATAGAGCGCTTACTCCTTGCGGGCCCAGTAGAGCAGGACGGAGTTGTCCGCGCGCTGGGTGAGCTTCACCTTGTTGGACACGCCCCAGGCGAGCGCCTGCTGGTGGAGCGGGATGTAGCCGTAATCGTCGAAGGCGATCTTGAAGGCCTGCTTCATGAGGTCTTCGCGCTTCGCCTTGTCGTTCTCGACCAGCACCTTGTCGGTGAGAGCGTCATGCTCCTTGTTGCAGTAGTTGCCCACGTTCGACTCGCCGCGCGAGGATTGCGGGTTGTCGCGGCAGCCCTGGATGTCGAACAGCACGTTGTGGCCGTCGAAGGTACCGGGGGTCCAGCCGAGGAGGTAGAAGGAGGTGTTGTAGTTGCCCGCCTTCAGGATCTTGGCGAAGTACTGCGCCTTGGGCTGGGCCAGCAGGTTCACCTTGATGCCGGCGCGGGCCAGCATGCCCACCACCGCCTGGCAGATCGCCTCGTCGTTGACGTAGCGGTCGTTCGGGCAGTCCATGCCGACCTCGAAGCCGTTCGGATAGCCCGCATCGGCGAGAAGCTTCTTGGAGGCTTCCACGTCGAACTTCGGCCGCTGGAACTCCTGCTCGAAGTTCACGAGTTCCGGCGCGATCATCAGGGGCGACGGGGTCGCGAGACCGCGCATGACGCGGCTCTTGATCGTCTCCATGTCGATCGCCTGGTAGAAGGCCTGGCGGACGCGCTTGTCCTTGAAGGGGTTCTTGCCCTTCACGTTGGAGAACAGGAGCTCGTCGCGGGTCTGGTCGAAGCCGAGGAAGATGGTGCGGAGTTCGGGACCCGTCATCACCTTGGCGTTCGGGCTCGAGTTCACGCGCTGGATGTCCTGCAGCGGAACCGGCTCGATCACGTCCACTTCGCCCGACAGCAGCGCGGCCACGCGGGTGGCGTCGGAGCCGATGGGGGTGAACACGATCTCGGTGAGGTTATGCTCGGCCTTGTCCCACCACTTGTCGTTCGGCTTGAACACCGTGCGGACGCCGGGCTGGTGGCTCTCGATGCGGAAGGGGCCGGTGCCGTTGGCGTTCAGCGCCGAGAAGCTCGGGGTCGTGGCGGAGGCCGGGGTCGGCGCCACCGTGTTGTTCTGCTCCGCCCACTCCTTGTCCATGATGTACCAGGTGTCCCACTGGGCATTCAGGATCGGGTTGGGGCTCTTCAGCTTCACGTCGACGGTGTGGTCGTCGACCTTCACCCACTCGGAGCTCGTGGGCACGCGGGTCTGGAAGTTCGACCCTTGCGCGCGCACGCGGGTGGCCGAGAAGATCACGTCGTCGGCGTTGAAGTCGTTGCCGTTGTGGAACTTCACGCCCTTGCGCAGATGCAGGCGCCAGGTGAGGCCGTCTTCGCTCACTTCCCAGCGCTCGGCGAGGCTCGGCTGGATCGCGAGATCCCTGCCGCGGCGGGTGAGGCCCTCATAGACGTGGCCGAGATGGGCGTTGGTGGTGGTCTCGTTCAGCGTATAGGGATCGAGGGACTTGAGGTCGCCCTGGTTCGCATAGCGCAGGGTGTTCGCCATCGCTGTGGAGGCGAGGAGCGATGCGGCGGCAGCCGCGAGAAGGGTTGCACGGAATTTCATAGAGGTCGTTCTCCGCTGGATGCCCCCGCGGGGGCGCGGAAGGCCTTCTTGGTTCTTTTGGAAGGCCGTTTGCGGCGGCCCTCCTCCCCTGAAGGGCGCCACGTTAGACGGGGAGAGGGGCCGGGGTCCAGCCCCCACCGCCGGCTTCCCGCTTCGCGCCGGCCCGCGGCCCGAGCCCCTGCCCTGCCGGGGGGATCGCGCAGCTGCGGGGCCTGTACGCGCCCGGCGTTCGGGGGTTAGATCCGCCCGGAGCGGGGAGCCCACCATGACCGTCGAATTCCTGATCACGTCCCTCATCGTGGTGGCCTCGCCCGGCACCGGGGTGCTCGTGACCCTCGCGGCCGGCCTCTCGCGGGGCGCGCGGGCCGCGGTGGTCGCGGCCTTCGGCTGCACGCTCGGGATCGTTCCCCACATGCTCGCCGCCGTCACGGGGCTCGCGGCGCTGCTCCACACCAGCGCCGTGGCCTTCCAGCTCATCAAATACGCGGGCGTGGCCTACCTTCTCTACATGGCCTGGACCACCTTGAAGGAGCACGGCGCCCTCAAGGTCGAGCCGGACCAGGCCCCGCGCTCGGACCGGCAGGTGATCGTCTCGGCGGTCCTCGTGAACGTGCTGAACCCGAAGCTGTCGATCTTCTTCTTCGCCTTCCTGCCGCAATTCGTCACCGTGGCCGAGGCGAGCCCGCTCCTGCGCATGCTGGAGCTGAGCCTCGTCTTCATGGCCATGACCTTCGCGGTCTTCGTGGTCTACGGCGTGTTCGCGGCCTCGGTGCGCAGCCACGTGATCTCGCGCCTGCGGATCCTGGCCTGGATGCGCCGCGCCTTCGCGGCCGCCTTCGTGGCGCTCGGCGCCAGACTCGCGGTGGCGGAGCGCTAGGGCACCGCTCCGAGAGGACACGCGGTGGCGGAGCGCTAGGACGCGGCTTTAAGGCTGCCTCAGCCAACGCACATCCCATCCACTCCCTCATCCTGAGGAGCGGCGACGCCGCGTCTCGAAGGAGGGGTCCAGTTCGCTCGTGGGCCCTGGAGGATCCTTCGAGACGGCCTTTCAGGCCTCCTCAGGATGAGGATTGTGGGTGGGATCGGCGACCTCGAGGCAGCCTCTTGGGCCCAGAGACCGGCGATGAGGCCGCGCGACGCCGTTCAGGCGCAGAGATCGGCCAAGAGGCGGCGCAGGAGCCGCTCGCCCGCCGCCAGTTCGCTTACCTCGATGTATTCGTCGGGCTGGTGGGCCTGGGCGATGTCGCCGGGGCCGCACACCACCGACGACCAGCCGACGCCCTGGAAGATCCCGGCCTCGGTGCCGTAGGCGACCACATGGGTGCCGTTGTCGCCGGTGAGGCGCCGCGTGAGGCGCTCGGCTTCGCCATCGTCCTCGGGCTTGAGCCCCGGGATCTCGGAGAGAATCTCGATGGCGATGCCGGTTTCGGGCGCGATCGCCCGCATGCGGGGCTCGACCCGATCCCGCGCATAGGCCCGGTAGCGCTCCAGGTAATCGAGCGGGCTCTCGGTCGGCACCGCGCGGATGTCGCTGTAGAACCAGGCCTGGGACGCCACCACGTTCGCGGCCGCGCCGCCCTGGACGATGCCGCAATGGAGTGTGGTGTAGGGCGGCTCGAAGGGGCTGTCGGCGCCCGCGCGGCGACGGTTCTCCTCCATGGTGTCCTCGTGCCAGGTGATGAGGCGCGCGGCCTGCATCACGGCGCTGACCCCCTGGTCGATGCGGCTCGAATGCACCGCCCTGCCGGTCACGCGGGTGATCAGCTGGACGGAGGCCTTGTGGCCGGTCACCACCGCATGGCGGGTGGGCTCGCCCACGATCACGGCGGCGGGCTTGGGGAGGGTGGCGGCCATCTCGCGCACCATGGAGGGCGCGCCGCGGCAGGCGAGTTCCTCGTCGTAGGAGAGCGCGATGTGGACAGGGCGCTTGAGCGGCGCCCGGGTCATCTCGGGCACCAGGGCGAGGACCAGGGCGTCGAACCCCTTCATGTCGCAGGTGCCGCGGCCGTAGAGGCGCCCGTCCCGCTCGGTCAGGGTCCAGGGATCCGTGCTCCAGTTCTGCCCTTCCACCGGCACCACGTCGGTGTGGCCGGAGAGCACGACGCCGCCTTCGACCTGCGGCCCGATGGTGGCGTAGAGGTTCGCCTTGTCGCCCTCGGGGCTCGGCACGAGGCGGCTTTCGACCCCGTGTTGGGCGAGCCAGTCGCGGCAGAAATGGATGATGTCGAGGTTGCTCGTGGTCGAGACGCTCGGAAAGGCGACGAGACGCGCGAGCATCTCCTGGGGCGTGAGATTCACGGGAGGTCCTTTCGGGGCGAGAAGGCTCCAGGATGGTGGCGCGGGTCAAGAGCGAAGCGATTGACGGGTGGGCCCTCAGGCTCCCATCGAGGGCCGGCGATTGACGGGCAGGCCTCCGGGCTCCCATCGAGGGCTGGCGATTGACGGGCGGGCCCTCGGGCTCCCATGAAGGGCCATGACCCGCGACGCGATCCTCACCTCCGACGCTCCAAAACCCCTCGGCCCCTATTCGCAGGCGGTGCGCGCCGGCGGGGTCGTCCATGTGGCGGGGCAGCTGCCCCTCGCCCCCGGGGGCGGCCTCGTGGGCCGGGGCGACATCCGGGAGCAGACCCGGGCCGTGTTCGCCAACATCGCGGCGATCCTCGATGCGGCCGGCAGCTCCCTCGACCGGGTCGTGAAGACCACCGTCTTCCTCACCAGCCTCGACGATTTCCCCGGCATGAACGACGTTTACGCCGCCACCTTCCAGGCCCCCTACCCGGCTCGCTCGACGGTGGAGATCGGCCGGCTGCCGGACGGCATGCTCCTCGAAATCGAGTGCATCGCCACCCTTTGATCCTCCCCTTCCCCACGGCATGCTGCTCGAAATCGAGTGCATCGCCACCCTTTGACCCGCCTTTTCCCAAGAGACCTCCCGAGACACCATGACCGCATTCGACGTGACCCTGGCCGATATCGAAGCCGCCCGCCAGCGCATCGCCGGCCGCGTGCGTCGGACCCCCGCCTTCCCGAGCGCCGCAACCTCGGCCCAGCTCGGCCGCACCACCGTGCTGAAGCTCGAAGCCCTGCAGGATGCGGGCTCGTTCAAGGTGCGCGGGGTGTTCAACAAGGTGATGTCGCTGACCGAGGAGGAGCGGCGGCGCGGGCTCGTCACCACCTCGGGCGGCAACCATGCCATCGCGGTCGCGACGGTGGCGGGCGCCATGGGGATCGACGCCCTCGTGCTGATGCCGAAGGTGACGCCGCGCTTCAACGTCGAGCTCACGCAGTCGCTCGGCGCCGCGGTCGAGCTCTGCGAGGATGCGGCGGAAGCCTTCGCCAAGGCCGACGCCTATCAGGCGAAAGGGCGCCTGTTCGTTCACCCCTACGACGATCCGGCGATCATCGCGGGTCACGGCACGCTGGGACTCGAACTCCTCGAGGACGCCCCGGACCTGACCCATGTGTTCGTGTCCATCGGCGGCGGGGGCTTCATGGCCGGCGTTGCAGCCGCGCTGAAGGCGCGCTCGCCGGGCATCATGATCTACGGCGTGGAGACCACGGGCGCGCCCACCATGACGAAGGCGCTCGAGGCCGGCGAGCCGGTGACGATCCGCCCGACCTCCATCGCGCGAACCCTCGGGGCGCCCTTCGCGACCCGGCGGACGCTCGCGGCGGCGCAGAGCTTCCTGCAGGAGATCGTGCTGGTCGAGGACGCACCCGCGGTGGCCGACCTCGCCTGGATCCTCCAGGCCGAGAAGGTGCTGTGCGAGCCGGCGGCCGCCTGCACGCTCACCGCCGCGCGGCGGATCGCCCCCGATCTTCCGGGCGATGCCAAGGTCGGTCTCGTGCTCTGCGGGTCCAACGTATCGCTCCATGACGTGGACGCATGGCGGCGGGATTTCGCAGGCCCGACGCCTTGACCCTGGGAGGGGGCTTCTGCTTCGCTCGCCGCATCACCTTCCGTCACCCATTACGACAGGCCCTCACCTCATGCCGATCATCAACCGCGTTGCCGACCTCAGCCCCGAGATCGCCACCTGGCGCCGCGACTTCCACGAGAATCCCGAACTGCTTTTCGACGTGCACCGCACCGCCGGAATCGTGGCAGAGAAGCTGAAAGAATTCGGCTGCGACGAGGTCGTGACGGGCTTGGGCCGCACGGGCGTCGTCGGCGTGATCCGGGGCCGCAACAACGGCTCAGGCAAGGTGATCGGGCTGCGCGCCGACATGGACGCGCTGCCGATCGAGGAAGCCACCGACGTTCCCTACAAGTCCAAGGTGCCCGGCAAGATGCATGCCTGCGGCCATGACGGGCACACCGCCATGCTGCTCGGCGCCGCGAAGTACCTGGCCGAGACCCGCAACTTCGACGGCACGGCCGTGATGATCTTCCAGCCCGCGGAAGAGGGCGGCGGCGGCGGCGACCTCATGGTGAAGGACGGCCTCATGGAGCGCTTCGGCATCCAGGAGGTCTACGGCATGCACAACATGCCGGGCATTCCCGTGGGCCATTTCGCGATCCGCCCGGGCCCGATGATGGCGGCGGCCGACCGCTTCACGATCACCATCGAGGGCAAGGGCGGCCACGCGGCGCGCCCCTTCGAGTGCATCGACCCCATCGTGGTGGCGAGCCACGTGATCACCGCGCTGCAATCCATCGTGTCGCGCAACGTGGACCCGCTCGAATCCGCCGTGATCTCGGTGTGCACCGTGAAGGCAGGCGAGGCCTTCAACGTGATCCCGCAGACCGCCATGCTGCTCGGCACCGTGCGCACGCTGACGCCCGAGGTGCGCGATCTCTGCGAGACCCGCATCCAGGCCGTGGTCCAGAACGTGTGCGCGGCCTTCGGGGCCAAGGCCACGGTGGAGTACGCCCGCGGCTATCCCGTGACCGTGAACGATCCGATCAAGACCGATTTCATGGTGAAGGCGGCCGAGCAGGTGGGCGCGAAGGTGGACACCACGGTGCTGCCGCTCATGGGCGCGGAGGACTTCTCCTACATGCTGGAGAGCCGCCCCGGCGCCTACATCTTCATCGGCAACGGCGACACGGCGGGCGTGCACCACCCGGCCTACGACTTCAACGACGAGGCCGCGCCCTACGGCGTGTCGCTGTGGGCGAAGATCGTCGAAACCGGCATGCCGGCGCGCTGAGCGCGCCTCCATTCGGTCCCGGATCGGGTGACGATCCGGGACCGAACACCCATCCGTCCTTCAATCTCCGGGGTTGATCGATGCGCAAGAAAACCTGGACCGAAAAGCTCGCGGCCAGTCGCGAGCCGAAAGTTGAAACGCTCGCCAAGCGCTTCGCCGGCATCGCGCCGGGAAAGCGCCTCCTCGTCGCAACGCCGCTGACTGTCCGCGACTACATCGCCGCGATCCCATGGGGCGAAGGGCGCTCGATCGCGCACATGCGCGACGACCTCGCCCGCCGGCATGGGGCCGACGCCACCTGCCCGACCTCCACTGGCATCTTCGTGCGCATCGCCGCCGAAGCCGCGTTGGAAGAGCTGGCGCAGGGCCGCGAGCCTCACGAGATCACCCCCTTCTGGCGCCTCGTGCCGCCCGAAAGCCCCACGGCCCACAAGCTCTCCTGCGGCCCGGATTTCATCGCGACGCAGCGCGCGCTGGAAGGTGTGCGGGGCTGACCTTTAGCGATCAGCAGCAGGGATGCGCATCTCCCTCCCCTCAGGGGAGGGTGGCATCCGCAGGATGACGGGTGGGGTGTTCGCCGTGAGGCGAGCTCTTACCGCCATCGTGCCGGATGCGCTTCGCGCAACACCCCACCCCTAACCCCTCCCCTGAGGGGAGGGAGGTGACTTCTTCCCAGCAACAGCGCTTACGTCGCCGGCGCCACCGGCGGCATGAGCCCGCCCGGCGCCGCCATCTCCGTGCTCAGTGGCATGTGTCCGCCCACGTAGCGCACCAGCGCGTCCACGCGTTCGTCGATGGTGGGGTGGCTGGAGAGGAGATCGGCGAAGCCCGAGCGTGGGTTGTCGAGGCACATCTCCATCACGGAGGAGGGCACGCCCTCCAACTCGCCCCGGCCCTCGATCTTGCGCAGCGCCGAGATCAGGGCGTCGGGATTTTTCGTCAGCTCCACGGCGCCGGCATCGGCCAGGAACTCGCGGGAGCGCATGAGGGCGAAGCGCAGCACCAGCGACAGCGCCCAGGCCACCGCGATGATGAGAAGGCCGATCACGACGGCGCCCGCCGCGCCGCCCCGGCCTTTCTTGCGGCTGTTGGACGAGCCGGAGGACGACGAGCCGCCGCTGTGGCGGATGCGGGCGCCGCGGAAGATGATTTCGCCTACCATCGACACGATGCCGGCGATGACGCCCGCCACTACCATGAGGCGCACATCCTCGTTGCGGATATGGGTGAGTTCGTGCGCCAGCACCGCCTCGACCTCGCGGTCGTCGAGTTGGTCGAGGAGGCCGCGGGTCACCGTGATCGTGTACTGGCGCTCGTTCAAACCGCTCGCGAAAGCGTTGGGCGTTGCGACCTCGATCACCTTGAGGCGCGGCACGGTGAGGCCGCGCGAGATGCATAAGGATTCGACGAGGTGATAGAGCCGCGGCTCGTCCGCGCGTTCCACGCCCCGCGCACCGGTCACGAGATCGATGAGCACGCCGTGAGCCCGGTAGGCGATCGCGACCCAGATCAGCGTCGCGACCGTCACCCAGGGCGAGAGCCGGAGAAGATCGCGCCATGCGAGGATGAGCGTCTCCGCCACGGTTTCGGCCGCGCCGCTGGAGAGGCCCAACCCCAATCCGCGCTCGGTGAGCGCGAGGCCGAAGGCGAGCACATAGACCAGCAGGAACAGTCCAACGACCAGCACTACCGAGCGGCGCCGGTTGCTCTGGATGTGGGTATAGAGACCGAAGGCCTGGAACATCGCCGTCGCGGGCTCTTAAAACTTCACCTGCGGGGCGACGTCGAGGCGCTGGCGCTCGCCTTCGCCAAGATCGAAGAACTCCCGGGGCAGGAAGCCCATGAGGCGCGAGAACAGGAGCGCCGGGAAGGACTGGATCGCGGCGTTGTATTCCGACACCGCGTTGTTGAAGAAGCGCCGCGCAGCGGCGAGCTTGTCCTCGGTTTCCGAGAGCTCCGTCTGGAGCTGGCGGAAGTTCTCGTCGGCCTTGAGGTCCGGATAGGCTTCGCCCAGCGCCATGAGGCGGCCGAGCGTGCCGTTGAGCGCCGCTTCGGCGCTCGCCTGCTGGGCCGGTCCCTTGGCGGCCACCGCCTCGTTGCGGGCGCGCACCACCGCGTCGAGGGTGTCGCGCTCGTGCGCCGCATAGCCCTTCACGGTTTCCACGAGGTTCGGGATGAGGTCGTGGCGCTGCTTCAGCTGCACGTCCACGTCCGCATAGGCCTGGGCGGCCCGGGCGCGCAGGCGCACGAGGCTGTTGTAGACCATGATGGAGTAAAGCCCGATCGCAGCCAGAACCGCGTAGCCGACCCAATCCATCGGCAGCCCCCTTTTGACGTTTTGTCTTGCCCCGATTCTCGCACGGTGGGGGCGGGCGAACAAGTTACAGGCGCCCGAAGCGCTCCGGGGCGAAGGGCTCGACGGGCAAAGGCGCCGAGCGCTGGTCGGCGAGATCCGCCACGATCCGCCCCGTGACCGGCCCGGTGGAGAGGCCGATATGGCCGTGGCCGAAGGCGAAGATCAGGTTCGGGTGCCGGGGCGCGCGGCCGATGACGGGAAGCCCGTCCGGGGTCGAGGGGCGCGAGCCGCACCAGGGGCTGGGCTCCACGGGCTCGCCCAACGCCAGCGTTCCGGCAGCTTCCGGCAGCACGCGCACGAGCTGGCGCGGGTTCGGCGGATCGTCGGGCTTCGCGATCTCGATGCCGGAGAGAAGCCGCACCGTCTCGCCCATGGGCGAGAGCACATAGGCGCCGCCGGTATCGTGGACGGGACGGGTGAGATTGCGGGTCACGCGGTAGTGGCGGTGATAGCCGCGTTCGGCCGCGAGCGGGAAGCGATAGCCGAGGCGCCGCGCCAGCGCATCGGACCAAGCACCGGCCGCGAGCACGGCTTGGCGCGCGAGAAGCGTACCGCCGGACCAGCCGACCAGCACCACATCGGCGCCCGGTTCAAGCCGCTCGCACCGCGCCTCGACCATCCGCGCACCGAGACCTGAGAGCGCCGCGCGGTAGCGGGCGACGAGCTCGCCGGGATGGGCGACGGAGCCGGATTCGGTGAAGAGCAGGCCGCGGGCGAAGCGGCGGGTGAGCGCCGGCTCGGCGGAGGCAACCTCGTCGGCATTCAAGACCTCCGTTCGCACCTTGTGGATGCCCAGGATCTCGCGCTCCAGCGCGCTTCCCGCAAAGGCCGCCTCGGTGCGGTAGAGTTTCAGGTAGCCGTGGCGCGCGATGAGATCGCGGGCGCCCGCCACGTCCGCCAGATGTAGGTGCTCGTCGAAGGATGCGGCGGTGAGGGGATCGAGGGCCGCCGCGGCGCGGCGCCAGGCGGCCTCGTTGGCGTGATCGAGAAAGCGGCGCAGCCACGGACCGGCGGCAGGGAGCGAGCGGTAGCGCAGTTGCAGCGCCGGATCGGCGTTGCTCGCGTAGCGCGCGAGGTTGCGCCACAGGCCCGGGCCCGCGACCGGAAAGAGCGAGCCGCGGCTGATCACCCCCGCATTGCCGAAGGAGGCCCGCGCCGGCGCATCCGCCGGATCGATCAGCGCGACGCTGCGCCCGCGGAGCGCCGCGTGGAGCGCGCAGGAGAGGCCGACGATGCCGCCGCCGACGATTGCGAGGTCTACGTCGGGCGTCTGCATCAGTGCGTCTCGGTGAGAAGGGCTTGCACGCGCTCCAACACCGGCCAGCGCCGGCGCGCTTCGGCAAAGGCGCCGGAGAGCGGCTCGAAGGCGAACTCCACCCGATGGCGGCCCGCCGGCACCGGCACGGCGCGAAAGAGCACGTTGGCGCGCAGGATCGGCGCGTCGCGCCCATCGACGCTGGCGCGCCACCAGGGGTGATAGGGATCGTTCAAGACGAGGTAGCCGTCCGCAGGCGCGTCCACCTCCACCTGAACCGCATTGTTGCGATAAGCCACGATGCGCGCATTGCCGGAGGCGGCCGGCGCCTGCGGTGCGGGGCGTTCCTCCAGCAGCACCGTGGTGGCGAGGTCCACGTCGGGCCAGGTGCCTGTCTTCAGCATCGCGGCGAAATCGGCACCCTGCGCGCCCGTCACAAATGAGACGCGCGGGCGGGCGCGGGGGTTCTCATACAAGAATCCATCGCGGGTTTGCGCCACGAGGGTGAGATCGCCCTCCTTCAGCTTCGGATCGATGCGCTCCACCGGAACGCCCGTCGCAATCCACCGAAGGCCGAGCAGATCCGCGAGCGTCGAGCGATAGGAGGGGAAGAGCGGCGCGAACCCGCGCTGATCGGGGAGCGCCACGTGATCGCCGGCGCCTGTCGCGGCCGAGTAGGGCGCAAGGCGCACGGGGTTGTAGCCCAGCGTGTTGTGGAGGCGGTGCACGAGGCTCGCATTGGGCCAGTGGAAACCGAGGCCCGCGAGTTCCACCCGGTCGAGGCCACCCTCGCCGAGGCGCGCCCGGATGGCGGCCAGCATCGCGTTGCCGCTCTCAGGGCGCAGCACCTCGTATTCGGCCGGCGGCAGGGCGGTGGATTCGTTCGGGCCGTTGTTCCAGGCGAGATCGCCGGCGAGAAACCCGGCGAGCAGCACCAGGGCGAAGCGGGACGAGCGCTGGACGAGCGCCGGCAGGGCCCAGAGCAGCGCCAGGGCCGCGCCCCAGCACAGGGCCGCCTTTACGAGGGGCCAGGCAGCAATCGGCAGCGTGTCCTTGGCGAAGGCGAGCGCAATGGCGGCCGCCGCCGCGGTCAGGAAGAAGGCGGCTTCGCCGAAACCCGGCAGAGGCCCCGCGCCGATGCGCCCGGTGCAGAGCCGGTGCACGGCATAGCCGGCAAGAATGGCGCCGAGCGCGCCGACGAGGAACGCGGCATCCGCGGGACGGCGGAACAGATCGACCCCCGGCATCGTCTCGAACATGATGCGGAAGGCCGGCGTCGCGCGGCCGAGCGCATAGAGCAGCACGAGCACGAGGGCGACCGCGTAGACGCGCACCTCGCGGGCGAAAAACCAGCCCCGCAAGCTGCCCGCCACCAGGAGCGCCATGGGCAGCGCCCCCATGTAGAGAACGCCCATGTTGCGGGCGAGGAAGAGATCGACGGGGCCCCACAGGGGGCTCGGCGGGCCCCAGTAATCCTCGAACGGCCCGTCGGCCCCGAAGAGGTTCGGAATCGCGGCGGTGAGCAGCAATGCCGGGTGGAGCGAGCCCTGGCCCGCGCCCGTGTAGTCGATGGCGGGCCGGTTGGAGGATTCCGCCAGCAGCACCGTGAGCATCACCGGCACGACCACGACGAGGGCGCCGCCCACGGCGCCGGCGGCGAGCGGCCCGAGGGAGCGGCCGAACCGACTCCGGAACGGGCGCGCGAGCCAGTGGTCGAGGACCACGGCGGCAAGCAACCAGAGGCCGAGATAGGCCACCTGATCGCGCCCCAGCGCCATCACGCCGGCCACGAGCCCGGCGAGGAAACCGTAGGCGAGCGAGCGGCGCTCCAGCGCCCGGAGCAGGAGGACGAGCGCGATGGGCCAGGCCGCGAGGCTCAGCACCTGGCCCACATGCTGCACGCGCCAGGCCGCCGAGGCCCCGAACGCGAAGGCGAGCGCGGCGACGAGCGCCCCCGCCGGGTGCCAGCCGCGGTCGCGGAAGAACAGGAGGATGAAGACACCGCCGAGACCGAGCGAGCCCAGCACCACCGCATCGAAGGCCTGCAGGCTCGGGCTCGGATCGAGCCAGGCCAGCGCGAGAAAGGGTGGCGAGAAGATCAGCGATTGCGGGTCCGCGATCTGCGGCGATCCGGAGAACACGAAGGGCGTCCAGAACGGCGCCTCGCCGCGATGGAGCGATTGCGCGAGGAACTGGAGCTGCGGGTAGAAATGGGCCTTGGCGTCCCAGGGGATCGTCACGAAGCCCAGCAGCCAGGGCGAGGCGAGCGCCGCCCAGGCCAGGACGAAAAGACCGGCCGCGGCCCGGTAGGAGACGTGGGAAGGCGACACGGGTCGCGCCGCCTTTATGAGCCTTAATCCTGCATCGGGGTGCGGGCCGCGAGGCCCTCAAGGTCGATGAAGTGGCCGGCCCGGTCGCGTTTGGAAGCGAGGTAGCGCACGTTCTGCGCCGTGGGGCGCCCGATCACCCGCTGGTCGGAGACAACCTCGAGGCCGGCCCGCTCCAGAGCGCCGATCTTTTCGGGATTGTTGGTCATGATCCGCACGCGGGCGACGCCCAACTGGCGCAGCATCTCGGCGGCGAAATCGAAGCGGCGCTGGTCGAGATCGAAGCCCAGCACCTCGTCAGCGTCGTAGGTGTCGTAGCCCTGCGATTGCAGCTTGTAGGCCCGGATCTTGTTGGCGAGCCCGTTCCCGCGGCCCTCCTGGTCGAGATAGAGCAGGATGCCGCCCTCGCCCTTGGCCATGGCCGCGACGGTGTCGCGGAGCTGGTCGCCGCAATCGCATTTGAGCGAGCCGAAGAGATCGCCCGTGAGGCAGGCGGAGTGCAGGCGCACGGAGACGGGCTGGGCGAGATCGGGCTTGCCCACGACGATGGCCACCTGATCGCGCAGGCCCTCGCCGCCGCGGAACACCACGAACTCGGTGTCGGGCGCGCCTTCCAGCGGCACGGGGGCGCGGCTCACGACCGCGATGTCGCGGGCCTTGGCGGAGCGATAGCCGCGGATCGCCTCGCCGGAGATCGCGAGCACCGCCCCATCGACCTCGATGCCGGAGGCGACGGGCACCACCACGACGGCGGGCATCAACAGGGAGAGGCGGGCGAGTTCCAGCGCCTCCTCGTCGACCGCCTGGACGGGGCCGACCGGCGCATCGATGCGGGATTCCACCTTCAGCGCCAGCGCCTCGATACGGGCGGGGTCGATGACGGGGAGCGCCACGGTGCCGGCCTGGGTGCGGTCGAGGCCGAGGCGGCGCAGGCGCGGGGCTGGCAGGACAAGGCGGGATTGGCCGGCGGCGGCGGCTTCGAGGCACGCGACCGGAAGGCCGTCGAGGGCCTCCACACCGATCACGAGGGCTCTGGCTTCGGCGCTTTCCACGAGAACGGGGCGGCCGCCCCGGAATTCGGCAATCGCCCGCTCGACCTTCAGGAGGTCGACGTCGCCCGACAGGCTCAAGACGAGACGCATCATCGCTGGTACCTACCCCGCATCGCCAGCCTCTTCATGGGGCCGGCTTGTTCATAGAAGCGGCCGTTAGGGTCTCAGGTGCTCATGGGAGCCCCTGTGCCTCGACGAACGGCGCTGTCTTACACCGTCTGCCGCCTTCTTAACAGCCGTAGCCCAATACGCGATGAACGGCCCCGCGGATGCAGCGGGATGGCGCAAAATTGCGGCGATTTCCCATTCCCTTGGGTCACATCCTCCAGATGTGAGCGAGCGGAGCGCAGAGCAAGAGCCGCCGCTCTTGCAAGGACGCAGCGAAGCTCGTCCAATGGGCCAAACCGGCCCGGATCGCGAGGAGTTGAGCCATGGCCACGCCGTTTGCCTCGATGGATAGAGCCGCTCTGGACGGGAGCCGGCCGGTTCAGGCCTATTCCGCGGCCCAGCAGGCGCTGCATTGGGCAACGGCGCTCCTCATCGTCACCCTCGTCCCCGTGGGCCTCACGATGACGCGGCTCGGCGAAGGGGCGCTCACCAACACCCTCTACGAGCTGCACAAATCGCTGGGGCTGACGGTGTTCGCCCTGGCGCTCGCGCGCATCGTGCTCAGGCTCGTCCGGGGCGCGCCGCCCCTCGTGCCGGGGCTGCCGGGGTGGCAGCGGGCGGCGGCGCACGGGTCCCACCTCGCGCTCTACATCCTGGTCGTCCTGGTGCCGCTCTCCGGCTGGGCCGCGACCTCGGCCTGCTGCGCGCCCGTGAACCTGTTCTGGACCCTGCCGCTGTCGCTGCCCGTGGAGGGCGGCATGGAGGCCGCCAAGGGGATCTTCGCGGTGCACGAGGCCCTGGCGTTCACGCTGAGCGCGATCGTGCTGATCCATGTGGGCGCGGCGCTCCACCACCACCTGATCCGCCGCGACGCGACCTTGCGGCGGATGCTGCCGGGGGCGCGCTAGGCTTCGGGGTTCCGTCGACGCGCGAGGGTACTTCCAGCCACGGAGGCACATGCGCGCACTTCCCTCTCCAGGCCAGATTCTCAGGATGGGGGCGCGCTAGCCTCCTGGCAGCGCGAGGCAATCCGTGTGGCCGACCGTGCAGGCGGCCTGCTCACGAGCCTGCAGCCAATCGGCGATCGTGGCCTCGGGCACCTCGCCGGTCTCGCGCACGGCCTGGGCGATGCCGCGGGCGAGTTCGGCGACCAGTGCCCGGTCCGCGGGGCCGAGGCGCCAGGGGCTGTCGGCGAGGTCCACACGGTATCCTTGAGCCCGGAACGCTGTCGCCAGCGCCTCGGTGGCCCGCGGCCCCGCGGAGGGCCCGAACCCCTTGTCGCCCCCCTGATGCGCATGGAAGGCCCGGAACACCGCGGCATCGGTCGGGTGCGGCGGCTCCCAGGCCTCGACGCCGTTGTAGGTCAGCACCGTGTAGAAGGCGGCCCCCTGCCCCGCGACGGCGGCGGCGAAACGCTCGATCCAGGGCACGGAAACGAGATCGAACAGGGCCGAGGCCGTGACGAGGTCGGGCTGATGGTGCAGCACCGCGCCCGGATCCGCCGCGAGATCGGCCTGGTGGAAGCTCACCCGGACCCGGCGCTCGCCGAGGCTGAGGCGAAGATCGTCCCCCTCCGCCTCGGCCTCGTCGGCCCAGGCGCCCAGGCGCTCGCGGGCGGCGGCGAGGAGGGTCGCGTCGTAATCGACGAGGTGCCAGTGCTGCGCGAGCCCGAGACGGGGCGCGGTGGCGCGAAGATTCGAGCCCGTGCCGCAGCCGAGATCCACGATCCTGAGCGCATCGCGCCCGGCGAACGATCCGGCCAGCGCGTCCAGCAGGGCGCGGTCGCGGGCGCGGTGGTCGGCGGGCTCGCGAAGCGTAAGCCAATCGGCGCTGAAGCCGCTCATGGGGATACCTGCTGCAGGGCGTGGGCGATGCGGGCACTGGTGTCGGGCCAGCGCGGGAGACGCTGGCCGGCCGCCCAGGAATCTTGCGCCAATCGGGCGCGAAGCTCGCGATCCGCGATGGCCTGCCGCAACGCGCGGGCGAGCGCCGCGACGTCGCCCGGCGGCACCTTGAGGGCGCCGGCGGAAGCGGTTTCGTCGGCCGCGCCGCCGGTTGATGCCACCAGCGGCAACCCCCGCGCCATGGCTTCCGCGAGACCCATGCCGTAGCCCTCGTAGAGGGAAGCGGAAACGAAGAGATCCGCGCGCCGGTAATACTCCTCCCGCGCGGCCTCCGCGACGGCGCCGGCGAGCGCGATGCGGTCGGCAAGCCCGGCCCCCGCGATGGCGTGGCGCAGGGCCGCGACCGCGTCGGGATTGCGGTCGAGGGCGCCAACGATGGTGGCCTGCCAGGGGAGATCCTTGAGGGTGGCGAGCGCCGCCACCAGCACCTCGTAGCCCTTGCGCGGCGAAACGGCCCCGACGGCCAGAATCTGCACCGGTTCGCCCGTGCCCCGCGCCCGCAGGGCGGGTTCGGTGCCGGGCTCGGTCACCGTGATGCGCTCCGGCGCGACGCCGAAATCGGAGGCGAGAACCCGCGCGGTCAGCGGGCTCGTCACGATCACGTGGCGGGCGAGCGCCAGTGCCCGCGTTTCCGACACGATCAGCGCCGCCTGACGCTCCGGCGACGATCCGCTCTCGAGGCCGAGCGGGTGGTGGACGAGGGCCACGATCGCGCGCCCGAAGCCCCGGATCAGCGCCTCCGGCATCGCGCCGTAAGCAAGCCCGTCGATGAGGAGCACCGCATCCGCCGGCATTGCGGCGACGAGGCGCGCGGTTTCCGCGAGATCGTCCACGCTCGGCGCCGGGTAGCCGCCGGGGAGCGCGAGATGGCGGATGGGAAATCCAGCCTCCTGCAGCAGGGCCAGCACGCGCCGGTCGTAGAGGTAGCCGCCGGTGGGCGTGTCCAGGTCTCCCGGAATCGCGAAGATCACCTCACGCAAGGGCGTGCTCACCCGCCGCTCAAGCGCCGACCGGGCCTTCGAACCAGGCTCGCGCCACATCGGATTCGTGCAAGGTCACGCGGATGCGCGTCACGCCCTCGGAGCCCGGACCGAGCTCGCCCCGTTGCGCCGCGCCCGCCATGGCGTCGAAGATGTGCCGGGAGAGAAATTCGGTGGTGGTGTTCTGTCCCGCGAATTGCGGCAGGGCGTCGAGGTTCTGGTATTGCAGCGGGCTCAATGTGGCTTTGAGCGCATCGTGCGCGCGGCCGATATCGACCACCACCGCATCGGGGGTGAGCGTCTCGCGAAAGAACGCCACGTCCACCACGAAGGTCGCGCCGTGCAGGCCTTGAGCGGGCCCGAAAAGCTCGCCCTTGAAGGAATGGGCGATCATGATGCGGTCGCGCACCTCGACGGCGTACATGGCAAATCCTTTGCTGATCAGGTGTAGCGGATAGCAGTGCAGAGCCCCGGGGCGCCATCCGCAAAAAGGCGCGGCAGTGCGGCGGGGAGATCCGCGAACGCCACCTCCTCGGTGACGAGCGCGTCGAGGCGGGGATCGTCGAGGAGCGCCAGCGCCTTCTGCATGCGGCGAGCGTAATCCCAGCGCGGACGGCGCGAGGGCGCCACCTGCCCGACCTGCGAGGAGACGAGTTTCAGCCGCCGGCTGTGGAAGTCGTGGCCGAGCGGCGCAGGCACCATCCGGTCGCCGTACCAGCTCATCTCGACGACGGTGGCCTCGTTGCCGGCACAGGCCAGCGCGCAGGCAAGCCCCGCTCCCGTGGCGCTCGCATGGAACACCACGTCGGCCTCGCCCGGCGCGTCCAGGGGCTTGGTGAAGGCGGCCCCGAAGGATTCCGCGACGGGGCGGCGGGCGAAATCCACGTCGATCACGGTGACGTCGGCGCCCGGCAGGCGGGCCGCGAGATACGCCACGAGAAGCCCGACGACGCCGGCCCCAACCACGAGGATGCGGTCCCCCGGCCCGGCGCCGGAATCCCAGAGAGCGTTGAGGGCGGTTTCCATATTGGCCGCGAGCACCGCCCGGCGCGCCGGTACGGCTTCCGGCACGACGTTCAGCAGGCCAAGGGGTGCATTGAACCGCTCCTGGTGGGGATGGAGCGCGAAGACCGTGCGCCCCTCGAGCGGTCCCGCCTCCACCACGCCCACGGCGCAATAGCCGTATTTCACGGGGAACGGGAAATCGCCCTCCTGCGCCGGGGCCCGCATGCGCTCGCTTTCCGCCATGGAGACCCGGCCCCCAAACACGAGGCGCTCGGTGCCGCGGCTCAGCGCCGTCCAAAGCGTCCGCACCCGCGCCTCGCCCTGGGCGGGGGCCTCGAGGACAACGGGCCGCAGCTCCGCCCGGCCCCGGGTCACGTACCAGAGGGCGCGCGTCTCCCCGCGGTCGGTCCTGCCGTTCATTGACCCTTCAGAGATTTCGCGCTTCATCGACGCCGCCCCGGACAACGAGCCCCCATGACCGAGCCCGCCCCCCTGACGCCTGCCCTGAACCTCGTCGGACCGGGCCTTAGCGCGCCGACCGGTTCGCAGTCCATGGCGATCTTGCGCCGCCGCCGCGCCTTCGTGATCGTGGTGAACCTGGCGACCTATCTCGCGCTCGCGTCCTGGATGGCCGGCATCCTGGGCGCCGGCGGCTGGACGCTCGTGGACATCCTCCTCTTTGCGGGCTTCCTGGTCGCCACGCCCTGGACGGTGCTGGGCTTCTGGAACGCGGTCTTGGGCGTCTGGCTCCTGCATTTCCGCCGCGACGGCATGGCGGCGGTGGCGCCCTTTGCGGCTGCGGGCGACCGCGACGAGCCGATTCATGCCCGCACTGCCATCCTCATGACCTTGCGGAACGAGGATCCGGCCCGGGCCTTCCGGCGCTTGCGCATCGTGAAGCGGAGCGTGGACGCCACGGGCTTCGGCGATCGCTTCGCCTACTTCGTCTTGAGCGACACCTCGAACGCGGACGTGGCCGCCGCGGAAGAAGCGGCCTTCGCGGCCTGGCGCGCTGAAAGCCCGAACCCCGACGCCCTCGTCTATCGCCGCCGCGCCGTGAACACCGGCTTCAAGGCCGGCAACGTCCGCGAGTTCTGCGAGACCCATGGGCGCGATTTCGAGTTCATGCTGCCGCTCGATGCCGACAGCCTCATGTCGGGCGAGGCCATCGTGCGCCTCGTGCGGATCATGCAGGCGAACCCGAAGCTCGGCATCCTGCAAAGCCTTGTCGTCGGCGCGCCGGCCACGAGCGCGTTCGCGCGCATCTTCCAGTTCGGCATGCGCCACGGCATGCGGCCCTACACCATGGGCTCGGCCTGGTGGACCGGCGAATGCGGCCCCTTCTGGGGCCACAACGCGCTCGTGCGCATCCAGCCCTTCGCGGAGCATTGCCACCTGCCGATCCTCCCCGGCAAGCCGCCGCTCGGCGGCCATGTGCTCTCCCACGATCAGGTGGAGGCGACGCTCATGCGCCGCGCCGGCTTCGAGGCCCGCGTGCTGCCCCAGGAAGGCGGCTCCTGGGAGGAGAACCCGCCCACGATCTTCGAATTCTCCACCCGGGACCTGCGCTGGTGCCAGGGCAACATGCAGTATTTCAAGCTGCTGAACTTAGCAGGCCTCCTCCCCATGAGCCGTTTCCAGCTCGCCTGGGCGATCCTCATGTTCATCGGCGTGCCGGCCATGACCGGCATGATCGCGCTGGCGCCCTTGAAGGCGCTTGACGGCGACGGGCCGTTCCCGGCCGGTGCCGCCATCGGGCTCTACCTCACGTTTCTTGCCATGTATCTCTCGCCGAAGCTCGCGGGCCTCCTCGACATCCTGCTGACGCCCGGCGGCGTGGCGCGCTACGGCGGCCTCGGGCGCTTCCTGGCGAGCGCGGCGGTCGAGGTGGTGTTCTCGTTCCTACTCGGCGCCGTCACCACGTTTCGCCTGACGCTCTTCATGATCGGCCTCGTCTTCGGCCGTTCGGTGGTGTGGAACGGGCAGGCGCGCGACGCCCATGGGGTCGCCTGGTCCACCGCCATGCGGGGCCTGTGGGCACCGTTCCTGTTCGGGCTCGCGGTCTGCGGTGCGTTGGCCGTGCTCGCGCCCGCGGCGCTCCTGTGGAGCCTGCCGCTGACGCTGGGTTATCTGGTGGCCTTCCCCTTCGCGGTCGTGACCGCCGCACCCGCGCTCGGGCGCTGGTTCACGGCGCGGGGCTTGTGCGCCATTCCGGAAGAGTTCGAAACGCCCTCCGAAATCCGCTCCTTGCGCGAGGCCGCATGAGCCTGCCCCCCGCCACCGCGGCGATCGCGCGCTCGCTCAGGATCTATCACGGGCCCGAGGCTCCGAAGGCCGCGATGGATGCGCTCTATACGCGCTTCGTGCGGGCAGGCGATCTCGTCTTCGACATCGGCGCCCATGTGGGCGATCGCATCTCGTCCTTTCGCCGGCTTGGCGCGCGCGTCGTGGCGCTCGAACCGCAGGCCGGCCCCTTGCGGGCGCTGCGCCTCATCCACGGCCGCGATCCCAACGTGACGCTGATTGCCGCCGCCGCCGGCGAGCGGGAGGGCACGGTGACGTTTCACGTCAACAGCGCCAACCCCACGGTCTCCACCGCATCGTCCGATTTCCTCGCGGCTGCCGACGGCGCCGGCGGCTGGGAGGGGCAGGTCTGGGACAAGGCCGTCACGGTGCCATGCCTCACGCTCGACGGGCTCATCGCGCGCTACGGCTCACCCGCCTTCGTGAAGATCGACGTGGAGGGCTTCGAGGACCGGGTGCTGGCGGGCCTGAGCCGGCCGCTCCCCGCGCTGTCCTTCGAGTTCACCACCATCGCCCGCGACTGCGCCGAGCGCTGCCTGCGGGCGCTCGCGGCGCTCGGTCCCTACCGCTTCGACGTGGCGCTCGGCGAGACACAGACGCTCACCTTCGGGGCCCCCGTCGATGCGGACGCCATGAGCCAGCATCTCGCCGCCCTTCCCCACAGCGCCAATTCGGGCGATGTGTATGCCGTTCTTTCTCCCCGTCATTCCGGGGCAGCCGCAGGCTGAGCCCGGAACCCAGCTGGCTCGTTCTCTCCGGATGCAGCTCCTGGGTTCCGGCCCGCCGCTCGCGCGGCGACCGGAATGACAGCGGAATACCCGAAAGCCCTCCCATGCGCCTCGCCTGTGCCGCCGCCCTCCTCCTCGCCAGCCTCCTCCCCGCCCACGCGGCCTCCCTCGACGGCGTGGCGGTCGATGTGGCGAACGGGAGCGAGCCGGTGCTCTGCGCCGAGAAGGACAACGTCACGCTCACCTTCGCCTCGGCGGAGGTGCGCCGCTTCCACATCGAGGCCGCGCATCCGGTCTATGTGGGCGGCGTGCGCGAGGACCGTTACGCGCCGGACTGGACCGCCTGCGAGGACATTTCCGCCGCGACCTCCGAGATCCGCCCGCCCCGCAAGGTGACGTTCTACGAGGACGTGGAGCTCTGGCTCACGGGCTACACCTTCGCGAATTTCTGGCGCGACAAGAACGTGCCGTTCCGCGTCGGCGACCGGGTCGAGAACGGGCTTCACCTCATTCAGCTCTGGGTGCGCAGGAACGAGCGCGCCGAAGAGGTGCTGGTGCTCTATCCGGCGGACGGCTACTGGCGCATCCGGCCGCTGCCGCCCGCGCATCTCGGCTGGAGCTCCTACGGCTCGTCGTTCCTCGTCGGCCCCGTGGAACAGGCCGGGCGGCCGATCGTGAACGTGAAGGACGTGTCGTTCGATCCGGCCACCAAAACCTTCCGCCTCGCCTTCGATCAAGGCGGCAGCGCCACCATCGTGCTCGGCGGCCTCGACCGCGAGAAGTTGACGCTCGATGTGAGTTTCGATCAGCCCGTCGCTGGCAAACCCTTCGCGGCGTTGCGCTCCATGTACGTCACGGAGTTCAACGCCGATGTCGCCCGCGTCGCCGTGCGCGAGAAGGATGCGCGGGGCTGGCGCGAGGAGCCCATCATGACGTTCCGGGGCGGCAAGGTCACGGATCTGTGGGCCGGGCGCCTCGTTCCCTCGCGGCACAACACCAGCGCTCCCGACATGGTGTTCAACCGCTTCCGCTCGACGCCGTAACAACTGTCGAAGAAACCGCTCAACCGCTTCCGTTCGACGCCGTAGCAACGGTCGGAGAACACGTTCAGCCGCTTCCGCTCGACGCCGTGGCGACGGTCGGAGAGATCGCTCAACCGCTTCCGCTCGACGCCTTCGGTCTCGCCGGGTTCAACGCCCGCACGAGGCGGCCGTCGATGAAGGCCAAGCCGATGCCGATGAGCGCCATGCCGGCGAAATGACGCGGCTCCAGGCGCTCGCTCAGCACCGTGGCGCCCAGCAGAATCGCGCTCACGGGGATGAGGAACGTGACCAGGATCACGTTGGTGGCGCCCGCCCGCGCGAGGATGCGGAAGTAGAGGATGTAGGCGAAGGCCGTGGAGACGAGGGCGAGGGCAAGAATCGCGGCGATGGTCGCGCCGCTCGGCACGCCCATGCGCCAGGGCTGCTCGACGACGAGCGCCAGCGGCAGCAGCACGAGGCTCGACGCCGTGACCTGCCCGGTGGCGGTCACCAGCGGCTGAACGCCGAGCGCCCGAAAGCGCCGGCCGTAGACCCCCGCGAAGGCATAAGAAACGGTGCCGAGGAGCACTGCGAGCTGCGCCAGCACATGGACGCCGAGGGACGCCAGCGCATCGGCGCCGATCATCACGGCAACGCCCGCGAAGCCGACGAGCACGCCCGACAGCCGAAGGCCCGTGAGGCGCTCGTCGCGGGTGAAGGCATGGGCCACGAGCACGGTGAAGAGCGGCGTCGCGGCATTCAGAATCGCGGCGAGCCCGCTCGCGATATGGCCCTGGCCCCACACCATGAGGCTGAAGGGGATCGCGTTGTTGAGGAGCCCCATCCCGAAGAAGGCGCGCCACACCGCGCGCTCCCGCGGCAGCGGCGTGCCCGTGACCCTCAGCACCGCGTGAAGCGCCAGCGCCGCGAGCGCGACGCGCAACCCTGCAATGGTGAGCGGCGGCCATTCCTTCACGGCGACGCCGACGAAGAAGAACGAGCCGCCCCAGACCACGGAGAGGACGACGAGCATCGCCCATTCGCGCGGTCCCATGTTCGTCGTTACCCGAGATTCCACGGCCTGGTCCCCTTACGGGCGGGGCATCGAGGGGCCGACGTTCCCGGGCTCCCGCGTCCCATCCGTGGCGATGCCATGGGCGGCCGAGGGGCCGCCACCCGTTTCCTGCGCGGGCGGGGCGTTTTAGGGAGCCGCGGAAGCGAGGCGTTTGGCGGGCGGGGCGGCGGAGCGCTCGGCCGCCGCGAGGCGCGCCGGCGGGCCTGCTTGCGCCGCCTCCCAGCCGGTGCGCGCGCCCGGCAGCGCGGTCCAGGCCGCGAGGCCCGTGCCGATGATCATGGCCGCGCAGGCCGTCATGCGCCCGAGCACGGCGAGGCTCGGCGTGCCGGCGCGGGTGCCGTGCTGGGCCAGCCGGCGCGAGGGCGCCACGAGGGCACGGTCGGGCTGCGGGTGGAGGGCGGTTTTCGGCATGGGCATCGCCTCTGGGTCGAAGCCGCATTTCACCCCGGAAAGGCTGACGGGGGTTTAAGGGAAATGGTGAACGCTTTGCCTCTCCCGCCCGGTGCATCGCATTGCGGCGAGCCCGGCAAGAAACCGTTCACGTCGATTGCAAGCGGGCCGCCGCGTTTACCGCCGCCTTAAGCCCTGGCGCGCCCTTCTCTCCCGGCAAGCGCCGGGGCCTCGCCCAGCCCAACGGCGCATCGAGACCGTCGGGGCTGCGGGGAGATCGGGATGGTGCAGGAGTGGAACGAGCCTTTCGCGTGGCGGCGGGGGACGACGGAACGGGTTCATCGCTGGGCCGCTCTCGTGGCGCTGGCCTCCCCGGTGATCGGGATTGCGCTTCTTGCCCTCGTCCTCGGAGCGGCTTGAGCGTTCAGTGGACCTCTACACTGCTTGAGCGAAGCGATCAGCCCTGCGCGGCGAGCCGGGGCGCCTCGCGCTCGCCATCGAGGGCGATGCGCACGGCGCGGGCGAGGTCGTGGCGGCGATAGGGCTTGTGGAGGATCGGCATGGTGGGCCGGCCGAGATCCGCCTGCCCCACATGGCCGGAGGTCACGAGGATGCACATGGCCGGGCGCAGCCGCCGCGCCTCGTCCACGAGGTCGAGCCCGCTCATGCCGCCCGGCATCACCACATCGGTGAAGAGAAGATCGATGCGGCGGTCCTCCCGCAGGACTTCCAGGGCCTCCCGCGCGCTCGCCGCCGTCACGACCTCGTAGCCCAGATCCGCGAGCACGCCGGAGGTCATGGTGCGCACGCCCGGATTGTCCTCCACCAGAAGAATGCGCTCCGTGCCGATGCGCTGCTCGTCCGTGTCGTCGGCTTCCGGCAGCGCCGCCTCGGCGGCCTTGCTCTCGGGCAGGGAGAGGATCACCCGCGTGCCGATGCCGACTTCCGATTCGATGCGGATGTCGCCCCCCGATTGCTGCACGAAGCCGTAGACCATGGAGAGGCCGAGGCCCGTTCCCTTGCCCACCTCCTTGGTGGTGAAGAAGGGCTCGAACACCCGCTCCAGCACGTCGGGCGGAATGCCCGCGCCCGTGTCGCTCACGGCGATCTGCACCTGGGCGGGCGGCGGGGCATCGCCCGTGCGGGGCTCGTCCGCACGCGGCTCGACGCGGCGGGTCTCGATGGTGACCTTGCCGCCGTTCGGCATGGCGTCGCGGGCATTGACCACGAGGTTGAGGATCGCGGCCTCGAACTGGGAGGGATCGAGCTTGCAGCAGGCGGCCTCGGGGGTGAGCACCGTCTGGACCTCGACGGCTTCGCCGGCGGCGCGCTGCATCAGGCGCGCGAAGTCCTCGATGAGGCGGTTGACGTTCACGACCTTGGGCTGGAGCGTCTGACGCCGCGAGAAGGCGAGGAGCTGCTGCGTGAGCTTCGCGGCCCGTCCCGCGGCCTCGAGCGCGATCTCGAGATACTTCTCCACGCGCGGACGGTTGTCGGGCCGCCGGCCGATGGCCTCGAGGCCGCCGACGATGACGGTGAGCAGGTTGTTGAAATCGTGGGCGATGCCGCTCGTGAGCTGGCCCACGGCTTCCATCTTCTGGGCCTGGCGCAGCAGCGCCTCGTTGCTCTTGCGCTCGGTGACGTCGCGGGACGAGCCGATGATCCGCGCCACCTTGCCGGTGGCGTCGGTGAGCGGAACGATGGTGGTCTCGCGGGTTACGAGGCCCGAGGGCCGCGGGATCGTGTACTCGAACTGCATGGGCACCCGCTCCGCGATGCAGCGCTGGTAATGGGGCTCGTTCTGGCGCCGGGCGTCCGGGTGGAGGAAGCTCCACATCTCGCGGCCCACCATGCCGGTTTCGGGCTCGCCCGAAATGTCCGTGACCTTGGTGTTGCCGGCCTCGTAGACGAGCCGTCCGTCCCCCTCCACGCGCACCACGAACACGCTGTCGGGGGAATGGTCAATGAGGGCCCGGTAACGCGCCTCGCTCTCGCGCAATTCGGCCGTGCGGGTCGACACCGCCCGGCGCAGCGACCGCGACCAGGCGAGCGCCCCGAAGAGCGCCGCGGCGGCCGCCGCGAAGCCGGCGACGAGCCACAGCAGGAGCCGCGATTGCTGGCGCTGCCGGTCGCGCTCGGGATCGAAGATGATCGGCTCCACGGCGAACGGCCGGCTGATCACGCCCGCCTTGAGCAGGTTGTCGCGCATGCGCGCCCAGCGATCCGGATTGATGTGGCCGAGCTGGACGACCGGATAGAGGGTGAGCTCCGCGACCCCTTGCGCCTGGAAGCGGTTGAAGCCGAGCGGGTCCTTCAGGGCGAGGGTACGCGGCAGCTCCCGGGCGATCCGCTCCGCGAGGGGGCCGGGGTTCTCGAGCGCGTATTGCCAGCCGCGCAAGGAGGCCTCGCGGAAGCGGCGCACGAGGTCCGGGTTCTCCTTGGCGAGGCGCGCATCGGCGATCAGCGCGTCGCCGTAGAAGGCGATGCCGTAATCGGAGGGGCGCAGGGCCTTGAGGTCGTTGTAGCCGCGCTCCTTCACCTCCCAGGGCACCGTGAGGCTGTAGCCGAAGACGAGGTCGTAGTGCCGGTCCACGAGGCCCTGGATGAGCTTGTCGGGATCGAAGGGCACCACGTCGAGCTTCGACGCGTCCACGCCCTCGGCCGCGAGAAGCGCGCGCAGCTCCACGTCGAGAAGCTCGTTGCCGCGGTTGCGGCCGATGCGCAGCTTCAAGAGATCGGCCGGGGTCGCCACCGCGGTATCGGCCCGGTAATAGCCCCGGGTGCCGCTCTGCTGGAAGATCGAGGCCAGGATCACGACGGGGGCGCCGTCGGCAAGCGCCAGGAGCACGCCCGCATTGCTGGTGGCGAATTGCGCCCGGCCTTCGTTGATCTCCCGCACCGGATTGCGCAGGGGCCCGTCGCGCCTGAGCGCCGGGCGGATCTCCACCTCGATGCCGGCGTCCCGGTAGAACCCCTGCCACTGGGCCGCGTAATAGCCCGCGAACTGGAACTGGTGGTCCCACTGGAGCTGGAGCACCACCCGGTCGGCGGCGCGGGCCGGGAGCGCGGCCATGCCGATCACGCTCGCGGCCCAGGAGAGGCATACCGCGAGGGAGGCCGTCAGACAGGTCCTCCAGGCACGAATGGGACTGCTCCCTCAACAGACGTGGCCGTATTGTCGCGGTTGCCGTTCCCCGGGCAAGGCCTCACGACGCCGGCGCAGCCCCAGGTGGCATGGTCCTTGGTCGCAGGCAACCAGGAGCCGGATCGCCGACCGCAGGGATCGGACCGGCCCCTGGAAGCCGGCTTCGCGCGGCAGGACCGGCCTACGGCAGGCCGGCGCCCGGTGGGATGTACGGCTCAACGCCGCGGCCGGACCACCGTCACCCACCATCTGGCGCAGCGGCCGGACCACCCTCGCCGAACGGCTCGTGCAGCCGCCGGACCGCCGTCACCGGCCGCTTAGCGCAGGGGCCAGACCAGCATCACCGACCGTCTAGCGGAGGGGTCGGACCACCTTCGCCGACCGTCTAGCGCAGGGGCCAGACCAGCATCACCAGGGGCACGCCCACGACGATCACGAGGATCGAGAGGGGGAGCCCGAGGCGCCAGTAATCCCCGAAGCGGTAGCCGCCGGGGCCCATGACCAGGGTGTTGCACTGGTGCCCGATGGGGGTGAGGAAGTCGCAGGCCGCGCCGATCGCCACCGCCATCAGGAAGGCGTCGGGGCGGTAGTTGAGCTGGGTCGCGAGGCTCGCGGCGATGGGCGCCATGACGAGCACGGTGGCGGCATTGTTGAGGAAGGGCGTCACCGCCATGGCGGCCACCATGATGAGCACGAGGGCCCCGGTGGCCGGGAGCATGTTGGCGACCTGGGAGAGCCAGCCCGCGATGAGCTCCGTGCCGCCCGTGGTGCGGATCGCCTCCGAGACCGGGATCAGGGCGCCGAGCATGATGAGGAGCGGCCACTCGATGGTCTCGTAGGCCTCGCGCAGGGTGAGCGCCCCGAGCAGGATGAGGAGCACCGCCGCGCCGAAGAACGCGATGGTGATCGGCAGCACGTCGAAGGCCACGAGCGCCATGGCGCCGCCGAGAATCCCGATAGGGATGAGGCTGCGGCGCGACACGCCGAGGCGGATGTCGCGCTCGGCCAAGGGCAGGCCGCCGAGGTCGCGCAGGGTATCGGGCATGTGCTTCAGGTTGCCCTGGAGCACCACCACGTCGCCGGCGCGCAATTTGATCGTGCGCAGCCGCTCGGTGAAGCGCTGGCCCCGGCGGCTGACAGCGAGCAGGTTCACCCCGTAGCGCTGGTAGAGCTGCAGGCCCTCGGCCGAATGGTCGATGAGGAGCGACCGGGGGCCGATGACGGCCTCGATGACGCCGATCTCGTCGGTGGCCTCGTCGGTGGCGATCTCCCGGTCCTCGCGGGTGAGCTTGAGGCCGGCGCGGGCCACCACGCGCTCGAGCGCCGCCGGATCGCCCTCCAGCATCACGGTGTCGTCCTCGCGGATCACCGCGTCGGGAAGCGGCTTGGCGCTGCGGTCGTTGGCGCGGATGATGGAGGCGACCTTCACCTCCTCTTCGGCGAGCTTGTGGATGTCGGCGACGGTCTGGCCGACGATCTCGGATTCCGGCGTGACCTTGGCTTCGGTGACGTAATCCTTGATGTCCACGGCTTCGTCGAGGGAGGCCGCGGCCCGGCGCCCGCCGGGGATGAGCCGGTAGCCGAAGGCGAGGAACACCACGCCTACCGCCGCGATGCCGAGACCCACCGGCGTGAAGTCGAACATCCCGAAGGGCTCGCCCGTCATCTCGCCCCGGATGCGCGACACGATGATGTTGGGCGAGGTGCCCACCAGGGTCACGATCCCGCCGAGCAGGGAGCCGAAGGCCATGGGCATCAGGAGCAGGGAGGGCGAGGTGCCGGTCCGCCGCGCCATCTGGAAGGCCACGGGGATCATCATGGCGAGCGCGCCGATGTTCTTCACGAAGGCCGAGAGCACCGTGACGGCGCCGACCAGCACCACCACCTGCATCTGCACGCTGCCGATGTAGGGGGCGACCCGGTTGAGGGCCGCCTCCATGACCCCGGACTTCGACACCGCGGCGCTCACGAGAAGCGCGCTTCCCACGATGATGACGATGTCGTCGCTGAAGCCCGTGAACGCCTCCTTGGCGGGCACGATGCCGGTGAGCACGGCGGCGAGCAGCGCCAGCGCCGCCACCATATCGTAGCGGATGCGCCCCCACACGAAGAGCCCCATCATGCCGGCGACGATGGCGAAGGCGAGCGATTGCTGAAGGGTCATGAAGATCCAGGGGCCGCGGGGCTTGCGGCGTGGACCGATAACGCGGGGCGCGCGGGGTTGATCCAGCGGAGCGGTTTCCCCTCTCCCCTGGAGGGAGAGGGTGGCCCTGCGAAGCAGGGTCGGGAGAGGGGGCCGTGAGTGCCACTCTCCTCAGCGATGGTGCAGCGCCAACATGGCTAGAGATGGTGGACTGACTTCCCCCTCTCCCGGCGTGCTCCGCACGCTGTCCCTCTCCCTCCAGGGGAGAGGGACGGAGGCTATTGGCTCAGCACCAGGGCCCAGTAGCGGCCATAACGGCTGTCCGAATCCGCGCGCGCCAGGCCGATGCGGCGGGCGCCGGGCATGAGGAGGTTGCTGTTGTGCCCGGGCGAGGCTTTCCAGCGGGCGACCGCCTCGGCCACCGTATCGGACCCGGCCGAGAGGTTTTCGGCCGCGCCGCCGCTGACCCCGTACTGGCGCATGCGACCGGCGAAATCCCCATGGCTGAGCTGGCCGGCCTGGGCCACAGCGCGGGCCTGGGCCTCGGCGGCCCGGTTGAGGCTCGCATCGACGGCAACGGCCGGCAGGCCGTGGGCGGTGCGGTAGGCGGAGATCATCGCGGCGGCGCTCGCGGCGTCCGCGGTCGAGACCGCCGCGAGGCTGTGCGTGGCCCGTGGTGCGATGTCGAAGGAGCAGCCCGCAAGGCCAAGCGCCAGCGCAACGCCGAGGAGGATGGAACGCATGGGGTCTGCCCCTGTCTCGAGCCCCAAGGCGGCGCCGTTGCCGCGCCTTGCCTCGAGTCCGGTGGATTGTGAGATCGGGATACCCGGACGGGTGCCCCTTGAACAACTGCCCGATGGCGGTCATGTGGGGGGCTCAACACCAGCCGTTTGGGACATTTGCGTGGCGGATGGCGGCCCCTGCAAGCCGGCCTTTCGGCGAAGCCCCTGCACTCTCAGCCGCTACCATTCGGCGATACCCCTGAACCCATCCGTCGCCACCGTTCGGCGAAGCCCTCACGCCCTTTGCGAGCCCCCTCCCGATGTCCTCAGCCGAGCCTTTCATCGCCGTCGTCGGCGGCGGTCCCGCCGGGCTGATGGCGGCCGAGGTGCTGGCGGGGGCCGGCCATGCGGTCACGGTCTACGACCGCATGCCGTCGCTCGGCCGCAAGTTCCTCATGGCCGGCCGCGGCGGGCTCAACCTCACCCATAGCGAGGACGTGGAGCGTTTCGTCACCCGCTATGCCGAGGCCGCGCCGCGCCTGAAGCCGCTGCTCGACGCCTTCAGCCCCGGGGATCTGCGCGCCTGGTGCGAGGGTTTGGGCCACGAAACCTTCGTGGGCTCGAGCGGCCGCGTGTTCCCCCGCGCCTTCAAGGCCTCGCCCCTGCTGCGGGCGTGGCTTGCCCGGCTCGAATCCTTGAGCGTGCGCTTTGCGCCCCGACACCGCTGGGAGGGCTGGAGCGAGGACGGGGCGCTGCGCTTCACCCGCGGCGATGGCGAAGCGGTGCTGGTGACCCCCGATGCGACCGTGCTGGCGCTCGGCGGCGCGAGCTGGCCACGGCTCGGCTCCGACGGCGCCTGGGCCGAGACGCTCACGGGCCGGGGCGTCGCGGTGGCGCCGCTCCGCGCCGCCAATGTGGGTTTCACGGTGCCCTGGTCCGAGGTGATGCGGGACCGTTTCGCGGGCGAGCCCCTGAAGCGCATAGCCTTGGCCTTCGAGGGCACGAGCGTGCGCGGCGAGGCGATGATCACCGCGGCCGGCGTCGAGGGCGGCGCGGTCTATGCCCTCTCGGCCGCGATCCGCGACGCGATCCTGCGCGACGGCCAGGCCACGCTTCTGATCGATCTGCGCCCGGACCTTTCGGTCGAAGCCCTCGCCCGGCGATTGGCGGCGCCCAGGGGCGGCCAGTCGGCCTCCACCTTCCTGCGCAAGGCCGCCGCCCTCCCGCCGGTTGCGATCGCGCTGCTGCGGGAAGCCCATGGGACGGAGCTGCCGCGGGAGCCGGAGGCGCTGGCGGGGGCCATCAAGGCCGTGCCGCTGACGCTTGACGGCATCAAGCCCATCGCCCGCGCGATCTCCACCGCGGGCGGCGTGAGCCTCGAAGGGGTGGACGAGCACCTGATGCTGCGCGACCACCCGGGCGTGTTCGTGGCCGGCGAGATGCTGGACTGGGAGGCGCCCACCGGCGGCTACCTCCTCCAGGCCACCTTCGCGACCGGCGTGGCCGCCGCCAAGGGCGCGCTGGCCTGGCTCAAGGCGCAGGAGGGGGATGCGTCCGGGGCTTGAAGCGCGGGAGGCGCAGGGACGGTGCTCCGACCCACCCCCTCATCCTGAGAGGCTGGCCGGTAACTCCCCTCCCCTTGCGGGCTGAGGCTCGTCGGTCAAGCACGATGGAGCGGGGCACCCCTCCCCCCTTGTGGGGGAGGGTAGGGAGGGGGGTACGCATCCCGCAGGGATGCTCGCGCGGCGACCTCTCCTGACGCATCCACTCTCGTCGCCGTACCCCCCTCTCCGGCTCTCCCCCACAAGGGGGAGAGGGGACAGCGGAGCCTCCTGCACCAGCCCCACGCCTACCCGTAAGGGGAAGGGTCGAGACCCAACCGGCGATGTCGCATTGACCGATTCAGGCCCTCGGGCCACATCCCGGCCCTCATGCCGCCCCTGGCCCAAAACCCGACTCAGGTTCTGCACGACGTGTTCGGCTTCCCCTCCTTCCGCGAGGGGCAGGAGGAGATCGTGCGGGCGGTGCTGGCCGGCGAGGACGTGCTCGCCGTGATGCCCACGGGCGCGGGCAAATCGCTGTGCTACCAGCTCCCGACCCTGGTGCGCGGCGGCCTCACGGTCGTGGTCTCGCCGCTCATCGCGCTCATGCGCGACCAGGTGGCCGCCCTGCGCCATTTCGGCGTCGAGGCCGGGAGCCTGAACTCGGCCAACGACGGCGAGGAGAACCGGCGCGTGGTCGATGCCGTGAGGGAAGGCCGCATGCGCCTCCTCTACGCCTCGCCCGAACGGCTCGCCAACACCTCGACCGCGGAATGGCTCGCGCGATCCGGCGTGGATCTGCTGGCCATCGACGAGGCCCATTGCGTCTCGCAATGGGGGCACGATTTCCGGCCTGAATACGCGCTCCTAGGGGAAGTGCGCCGGCGGCTCGGCGGCGTGCAGGCCATCGCGCTCACGGCGACCGCCGACGTGTCGACCCGCAACGACATCCTCGACAAGCTCTTCGAGGGCGAGCCCCGCACCTTCATCCAGGGCTTCGACCGCCCGAACCTGCGGCTTGCCATGCAGGCCAAGGAGAACGCGAAGCGCCAGCTCTTCGGCTTTCTCGACAAGCACCGCTACGAGAGCGGCATCGTCTATTGCTCGTCCCGCGACGCCACGGAACGCCTCGCCTCCTCGCTCGAAGACGCGGGCTACCACGCGCTCGCCTATCACGCCGGCATGAACGCGGAGGCCCGCGCCCGCAACCAGGATGTGTTCCTACAGGAGGACGGGGTCGTGATGGTGGCGACGGTCGCCTTCGGCATGGGGATCGACAAGCCGGACGTGCGCTTCGTGGCCCATGCGGCGCTGCCGAAATCCATCGAGGCCTATTACCAGGAGATCGGCCGCGCGGGCCGCGACGGCGCGCCCGCCGATACCCTCACGCTCTACGGCCTCGACGACATGCGCCTGCGCCGGCTGCAGATCGAGGAGAGCGACGCCTCGCCCGATCAGAAGCGCGTGGAGCTGCAGCGCCTCAATGCGCTGGTGGCCTTATGCGAAGCGCCGCGCTGCCGGCGGCAGACGCTGCTCGCTTACTTTGGCGAGACCACGGAGCCTTGCGGCAATTGCGATCTGTGTCTCGAAGGCGTGCAGTCCTTCGACGGCACCGTGGAGGCGCAAAAGCTCCTCTCGGCCATCGCCCGCACCGGCGAGCGCTTCGGCACCGAGCACCTCGTCAACCTGCTCGTCGGCGACGAGACGGACGCGATCCAGCGTTTCCGCCACAACCAGCTCAAAACCTTTGGGGTCGGCAAGGACCGTTCCAAGAACGAGTGGCGCTCGCTGCTGCGCCAGATCTATGCCGCGGGCCTCGTGTCCCTCGACATCGCGGAATACGGCCGCTGGACCATCACGGACCGGGGCGACGCGGTGCTGCGCGGCCAGGAGCGCATCGAGCTGCGCTCCGACGTGCTCACGAAACCCGCCGACCGCCGCCGGCGCCGCAGCGCCGCCTTCCAGGCCGACGCGGTGGTGCCGAGCGACGACCCCCTGCTCCTCGCGCTCAAGGGCCTGCGCACGCAGCTCGCGAAGGAGGAGCATGTGCCCGCCTATGTGATCTTCTCCGACCGCTCGCTCCTCGACATGGCGGCCAACAAGCCCACCACCCGCACCGCCTTCGCCTCGATCCACGGCGTGGGCCAGGCGAAGCTCGACCGCTATGCGGATGCGTTCCTCGCGGTCCTGCGGGAGCACGCGGCTTAAGCGACGCTCACCCAGGCACCGCTCGCGGCGCTCTCGGCCACCGCGTGAACCGTGCGCTCGATGCGCAAGCCCGCCTCGAAGTCGAGGCTCCAGCTGGGTTCGCCTGCGATGCGCGCGATGAGCTCGCGGCATTCGATCACCTTGAGGTCGTTGAAGCCGAGCCCGTGGCCGGGCGCGGGGACGAAGCGGCCGTAGGGAGGGTGATGCGGCCCTGACAGAACCGTGCGGAACCCTTGCGTCTCCTTCGGACCGGCAGTCGTGAAGAGCTGCACCTCGTTGAAGCGCTCCTGGTCGTAGGCGATGGTGCCCCGGGATCCGAAGATCTGCACCGCGATGCGGCCCTTGCGGCCCCAGGCCGAGCGGTTGAAGGAGACGAGCCCGGAGGCGCCGTTCTCCAGCTCCACGAGCGCGCTGGCGATGTCGTGGGTTTCCACCGTGCGGCGGGTGCCGTCCGCGGTGGCGCGCTCGGGATAGGGTTTCGCCATCTGACCGCAGACGCGGGCGATGGGGCCGACGAGCGTGTGAACCAGCGAGAAGCCGTGCACGCCGAAATCGTCGAGCGCGCCGTAGCCCGACGTCGCCTCGCTCTTCCACGAGAAGGGCGTTGCGGCGTCGGCCATGAAGTCCTCGTCCATCTCGACGCGGACATGGTTCACGGCGCCGATCTCGTCCGCCTCGATGAGGCCGCGCATGAGGCGCACCATCGGGTTCTGGATGTAGTTGTAGCCCATGACGGTGACGCGGCCGGACGCGCGGGCGGCGGCGAGCATGCGCTCCGCGTCACCAAGCGCCGGCGCCATGGGCTTCTCGCACCACACATGCTTGCCGCGCTCCAAGGCGTAGACCGCCATCTCGGCATGGAGCGCGTTCGGCGTGGTGACCGACACCACATCGACCGCCGGATCGTCCACGAGCGCGCGCCAATCCGCCGTGGCGCGGGCAAAGCCGAAGGCGTGGGCATGCTGCTCGGCCTGGGGCTGCGTCACGTCGCAGAGCACCGCGAGATGCGGGCGCTCCACATCGCCGAACACCGGCGCCACGTTGGTCCAGGCGAGCGCGTGGCACTTGCCCATGAAGCCGGTGCCGATGAGACCGACGCCGAGGGCTTTCATGCGTGGAGATCCTTCCCGCCGCGAGGTTCCGCGGGCGCGCGTCGTTTGCCTGTCTGGAACTTTTATTCCATTCTGCCCGAAAGGGCGTCAAGCTTCGCGACAAGCGCCACGGAGCGCTCCGGCGAGGGGGGAGCAAGCCATGGCGGGTGGGAGCACGGCACGGCAGGCGCCGCAGGATTACGAGAGTCTGAAAGCGCTCCTGCTCAGCCGGCGCGACACCCTGCCGAAGCGCCTGAAACAGCTCGCTCTGTTCGCGCTGGCGGAACCTGAGGAAATGGCCTTCGGCACGGTGGCCGAAATCGCGGAGCATGCGGGCGTGCAGCCCTCGACCCTGGTGCGTTTCGCGCAAGCGCTCGGCTACGACGGCTTCTCGCATCTCCAGCAGGTGTTCCGCGCACGGCTGCGCGAGGGCTTTCCCGATTACCGCGAGCGGTTGAAGGGCCTGCGCGACGCCGAAGCCAACGGCTCCCGCGCCTTGGCGCTGCTCGAGGGTTTTTCCGGCGCCGCCATGCTGTCGCTGGAGCGCGCGCGCGGCGCCGTCAATCTCGAGGCCCTGGAGCGTGCCATCACGGTGCTGGCCGAGGCCGACACGATCTATCTGCTCGGCGCCCGGCGCGTGTTTCCGATCACGGCCTATCTCGCCTATGCGCTGGGCAAGCTCGGCGTGCGGGCGCATCTCATCGACCACATCGCGCAGCTCGGCCCCGAGCAGATTTCCACCGCCACCGAGCGCGACGCCGTGCTCGCCATCAGCTTCACGCCCTACGCGCCCTCGACCCTCGATTACGCGCAGGCCGCCCAGCGTCGCGGCATTCCCGTGGTGGCGATCACGGATTCGGCCTTCAGCCCGCTCGCGGGAGCCGCGGAGGTCTGGCTCGAAGTCGCGGAAGCCGATTACGGCGCCTTCCGTTCGCTGGCGGCGTCGTTCGCGCTGGCGATGACGCTCGCGGTGGGCACGGCGGAGAAGCGGGCGGAGGCGTGAGCGGTCCGCCCCTCCTCTCCCCGCAGGCGGGGAGAGGGCTTCGCGGAACGCATGTTCCGTGAAGCGAGCGAAGCGAGGGTGAGGGGGGCTCTCAGAACTGAGCTCTACGCGACCAATCCCCCTCACCCGGTCGCGCTAAGCGCGACTCGACCTCTCCCCGCTCGCGGGGAGAGGTGGGTTACACCCGCACCGGCTTGCCGGTCTGCGCCGATTCCGTCGCCGCATCCGCGAGGCGTTGCGCCATGAGCCCGTCGCGCCCCGTCGGCGCCGGGGCCTGGCCCGATGTGACCGCGGTGAGAAACGCGTCGAACTCGGCGCGGTAGGCGTCGGCGTAGCGCTCCAGGAAGAAGTCCTGCACCGGATCGGCGGTGATGCCCGACGCGTTCGCGACCTCCACGGTGGTGCGGTGGATGTTGCCGGCGCGGATCATGCCCTTCGACCCATGCACCTCGATGCGCTGGTCGTAGCCGTAGGTGGCGCGGCGCGAGCACGAGATCTGCACGATGCGGCCGCTTTCCGTTTTCAGCAGCACCGCCGCGGTGTCGACATCGCCCGCCTCGCCGATCGCCTTGTCGACGAGGGACGAGCCCACCGCATGCACCTCGCGGGGCTCGTCGCCCAGCAGCAGGAAGCGCGCCATGTCGAGGTCGTGGATCATCATGTCCCGGAACAGGCCGCCGGACGTTGCGATGTAGCTCAGGGGTGGCGGGCCGGGATCGCGGGAGAGGATCGTGACGAGCTCGACGTCCCCGACCTCCCCGTCCGCGAGGCGCTGGCGGAGCGTGGCGAAGTTCGGGTCGAAGCGGCGGTTGAAGCCGATCATCAGAGGCGTGCCGGCGCCCTCCACCACCTTCAAGCAGCTCTCGATGCGCGGGCTCGACAGGTCCACGGGCTTCTCGCAGAACACCGCCTTGCCGGCCCGCGCCCCACGCTCGATGAGGTCCGCATGGGTGGTCGTCGGCGTGCAGATCAGGATGGCGTCCACGTCGGCGGCTTCCACCACCTCCTCGAGCCGCGCCACGCGGGCGCCGGTCGCAGCGGCAAGGGCTTCCGCCGAGGGGCCGTGCGGGTCCGCGACGGCGACGAGCCGGGCGCCCGGATGGTTGGCGGCGTTGCGCCCGTGGATCTTGCCGATGCGCCCGGCCCCGAGCACTGCGATGCGGATCATGAACTCCCCCCGTTAAGTCGGCTACGCATGGGCGAGCCGCGCGCTTTTTAGAATTGATGTTCTGCCTTGAGGTGCTAATAGAATAGACGTTTCACCGCTGCAAGCGTGCCGCTGGGCGGCCTGAGAGGAGCGGGTGAATCGCGCCCGCGCGGGAGGATCATATGCCGACGGCCCTTGATGTCATCACCATCGGCCGCGCCTCCGTGGACCTCTACGGCCAGCAGGTAGGCGGGCGGCTGGAGGACATGGCCTCCTTCTCCAAGGCCGTGGGGGGCTGTCCTTCCAACATCGCCATCGGCACCGCGCGGCTCGGGCTCAAATCGGGCCTCATCACCCGCGTGGGCGACGAGGCCATGGGCCGCTTCATCCGCGAGCAGATGGAGCGCGAGGGCGTGGTCACAGCGGGGATCAAGACCGATCCGCAGCGGCTCACGGCCCTGGTGATCCTCGGGGTTCGCGACGACAAAACCTTTCCGCTCATCTTCTACCGCGAGAACTGCGCCGACATGGCGCTGGAGGAAGGCGACATCGACGAAGCCTTTGTGGCCTCCGCCGCCTCCATCGTCGTCACCGGTACGCACTTCGCGCGGGAGAACACCGCCGCGGCGCAGATGAAAGCAATCCGCATCGCCCGTGCGCATGGCCGCAAGGTGGTGTTCGACGTGGATTACCGCCCGAACCTCTGGGGCCTCATGGGGCACGACGCGGGCGAGGCGCGCTACATGCGCTCGGAAACCGTCACCGAGCACCTCAAGCCCATCCTGCCGCTCTGCGATCTGGTCGTCGGCACGGAGGAGGAACTGCACATCGCGGGCGGCTCCGAGGACACGCTGGACGCCTTACGCGCCATCCGCGCGGTGTCCTCCGCCACCATCGTGTGCAAGCGCGGGCCCATGGGCTGCGTGGTGTTCCCGGGCGCGATTCCGGACTCGCTCGAAGACGGCATCAAGGGCCCGGGCTTTCCGGTCGAGGTCTACAACGTGCTCGGCGCCGGTGACGCCTTTCTCTCGGGCTTCCTGCGCGGCTGGCTCAAGGGCGAGCCCCTGGAGACGGCCTGCGCCTATGCCAATGCGAGCGGCGCCTTTGCGGTCTCGCGGCTTCTCTGCTCGCCGGAGATCCCGACCTTCGCGGAACTGCAGCACTTCCTCAAGAACGGCAGCCCGCACCGGGCGCTCCGCCACGACGCGGCGCTCAACCACATCCATTGGGCCACGACCCGGCGGCCGCAAGCCGAGACGCTTATGGCCTTCGCGATCGATCACCGCGCCCAGTTCGAGGCGCTGGCGAGCGAGACCGGCGCGCCCCTGGAGCGGATCTCCGCTTTCAAGCGCCTCGCGGTCGAGGCCGCGGCGCGCGTTGCCGGCGGCCGCGCGGGCTTCGGCATGCTCATCGACGGCACCTACGGTCGCGAGGCCCTGTTTCGCGCCGCCGATCACCCCTTCTGGATCGGCCGCCCCGTGGAGGTGCCGGGCTCCCGGCCCCTCGATTTCGAGGGCAGGGGAAGCCTTGCGGCCGAACTCGTGGAATGGCCCGTGGGCCACACCGTCAAGGCGCTCTGCCATTATCATCCGGACGATCCCGACGAGCTGAAGGCGCGCCAGGAGCGCGAATTGCTGCGGGTGCATGCGGCGGCGCGGGGCCTCGGGCGCGAACTTCTCGTCGAGATCATCGCGGGCAAGCACGGGGCCTTGCACGCTGACACGGTCTCGACCGTGCTGCGCCGCCTCTACAGGCTCGGCATCAAGCCCGATTGGTGGAAGCTCGAACCCCAGCGCGACGCCGGCGCCTGGCGCGCGGTCGCGGACGCCATCGCGGCCCACGATCCCTCGTGCCGGGGCATCGTGCTCCTCGGCCTCGATGCGCCGGAAGCGGAGCTCGAAGCCGCCTTCGCGGTGGCCGCGCGCGAACCCCTGGTGCGGGGCTTCGCGGTGGGCCGCACGCTCTTTGCCGATGCAGCGCGCCGCTGGCTCAAGGGCGAGATCGACGATGTCGCGGCGGTCTCAGACATGGCGTCCCGCTTCCAGCGCCTTGTGGACGCCTGGCAGCGCGCGGCGCGCATGGCTCAAGCCGCGTGAGCCCATCGCGGTCCCGAGGCCGGCCCTCGTCGAGCCGACCGGAGACGTGCGGCCGAGCACCGATGGCCCTTGCCCGTTCGCGTAGCGCGAACAGGCGCCGACAGCAGCGGCGCGTTGCAAGGATTGAGGAGAGGACGATGCAGTTCTCGGAGGATCAAGTCAGAACGGCCGCGGGCACGGCCGCCTTGAGCGAGGATCAGGTGATGCGCCTCCTGGCGGCGCTGCATGCCCTGCCGCGCGTCGCGGTCGCGTCCCAGCGGTTCGATCTCGTCCATCTCATGTGGTACGCGGGCGCCCTTCTCGTGATCGGGGCCATGGGCCTGTTCTCGACCCTCGCCTTCGAGCAGATGGGCGGGCGGGCCCTGACGGCAACGGCCATCGTCTACGCCATCGTGTTTCTGGGAGTCGGCCACTACCTCTGGCACCGACGCGGACTCGTCACCCCCGGCGGGCTCCTCGTCACCGTTGCGGTCGCGATGGCGCCGCTTGCGGTCTACGGGATCCAGGATGCCACCGGCGCCTGGGGGGCGGCAGGCGATCCCGGCCGCTACAAGGATTTCTACACGCTCATCAAGGCCGGTTGGCTCCCGATGGAGATCGCGACAATCGTCGCGGGAATCATCGCCCTGGCGTTCTACCCCTTCCCCTTCATCGTCGCCATGATCGCGGGAGCGCTCTGGTTCATGTCCATGGACCTGACCCCCTGGCTCTTCGGGACCGACGACATGACCTGGGCCATGCGCCGCAAGGTTTCCATGTGGTTCGGCCTCGCGCTTCTGCTCGGCGCCTGGGTGATCGACCTGAAGCGCCCGCGCGACAAGGACTTCGCGTTCTGGCTCCACCTCGCGGGACTGGTCTGCTTCTGGGGCGCGGTCACCTTCACGTCGAGCTCAAGCGAGATCGCAAAGGCGCTCTATTGCCTCATGAATGTCGGTCTCGTGGCGCTCGCGATCTTCCTCGGGCGGCGCGCCTATGCGGTCTTCGGCGCCATCGGGATCTCGATCTATCTCGGGCATCTGGCCGAGAAGGTATTCGCGGATTCGCTGCTCTTTCCCTTCGCCCTGTCGCTGATCGGGGTCGCGATGATCGCGGCGGGCCTGTATCTGCATCGGCACCAAGCGGCGCTCGCGGCCTGGATGGCGAACCGGCTGCCGCGAACCCTCCGGCGGCTGCGCCCCGCCCATGCCACGACGATATCCTGACGGAGTTTGTCATGCTGACCATCCGCCTCACCATGGCGCAGGCCCTGGTCCGGTTTCTTGCGGCGCAGAAAACCGTCGTGGACGGCGAGACCGGGCCGCTGTTCGCCGGCATGTGGGCGATCTTCGGCCACGGCAACGTGGCCGGCATGGGCGAGGCGCTGCAGGCCGAGCGCCAGCGGCTCCCCACCTTCCGGGCCCACAACGAGCAGGGCATGGCGCATGCAGCCATCGCGTTCGCCAAAGCCTCGCGCCGGCGGCGCATGATGGCCTGCACCACCTCCATCGGCCCCGGCGCCACCAACATGGTGACGGCCGCGGCCGTGGCGCATGTGAACCGCCTGCCCGTGCTGCTGCTGCCGGGCGACGTGTTCGCCAACCGCAGGCCCGATCCGGTGCTGCAGCAGATCGAGGCGTTCGGCGACGGCACGGTGTCGGCCAACGACTGCTTCAGGCCCGTGTCGCGCTATTTCGACCGCATCGCGCGGCCGGAGCAGATCATCCCCGCGTTGCAGCGCGCCATGCAGGTGCTGACAGACCCGGCCGAATGCGGGCCGGTGACGCTGGCGCTGTGCCAGGACACGCAGGCCGAGGCCTACGATTATCCCGAGAGCTTCTTCGCCGAGCGGATCTGGGCGCCCCGGCGCATCCGCCCCGATGCGGAGGAATTGCGCGCAGCAGCAGCCCTCCTGAAGAACGCGAAAAAGCCCTTCATCGTCGCGGGTGGCGGCGTGCTCTACAGCGAGGCCGAATCGGCGCTCGCCGCTTTCGCCGAAAAGCACGGCATTCCGGTGGGCGAAACCCAGGCCGGCAAATCGAGCCTCGCGCACGATCACTCAAAGCTCATGGGCTCGGTCGGCGTCACGGGGACGGGCGCCGCGAACGCGCTCGCGGAAGAGGCCGATGTGGTGCTGGCGGTCGGCACGCGGCTGCAGGATTTCACCACCGGTTCCTGGGCCCTGTTCAAGAATCCGGAGCGGCGCATCGTCGGCCTCAATGTGCAGGCTTTCGATGCCGCGAAGCACGCCGCGCAAGCGCTCGTGGCGGATGCCCGCGTCGGCTTGGAGGAACTCGACGCCGCGCTTCAGGGCTGGACCGCGCCCGCGTCCTGGACCGCGCGTTCTGCTGAGGAGAAATCGCGCTGGAGCGAGGTGGCGGCGCGCTACACCGGCGTCACCAATGCGGAGCTCCCTTCCGACGCGCAGGTGATCGGCGCCGTGCAGCGGAGCGTCGATCGCTCCACCATCGTGGTCTGCGCCGCCGGCGGCCTGCCGGGCGAATTGCACAAGCTGTGGCAGGCGTCCGAGCCGCTCGGCTACCATCTCGAATACGGCTATTCCTGCATGGGCTACGAGATCGCCGGAGGGTTGGGCGTGAAGATGGCCCATCCCGACCGCGAGGTCGTCGTGATGGTGGGCGACGGCTCGTATCTCATGATGAATTCGGAGCTCGCCACCGCGGTGATGCTGGGCAAGAAGCTCACCGTGGTGGTGCTCGACAACCGGGGTTTCGGCTGCATCAACCGCCTCCAGCGCGCCACGGGCGGCGAGAGCTTCAACAACTTGCTCCGTGATGCCGAGCACGAGGAATTGCCCGCGATCAATTTCGCCGCGCATGCGGCAAGCCTCGGCGCGGAGGCCCGCAAGGTCGCGAACCTCGCGGAGCTTGAGACCGCGATGAAGGACGCGCGGGGATCCTCCCGCACGCAGGTGATCGTCATCGACACCGACCCGCTCGCCTCCACCGACGCCGGCGGCCATTGGTGGGACGTGGCGGTGCCGGAGGTTTCTACGCGCGCGGAGGTGAACGCCGCGCGTGAAGCTTACCAAGACGCGCTGGCGCTCCAGCGCATCGATTGATGATAGAACCCCATAAGGCCGAGCATCTCCCTCCCCCCGCTTGCGGCGGGGAGGGGTTAGGGGTGGGGGGCGGCTCCGCTGGGCCGATGCTGGATGAGTGAGGCGCTGGTGAAGCGCCCCTCCCTCCCTTCAGGGGAGGGTGGCCGGAGCGCAGCGGAGGTCGGGTGGGGTGTTCGCCGTCAGGCGAGCTCTAGGCCCAACGCGGCAGGATGCTCTTCGCGCAACACCCCACCCCTACCCCTCCCCTAAGGGGAGGGAGGTGCTTGGTCCTGCTGGATCGAGATCCACGCCCGGCACCCCACCCTAAGTCCCTCCCCGCCGCAAGCGGGGGCGGGAGATGATCGAGTTGAGACGACAAGGCAGGAGCTGACACAATGCCAATCCGCATCGGGGCGAACCCCATCGGCTGGTCGAACGACGACATGCAGGAACTCGGCGGCGAGACGCCGCTGGAGGTCTGCGTCGCTGAGGCCAAAGAGGTCGGCTTCGAGGGCATGGAGCTCGGGCACAAGTTTCCGCGCGAGCCCGGGGCCCTCAAAGCGGCGCTCGCGCCCTTCGGCCTGGCCTGCGTGTCGGGCTGGTATTCCGCCGAACTCCTCACCCGTTCGGCGGAGGACGAGATGCGGGCGCTGCGGCCCCACCTCGATCTCCTCAAGGCGATGGGCTCCAACGTGCTCGTCTTCGCCGAGACCTCGAACGCGATCCACGGCGACCGCTCTGTGCCGCTCTCGCGCCGTCCCGTGATGGGGGCCGGCGACTGGGCGGAGTTCGGCCGCCGCGTCACCCAAGTCGCCGAGGCGACGCTCGGCGAGGGCGTGCGCCTCGTCTATCACCACCACATGGGCACCATCGTGCAGTCGGAGGCCGACATCGACGCCTTCATGGGCGCCACGGGCGAGGCCGTGCATCTCCTCCTCGATACGGGCCACGCCACCTGGGGCGGCGCAGATCCGGCGGCGCTGGCGCGGCGCTACCGCGCCCGCATCAGCCACGTCCACACCAAGGATGTGCGCCGGGACGTGATGGAGCGCGCGGGGGCCGAGGATTGGAGCTTCCTCGATTCCGTGATCGCCGGGGTCTACACGGTGCCGGGCGACGGCATGGTGGATTTCGCCGCCGTGTTCCGGGAATTGCCGGGGTACAGCGGCTGGGTGGTGATCGAGGCCGAGCAGGATCCCGCCAAGGCCCATCCGCTCACCTACGCCAGGATGGGGTTTGAACATCTCACCCGTGTTTTGAACGCCGCCGTTCAACGCTGAGCCTTGAAATGTCGAAGCTTTTGGTCAAGCCGTTCAACGCGGACGAAAACGGACGAATCCACGCCATCACCCCCAAATCGGCGGGCTGGACCTATGTGGGCTTCGAGGTCTACCGCCTGGCGAAAGGCCAATCGGTTCAGCAGGATACGGGTAATCGGGAAGCCTGCCTCGTGCTGATCTCGGGGCATGCGGCGGTGCGAGCGGGGAGTGAGGATTTCGGCACCCTCGGCGGCCGCGCCTCCCCCTTCGAGGGCGCCCCGCACTCCGTCTATGTGCCCGCCCGCTCCCGCTGGAGCCTCACGGCGGCGGGCGATTGCGAAGTGGCGGTGTGCACCGCCCCCGCCGAGGGGCACCTGCCGCCCCGGCTCATCGCGCCCGGAGAGGTCGGCCAGGAAACGCGGGGCAAGGGCACGAATGTGCGCCACGTGCGCAACATCCTGCCCGAGACGGAGCCGGCGGAAAGCCTTCTCGTCGTCGAGGTCATCACCCCCTCAGGGCACTGGTCGAGCTATCCGCCCCACAGGCACGACCGGGACGCCCTGCCGGCGGAATCGCTCTTGGAGGAAACCTACTACCACCGCCTCAACCCGCCCCAGGGCTTCGCGCTGCAGCGGGTCTACACGGACGACCGCTCCCTCGACGAGACGCTCGCGCCCGCGGACGGCGACGTGGTGCTGGTGCCCCGGGGCTACCATCCCGTCGGCGCCCCGCACGGCTACGAGCTCTATTATCTCAACGTGATGGCCGGCCCGCAGCGGGTCTGGCGCTTCCACAACGACCCGGCGCACGAGTGGCTCATGAAGGCGTGAGCCGCCCGCTCAGAAGGCGACCGTAGCGCCGCCCGCGCCGGCGGTGCCGCCCGTTCCCCCGGTGCCGGTTCCGCCGGTCCCCGTCCCACCGGTGCCTGTCCCGCCCGAGCTGCTGTCCCGGCCTCCGATCAGGATGCCGAGCACGATCACGGCCACGAGGCCGACACCGACGAGGAGGCCGCCGCCCTGCCCGCCCCAGAATTCCGAAGGCGAGGGCGCGGGAGGCGGATCGACCCGCGTGACCCGGGTGCCCGGGCGGGCCGGGGCCCCGTCGAGGGTCACGGTCTCGACCGCCGTTCCGCGCGCCGGGGCCGCTCCGACGGGCAGCGCCGGGGCTGAAACGGTGGTGCAGCCCGCCGCCTGAAGGGAGAGGGAGGCAGCCAGCAGGATCGCAACGAGGCGCTTCATGATCGAACCTTTCGTTGCGTCAGGGTGCTACGCGGGCGATGCAGCGACAAGGGTCCGCCGCCCCGATGCGGGGCAGCCGGGCGGGAACGCCGCCCGGTGTGTCGGCCTCGCCACACCCTCAGGGGTGGTGCATCCGTGTGGGGAGAAGGCCCCGGAGGGGCCGCAGGCCGCTAGCGCTCGTTCAGCACGGCGATGGGATTGACCCGGGAAGCCGTGGCGGTCCGCCGCCCCTCGCCCGCGCTGCTGCATCCCGTGCAGATGTCGCGGACGAGCCGCCGGACCCGCTCCTCGCTCGCCCGCAGCCGCTCCGCCCGCTTGTCCCGCTCGCGCTCGGCCGCCCGGTCGGCCGGGGTGGTCTGGGCGTTCTGTCCCGTGGCGGATGGCCCGCTCCGGCCGCCCTGCACGCCCGTAGCCGGGCGCGTGCCCGAACTCACGGACGGTTCCGGCACGGGGCTCGGCAGCGGCGAGGCCTGCGTCGGCGAAGGATCGACCCGGCTTTGTCCGACCGCGGGGCTGTTGGGCGGGGCGGCCTGCGTCGGGGAGATATTGGGCGAAAGCGGCGGCGGAGCCGCGACCGGAGGCTGGCTCGACCCGGTATTGCCGGGAGAGGAGAGCGAGGTCGCCGGAGCCGAACCCGAGATGCCTCCCGAAACCCCGCCGCTCGATACTCCGCCGCTCGACGCCCCGCCGCTCGATGCTCCGCCGGAAGAGCTTCCCGAGGAGCCGCCCGTCTGCGCGAGGGCAGCCGTGCCGAATGCGCCCGCCTGCCCGAGGGCGGCCGTGCCGAGCAGCAGAAGGGTGAGTGTGAGCACCGCGCGCATAGAAGCCTCTCGTCCGTGATGTCAGACCAACGGAGCGCGTTCAGGCCTGTTCCATGGGGCAAGGACCGAGGCAGAGAACCGGTCGCGGCCGGGGCTTGCGGCATCGGGGGCCCGGAACCGAGCCGCCTCGGCCTGCCAACAGGGCGACCCTGCGGAGGCCCCGACGGCCGCGAAAGATGCGCCGGGCGCCCCTCGCCCACAGGCTGCCGCGGCAGGGTCACATGAAATTGAGGGGACAAGGTCTACAATCTTGTCGCCGCAGCCCCAGATCTAGGCAGCGGCTAAGGCTTTTGCTCCAGATCAGGCTAGCGCCGCTGGGCTTCTCTCTCGCCTGCGAGGGAGGGGCCCTTTTAACGGGAGGACCCCAAGTCCTCGCCTCCCAGAGGCCAAGCCAGCGCTCGGGCCAGGGGAGCGCCACGCGGGCGTGCCTCGATCGTGATGATCGTCCCGTCGGGATCGACGGTCGACACTGTTCGTCCGCCCGCGCGGCTCACGCCTGATGAGCGCGAGCCGCAAAGACTTCATCCGCCCAACGCTCATAAGCGTGCTGGACGGCAAGGTAGGTCCTGTAGGCCCGGTCATAGCGACCGATGGATGCGAAGCGCTCCCGCAAGGCCTTCAGGCGGTCGAGCCTGCTGGTCCACTGTGCATGACGATTGGGGGACATGACCCGCCTCCGGCACAAACCAAGTTCAGCGACACCCCATCGGACGCCGCGTCGGTTACCAGAGCGTTACCTCGCTTCGATGCGAGACGGCGTGCGCCGGAACACAGCCTGTGCGCCCGTTTGCGAGGCGATAACCACGTCTTGAGCGCAGCGGGGATGCAACATCCCGCATCCTCTGGCGCAATCCCCCGGCAACACGGCTGAACCATACCGCTGCTCGACGAAGTTCGCGTTAGTGGAGCGTTCGATGGTCCGC